>Ga0255410_1105_pt1 | contig 9200 bp, 6 predicted proteins | sample CelNoTSeSYBR01J2_FD_182126 | JGI IMG/M metagenome (GOLD analysis project Ga0255410, IMG submission 182126) | Sediment cell enrichment communities from methane seep in Santa Monica Basin, California, United States - CellEnrichment... | ecosystem: Environmental > Aquatic > Marine > Cold seeps >... | reverse complement strand
TATATTCTTGGTGCAATCGCCAATGCAATTACGAACGATGCAATTATCTATATTTATTGACGAATTATGCAACATAATCCCGTTGATCCCGCGTTCTTTTGGCTTTTTCGGGGGAGCGAATTGTAATTTATTTTTCTGCTGAGCTAAAACATAGAGAAATGATCCAAGAGAAGTGCTCTTGTCTGCAAATTTTGTATCAATTGAAATGTTTGTGTGAATTGTTATAAGATAATCGAAAAAGCTTTTTACAACGTTACCGAAATATTTTTTGCCCTGGAGCATTTCAATTGAGAAAAGGTGTTTATCTTCTTTGCCGGTTCCGTCAATCGTAATATTCTCTATAGTTCCGGATTTGCAGTTAGACGCGTTTATCAGTGCCGTCGCGCCGGGAACTGGAATTATTATGCATAAACTTTTATCTTCCCCGGCGAGTGTTACTCCTGATTTGAAGCTTATAGTTTCTTTGTACTTGCCTGGAGCCAGCAAAATAAGCTCTCCGGCTTTAGCGGAATTCATAGCGGCCTGAATCGTTCCTTTATCGGCCGGAACACGTATAGTGGGCTTTTGCTTGACAGCAGGTGCTGATAGTTTAATTTCATAATGTTTATTTTTGTTACATACATTATTATTTGCTATTTCGCTTTCTTTGGAATCCAAAGCAAGCTCAGAATAATTTCCTTTTTGATTTTCTTTATCCTTGGAAGCAAGGTAAATGCCAGATATTCTATTTTTGTTGCATGTATTGTTTTTTACTATTCCCTTTGCTCCATAATCCAAAGCAATTCCATTAGAATTATTTTCGTTGCAAATATTTTTATTAATTTCTGCCCGGGTCCCTTTGCCTACGATCCAGATTCCCATAAAAGTATTTTTATTACACTTGTTTTTACTTATCATGGCTTTGGCGTTGGAAGTTAAAGCAATTCCAGTTCCTTGATTTTGGCTGCATGTGTTATCAGTTATCGTGCCGCTGGCGCCGGAAACAAAACTAATACCCTGGGAATTATTATTTTTGCAAATATTTTCGTTGACTTCCACCTGGGTGCTTTTACCATGGATAAAAATTCCGGATGCTTTATTTTTACTACATATGTTGTGGGTTATGATGCCGCAGCTTTTTTGAACAAAAGCTATCCCTGAATAGTTGTTTTCTTTACATATATTGCTGCGAACAGTGCCCTGGGCTTCATCTGTAAATACAATCCCATATTGATTCTTATAGCATATATTGTCTGTTATATTGGATTTCCCGCTTCCGCTTACTATAATTCCAGCGCTGTTAAAATCACCAAGACAATTACGAACGATGCAGTTATTTATATTTATTGACGAATTAAGCAAAAATATTCCGCTAAGACAATATCCTTGTCTCTCAAGCAATTGAGTTTTCAAGCTAAAAGTTTTCTTTTTCCTCGCAACAGAAAGAACTAATTTTACTTGTGAGCTTTTTCCGCCTTGCGCCAAAACATAAAATAAGGATTTAAATGAAGTAAAATTGTTAATGCTGATAAATTTCGCTCCAAGCGGGAGCTTGGCACGGCTTGCTGGAGAATTTTTAGAAATATTTTCTATAATATAATTGCAACCTTTTCTCCTCCAGCCTATTCCAAGCGAGAAAAGTTTTTTGTTTTCCTTTTTTCCATTAATAGTAAGGTTCTTTATCGTTCCGGATTTGCAGTTAAACGCGCTTATCACTGCCACCGCGCCGGGAACTGGAGCTATTACACATGCCCTCTTATCCGTCCCGGCTAATGTTACCCCGGATTTGAAGACTACAGCTTCCTGGTATTTGCCCGGCGCCAACAGAATAGTATCTCCTGATTGAGCATAATCCATCGCGGCTTGAACCGTTTTTTTATCACGTGGGACATGTATGGTTCTGGGGGACATTTCTTTGCCGATGCTGACTGAGGCAAGACTAATAACTGTTAAAATAGTCAATACAAATTTCATAATTATATTATATCCCATTATTTAAAAACACCTATCTCTCACTATAGTAATAAGCTAACATATCAAGTTATTATTTCAATAAATATATACAATTTAAAAGTATTTTGTTATTGTTTTTAATAATTGTGATGTTATAATTGACAATAATGAAAAAATAAAAGAAGGGTAGATGAAAAAATGACTGGATATGAACTTATTAAATTATTTCAACAAGCAAGTAAACGCTATCATTTAATTGGAACAACAGAAAATGGAGTGCTTGCCGGGCTTGATTTGGAAGGACGCTTATTTACAATTATTGATGGTGAAGTCGTAAGCCGTGTCAATTCTGAAGCTATTTTGGGGATAACTGACCGGGCAGCTTATCTTAATCCCGGTGGAGACGGTCTTTGGCCAGCGCCGGAAGGTACTTGTCTGGGATATGAATACGCTGCGGGTGACTGGCGGGTTCCGCCCGGACTCACCGCCGCGAAATATAAAGTTATTGAAGATGATGAAACCCATGTCCTTATTGAGGCTGAAGTTGACTTGATTAATGCTTCAGGTCTTGGGATTGCTACGATCTTCAGACGTGATGTTACTATTTGCGGTTCAATGGCTGTCAAAGTTATTGAATCCATCGAATATATCGGCACTAAAAAGCTTTCACGCAAAGAATGCCTACTGACACCGTGGAGCTTGGCGCAGTTTGACTGTTGCCCCGGATGCGAGGTGATTTTTCCCGAAGTAGACGCTTCTGAAGTTTGGGATATGTATGACCCGAGCAATGATCGCCGTTTCGTGAAAGACGGCTTCTGGCACGCTGAAACCGATGGCAAAGCGCGTTATCAAATCGGGCTCGGAGCAAAAGTCCCATGGATAGAATTGCAGCTGCCGTCAAAAAATCTGCAAGTCCGCCGGACAGCCGCTCCCTTAGTTTCAGGACAGGACTATATTGATATTATCGACGCACCGCCGACAGATCTATCAGGCGATAAAGGCGTTCGCTACAGTGTTTATACTGACACAGATGGCTTCATGGAAATCGAAGCTGCCGCCGGGTGCCCCGAAATATTTGAATCCGGCACCATCATGAGTGTCGAAATCCTGACCGAATACCTTTAATAAAAGGCTGAACGTCGAACCACACAATGCGTGGCAAGCATCGAATTCATCACGCTTTGCGTGACATCGAAGAACATCGAATAAAAAAGCTGGGAGCGCCGGTCGGCAGACCGGCATCTTTTTTGTCTTTTTTTTTCTTTGTTAAGTTGCTTTACAAAGATCGAGGTTTATATTAGCATCTGATTCTAAAGTTAACTTAAAATAATAGGGATAAAAGAAATGACTAAGAAAGCTGATATTGGTTTGGTCGGTCTCGCTGTAATGGGTGAGAATCTCGTGCTCAATATGGAAAGTAAAGGTTTTACTGTCGCGGTTTTTAACCGTACAACAGCTAAAGTTGATAATTTCATGGCAGGCCGCGGTAAAGGTAAAAACTTTATTGGCTGCCACACAATCAAAGAACTTGTTGAAAACCTCGAAACTCCCCGCAAAGTTATGTTGATGGTTAAAGCCGGCGCGCCGGTTGACAGCTTTATTGATATGGTCGCTCCGCATCTGGATAAAGGCGATATTATTATTGATGGTGGTAACAGCCATTTTCCTGACACTATTCGCCGTACTGCTAAACTTGAAGAAATGGGCTTGCTTTATATCGGTACCGGTGTATCCGGCGGCGAAGAAGGCGCGTTGTTAGGTCCTTCTATTATGCCCGGTGGTTCTTCTCAGGCATGGGAAGCTGTTAAGCCTATCTTTCAGGCTATTTCCGCTAAAGTTGACGACGGCAGCCCCTGTTGTGAATGGGTAGGTGATAATGGTGCCGGACATTACGTAAAAATGGTTCATAACGGCATTGAGTATGGCGATATGCAGATGATCTGCGAAGCTTACAATTTGATGAAAAACGGTCTCGGTATGGATGTTCCTGAAATGCAGAAAGTTTTTGCTGGCTGGAACGAAGGCGAACTCGACAGTTATTTGATCGAAATTACTAAAGATATTTTAGCGGTAAATGATCCTGAAACCGGTAAACCTGTTGTTGATGTTATTCTCGATACAGCTGGTCAGAAAGGTACTGGAAAATGGACCAGCCAAAGCGCTTTGGATATGGGTTCTCCATCTCCGACTATCGCTGAAGCGGTTTTCGCGCGCTGTCTGTCAGCGGTTAAAGAGGAACGTGTTGCCGCCAGCAAAGTTTTGAGTGGTCCTGTTCCTGCTTTTGCCGGCAATAAAGCTGCATTTGTTGAAGATATCCGCAAAGCTCTGTATGCTTCAAAAATCTGTTCTTACGCGCAAGGTTACCAATTAATGAAAATGGCCGCGGCAGAATACGGCTGGGATCTTAATTATGGTGAGATCGCTTTGATGTGGCGCGGCGGATGTATTATCCGTGCTCGTTTCCTCGGCGATATAAAAGCTGCTTTTGAAAAAAATCCTGAATTGGCTAACTTGCTCCTCGATGATTTCTTCACAAATATCATCAACGAATGCCAGGATTCATGGCGCAAAGTTGTCGCTACTGCCGCTCTTAACGGCATACCAGTTCCGGCATTTTCAAGCGCTTTGTGCTACTATGATTCATATCGTTCAGAAGTTTTGCCAGCAAACTTGCTGCAGGCTCAACGTGACTACTTCGGAGCTCATACTTATGAGCGCGTAGACAAAGAACGCGGCGAATTTTTCCATACTGCATGGACTGAAAACAGTGGCAACACTACATCCAGTACATACATTGCATAATTCTTGAAATCAAGATAAATAAGCTATAAAGCCTTTGAAAACAAGTAATAAACTTGTTTTTAAAGGTCTTTTTGTATAATAAATAACAAAAAACTTGCTTTTTTGTTATTTATGTGTTAGAATCTAGTTTTAGGAGTAGGTATTTTCTACATATTTGTGGTTGTGCTCTTTGTGTTAATTTTAAAGTAAATATGGTTTTCTTATTTATGAATAAGAAGTAAACAGTGTTCTGTGATATTATTCTGACTGATGGCATTGCCGTACCCCCCTCCATTGTCAAAGTTAATTATCAATTTAGAAACTGTAAATAGACCATCGTAATAGTAAATATGGGGAAGCGGTAATATAATCCTTAAGGAGGGATAGTATGAATTTATATGTCGGTAATTTGGCGTATTCGATGAGAGATGATGATTTGAACGCGTTGTTTGCAACTCATGGAGATGTTGACGCTGCCAGAGTTATTATGGATCGCGTTTCAGGGCGCTCTAAAGGTTTTGGATTCGTTGAAATGAGCGACGACGAAGCCGCTAAAGCAGCTATCGAAGCTATTAATGGAACTGAAGTTGATGGTCGTGATATCGTTGTAAACGAAGCGCGTCCACGCGAAGAACGTCGTGATAATCGCGGCGGTGGCGGCGGCGGTGGCGGCGGTTATAATCGCGGTGGTCGTAGCGGCGGCGGCGGTGGTCGTAGCGGAGGCCGTGATGGCAATCGTGGCGGTGGCGGCGGTTACAAACGCGACTATTAATTAGAAGCTTCTAATTATAATTAAAAAAATGTTGTCAGCAAAAATGCCGGCAACATTTTTTTTGTCTCTACGCCGGAGTTTATATTCGTCCAGTCAATTTTGGATTTGCAAATACGGGATAGAAAAATTTTGTGTCACACGGGGCAGGGCGGGCATCACACACATATAATTGTAAACGCTTCGCATTGCCGAGCTTAACTTTAATTTTTACTCCTGAATCATCTTTGCCCAAAGCTTCTGAAGTAAAAACTATTTTACCATCTAGTTTTACCTTGAAGACAGCCTTGGTATCATTGACAGAATGATGATTTAAGCCAATTTCTGATTCAAAATATTCAAATACATTGCGCGGAATACTGTATTCAACAAAAGCTCTTCTCACTTCCGAGAAAAACGGAGCCATGTCAGCTAATAAAGCGAGTCCATGAACATCTTCCCCTCCCAGATTAAGTGTCAACGCTTCATTAATCGTTTTACCCGGAATACGGTCTAGCATGATTTCGTAATTGAATAACATGTCGCAAGCTTGATCGACTGGAACTAAGTCTTGTAATTTAAATTCATTTTTTAATCCAGTTTTTTTGCCGGAAGCGATATTCCAGATAGAAACAAGCAGATCCGCAAACAATTCTGCGCATGAAGTCACGCTTCGCGACGCGGAAGCCTCGGCGGCATGATTATCTCCATCCATAATCGCCTTTAAAATCGGAATTACTTCCGCCGTATTGTGCTGTTTAAGGATTTCAAGCTCTTCAATCAAACGCCAGTTTAATTCCTTAATACTACCGCCGAGAATTTTAACATCATATTTTTGCGCTTCAATTTTCCCCATGACTTTTTCCATTGTTGAATGAAAAATAAAACGCTTATCGCCTTGAGGCAAGAGTCGCTTTAATGGGCGTTCGTCAAAAACATGCGCGGCTTGACCAGTGTCTCCGATAAGATGAGACAGGCAGCCGATGAACTTCGCGGCTTTTTCATTGTTGCCGGATTTCAGGCAGGCAATAGTTTGTGCGGTCCAGTGATTAATTATCGCCGGATATGTCTCTCTGAGCTTTAGAGGTTTGAAAATAGCGTGGGCTATGGGATTATCGACATCGGGAATCATAGTATATTCACGCCAGTCAGGATCAATTAGGGCGTTTTTTTCAGCGCTAGTGGCGAAATAGTCAGGGTAATTTGAGGCTTTCTCAATAATTTTCCGTAGCGGTTTCCAGAATGCCGCGCAGTCTCCAGTTAACCATTCTACTGCCGCTTCGGCTATATGAATGTGCATTGGTCCGTCCATAATATTTATTCCCAGTTGTAACGTTTTGAAAGTTTGTTAAATGCTTCTATTACGCCTGCCCCATAGGGCAGGGTGCCGATTTCACCATTGTGTTTTGCAACATGTTTTTTCACTTCCGCAGCGGCGTTAGCCGGGCAAATATAATGTGCCGCTACTTCGGGCTGCATCATTGCGAGGTCAGTAACTTCATCACCCGCGATAATTATTTCTTCAGGCGCTAATTCTATTTCAGCAAAAGGTTCGGCTTTATTCATGAATGCCGGACGCGCGGAAAATATGTTATCCTGAATTTTGCAAATCAGTTCTTCATCATCTAAAAACTTTTTCAGGTATTCTTTAAATTTATCAAGGTTTTCGTGTTTTGCCAATTCAAAACTAAGCAAATGACCGTAAAACATAAGTCGTTGAGTATCAAATTTGCCGGAAAGCTCATGAATTATCGGATTGAGCTTGCGATGCTGAATTTTTTCCAGTCTATCTTCCATATTACTGGTATATGGCTGAATAAATTCAGGTTTGCCGGACTTGACCGACGCCATACGCAGACCAAATTCAGCCATTAAGTAATCAGGCCTAGATTTAACGTTGCTGATATTAACCAAGTCCCATTGACCGCCAACATCCCAGGTGGTATTAATCCCCCAGTTGCATCCCTGCGCTACCAGCGAATCCAGAAATTCACTGAAAGCATCCGGGAACCGTGCGTATTGTTCATAATCACCGCCCAAGGCAGTGCCGTCTAAGTCTGTAATAAAAAGTTTTTCCATGTTATTGTAATGTGTTCCTGTTTTAATAAGTTTTACAAATTTCGAGACATCCATTTGCCGAGTTTTTGTGCATAATCAAGTTTGTCCAAGCTTATCGGCAGTGGACACCTCTCTCCAGGGACTTCAAAGTTGAACAAGCCCTGGTAATTAATTTCTTTCAATGTTGATATAACGTCTTCCCATGGCACTATGCCGCCGGAATAAGGCAGGATGTGATCATCTTTTATTCCCATGTTGTCTGCGATATGCAAAGCTTTTAAGTTTGCTCCGGCTTTTCTAATGAATTCGATGCAATCCCCTTTTGCCAACATCAAGTGTCCGGTATCAAGGCAAATACCAAAATTATCAGGCTCGAACGGTTTAGTCAACTGCAATAAATCTTCCACATTCCGTCCTATTTTCAGTGACGGCATATTTTCGAGACAAACCGTGACCGGAGTACCATCGACATAAGAATTAATTACAGCCAAAGACTCCATTATCACTTCTTTGATTTGTTCCATGTCAGAGCCGACCGGCCATCCACCACCACCGGGATGCAATACCCCGGCTTTGATGTCCAGGATGCTAAATAACTCACACCAATATTTAAGTTCATCAAGCAGTTTAATTCTCTCTACTGCGTCAGGGTGTGCGATATTCAGACTTAGATAGAAATGTCCCTGCGGGAGAGAAAATCCGTGATTATCACAAAAATTTTTAAATTTCTTACCAACTTTTGCTACTTGTCCACGCTTGAGCAATACTTTGGCATGTTCATCAGAAAGTTCGGTACAGTTCCAGCCATGATCAACCATGGTTTCAACCATTTTTTCCGGACTCATTTCAACCAGATAGCTGCTCCACATTGAAATTTGCATTTTTTAATTTCCTGTTTTTTTTTATATTTAGAATCTGTTTTTTTTTACGGATTCAAAACTTTACTTACCGGTTATAGGAGTTACCACAAAAATGAAAGTTTCATGTGCATTCAACCCGACTGAAAAAATTTCCAGTTCTTTTGTGCTCAATATTTTCGTCTCTGCTTGAGAAACTCCGTTCAGACCATATCTAACCAATTTGTATTTTCCTGCTGCAAGCTTCAAGCCTATATCTATTTTTACTGTTTTATTGTGCCAGTTGACAACAGGAATGAACCATGTTTTACCATTAATCAGTAAACCGACTTCTACATCTTTATTGTGAGTGTTTACAAAAAAATGTTTGTTAGAGCCAAGAAGTCTGGCAATCGTCGCAAGTATATTTTTTCTTGTTTCAGGCGCATTGCCGTTTTTCAGCAGGTCAATGTCCAGATACTTTACGCCTGGTTTGCCGATAAGCTGTTCCAACAGAGGTTTGGGATATTTATTGCCAATCTCGTCAGTCTCGCCCTTTTTGCCTATTATCAGAAGCTTTGTTCCGTTTTTATATGCATTTTTGATAACGTTGAAGGCTTTCTTGCTGATTGAATACGCAAAGGGAATAACCATTACCTTATAATTAGCCGCGTTTTTAAGCGTAGTAGGCTGATCAAGGTAAAATAAATCAAACGGACAACCGTTTTTAAAAAGTATTTTCATCGCGGCGTCATGATGAGCATAACCAGCCATAGCACTATTGGGATAAGAATGTTTTTTTCCTGACTTTTCCCGTTCTTTTGTGGTTTCAGCTAATTCCCACC
>Ga0255410_1055_pt2 | contig 9202 bp, 5 predicted proteins | sample CelNoTSeSYBR01J2_FD_182126 | JGI IMG/M metagenome (GOLD analysis project Ga0255410, IMG submission 182126) | Sediment cell enrichment communities from methane seep in Santa Monica Basin, California, United States - CellEnrichment... | ecosystem: Environmental > Aquatic > Marine > Cold seeps >... | reverse complement strand
AGTGGTCACTTTCCTGCCTGGTTACCTTTGTTGGATGAGTCTTTTGACGCAGTAATAGGTATCGGCATGCATGCTATGGCTGGAACCTCGGAAGCAGTTAATCCTCATTCATGCTGGCATCTGACAACTGGCGACGGTAAAGCTTTGAAACTCAGCGAATGTTCTATGTTCGCAGCTTTGGCTGGTCAAATGAATGTTCCATTAGTCGCAATTTCTGGAGATGACAAAATAGCTGCTGAAATAAAAGGAAAAATTCCAACTTGTGAAACAGCTATTGTAAAACAAGGACTTGCCCCTCAAAATGCCTGTAGCTTGATGCCGGCAGCAGCTTGTGAACTGATTTATAAGAAAGTCAGAGCCGGCTTGAAGAAAATAGACGATATTCCGGCATACAAATTAACTGGACCATTCAAGCTAAATGTTTCCGACCTTGATCCAGAGATAAAAGCACTCGATGTTGATCGCGAAGGTAGTGATTTGTGGAAATTGATGCATGATACATGTAGAGTTTTCGGCAATAAATGGGGTGATCAATCAGTTATAGATAAAAAATGGCGTTTCCCCGATGCTGTTTTTATCGCTTCATAAATAAAATAATTATAATAAAAGATAAGAGAATATAATGGTTATTGACTATGGTTTTTTTGATCAAAAGCAAAGAGAATATGTAATAACTAATCCTATGACTCCAGAGCCATGGATTAACTATCTGGACGGAAATAATAAATTAAATATGTTTATTTCGAATGGCGCTGGAGGTACTGCCTGGTATGACCAGCCGCATACCGGACGTTTGACGCGTTATCGCCTTAACGGCTTGCCAATGGATGGACCAGGCTTTTATTTATACATTAAGGATGGTGAAGATATTTGGAATCCATCATTCTTTCCAACTATGAATAAAACTGATTCCTGGGAATGTCGTCATGGAATGAGTTACACAAAGTTTGATGCTTCTAAAAATGGAGTTAAAGCCAGCGTTAAATATTTTATTCCCTTGAATGATGAAATCATATTATGGGACGTAAACTTACATAATGAATCGGATTCTAGCAAAGAACTCAAGTTATATCCGTATATCGATTATTCTTTGCATGACTATATTAAAGACTCTCTCTACTTTCTCGTTTGTGGTAATCAGGCCAAATACTGGAATGATGAGTCAGGCAAAGGTTTGATGAGTGATTATTTTGCATTCGAAGCTGCATTTATGGGCAAGACTGTTTTCTCGGCTAGTGAACCTTTTGAAAAATTTGATATGGATCGTAATCTTTTCATCGGACGCGGCAGAACAGAGGCTAATCCAATTGGTTTACAGGAAGGTTTAAAAAACTCCGATGTAAAAGACGGCGGTTTTTATGCATGCGGAACATTTGAATTACCAGTTAAACTTGAACCAGGTGAATCTCGCAGGATTATTATAAAATTAGCTGTTAGTAAAGAATTCCCTGAAGCTCTTAGACTTTCTGAAAAATATAATTCTTTTGACAACGTTGATCAGGCATTTGAGCAAATTGATGGTTGGTGGAATAAGGCATTGAATAATTGTCAAGTTTCTACCCCTGATACTCAAGTGAATGCTATGCTTAATGCTTGGCTGCCGAAAAACATCCGCAGTACTATGCGAAATGGACGTTCAATTTCGCATAGACACCCAGGTGATGGTACTGCATTGCGTTTTCGTGATACCATGCAGGATATTATGCCTGGGACAAGCTTGTTTCCGGATGGAGTGCGGGAACTTCTTTTGACATTAATGGGGTCAATAACCAACTCCGGCCGTGTCGTTACACATCTTGATCCAATTTCACTAAAATGTTCTAAGCCGGCACATACGAGAAGCGATGCTATAGTTTGGGGAGTTTTTACTCTATACAAATACTTGTCCGAAACTGGCGATATGAGTATTTTGGAAACAGTATTACCATATTATGATGAAGGCATGGGAAGTGTTCTTGAACATTTAATTCGCGGAATGAGTTTTGTTGGAGAAAACACTGGATCCAATGGATTGCCGAATATATTTGATTGTGACTGGAATGATATGTTGCAAGTTTTTTCTAACGCCAATCAAGGCGGAGAGAGTATAATGTTGGCAGAACAGTTTATTTACGCTTCTAAGTTGTTGATAGAAATACTCGAGAAAGCAGAAAAAACTGACTTAATTCCATTTTTTAAACAGAAAAGTAAAGATTTTGCTACAGTTTTAGCTTCCGATGTTTGCTGGGATGGTTCATGGTTTAAACGTTTACTGTATCCTGACGCAAGCATTGGCAGCCAGGAAAATCCAGAAGGACAAATATTCCTGAATGCTCAAAGCTGGGCTGTTATCGCCGGGGATTTGCCAGAAAACATGGAACGCTCAGCGATGAAGGCGGTTGCTGAAAAACTAGATACTGATTGTGGAATTCAATTGTTTACTCCTGCCTTCACTAAAATGATGGATGGCGTTACTCGATTTCACACTAATACACCAGGAGCTGGTGAAAATGGCGGATTATTTTTACATGCTAATACCTGGGCAATTATTGCTGAAACGATGTTAGGTAATACGCAACAGGCATGGAAATATTTTTCACAAATACTGCCGAATAAGCTTTCAGCGCGAAATCCAAAACATTATGGACGCGAACCATATGCATTTGCTTCATGGGTTTATGGTCCTGATCATCAAGCTTTTGGTCATGCCGCGTTAACCTGGTTGACTGGGGGAGCTGCTTGGACATATATGGTTGGGACAGAATATATACTTGGTATTAGACCGAGTTTAGATGGTTTATTAATTTCTCCATGTATACCGGCGGAATGGGATGGATTCAGCGTTACTCGACAAGTGCGCGGAGTAAGCTATCAAATTACTGTAACTAATCCTGATCATATTGGGTGTGGAAAAGTTGAATTGAGTATTGATGACAAGCCGATTAAAGGTTATGTTATTCCTTATGTATTTTCAGCCGAAACAGTTAAAGTTTCAGCTATTATTAAATAATTAATTTTCAAAAGGTCATTAAAACAATGAATACAAAAATAGATTTACACAGATATAAAGCTCAGATTATAGAGATTGAGGAAATTTTACAATTACGCAAGCCGGTTGAAAATGGAATACTTTTCTATGGCAGTTCAACAATGGCAAATTGGCGTGCCAATGATATGTGCTACAAGCAAATGGCACCTCTACCTATAACTAATACTGGATTCGGTGGTTCGACTGCAGAGGAGGCGTTATATTATTACCATAAACTTGTACTTCCAGTAAGACCTTCGGTGATAGTATATTACGAAGGTGCAAATGACCTAATGAATAACTATAGTCCCACAGAGGTGATTGAAACAACTCATCGTGTTTTTGAATGGGCGCGACAAGATTTTCCTGGAATTAAATTTTTGATTATGCCAATAAAATTGTCTCCGGCAATACAGCATATACTTTATCCAGGAACACGTTGTAATGAACTTTTTGCCGATTACGCAAAACAGCATGATGATACTTATATGCTTGATCTCAATTCATTTATGTATGATAAAGATGGTAAATTACGTACCGATACTTATGTTGAAGACATGTTGCACCATACTGAAAAAGGCTATGAAGAGCTTGCCTCATACGTAAAACCAGTTTTAGAAGAAATATACCTAACGAAAATCACTAGCTAAAAATTTTGTAATTAACTCAACTCAATTTAATTTTAAAAAGGTTATTAAAAAAATGAAAACACCTTTCCGCTTCAGAGGAGCACAGCTTGATTTAGCTCGTCAGATTGAAACTATAGATTTTATTAAGCAATTTACTGACATGATAGCGGATAATGGCTATAATGTTCTGTTTCTGTATCTTGAAGGACGAATAAAAACTGAATCATTTCCGTATCCCACAGACAATGAATGCTATACCCCTGAACAAATGCGTGAAATCGTTGAGTATGCATCTTCAAAAGGGCTGGATGTAATCCCGGGTGTTTCACTTCTTGGTCATGCTGAATTATTTTTAGCACATGAGGAACTAGCAGACACTGCGGAATTAAGAAATGGCGGCAATGGAAGATTCTGGAATAATCGCAAACTTGATTTTTGTCCATCGCAGGAAGCGACATATGAATTCTTTGAAAAATATTTAAAAGAAATTAGCGATATTTTCCCTTCTGAATATTTTCACATTGGTCTAGATGAAGCATGGGATATCGGATATTGTGAAAAATGTAAAACTAAAGCTGCGGATTTTATGGGTGAACAACAATTATTTCTTGATAACCTGCTGCGTTGTCACGAAATTATTGCAAAACTTGGCAAGCGTACGATGATGTGGGATGACATGTTTGAATATTATAGTGATATTTTGACAGAAGTTCCGCGCGACGTAATTATGGTGAATTGGCAATATGCTACTGACGTCCGACATTACAAAGGTCATTTTTCTAACCTTAAAGTTAAACATCTCTTATCCGAATACGATCGTTTGGGATTTGAATATATAATTGCGCCAGCGGATTATTCTTCATCTAATGTACGTACTTTTACTGAATATGCTGAAAATTTCACACCGCTCGGTGGCTTATTAACCAGTTGGGAAAAAAGTACCTGCTTCCTATATAAATCAATGCCGACAATAGCATATGCCGGTCGTTTATGGAGTGATGAAAACGATAAGCCAGATGATAAAATATTTGCAGAAGCAATGGAAAATTTATTTGCATATTGCGATGAAGAATTATTAACTATAATACGATCTCATACCGAAAGAAAATTGAATAATGAATTTCCGGTTTCTTTTAATGCTCTTTTGACATCAAGTTATCATGGAATGGATTATGGAGATTTTGAATCATTAAATTTATTAAAATTAAACCTTGAAAATATTTTAGTAAAAATAAGCAACAAGTTTGGCAGGATAATCATTCAGGATATTATTGATGGCTGTGATTACGATATTTTAAAAAGGCGGCTCTGTAAAGCAGCTCAAACTTTGTTTGACCCAATGAAAAACACGGAAAAAGCTGAATTGGGAATCAACACAATTTATCAGGATGTCAAAGCATTTGGCAAAGCACGCGTTTCGAAATGGGAAAAATATCGTAATAAAATTGAACCCAATCATATCGCAAAACTTTACGAAAATTATCTTGAACTTATAAAATCTTTGCCGGAACAGGCAAAAAACAATGGTATAATGCGAGTCCGGTTTTGTCTGCCAGATGGGTTTTCCGCCGAACATTGTAAAATTTCACTCAAAAGTTCAGGCGTTTGGCATGACATCTTTTCAGGCTGTTGTAAAGGCCCGAAGGGCGAGGATGCTATCTTTTCGAATATTTATCTTATTCCCAATGATATTATCCCAGAATCATTTAAACTTGAAGCCTGTGGTTTTGGAGGGCAAGGAGTCGCATTTGTGGAAATACTTACTGATTCGGGGCGCTATGTTCCATCTTCGGTAATATCAACAATAGGAAAAGTTATTGATCCCGAATATGTATTAGATAATGACTGCAAATGGAGTTTTATAGGCGAAAAAGATACTCTTAAAGCATTCAAAAATCGTAAACTTGCGGAAGAAATACATTCTGTAGAATATAGCATGATCATGGTATAACTCTGTCATTTTAATAATATTATCAACAATAAGATACAACTATGAATAATAAATCAAATTTTCCTTTTCCTTTCTTAGGTTTTCAGATAGATGTCGCTAGAAGAATTGAGCGTCCAGAAAGCCTTCGTTCAGCTATTGCTCAATTAGATGGCTACGGGTATAATGCATGTATGTTGTATGTTCAAGATACTTTTCAGTACCCGAGACATCCAAACATAGCTCAAAAGCACGCGTATTCTGTTCCTTTTATGCAAGAGATACAGACATTATGTGATAGCCAGGAAATGGAACTTATTCCAATGATATCTGCATTAGGACACTGCCAGTACATTACTAGCAAGAAAGGATATGAAAAATATGACGAAGGACGAGGGACTGATAAAATATTAGGCACAGTAAGTCCATCTTTCCCCGAAACATATACATTGCTTCGAGAACTTTTTGAAGATTGGTGCCTTAATGTTCCCGGCAAATATCTTCATATAGGGCTTGACGAAAGCCCTAATATGGGACAGTATGCTATTAGAACCATGGGCAAGGATACAGTTGATCATGTAAAAATGTTTGCAGAACATTGCAATAAATGCAATAATATTGTAAAAGATTTAGGAAGACGCATGATTATGTGGGGTGATATGTTTTACTATTATCCTGAAGCTGTTGACCTTATAGATAAAGATATTATTGTAGTTGACTGGTATTATTATTCTTTCAAAAACACTCCCAAAATTGAGAATTTTAATTTTGCGGAAATTGATGTCTCAGGAGCATTAAAAAAGGCAGGTATAGAAGTATGGGGAGCTCCATCGATATGGCCTAATTTACCGTTTCCAAACATCGAGGAACGTTGGCAGAACTTAGAAGATTGGGTGCGATATGGTAAGTTGAAAAATATTGATGGTATTATGAATACAGATTGGGAAAATAGTCAAGGTTTTCTTGATACAAGTGCATTTATCTTTAGAATATTTGCTCAGAAACTACATTCAGATATAAGCTTAAAAGAAGTTTTGCAAAATGAATTACTAAAGATGACTGGAATTCGTGAGTCAGAATGTTTGGTTTCAGATCTTTTGAAACTTGGTCGTTATCATATGACAGGTCATCAAGATAGACACGTATTTGATCAAAATATTATTGCCTTAACGGGTAAAGCTAGACAAAAAGATTTTGAACTTAAATATAATGAAGTTTCTAATTTTTTTACAGGACTCCCCGATTTACTTAAAAATTCACAACTAAATCAGGATAGTGTAAATTTTTTAAATGCCATCACAGTAGATAAAGAACTTATTGAATTAGTTTTCTTGTTGGGATGCAAATTACCGAAAGTTTATGATGATCTTTGTAAATCAGTTGCCAACTCTGAAAATTCTATTGACAATATTTTAATGCTTGAATATCTTCAGCAAAGAGTTTTAACATTTTCTAAAAAATATTCAAATCATTGGAATAAAGTGCGTTTTGCGGATGATAATCCGCCAATTTTAGTTTGGACTAAAAATGTTACAAAAACATTAAAAGAATGGATTAATTGTCTAAAAAATAATTCATTAGAAAATCACCCTTTATATTTAACTCCGCGCGTAGAATGTACTTTGCAATGTGATAGACCAGCATTGCCTGTTGTTGAAATAGAGATGTCTTGGAAAACTGGACAGTCGCAGATAAATAAAGAAATAATGATACCTTTTGATTCTACAAATGCAAAATCTATTAATCATAGGGAACAATTTCCGTGTATTCCTATTGAAGTTAATAATCTTCCTGATTACATAACCTGTTATGTTAAGCATTACGGACAAATCGGAATTTCTGGAATTTCCTGCACTTGGAAAGGGAAATCATATCGATATACTCATGTATCGCATGCTGGCAGGAATGTCAAGATCATCGCCGAAACTGTATGGCTTGGGCCGGTGGCAGCATATCCCGGTGATCCAACTGCGCGGGATGATGCAGATCATGCAGTTTGGGAATTGGAGTAATCATGCAATAACTTATTTAGAAATGCAAAAAATCACTTTGTTGTATTAGGATTATTTATATTTGTATATTGAAGGATTATAATAAAACTGTATTAATAGAGTTATAGAATAAGTATAGCAATAAATATCGATTTAACTTTTAACCAAAAAACGAACTATTTTGCTCTTAATTTTGAAGCCATAAAATCTTCTCTGCTCAAAATTCTGCAATTTTGGCACACAAGGGGCTGAAAGCTCTTGTTGCTTGAGGTTAAATCACCATTTTACTAACGTTTTTATGAACGACATTTAACGTGTATTTTTCAGCGATGCGATTTTACTCTGTTACAACCGCAGAAATAATGAAAGCGCAATGCGATAAGGGGATCTGTCGCGTGATTTTTATGAGGATATAAAAAAATATTTGAGCTTGCAAAATTTGTTTTCTGATTTTTTTGCGGAAAAAACTGTACGCCTATTGACAAACCGTGCAATTGAGTATATACTCAGTCTTATAAAAACTAAAGAAGTACACACTAGTAATAAAATTTCAAAAGGAGTATTTACATGTGGTCTTGGCTTAAAAAATGTTTTAGCATCTTACTATTGGGGATTTCTTTGACAATTTTTGCGGAAAATAAACCTGTTACTATCTGGATGATCGGGGATTCAATTACTCAAACTTATAAACCACAACTAGCTCCTCTGGCTGGCATCGGCCAGGCATTGCCGCAATTTTGCAAGCCGGGCGTTAAAGTGGCAAATCGTGCTGTCAGCGGCAAAAGTACTAAAAGTTTCCGCGACCTTGGTTATTGGAAACCAGCTATCGACGGAATTAAAAAAGATGATTATCTGTTAATCAAATTCGGGCACAATGACCAGAAAAAGAAAAAGCCCAAAGTTTACGCTGAAGCCAAAACAGCTTACCGCGAGAATTTGACCACATTCATAAAAGAAGCCAGAGCTAAAGGTGCTCATCCGGTGTTGATAACTTCGATGTGCCGCCGCGTCTTCAATAAAAAAGGTGATTTGAGGCGTTCTTTGAAGGATTACCCCAAATACTGTCGTCTAGTCGCCAAAGAACAAAATGTCCCGCTTATTGACCTGAATAACATTAGTTTTGCTAAAATCAGCGCCATGAGTAAAGATGAATCCAAAAAACTTTACAACCATCTTCCTAAAAATTCAAAATATCCTTATTGGAACAAAAAAAGTAGAAAAAACAAAAATGGGCACATTGACAACAGTCATTTGAATTTAAACGGCGCAAAAATAGTCGCTGGATGGTTGGTCAATGACGCTAAAAAACAAAAACTTAAACTAGCCAAATTATTTAAATAACCCCTCAACCAAAAGGAAAAAATGATGAAAAAGCTAAAAAGTTTCACACTCATTGAATTGCTCGTCGTGATCGCAATCATCGCAATTTTGGCCTCCATGCTTTTGCCGGCATTGAACAAAGCGCGCGGGAAGGCACAGAGTGCAAGTTGCCAAAGCAACCAAAAGCAAATAGGAACAGCAATGTTCATGTATCTGGATGACAATAATGAATATTTCCCGCCATGGCTTAGGGATGCTTCAACTACCGCAGGTACTTGGAATTGGCCATGGGTGCTCAAGAGAGATTATAAGCTTAATATAAATATAT
>Ga0255410_1104_pt1 | contig 9227 bp, 5 predicted proteins | sample CelNoTSeSYBR01J2_FD_182126 | JGI IMG/M metagenome (GOLD analysis project Ga0255410, IMG submission 182126) | Sediment cell enrichment communities from methane seep in Santa Monica Basin, California, United States - CellEnrichment... | ecosystem: Environmental > Aquatic > Marine > Cold seeps >... | reverse complement strand
GCAGATAAACATCTCCTATTCCCGGTTCACTAGGATGAGCTAATGAAGATGTCGCAAATTGAACCCCCAGCGGAGTGTGAGAAAACTGTCCTGACGATGCTAAAAACGGAATCATTTGCTTAGTGCTATATTCAGGAAAAGCAGCAGTCCACATAGTTCCATTCGTCGCAAAAGCTCCACTGAAATACTGATGGTTTTCACGATCTCGAATCATTACACCGCGTTCGCCTTCACCTGAAACATAGCCGTCGACAATACCATCGGTCATACCCAGAGCTGAAAATAAAGGGCCGGTATGCGAAAAGAACATACCGTCGCGACCGACTTGCTCACGCAATTTACGCATCTTGAGATAATGTCTTCTGAAGTGAATACGTCCGGCATGGTAGCTTTCATCCGCCATCGACAGGTCAGCAAACGGGCCTCCATAATCCATGTACAATCCGTCAAAGTCTTTAGTCAGAGAAACATCAAACCAGTCACAATACTCTTCGGCTGCTGAAGTTTCATTACCTCTGATATATGGAGCAATACGGATCTCATGTTTATGAGCGCGTTTAATGACTCGGTTAAACTCAGCGGAATCATAAGGAATACCGCCATTTTGAGCGTCTAAACGCCAGTTCTCGTGTAGAATAAGCGCATCAGCTCCAAGTGCGTCCATTTTATCAATTTGTTGATTTGTCGGGTAGCGTTTGTAATTGTCAAAATAATGATACATCCGCAATGGTGGCAAATGCCGTTTTGTTGGAGCATTACTAATCAACCAACCCCACTGATTACGCCATTGCCAGGGACGGTCATGGCATGAACATTGTTTCGTCTGGAAATTCCAGCGTATAATCGCTTTGTCATCTTCCCACAATAATTCAGTGCTGGTCTCGTCGGGATTGCCTGATAAAGAATTTTGTCCTTCCATGAATAATTCAATATGGCTTGCTTCTTTTTGTTTACCGGCACAGTCAAAACTAAATTGTGACATAGTCCCGGGTTCATGCAAAGTCTTGTTTCCTTGTGCTTGAAAACGCAAAGGTTTGGCTGACTGAATCATTGTGCCGTCATGTCCAGTAGGACGCGTCATGCATCCCCAACGAACAGACCCTGCATTACTGAAGTCAATCGGCACTTCCATTATGAAATCCACAATATCCGGCGCGTTTGTATTTTCCACAAAGAAAAAAGTATTGACAAAGCATGAGCCGTCGGGCCATAGTTCATAACGCAATGAAAGATAGAAATCTTCCAGCACTTTCCCGTTCTGATTGCGCCATGGAATTTTCCTGAATTCAATTCTTTCCGCTGTCTCAAATTTGGAACGAACTATTTCAATATTTTCCGGCATAAAAGGCTGCGCCTTGTCGCCATTTCCCAAAGAACAGGATAGCCATGCGGCATTGGTCTTTATGATTTGGAATTCTCCGCTTCTACCAACAAGTTGAATGCCAGCAGGAAGACCTCCGCTTTTTTCTGTAAAGTCAATATTAATATTTCCGAAAGATGTTTTCATTATTTTTCTTATTTAAAGTTTTTTTAATGTAATATTTTTAAATTCTAGTATAGCTGGTTTTTTATCACGATTTTTAGACATTATAACAAATTTTGCATATCTGGTTCCTCGCCTCCACTTATTCTTTGGAAGTCCGTATAAAGATTTTCCTTGTATTTCAAGAGAAAATTCCGTCCATTCTTTTGGCATTTTCTGATAGGCTGCTGCAAAAATTGCGAAACGTCCAGATTGATGCTCACGTATCGCCGTTAGGGCAAGATAATTTCTTTTTAAGGGTTTAGTTAATGTTATTAGCCAGCCAACTTTATTTTTCTCTATTTTTTTGATTCCGAATCCACTCAAGTTATAGTTCGGCAAATCAAGCATTTTATCGGAAACATCGACTTTAAAAGCAACGGCCGCATTAGCTTGTGCTTTCCATTTTGAAGCATCTTTTACTAATAATTCTGACTCGCCAGCTTTCGCGTCCCTGAGTAAACTAGTTGTTGTTCCGGGGATAATATTCACACTTGTGGAACTGATTACTCTAGATTTGGAATCAAGTGGAATAACTCCAAAATAGAAGCAACTCTTTATGCTGTTTGGACTTCGGAAAAAACCAGATAATTTATATGATGCTGATGGATCAATTTTTTCTTTATGATAACTGTAAACGGTATTTCCTTTTGTTATACTGAGTACGCCTAGTTCTTTATCAACTTTAGCGACTTTTCCGGGATACCATCCGTGAACATCAGTTAATTTTCGTGATACTTTTTCTGCTTTAATTTGCATACTTACAACTACTAATAATCCAAATAATATTTTTCTCATTGTATTATCCTTTTTTTGTTGATGGTTATTTAGCGTGAGAACGCTTAAAAAGTGTGCTTGATGACGATATTACGCATCATACCTTTATAGAAAGCTTTGTTTCTGACCGCGCCGAAAGTTGTTGTTGTATCATTCCATGCCGGGCCAGGACATTTGCTCGCTTTGCTTTTGACGCCATTGACTTCAACTTGAACCGTTTCCAAATCGTAAGTTATAGTGATTTTAGACCACTTGTTTACCGGGATTTGCAGTTTTGAATCATGGTAAAAACTAACTCTTCCGGCATAAGTTCCAGAATGTTCGCTAGTGTAGCTTAATTGCAGAACTCCGTCCTTAAGATAACAGTTAAATCCGCCTGCAACATACATATGCGAGTTAGAAAATATTGCACCGTCTGTAAGTTCCGGATTCAGGTCGAAACTCAATTCAAAGCCTGCCCGTCTTGGTAATACTCCCTGCGGAACCACCATAAACGAATCCTTACCGTTGAAAGCTAAGGCGTATTCACCATCAGTCTGTTTCACCAGCTTCGGAGCCGCCGCTTCAGGTTTATAATTTCCCCAACGATAATTGATCAGGGCAGCCGATGGTTTGCCTTTCATTTGCGCTTCAAAAGCAAAACCACCACCAACTCCGCTGAGTTGGAAAAAGTTTTTTACAGGAATCAAGGCGTCATGCGCAAGATCCGGCTTATAGCGTAATTCAGGAACGTATTCACATGGAACTGCCACTTTCACCATTCTTTCTTTAGTTTCAGAGTAAACCTTCATTGTGCGTTTTTCGCCCGAAAGCTTCGTACCCGTGACAACTGGTTTCGACCGCCAGATCTTATGATTTGAGTCTATCGTCTGCACAAGGTTCAACTGATAGGGTGAATCCGGCAAAGTGTTCACCGTAAAATCACAGTCCTTAAGATTTAAATGCGGTGCATGCTGTGCCTGGCGCAAAAATCTTTGCAAGGCAAGAGTGATTCCGCCCGGACATGGTATTATCGTGATTTTGTTTTTCAGCAATTCTTTTAAACTTATCCGTTTGTGGTAGAATTCTTTTTTCTTGTACTTCAGTAAAATATCGAATGAAGCATTAGCTGACTCTTTGCGGTCGATGACCATATACTGACTCACCGGGAAATGATAGGCACCGTAAAGAAATAGTGTATTACTTTTGCTAATAGATGCTACCCGCGGGTTATACTGCGGAGCTATTATTTGACTGAACATTTTCCCGTTAACAATTCTGATGGAAGAACCGGAGAGCGAACCATGTTTTAAGCCAACCACCAAAGCCCTGATAACATACTGCGAATCATTTTCACGTGGTAATGTTGCCGGAGCTTTTTCGTGATCATAGACTACTTTGCCGTTGGAAATTAATTGCAGATTGTTGAGAGTTTTCGGGCTCTTAACAGAAACTTTGAAAGCATTTAAATCCGGCTCCGGTGAATCTTCTTTGAGTAATTTACCGGAAACATTGAATGAAATATCCCGCAATGGTTGACTGACCCATTTGTAGTCACTGTTTACTGCAGGCCTGATTTCGACCGGATGTAAACCGGTTTCATAATTTTGTTTTTTGCCTTTGTAATTAATTGTAAGTGATGGAATGATGCCCACGTGATCCGCATAATCTTCACTTGCAATGCTTATTACATGGTCGTGCATTTTGCTGGAATCAAAGCTGAGATTTGAAAACTCTTTTAAAACTTTTCCGTCAAGAGATTTTATTTGCAGATTTACCGTATAAGGGGTTTTCTTTTTTGAATCCGGCACATTCAATAATTCAAATTCAATACGCTCTCCGAGTGTGACAATTTTACGCGCACTTAAAATCAGATTAGGAATTGAAAGATCGTCTCTTGGAAGTGCTTTTAAAGCTTTATTTTTCATCCGGCTGGTATAATAACGAATAATCCGCATTGCAGCAAAGGAACTATAAACTGTCGGACGTAAACTGGTGTTTTCATTCTGCTCGTCCCATTCCCAACCGCTCATCATGTCAGCATTAAACTTGAGTGCCAATTCAAAATAATTACGCAATGTACGTGTGCCGCAACTGGCAAAATAATAACCTTTATGATTCTGATTCTGGTGTCCTTGCCAAAAGGCAATAGAAAGATATTTGTTTTTAAATTCTTTTTCCGCCATGACATCAGAAATAACCGGGAGAAAGACCTCATTCAGGTATTTGAAATTAATTTCACGCCGACCTTTCGAAAGGTATATTGTATCAGCGGTGCGCACACTTAAACCATCGTATTTACGCAGGATTTGACGTATTGTATCACGGAATTGATCAAGCATAGTTTTTGTGAGCTCACCATTCGCATAGGCAAAACGCATTATATAGCGTTGGAAGCCGGATGGATAGCGTGTATGATCGATGTTGCCAAAGGTGATGTATTTACTTTTATCGTAATTTTTAAGGAAATTATCGTTGAGTCCGCCACGATAGTTTAACAAAGGAATTTTTCCATCCAAGCGTCCTGTAAATTTCGATTCCAGCATATTCTTTAAATAAGGCTCCTGCTTTTTACCAAGCATGGTTTGCTCAAAAGCTGTCATGAATGTTGCGGGACCGCCCATGACATAATAGAGATAGAAGCCAGGACGATTAGCACGGTTCATGTAGGCAAGCGTTTTTACCCGTCCTTTTTGATATGAAAAAGGGAAAAAACAAAAACCGTCAATTCCGTAAAGTTCAGCATTTTTTTGCCGCTGCATACGGTCTTCATAAGTGCCGATGTACTGATATTTACGACTGCTCAACTCCTTGTCATACCAGGCTGGATTGACAAAAAGCGGCCAGTCTACCCAGTTTTCAAAATATGAAAACGATGGAGCCAAAGGATACATATCCTGCACACTAATCACCGTCATTGGTTGTTTGACAACACCTTCTCTTTTTTTTAAGTTTTCTCTACTCACATCGTAGTTTGAGGCTGTAATTGTCATCCCGGCAAGACCGATTAGCAGCAATAATAAGATTTTTTTCATTCATTTTCCCTTTGGCTTTTAGCTTGAGCTATTTTTAAAATTCTGTTCAAAAATTTTAATAAGAATTACCAGATAAAGTAATTTGCGGCTGATTTTTAAATCTAGCTTTAGCATTCTTCTCACTGGAAACATGTCCATCCGCCCAGGTAACAGTAGTCGAATTATTATGCGGGGCGATTATACTATTTCCGTCCATAATTCTCCAACCCCAGGAACTATTGCTGTCTAAGGTTGTGGCGTTATCTATAAATGCAATCGCATCTGAAGGTTTTTTAAGCCGTGTTATTTTACGTGGCTTGCTTGGATTAGATCCTCCCCATACATCTCCGAGTCCCCACACATTATACCCATGAAAAGTATGTGGAAACGAACTTGATGATATAGTATTGCCACGGAAACGACTAAATGCTACAGCAGGGCAATCAAAAATTTTGAAAGTAACATATTTTTTAGAATAAAATTCATAAGCCCAGTTCCAAAGCGATTCATTTCGTTGCGCGTCATAATACGGCGGACAAAATCCATCAAAATCTGAAGTGTAAAACATCAATGCCGTGCCAACTTGTTTTTTATTACTGGCACATGAAATTTGCTTAGCTTTGGCCCTGGCTTTATTAAGTGCCGGCAGTAACATTGAGGCGAGAATTGCTATGATAGCAATCACGACGAGGAGTTCAATGAGTGTGAAATCTCTCTGATTCTTACTTTGCGTTTTCATTTAAACATCTCCTTTTTGGGTTTATGGTTTTAAATTCTAAAGGCTGCAGATTTATATGTTTTTCAGTTCCATTGATATGCAGAAAAAAATCGTGTTCCCTGCAAAAATCAATATTCATCAAGTAAACGTTGCCGTTACTGGGAAAATATGAATATGTGATATATTCACATTCTTTTCCAGGCATATTGCCATCATCTGTTATGAATGCTGTTCCTCTGTTGTCCATGGCAATCTTTTTATATACTTCCCCAATAATGCCATTTGAACTTATTTCAGCTCCCGGTCCACTATGGCTATCCAAAGCACCCGGATATTCCCAGGAGTTCAAAAAATAAACTTGTCCTTTCCCATATTTATTATGAAGTAATATTGGTGTATATGTTTCATCATGAACAGCTATAATTTCTGGATTTCCAGTAATTTCAAGTTCTCCAATGTGAGTGAGACAAGGTCCAAATTGTTTATGCTTTGGCAAATTCAACATATTGTTTTCAGTCGTTAGTATCCAGTGAATCTGTTTGCCGCGTTTTTTGATTTTAACACCGCAAAGTTCGCTGAAGTCACCTTGATTAATCAATTCATCTGTTTGATAATTAATATAATTTCTAGTTTTATTTTTGGAAAAGTGCGGTATGCCAATGAAAATCGTTCCGCCATTATACACATATTGCTTCATGACTTCATATTGACTCTCGGAGGCGGTATTCCAACCAGTAAAAAGCAATGCCTTATAGTTTTTTATTAAAAACTCAGGAGTCATTTCCCCTGCAAAACTTACAATATCTGTCATGCCATGAGGAGTGCCCGAAAAAAATGTATTATTATATTCGTCTAATGTATTATTGAGAGGAAAGAAAGTTTTTCTGAATATTTCCCATGAACGTTCCGGCATCCCTTCGTACCATAGAGGATTCTTTTCAGCAATCCTATATGCTCCTGCAATCGCGGAATTTGGATTAAAACTTTGTGAACACAAATCTAAATAGCCCTTAACTGCTGCTATTTTTACTTCCGGCTGTCCTTCAGGTGTTCCTTCTTCTTTTACGAAATTATAAAAATGAGAAAGTGATTTCCTATATTTAGTACATATTTCTGAATCATAACCCAAATCCGGGTAATGCTTTCTAGCCGTTTTTATCAAGTGAGCATAAGCTGAAGGTTTATTTTTCTGGAGAGAACCAAGATCAATTTTAGGTGTATCATGCATTGGTGTATCATCGACATGATCGCTCTGCTGCCACCAGTTTCCACTTTCTAAAACTGTTATCTTTGAGCCACTCATATAACTTAAGAGAAAAGCTGCATCAAGCATTTTAAACTTGTATTCAGATTTATAAGGTAAAAAAGAATAATGTTCGTGAGCCAAATAATTGCCCCATAAAGGTAACTTGAATTGCTTGTAAATACCTCTACATAAGGCAGAGCCAAAATTAATATTTCTAAAGGCGAAACTTTCTACATGAGGTATAATCCCACAATTTGCTGAAGCTATTTCAAAGTCTAAATGAAATGAGGCGGAAGTTGTAAAAAATTGTTTCCAGCCTTCATTTTTTTTAGTTTTAATGAATTCTCGAACAGATTTTTTAAAATTACCCGCAATCATTTCCAGATCGTAATTAGATTTTATTTCGCCTTTTGTGACTCTAAACTCAGTGTTTTCTATTTCTTCAATATCGAAAGAAAACTTTTCTCCCATATTGTATCCCAAAAAGTTCTCAACTTTAGATATTTTACCAACCCAGTCAGGAGTGGCTTCAGAATAAATTGAGTATGAATAAAGGCCAAGATCAAGAGCTTGATTTACAAATTTATGTAAACCGGCGCCTAAACGATCCTTGTGTTTTTCTATAATATCCCAATCCTCTGGAATTAAATATTTTTTATTATCCCAGTCCGGCTCGGGCACATCATAACCCAAATCTTCAATATTAAGCCATTCAGCCATTGATTTTAGACATACTTTGCTTGCGCTTCCATCCCAAATAATTGCGAGATTACCTTGATTGTCATCTATCGTTTTCTTTAAATACCACTCAACAGAATGATTTTCTGATACCCAACTGGTGTAAAATTGTCCTGTGTGCTGGAAAACATAATCTGCTTTGTCCAGATAAATCGGCGAGCCTATAAACATCCCGCATTCAGGAAGCACAATATTAGTATCATTATCTAAAAATTGCTCCTTCATTTATATAGAATCCCTTATCAAAATCTTTGGTTCAATAGCTATATTTACGACTTCAGCATTTTTATCTTTAATGCGCCTGAACAGCAATCCTAATAATTCATCAGTGATTTGTTCAACAGGCTCTTTAAAGGTGGTCAATGCTGGATATGTAAATTCAGCCTCATCGGTTCCGTCAAAACCGACAAATTTCATTTCGGCAGGCACTTTTACTCCATTAGCAATTGCAGTTGCCATCGCGCTTACAGCAATCATATCGTTGTTGCATAATATCACTTCAGGACGTTTCTTGAAAAGAAGAAATTTATCCATTGCCTCTTTTGCTGTTTTTCTTGAATTTGCATGTTTTAGATATTCAGGTTCAAATGTTATTCCTTCAGTCTTTAACACTTTTTGAATTTCAATACTTCTACCCTGGTTGACAGTTGGACTTAGAATAGCAAATCTTTCCATTCCTTTCTTTTTCAATATGCGAATGAGTCGTCGATAACTGTCTTTCACGCTATTCATACTATCTACAGAATCGAATTTGTCTGAAGTATTTTGCCAAAATACAACTGGAACGGGACACGTCTTAAAATAAGTTTCAGGCAATGAACCCGATATTATTCCATCAACTCCATGAGCTATCAAGGTTCTAAGAGCTTTATTGATACTTTCAATGTCATCAGAATTATTCCAGAAAACAAAAAAAGTCGTATATCCTTCTTCTGCCAGGTTCCTTTGAAGATTTAAAATCATATTCCCGTGAAAGCTGTTTCCAGGATCTGGAAGCATAATTCCAATTATATACGTTTTCTTTGACCGCAAGGCTTTTGCTGAGCGGTTTGGAACATAACCAAGACGTGCTACTGCAGTATCTATTCGTTTCTTAGTTGCAGTAGCAACTTTAAACGATGTTCTAGGATTCAGCGCATCTCCAACAGTCGTCTTGGATACGCCGCATTCTTTAGCTATTTCAAGAATTGTAATTCTTTTAGTAGTAATCATTTATTCATATCCTAATTATTT
>Ga0255410_1103_pt1 | contig 9574 bp, 5 predicted proteins | sample CelNoTSeSYBR01J2_FD_182126 | JGI IMG/M metagenome (GOLD analysis project Ga0255410, IMG submission 182126) | Sediment cell enrichment communities from methane seep in Santa Monica Basin, California, United States - CellEnrichment... | ecosystem: Environmental > Aquatic > Marine > Cold seeps >... | reverse complement strand
TTACTGGTTAGCATGGTTGAGGCATTTTTAATTTTGCCGAATCATCTGGCACATTCCTTGGCAAAAAAAGGGCTTCATGATTCTCCAAGCCGTTTGCGAACTAAAATTAATAATATTATTGATTGGGTCAGGATTAATATCATAGGCTGGCTTGCTCAAAAAGCAATTCCACATCGTTACATGTTTATTGCTTGTGTAGTAGCGGCATTTCTTATTTCCATAGGAATGGTAGCGGGTGGGATTGTTAAATTCCGTTTATTTCCTGATGTGGATGGCGATACTATTGTTTCCCGGGTTCTCATGCCTCAAGGGACGCCTTTAGGCAAGACAGAAAAGATAGCAAAGAAAATTGTGAACGCTCTGAATGTAGTCAACGAGCATTATAAAAAGGATCAGCCGGGCCAAAAGGATTTGATTGAGAATATTTCGGTGCAATTCAATCTAAATACTGATGCCGGTGAATCCGGTGCGCATGTAGTTACTATATCAGCGGATTTGCTCCCTGGCAATAAACGTAGAACTTCGGTTAATGATATTGTTGCTTACTGGCGGAAAACAAGCGGCAAAATTGCGAATGTTATAAGTCTTTCGTTTAAGGATTTTAGTCCTACTCCTGGCGGTACTCCTATTGATGTTCGTTTGAAAGGCAACGATCTTCAACAGCTAAAAAAGGCATCTCTTGAGCTTCAGCAAAAGCTGAAAAATTATGCAGGGGTATACGATATTACTGATGATATGCGCCCCGGCAAAATGGAACTTATTTTGAAACTAAAACCAGGAGCGCTGAAGGAAGGCTTAACTTCCAGTATTATTGCTTCTCAATTACGTGCCGCTTACCACGGCAGTGTAGCCGATGAAATACAGATAGGCAAAGAATCTTATGAAATTTGTGTTAAACTTTCTGATATAAGAAAAGATAACATCAAACATTTTGATAACTTTTTTATTAAATTAAGTGATGGTCGTCAGATTCCTCTGCATGCAGTAACTTCAATTAAAAGCGGACGCGGATTTGCTGGTATATCAAGGAAGGACGGAGTTAGAAGTGTTTCCGTTAAAGCCGAAGTGGATCGCAAAAAAACTAACGCTGCTGAAATTATTGCTGATTTACGTGCAAACTATCTACCTGGATTGTGTAAGCTTTATCCGGGAATATGGACGGATTTTGAAGGAGAATCAAAAGAAAGTAAAGAAACCGGCACATCAATGGCGCGCTCATTTGTTATTGGTATTATTGGTATTTTTATTCTTCTTTCATTTCAATTCAGAAGTTATGCCGAACCGTTAATCATTATGATAGCAATTCCCCTGGCAATTATCGGGGTTATTTGGGGACATCTGGCGATGGGCATATCCTTATGTATGCCTAGTATGATGGGTTTTATTTCCCTGTCCGGGATTGTAGTCAACGACTCTATTCTGTTGATGGAATTCATAAAAATAAAAGTTAAAGAGGGACATGATGTCGGGGATGCGGCTATTGAAGCAAGTATGGCGCGTTTCAGACCGGTAATGTTGACTTCGTTAACGACGATTGCCGGATTATTGCCATTGCTTGCGGAGAGAAGTATGCAGGCGCAAATGTTAATTCCTTTGGCAATCAGTATTGTTTTCGGATTGGCGGCATCAACTGTTATGGTGCTATTTGTGATACCATCTCTGTACATGATATATCAGGACTGGTGTCCTCGTGTAAAATTTGAGGTATAAAAAGTTATCTTATTTTATGATTTTTACAGCAATGGCCTGCGATATAATTTGTAATGTCCATGAATGATTGTATTATACCCAGATATTTAAATTAAGGTAAGGGTTATGATTATTCAGGGCAAGCTTTCGCTCGCGCAACAAGCGGCAGGAAGGAGATATTGGCATATATTCAACATATTGAATGCGATGTCATTTGTCTGCGTTGCTGATAGCGTTCTTTACTTGTTTGCTCTTGAAATTGGTTGTCCGCAATACATTATCCCTATAATAGCGTCATTTATGTATATTGGTTTTTTAGCGATGCCGCTGGGTAAACTACTTACAGCAAAAATTGGCGTCGGCTATACGATAGCAACCTTCTGGACGATTAGAAGTCTTTTTGCGCTGGTAAGTGTGGCAAGCCCGTTTGTTGTAGCCAGATTTGGGACAAAGGCTGGAATAGTTACGCTTCTTATCGGGGCATTGGGATTTTTTGTGTCAAGGTCAGCTGGTATTGTTGCAATAAATCCTGTGTTAGGGGAAATAATACTTCCTGATCAGCGCGGTAAATTTACTTCTTTAATATTTAGAAATTTCAACCTTGTTGCATTGATTGGCCTGGCGCTTATCAGTCTTGCAATGAAAAAATATGCTTCACAACAAACTTTTCAAATAATTATATGTTGTGGAGTTGTTGCTGGATTTATTTCAGCTTTTGTGGCATCCAGGATTAATGAGACAATTCTTCCAAAAGAATCGGCCCAAGATCCCATATGGAGTTCACTAAAGGCCGTCTTAAAAGATAATATGGGTAGAAAACTGATCTTTGCTAATGTTGCTGTAATGTCCGGGATTGTTCTTGTTCTGCCGATATCTATAACTGCGGTCAAAACCGGTTACAATGTTGCAGACTCAACCGCGCTTATATGTGCGCTTATTCAGTTCGGCGGTGGAATACTGATTGCGTCAATTAGCGGAATTGTTTCTACATACTCCGGGCCGCGTCCGGTAATGCTGGTTGCTTTTTCTTTGTTAATAATTTCCGCATTGCTGTGGATAGTGGCACCTGCAGATTTTTCTATCTATCATGTCGGTTTAATCTTTTCTCTTAACGGAGCCGCCGGTATGGGAGCTCCAATGGCACTTACTCATTATTTTCTTAATACTGTTTCGGCCAAGGATAGAATCGGCTATTCATTGCTTATCAGTATGATATCTGGTACGATTGCCGGGCTTTTCAGTTTTGTCGTTGGTAGCGGATTGTTGAAGTTTATTCCCATGATGAATTATAACGGCATGACTGTTTTTAAAATATATTTCGGCATAATCATTTTTTTACTGCTGGGATTTTTAATTGTCTTGATGACTCTAGATAAGCTTAAGGACTGGGAAGTCGGAAAATTGCTCGGGCTGGCTTTTGCTCCCCGAGATATACGGGCTTTGCTGTTGCTGAATAAATTGGATAAAACCGGTTCGCAATCCCAGGAACTTGAAGAAATTAAACGCTTAAAACACACTCGTTCCGCAATGTCCGTGGATAAAATATTGAGTTATCTCGAAACCCCGAAATATCTGGTTCGTATAAAAGCTTTATTAGCTTTGTATGAAACCCCGTTCGGCGCCAAGGTGAGAGAACGGGTGCTGGAAGAACTGAAATATGGTACTTATACAACTGCGCCGGCAGCGGCAATGATTCTCGGCGGCAAGAAAATAAAGGAAGCCATTCCTTTACTGCGCGAAAAACTTGATTCCGATAATATTTATCTGGTTGGCCGTACGATGGTCGCATTAACACAACTTGAAGACAAACATTCTTATAACAAAATCAAAGAGATTTTTGTCAATTCAGAAAATCAGTTTATCTTAATTAGCGGAGCGGCGGCATTGTCGATCATGGGGGATTCTGAATCTTTAAAACTATTGCTGGACAAGACCTTGCTGGATAATATCGATCATTCTGTAAGAGCGGAAATTTACAGTTCAATTGCGGAAATAGGCGGCATCGGCGATGAATTTTATAAACTTTTTAAATTGTACTTCACTAAAAAAGATTTACAAAATCCATTGTGCATCGCATTTCTTGAAAACATACGCAAAGAGCCTATGAGTGGAGATTTTACAAAAATGCTGGATGAATTCAACGAGTCGCAAAATGAATCTGATAAGATTATAGGGTATTTGATATCACAAGTTAAAGACAGCTCAAACGAATTGCTTCATATAGTTACAGATTTCCTGACACATACACCGCATCACCGAGTAGGCAAGGTACTGCTTTATTGCCTTTTGGGAATATACAGACAAAACGGGGAAATATAAAAGAATATTATTTGATGTTTATCATTTGAGTTAGATTGTTTCTGTGTTTACAGAGGTGTTTTTAAGGAAGTCTTTTATCGCGGCGACCGATTGATCGCATTCGTCTTCAAGTACGTAGTGACCAGCGTTGTCCAGCTTCAATACTTGAGCTTGCGGATAATACAATTGCCAGCGCTTGAGATAACGCGGAGAAAAACACCAGTCACGCATTCCCCATATTATACATACAGGAGTTTCGCGGAACATCCATAAGCCGTGTTCTATTTCAAGCAGAACCTCAAATGAAATATGTTCAGGGTCAATCGGGATGTCTTGTATAAAACGCAGAATAGCGATACGGTCATTGTAAGTTTGATATGGATACTTAAAACCTTTCTTTACTATCGAAGGCAAAGCTTTTCGGCAGGATGTTTGCAGTGATGTGTTGAGGTATAAATTAAAGCTGCGAACCAATTTGTCATCCAGCCACGGAATGCGGAGGACAGACAGCCTTAAAGGCAGCCATGCCATAGAAAAAGCCGCAGAATTGAGAATAACCAGACGAGCTATTTTATCAGGATGCCGGACTGCCAGCCCCATACCTATTACGGCACCCCAATCATGAACAACTAGCGTTACTTTCTCCAGCTTTAACTCAAAAAGCAAGCTTTCCAGGTTGTCAATATGGGTTTCCAGTCGATATGGAAAATCCTGCGGTTTATCAGATAATCCACAACCGAGATGGTCAGGAGCTATAACACGGTAGTTTTTACTGAATTCACAAATTAAATTGCGGTACATAAATGACCAGGAAAGGTTGCCGTGGACCATAAGCAAAGTTTCTTCGCCTTCGCCTTCATCTATATAGTGATAATTATATGATTTTACCTCTATGAAATTAGATTTGAAAGGATATTCACTTTGGATTTCCTCAAATTTTATCACTTAGACAGCTCCTTTAATTACACTAATTCGAAAAGGTAACATAAATATTACCTTTTATTATTTCAATATTTTTTATCTTTGTAAAATATTGTTTAGCCCATTTCCTTTCCTGCATAATCATTTCCTCAAACAACTCAAGAATCTGTTCCTTTAGATAAAGAGGTATAGGTAAGTGCCCGAAATGCGCAGAACTTATTTCGTATCTCAGGACTTGAGTTTTTTCTTTGGCATTGATTTCCAGTTTTGGAACGATACCAACTTCAAGACGGGCAGGGATAAACTTAAGCCACGTTTCTTTTAGGATAATGGACAAAGTCTTATCATCCTTTACTGTAATAATAAAATCAAAGTTGGGACTTAGTGTAGGTTTTCCAGCATTCTTTGCGTCTTCCTGCTTTCTTTTTCGCCAGGCTTGTAGTCGAGCATTCTCGGGGTCAACATAAGCTGGTTGGGCGGGAGCAGACTTGTCTTTTAATTTTAGACTTGCATCACCACTTATAGAAGAACCGCCCATTTTGCCTGTGCCGCCTAGAGAGCCGGAACTAAAACTCATGGATGCCCGTTGTTTCACTTTTTTCTTTTCGTGTTCAAGCGCAAGGTAGTTTGCGGCGAGAGTTGCTTCTGCCGGGGTTAACTCGTAGCTTGCTTTGCTGTTTTTTTTAGCCAGCGCATCGTCAATTTCATTACATGTAGTGATTACTGCGCTGATTTCTTCCGGATTTGTTATCTTTGTAACTTCAGGAAACCACAAGGGGCAGAATGCCATGCCAATTACAGCAAGGATAGCCAGGACAAAAATAGCTTTCACCGCACGCTTTAAGATCTTTTTTACCTTTTGACCTTTGTGCGTATCAAGCATTCTTTTATCAAATTTAAGTTTAGTGCCGCAATTCCGGCAGTAGATAGTTCCCAGTCTATTGGAACATCCGCACTTTTGACAATCAACGTCTTGAGTAAGCATAGCATCATCCTATTCTTTATTTATTCTTTTGTGAGTTTTTGCATCCTTTGCATGTAGAGTTTTTAGTGCAGGACTCTTTTGGTGTTGAAATGTCTTTCTTTTTATCTTTCTCATAAGAGTTTGAACGATAGTCCGTGCAATAAAACCCACTACCTTTAAATATAATACCAGCTCCGCTGCCAATCAAGCGTTTAAAACCAGATTTTCCGCATTCTGGACAATTTGTCAGGCGTTCAGCACTTATGTTCTGAAAAATTTCAAACTTTTTTTCACAATTAGGACATTCGTAATCGTAATTGGGCATTTCTTATATCTCCTGAATTAAAGAAGAGCTTTGAGCTCTTTTATTGTTAATTTATTGACACCCGCAGCTGGATTTTCGATAAGGTTATCAAAAATTTTCTGTTTTTCAGCCTGCAGGTTTAATATTTTTTCTTCTATTGAATCTTTTGCCACTAATTTAAGACTGTTTACTATTTGAGTCTGTCCAATCCGGTGCGTTCTGTCAGTAGCCTGGGCTTCAACTGCAGGATTCCACCATGGATCATAAATAATCACAGTACTTGCCGAGGTTAAATTTAAACCGGTTCCACCAGCTTTCAGGCTTAACAAGAATATTGGAATATCGCTATTGTTATTGAAGTTGTCAACTCTATCCTGCCGTTTTTTAGTAGCGCCGTCTAAATACTCGTACGTAATTTTTTCTTCATCGAGCCATTCGCGGATAATGCTTAACAGTGAGGTGAATTGACTGAATATGAGCATCTTTTGATTACCGTCAATGTTTTCCAGAACCAGTTCCTTGAGTAGCTCCATCTTGCATGCTTCCAGGCCTTCGCCCTGATTATCCGGCAGCAGGGCAGGGTGACAACATACTTGACGCAAGCGCATCAAGGTTGTGAGAACCTCGAAGTTTGCTTTCTTTTTGCCGTCTTTTTGAAGCTTTTGGATTTGTTTTTTGCTTTTAGTCAATATTTTGTTATATAAACTGCGCTGCGCTGACGGCATCTCGCAGTATAAAGTTTGTTCTATTTTAGGTGGTAATTCCTGGCAAACAACTTTTTTGGTACGACGTTTTATAAATGGAGATACTCGTTCGGACAGGTCGTGCTGTAAATCCTCAGCCGCGCCAATTCCGTGATAATATTTTTTAAAACTGTTAAAACTGCCGAGCATTCCCGGCTGTAAAAAATCAAAAATACTCCACAAATCGTCGGGAGAGTTTTCCAGGGGAGTACCTGTCAAAACCAAACGATGACCGGCTTTTATATTTTTGCAGCTTTGCGCGTTGACAGTTTGCGGATTTTTGATATGCTGTGCTTCATCCAGTATTAAATAACTGATTTCGGTGCGTTTTATATCAAGCGCGTCGCGTCGTGCCACGGCATAGGAGCAAATCATCAAATCATAATCAGCGGCGTTTGTCCAATGGATACCGCGCTTAGCACCTGACAAGGCAATTACTTTAAAAGAAGGAATAAATTTTTCGCACTCGCGTTTCCAGTTTTCGAGCAAACTGGCGGGACAGATAATTAAAGCGGTCGGGTCATCAGGGCGTTTTTTTGAGGCAAGTAATGCCAACGTCTGGATTGTCTTTCCTAATCCCATCTCGTCCGCGAGAATGACATTAAAACCGCTGTCCGTGAATTCGCGCATCCATTTTACACCCTCTACTTGATATTCGCGGAGCGTCCCGACAAAACGGTTTGTCAGGTCTGGATTCTCTTCTTGAGCAGAGGCATTCGTCAGCATTGAGCCGGCAAGTTCAGTTGGGATTGCCGCGGGGAAATGCCGTGCAATATATTTCCAGAAGCTCACAGAGTAAGGAGAAAGTTCAAAAGTAGAATCTTCGTAATTAACTTTCTGCACCAAGTTGTCCGCTGCGATCAGAAAGTTGCGGAAAGTTTTGCATAATTTTATAATTACCATATCAGCTAAATAATAATGTCTACCGCTTTTGATTGCTTTTACCAAAGGATTCCAGCATAATTCCTGATTGTTTCCTTTAATTTGGTAAGATATTATTAATTTACTTTCATCTTTTTTGAGCAAAGAACATTTTATTTCAGGACTGGATAAGTTATTGCCGCCATTGCACAAGCGTGCCAGATCGCCGCCCAGCAAAACATCACGGCTCTTCATCCATAAAGGAAGCACTTTGTCAAGAAAAATACCGATGCTTTCAGAGTTTGTCAAATGTTTCGTGTTGCCGGAGCCGCTAAAACCTAAAGCTTTTAACTCTTCATTTATAGATTTTTCCAGCGTTTCCTCTCGAGCCCAGAAACGACCTGAACTTGAACTTAAACGACCGCCGTCATCGCTAAGTATCTGACCTTCATAAAGATATTTTAAGTCCAGTTTAAAACTTTGTTCATTAGTAATTTTACCGTCAAGTAGAATTTTTGCGAAGCGCACTCCGATATTAGCGTACGCGCCACTGGTAATTCGCAATGGAAATTGATTTTCAGAGAGTATTTTCTGCATAGTTCTGCTGTCGGCTTCCTGTTCGCTTAAACGGAAAAAGTTACGAAGCCAGGTAATATCGACAGTAGCTGGAAGCCACCAGTATTCGCCGCGAGTACCAATCCAGCAGCCGGATCGTCCGGTGATAACCTTAGCTTTTTTCATTGGCAGCAGGGCTTCATTTATGCAGACGCCCGGAGAATATAAAGTTTTACCCTGTGATACGCGTTCGAGCAATACCGGTTCGGCAGGTTCAGGGTGTATAATTAAGCGGCGTTCTTGCCGGTAAAAGTTTTTAAAACCAATCAGGCAGTGGAAAAATTCAGCGGTTTGTTCAGAGTTCAATAGTAATTTCGAACCTTCGCCTTCAGCATTGACCGCGAAGAAACGAATAATCTGATGATCCTGTAATGAAAAGTGTTCAAATTTCAATGACACCGCCAGGGTTTTATCGAAATACAGCTGGCGCATATTATTGATGTTACCGACATATTCTTTTTTGTCAGTCTTCAGTTTTACAGAAAGCACAGCGTTTTCCCATTTACTCGGAACATGGGGGAATGCTGATTCAATATTTATAATAACCTGAGCTTGCGGCTCAAGGTTTTCAGCATCGGCCAATTCTTTGAAATTCTGATATTTAAGTCCGGCGTACTTAGCACTTTCTTCTTTCATAAGCGGTGCTTTTGCAGTCTTAAAACGCGCAAAATGCATAATTACAGCGACAGCATGTTGGCACAATTTCCCCGTATTTTGCGGACATGAGCAACGCGATTGATTTTGTTCGCCAGCATCAACAGTTACATATTCATACTGATTTTTCTGTTCAAAAACCGCATTCATACTACCGTCTTCATCGCGATAAGCGCAAATTAAACATTTCTTTTTCAATAGTGCCTTAGCGCTTTTAAATATTTCCGCGCTGGAAGCCGCTATTAATTTTGCTTCAAAACCTTGTATCATTAAACTACCTTTTATGCTTGAAGTAATATACCAAAACTTTTAATATACCACCAAAAACAATCATAGCAAAACAACAAAAAAAGAAAAAAGTTTATATTTTTTAAATTTGCTTGTTGACTTTTTGCATAACCGGTTGTACAATCTATCTAACGACATGCATAACCGGTTGTACGAAAATATAAAAGAGAACCATTTTTATGATAACAATGCAAGACATCGCGGAAAAAGCGGGAGTGAACAAAGGTACAGTTTCCT
>Ga0255410_1102_pt1 | contig 9918 bp, 4 predicted proteins | sample CelNoTSeSYBR01J2_FD_182126 | JGI IMG/M metagenome (GOLD analysis project Ga0255410, IMG submission 182126) | Sediment cell enrichment communities from methane seep in Santa Monica Basin, California, United States - CellEnrichment... | ecosystem: Environmental > Aquatic > Marine > Cold seeps >... | reverse complement strand
ATCTCGCGCAGTCCTATTATAATGGTGAATACAAAAACGATAAAAGTTTAAAAGAAAAGCTTTTCAAGTCAATAATCTATTATTCCAAAAAAGAAATGAGTCGCAAAGATGCCTGGTTCAGGTTCCATGTATCCTGCTTCGGCATTCCGAGTATAGCCTACGGCACTTATTTTATATTTTTTGAGGACTTTGATGCCGCTGAAAAGGGTACATCAAAAAATAAACTTGTCCTAAAAGCCTCAAAGGCTCTGCAGGGCATTATGAGACAGACTTTTACTCAGCCACGCCGTGATGACACAAATAACACAATCGACGTTAAGCAGTTCAGAAATCACTGTTGGTGGGTTGGAGGAAACTTCGCTTATCGTCCACTATTTGAAGCTGCAGCAGTATGTTCAAACCAAAAAATGTTTGACGTAATCAGTACGGTCTGTAAAGAAGCTATGACTCCTGTATCATGGAATACCCGCAAGACAGCTTTTTGGAGCGAAGGCATGACTTCTGATGGAGCTGGCTGGGGGCATGGCAACCAATGTTATGTCTGGGGATACCCACTTCACGGCCTGAGGGCTTTGGTAGGGCTTTCCGCGCGTTTTTGCGGCACACCATGGGAGACTAGTGAAAACGTCAAATCAATAGACTCCCTTGCAACTTATATAGACGGAATGTCCTGGTATCAATGGCATCAATATCAAACTTTATTAAGCCCTGGAAGAGTTAGCTTTATTGTTGGTGCAATTGACTCAAAATCATCAATCACGGATTTTGGGAACCGCATTCTACAGTTTAAAATATCTCCTGAAAACTCAAAAAAAATCAGTAGAATTATAAAAGAAATTAATGCTGGACAGGATAAAAACTTTGGCAACAAGTCATTTTGGAACAATGACGACATGGTACAGCGCCGCAAGGATTATTACCTTGGAATAAGCATGTTGTCAGCCAGAACAGTTTCTAATGAAATAGTGAAAGGTCAAAGTACGCATACAGACAACCTGGGGGATGGCACAACATTTATAATGACCCGACCGGCTGAATATAAATGGGCTAAAGGTTTCTGGAATTATACCGCGCTGCCGGGGACAACCTTACGTCAGGATAAGATATCACCCCACACGATCTGGTCTGGCTACGTTGGCACTAAAAGCTTTGCAGCGAATGTTAGTGACGGTAAAATCGGATGCGCCGGATTCATTTCCGAAAAAGCCAAGAAAAAATCGCCTAATAAATGTTTATTTGGAATTAGTTCAACAAAAGGATATTTTCTTTTTGATGATGAATTTGTCGCGCTTGGCAACAGCATCAAGAATAAGTCTCAATCCCAAAAAGGAGAGATATGGACAACTCTTGACCAAAGCGAATGGCGGAAATCATTAATTGTCGGAAACGGCAAAAAAGTAAATGAAGTCAAAGTTGGTAATGCATTCAGCAAAGAGTTTGATCTTAAGAAGAATAAAAACTATATCTGGACTATCGAAGACGGCGTTGGATATATTGTAATACCGTCCAAAACCAGCGGCAAGTTTGTCGTAAAGGCGGAAAAACGTACAGCTTCAAAATGGAGTGCGATAGATAAACGCAACAGCAAGAAAGAAAAACCTTCTGAATTGAATATGTTTCAAATTTATATTAACCACGGTTCAAGCCCGAAGGCTGATAAATATGCTTACATTGTCAATTTCCGTTTAAAAGATGCTGCGGCTATGAATGCATACCTGAAAAATAATCCAATAAAGATATTATCGAATACCCCACAGCTTCAAGCTGTAGCGCATCGTGGTTTAAAAACACGTCAAATGATTTTCTATAGCAGTGCCGCCAGATGTAAAGATGGTAAATTTAAACTTAAAGTAAATAAACCCGCCGCGGTAATTGTCAAGGAACTGGCAGATAATAAAGTTGCGATAACAGTTTCTGACCCAAGACAATTGAAAGTAGTCAAATCAATAACAATCAGAACTAGCCTAAAATTGTCCGGAGTTGGAGTCAAGCCACTGAAACGCGGTTCAAGCTTAACAATCAAATTGCCCCGCAAACCCTATTGCGGGAAATCAATTACTCAAGTATATACAAAAAAATAGTTTATAAACTATTATTCTGCTGGAGGTGCCGTGGACTTTCTTATAATAAGTTCCGGCATTTCCAAAACATGCTGACTGCTTTTCAATTTGCCGTCATCTTCAAGGCGTTTAATCAAAAGCCTTGCCGCATTGCTCCCGATATTGTACGGGTGCTGTTCAATTGTTGTCAGCGACGGTGAAGTATATTCTCCAAGCTCCATATTGGCCGCTCCGATTACCGATATATCTTCCGGTATGGAAATCTTATATTCTCTCGCCAAGTTAATAAAGTGACCAGCCAGAGTGTCTGCAGTAAAAAATACGGCAGTAGGTTTTATTTCTTCTATAAGGGCTTTGCATCCCCATTCTGATTCAAACTCTTCAATTTCGAAAAGCTCACATTTTGCACCGGGAGCAGATTCTATTGCCCGGCGGAAAGCATCAACACGGCTTGCGAGATGCAGTTTATTTTTGACACTGACCACTGCTGTTTTCTTATGTCCAAGCTTCAGGAAATGTTCAGCAGCAATTTGTCCTATCATTGCATCATGTGATCCTGAGAAATCTACATTAGCTCCGCCTTTGACATAACTGTCAACAGTCACAATCGGAATATTATACTTGAGAACTTTCTTGAGAGACTCAGCACAAAGCTGTTCTTCCGGTTTGATAATTATTCCGTCAACACGTTGATCTATGAGCCGCATTATTTGCTCAATCACGCTCATGCGACTGCTTAACCAAATAATAATTGGTAAATAATCATGTTCCTCCAGAGTATCTTGTACCCCGGAAAGCATTTGACCAAAGAATGCGCGTTGTGCACGAATCACAACTCCAACAGTCATTGTGCGCCCGGTTTGAATACCTTTAATCAGCATATTGGGGCGGTAGCCTAAGTCATTAGCTATTTTTTCTATCTTCTCTCTAGTGTTTTTATCTACCCGCCCGGAGCCTTTAAGGGCCATTGATACCAACGAACGGCTAACTCCAGCCAATTTTGCTATCTGTAAATGTGTAACCCGCATTATTTATTATACCGTTTTATTTGATATTTTATTTATTCCTAGTTTGAATATACCACACGCGCAAACATATGTCAATAGATTTTAAAATTACTGAAATAAAAAACAGAAAATAAGAGTTTTTCTTACGAATATACGGATTTTATATTTTTACCGCAGTTATTTCCCGCTGCTTTTCTATAACCGACGTTTGCTGTATTACTGTGAGTGCCCCAGGGTGCTACCATGGAATTAAAATAACTTGCAGCTGAATTCTACGTTTCTATTGCCCGTGATGGAACCTTGTTAGTCGGATTCATTCCATCGCCAAGCATAAACAGTTCCGTTGGTTTGATTCTGCTGTATTTTTTATCTTTGAATTTTATTATACCGTCTCCATATGCGGCTTGAGCCGCGTAAATCTGGAAAATGCTTTGACTCTTATCGGGGTATGTCAATAGACAAATATAATTATTCACCAATTATTATTTGGTTAAGCCAACGACCTCAAGCCCTTTGAGTGCTATAACTAACTTGCCATTTTTAGACTCAGCTTTTTGGTCACTCCAGAGCTTATTCCAACTGCCGTTGGCAACTTTTGATACCTCAATAGTTACTGGCTGCATGGCTGAATTTACTGCAAAGAGATAAGTTTTGCCTTTGTATGAATAAATTTTCAAATTGACTGAGGGATAGACTTTAGAATTAATGTCTTTAGTGTGGCTACCTTTGGGCCATTCTACTTTCTGTTGAGCCGGCCCTGCGAGAACTTTGGTTTTGAAGTTGGTAATCTTTTTGCCATGCAAGAAGACTTGACCCAAATTTAACTCTCCATTCAATTCGGATGCAACTCTGGCATAGGCGTTGAAAAAATCATCGAATTTTGAGAAATTAAGACGACGGAATCCCGACCAGATAATGATGCCTTGTGCGCCATTGAGTAACACGGAGTAGGAGTCATGGCGAGCATAATCTTTGACCAATTCAGGGTGAGCAGTATCTTTTGCCATGGCCAAAGCGGCATAGACTGGCAACTTTTTTGGACTTTTTTTCTGAGCTTCGATGGCTTCGCTCATCGCCCAGTTGCACCACGCTCTAGTCTGCTCCATGTGTTTGGGCAGTTCAAAATCAGGATATACACTGCGAACGATTAAATCTTGGTATTTTGTTGTCCGAAGCAGTGAGCCACAATCGCGGTTGTTTGGCTCATACATCCAGAGTGGACGATTTTTGGGGTCAAGTTTTTTTACAACTTTTTGTACCATTGCTAAATACTTTATCTCTTTGGGAATCCAAAATCTTAACTCCTCGGGATTGATGTTCCAAGAGCTAATTTCATCAATATCTCTAAACTTTAAGATTTGCTCAGTAACTATTTTTTCCAACTCTGGAAGCGATAACGAATGGAATCTTGAGCGTGGATAAATACCAATACCGCAAGCATAACTTAAATTGGCGGTTTTAGAGTGTTTGAGTACTTTTGGACAACTCTTGAATGGATCGCCGAAGTATGGGCCAATGGCGGTAAACCCATCTTTTTTCATCCGTAGCAAGTCTTTGTCAGCCTCGACTGAATAGACTGAAAAATAGAACTTCTCCTTTGCCAATACTGTCGTACTTGCAACCATGCAGCCTAATAGACATAAGCACAGGAATTTTGTTTTCATAATTTATTACCTTCTTTTGTTGTTTAATAGACGATAAATTTGACTTTTTTTTGTTTCTAAAACTATTATACATTACTTGTTGACGTATGTCAACGAGTAAATGTAGCTTTTCTTGTTTTTTTATTTATTAAGTTCAAACAATTATCACAACATGGTACAATACAAGTTTTTCTATCACCTTGCTGACATACGTAATTTTTATAATACAACCTTATAACTGTATAATGACAAAAGGATATTCTCATCGGCATAACTATAACGTTTGCCTTGCCGGGGAAGCCTTATTGCGGAAAATCAATTACTCAAATGTATACAAAAAAATAGTTTATAAACTATTATTTTGCTGGAGGTGCCGTGGATTTTCTTACAATAAGTTCCGGCATTTCCAAAACATGCTGACTGTTTTTCAATTTACCGTCACCTTCGAGGCGCTGAATCAAAAGCTTTGCCGCGTTACTTCCAATATTGTAAGGATGTTGTTCAATTGTCGTAAGTGATGGAGAAGTGTATTCTCCAAGTTCCATATTGGCCGCTCCGATTACCGACTGGAATAAAAAACAGAAAATAAGAGTTTTTCTTAGAATATACGGATTTTTTATTTTTAGCGCAGTGATTTTCTATAACTGCCGGGAGTTACTCCGTTTTTTTTCTTGAACCAGCCGATAAAGTATTTCACATCTGAAAAACCGGAATTACGAGAAACTTCAGCCACAGTCATATTGGTTGAAGATAAAAGTTCTATAGAGCGTTCAAGTTTTAACTTTTCTATATACTTATGTGGACTTTGGCCTGTCTCGCCCTTAAAAGCTCTGTAAAGTGTAGTCCTGTCAACCCCAAGCTGTTCTGCTAGTTCGCTGACATTTTTGCCGACTGACGGCATAGTTTCAAGATAATCAATAGCCTTTGTAACAATCATTTTTTGAGACTTCTCTGTTTGTTCAACATAGATATCTTGCTTATTGCCGCACGCTCCAACAAGCTTGAATAACAATGTCAAAGCTTCGGGAACTGAACGTTTATTTTGTGCCATAAGAAAATATAGTTTTTTGAACAATTCCAGTGCGTTTTCTGGCTCAGGCGGAGTCGTTACCGGAGATTTTCGGTGCAAACCAAACTCCATAATAAACTTTTCTGCATAAGAACCATTGAATTGTATTTCCAGCCACTCCCAATCGCTGTCCTCAATTTGCCTGAACATAATATGCTCAGGCGGAAGCGCGCAAAAAATATCTCCCGGCTTTGCCATTTGTTCAACCCCGCACATTTTCACCCGCCAGGAGCCTTTTACCACATAGCGCAGAGTAACACCTGACGGATACGGCTGGATTGATATATATTCCCCATTGCCTGACACTCGGTTGCTTTTAAAAACCCACACATTGATATATGCCGGCAAAGGGTCAAGTATCCAAAAATGCGCTCCGTTATTATTTTTTATTGAATCAACCATTTTCCACCTGTCGTGCATCAAAATTAGAATTGATTATACAGTAAATTGGATTTATAATATTATTATTATACAACAAATTTAATAATTTAAAAGAGATAAATCATTATGTTACAAGAAATAATCTGGAATTTCCCGTTACCACGTACACATACCGGAATGGCACTTGCCAATGCGACCACGGGATTGCTTGTCTGGGGAGAGCAAAATCACCTGAAAATAACTATCGGGCGTGCCGACTTATGGGACAATCGCGGAGGGTTGCATTGGACCGAAAAACAAAATTACTCTGCTATAAGAAAAAATCTTGAAGACAATAACGAAGCCGGCTTGCGTGATATTTTCAAGACAGATACAGAAGGCATCCCGGGGCAGCCCAGAAGACCAAGTATAGTTCCGGTTGGTCGTATTGATTTGCTTTTACCAGAAGGCTCGACTCTAAAAACAGGTGTAATCCAACTTAAAACTGCCGAAGCAACGCTTAATTATGTTCAAAACGGCAACGAGTACAATATCAAAATAAATTTGGCAATGGAAAGCCAGCAGTTCTGTATTGAATCTGGTGAATGCGAAAATATAGAAGTAAAATCTGTCCCGTCCTGGGAACTCCTTGGAAAATATTTTGAAAGTATTTCGATGAAAGCACCAGTTATGCTGGATAATGCCGGATGGGTTCAAGAATTGCCTGAAAATGACGGAATATGTGTTGCTTACAAACAATGCGGAAATAGAATTTACGCATTGACTGAAAGATCGGACACTGCCCAAAAGATGAAAACTAAGGCTTTTAATAGTCTCAACGATTTTGAAAGTAATGGTGTCATATCACTTAAAAAATCTAACGCGACATGGTGGAATAACTATTGGTCCGACGTGCCTGAAATTGAAATACCTAACCCGAAACTCGATCTTTGTTATTCCTATGGTCTTTATAAGTTTGCTGGAATGACCAATCCGTCAGGCACAGCCGCCGGATTACAGGGGCCATGGATAGAAGAATACGATATGCCGCCATGGTCAAGCGACTATCACTTCAATATAAATGTACAAATGTGTTACTGGCCGGCATACAAAGCCAATCGCCTCAATCACCTCATGCCGCTTTTTCAAATGGTTTGGTCTTGGCGCGACCAGCTGCGTGCAAACGCAAAAGCATTTGTCGGAATTGAAGATGGCTTTATGCTGCCTCATGCCGTTGATGATAAATGCACTTGCATGGGCTCGTTCTGGACAGGGACAATTGATCACGCCTGTGCCGCCTGGATTGCACAGATGATGTATCAATACGTACAATATTCCGGTGACAAAAAGTTTCTTAAAGAGATTGCCTATCCATTTATGAAAGGCACTATGCGGGTATTTGAAGAAATGCTGGAAAAAGACGGCAACAGTTATTCTTTGCCTGTCAGTGTATCTCCAGAATACCGTGGAGATGCAATGAACGCCTGGGGCAAAAATGCAAGTTTCCAGCTTGCCGCAATTCACCGCCTGTGTGAGGATTTAATATCGGCAACAAAAACCATCGACGAAACAGCTTCTCCAATCTGGAGCGACATTAATGACAAATTACCAAAGTATACACTGATTGGCGAAAAAGGAAAAGAAAGAATCGCACTCTGGGAAGATACCGACTTGGAGGAAAGCCATCGTCATCACTCACACCTTGGAGCAATTTGCCCTTTCGATACAATTGATATATTTGCGCCGGAAAATATTCCATTGATAAATAATACCATTCGACACTGGACACAAATGGGAACAGGACTATGGACTGGCTGGTGTGTACCGTGGGCATCAATGCTGCAGTCCCGCATGCATAACGGAGACATGGCGGAACACTACATTGAAGTATTGACAAGAGTATATATGAATGAGGGCTACGGCACGCTTCACGATCCTGATGTACCTGGATTTTCCGATATTAGAGGTCCTCTTCCATTAGCAAACGGCCCTGGAGTAAAGAAAGAAAAATTCAGAGAGATAATGCAGATGGATGCTGGCATGGGAGCGATTGTCGCTGTTCAGGATATGCTACTTCACAGTCGCCGTGGCGTGGTTTATATTTTTCCAGGCCTTCCGTCAAGATGGAGAAATGCCCAATTTACCGACATGCCATGCGAAGGAGGATTCTTCATCAGTGCAGAATTAAAGGATAATGAGCTTCTTCCGATAAATATCAAAAGTAAACTTGGCGGCATCCTGAAAATATCTAACCCATGGCCAGGAAAAAGCGTAAAAGTAACAAGCGCAAATCATGAAGTTATTCTCTGTGGAAGATTTTTAGATATTAACTTAACGCAAAGAGCAAACTGTACACTACAAGCAACCTAATAAAAGCTCTCCATTGCCAAATATTCTAAAACAACAAAAAGTGGATGGTATTCAAATAAAATTTAATGAAATAGACATCAAAACATAGTTTGTCTTTTACACATTGACAAAATCCTATGCATTGAAATATAATTCCGCGTGATTCATTTTTAATTCTCTATAATATCAATAATTGTACGATCAGTCATAATCAATGGGCTGTTGCATATCGGTAGGTTATTAAAATGACGTATTCCTTCGGCCTGTTCGTCAGGGGCCATCCAGGATTCTCCGCAAGCTCGTTTGTCCATTTCAAATTCTATCGCGTAGACTTCTTGAGTTACAGGATCAATAAGCACTGGATTATCAAGACGCAAATCGCTGTCCATCCAGTAGGTCATTTCCATTTTCTTTACAATCGGATTATCTTCTACTGATTCAGGAAACCACCAGGCGTGCAGTGGAACATCTCCGCAGACAAAATTAGCGTGCCAAGTTGTAGCTTTTGTTGCTCGCGGGTCGTTGGTGTCATCTTTAACGCTCATGTGACATGAAGTACGACCGTTGGCTGTTTCCATAGGATCGACAAGCAGGGTGCAAAGTGACTGCAAGGCATAATAAGAAGGTTTTGGCGAGCCATTTTTGAGGCGTACTAAACCATAATGAAAAGTAGCTTTAAATGCAGCGTAATGAGCAAAGTCAGCCATGTGAAAATAGCTTGTCATCGAAGCACCATTGTTCAATTCTAGAAGAGTTCGACGCAACAGCATACGGGCTTGAATATCTTCGCTGAATTTCATAGTGGAAAGCGCGGCGTGTCCTTTTGCTTTCTCTGGGACATAGGACTGAACTCCGGCTTCGCCCTGCCAGTACTTTAACTTTGGATTATATTTATTTACAATATGATTGAACGCGGCAATTTCTTGCGTACTGTGGCGTTCAGGAATTGATTTATAACCATGATAAGTAATAATATCAATCAGTTCATGCATACCTGCTTTCATACAGTCTTCGAGGAACTTCAAACTCCATGCGGTCATACCCCAGGCGATAGCTCCGCCAATGAGTTTCGCGTTCGGCTGTTCTTCGCGTAGCGGTTCGGATGTCATACGCACCAAGTCAACATATTGTTCTGCTTTAGGACCGCACTTCCAAAAGCTCAACAAATCAGGCTCATTCCAGACTTCATAATGATCCACACGATCCCGAAAATGCTTTACCAATGCCCGTACATAATTCTTCCAGCCATCTCGCTCCTCCTGCGTATGTATCGGGGGAAAGCCGACTCCAAATTCATTACAGCCTTCAGTCGTAGGCTGTGCTCCTTGCTCTAAAACCTTCATGTTTTTGGTGTAAACTGGATTGCCGTAACTTAAGCTCAACCACGGTGAGACTCCACGCTCAAGCAATTTGTCGACGATTTCATCAAG
>Ga0255410_1101_pt1 | contig 10158 bp, 8 predicted proteins | sample CelNoTSeSYBR01J2_FD_182126 | JGI IMG/M metagenome (GOLD analysis project Ga0255410, IMG submission 182126) | Sediment cell enrichment communities from methane seep in Santa Monica Basin, California, United States - CellEnrichment... | ecosystem: Environmental > Aquatic > Marine > Cold seeps >... | reverse complement strand
ATAAAAAGCATAAAGACAAAGATAAGCTTCCGCCGGATTTGCAATCCCCGGCTTCTGGTGTTCAAGCGCCAGATGTTCACGACGTTTTTCCTCAGGCAGTGATGAAGTCGATAAAAAACGTAATGTTGAAGGCGGATATTTGCTTTTGCGTTCGTGGTACGAAAGTCTGAAATATTCGGCGGATGAACTCGGCAAAACTCCGGCATCATAAAATAAAGTAGATGCAAAACGCAAAAGGCGCGGGTTTTGACAGCGATATGAACGCTGCAGCATGATGACCGGTATTTTTCTGATTTTTGCCAGCCATTCAAGCGCGCTGACCTTGATTAAAGCCGCCCTTTCCATGGACAATGGACCATACTTTTCCGCGGCTTCGGCGCTTACCGGTTCGGGTAAAGGAAAAGGCGGAAGCTGGAGATGATCGCCAAAAAGCACCACTCGTTTGCCGAGACGCGCGCAAAGCAGAAATTCCTCCATATTGGACATTCCGGCTTCATCAAAAATCACAACATCATAACAACCGTTCTGTTTCACATCATCATTGATAATATTGTTACGAAGCAAACCCACTTGTGTTCCCGCGTAAATCCCGCCGGTATTGAGTTGCTGGCGCTTCATAACAAAACGTTTAACATTCATCTCCTCACCTATCCAACATTGCGCCGCGACGTCAGGAGCGATGCTCCGGTTGGTTTTGCCGAAACGTAAAACCGGCAGATCACTGATTCGCCGGCAAATATTATCAACCGCAGTATTTGAAGGCGCGGTAATCAAAATCCGCAGCCCCTGCGCGCATAATTCGCGAACGACCTGTTCCAGACAGAAAGTTTTGCCGGTTCCCGGCGGGCCCTGAATCAAAACTACCGGATTTTCAGGAGCGATCGCGGATTGCCACGCACTTTGCTGAGAAATATCCATACCAGTTGGCGGAGTACCTTCTTTTCCTGGTTTAAAGGTGAAATTTTTAAATCCAAGCAGGTATTTAAGAACACATTCAGAATGTTCGTTATTATCACTGGCGCAAAAAGACTGGTAAAGTTGTTCAAATGTATTAGTCAGAAATTCACGCGGGCTTCGCTGCAAGCTAATAAACATTCTTCCTAAAAGCCTTTGCACTTCTCCCGGATAATCGCAGCGCAAACGCCCTAAAATTTTGTCTTCGTCAAAAATATCTACTCTGAAAGTTCCTAAAACATCACTTTCGCCACGCAAAAAAACATTTAAAATATCATTCTGTCTTATCGGCATTTCAGCATCTATGCTTATCTTTAATGGAACATCAAACTTCCCCGGCTTGTCAATTACTTCAGCATCTTTTAAGGGTAATATGAAATGTGTTTCATTTTCAGTAGCAAGCCGGTAAGCCTGGTTAATAAATTCCAAATCAGCTTGAATCTGCCAGGGAGTTCGACTCGGTATATTTGCCGGTGCTACAGTGACTTCCAAATCATCAAGCTTATTTTCTTCGCCAAATGAATAATCCCCGCCCAGCGGCAGGCTTAACTGTTGACTTAATTCATCCGCCGCCATATCTGCCGTGGCTTTGCGCGATAAACTTTTGAGAAAACCGGCGGAAGAGCGTTTCATTAAATTAATAAGTCCGGGAGGATAAAGCTCCGCGATATTGCCCATCAGATCAACAAAATCTTTTTTCGTTAAATTGAGGATATCTTTAGTCAATTTGCATTTGCGCATGTAAGAGATTACTTCCATAACAACTTCAAGTTTCTCGCCCATACTATAGTCATCATAACTGGATAAAATCAGATCCTCTTCATAGATTTTAGCGTCTCCTCCGTCAAAAGTCAGTAGAAAGCGTTTTTCCCATTCTTTAGTTTCGACAAACAGCGCTGGGCACATATCATTATCGAGCCAGCTATAGTAAGCAATTTTTCGGCCGTCATATACCGGCAAATCAAATGTAACGCCCATTAATTCAATGGAATCCGTGACTTCGAACGGCTGAGGAAAATGAAGACTTTCCCACAACTCGTAGAATTCTTTAGTCAAAACGTAATCAGGATTACTCGTCCATAAACGACGGCCTTCCTGATAAAAAAAGTTTATTTTATCAATCTCATTATTCACAGAAAAAAACTCATTTCTTTGTTCCAGGTATTATCATAGGTCTGTTAGGACTCGGGAAAAATGACATGGGTATTGCGGAATTTTCAATTTTTTCTTTTTCCCGCTTCAGAACCTCCACTTTTTCCCGCATATCAAAAAGTTTTTGCTTCAAGTCAAGTATCTTCATGGTTTGATTTTCATTGGGATACTTTCTCGCTACGTCTTTTTTAGCCAATTCATCTATTTTTTTCAGTAAGACACCACGCTTCTTGTCAAAAATTTCTGTAAATAAGTTTATCTCTTTTTTGCGGTGTTCATTCATTGTTTTATTATACTTGTCCATCATTGCGTTAAATGCTTTTTGTTGATTATCAATAGTACTTTTTAAATTAGCTATATCTTTATGTGCATTTTTATTATTACGTTCAAGCATGGTCGATAATTTTTGCAGTTTAAGCTTCTGCTCTTTATCTACTTTCGCACGTTTTTGAATTTCACTGATAAACAAATCTTTATTTTTAGAAATATTTTCTCCAAGATTTTTCTCGATTGAGTTTAAATCTTGTTTTTGATTCATCAACACATAATAGAGATTGCTGGAAGTTAATACTACCGCGACAACAAGAGTAAGAATCAAAGCTATAATGAGTAAAATACGTCGTGAGCTTTGCTGGGAAAATCTATTGGAGTCAAGTTGATTCTGGTGCAGATTATCAGCCATATCATGCAATTTACCGGTAAGCATACGTTCCGTTTTTTCATTTTGACGTTTAACAATCGGCAGTAGCGATGCAAGTTGCGCCTCATGCAAATTCGCAGCCATATCACGCAACTTTCCACTAAGTATATGTTCCATTTCTTCATTTTGCTGTTTAACAATCGGCAGTAAAGCTTCAACAAGCGGATTATTTTTACTTAGGAAATGTTTTTCTTCTATCTTTGGCGTTTCAACTTTTGATATTTCAATTTCATGAGTGACATCCGCATTTACGGGATGTTTGCGGGATAATTCTATCAGTATTTGAGAAGCGGTTTCACCTTCTTTGCGCATTGCCGCTATCTCTTTCAGGACCTCCAGAGAACTGTCAAAATAAATTTTACGGTGTCCTCTTATTTCAAATTCAAGATACTCTTCATACCGAACCAGCCAATCCTTCAAGGTTGTGCGTGCCACACCAAGTATCTTCACAAAATCAGCTATAATGTAAGTTTTTCGATTTTCCATAAAGCCCTCCATGATTTTATTTTATGTTGCCAATTTCCATTATTCGTTTCAGATCTATTTCTATTTGCTTTTTTAGTTCAGATGGCGAAAAGAAACAGCGTTCTTCACGCAAATATTCCAATAACTCAACTTCTACCATCTGTCCGTATATATCTTCCGAAAAATCCAGAAAATGAGCCTCAAGTCGAATTTTCTTTTTACCAGGGCGATTATAAGTAGGTGAAACACCAATATTAACCGCCGCGACATACCTTTTGCCATTAACAAATGACCTCGCCGCGTATACACCACAGGGAGGCAATACACCGTATTGAATATTCAAATTAGCGGTTGGGTGATTCAGGTCTTTGCCAGCATCCTGATGTCCTTTTTCGACGATGCCCGTCAAACTGTAATGGCGGCCAAGCATTTCCGCGGCGTCTGCAAGCTGCCCGCTTGCGATGGTCCGTCTAATACTTGTACTGCTGACAATATCACCATTCATGATAAATTCTTCAACCGCGGCAAAGTCAAAATTATCTTCTTTTGCCATTTTTTCGAGCAGGTCGACTTTGCCGACTCCTTTCGCTCCGAAACGCCAGTCACTTCCGACACACAAACCGCAAATTTCTATATCAGGCGAATGCAGACAGCTTTTTATAAATTTCTCCGGGCTTTGTTCCGCGAAACTTTGAGAAAAAGATAGAGTAACCACGGCCTGCATTCCATAATCATGAAGCAAACTGATTCTTTTTGCCGGGGGAATTAGAAGCGGCGGAGGGTTTTTGGGATTCAATATCGCGCGCGGATGCGGATAAAAAGTCATTGCTACCGGAGTCGAATTATTTTTCTTTGCCATCTTCACAAGTTGTTTCAGTAGTACTTGATGTCCGCGATGAACACCATCAAAAACTCCTATTGCAATGCTGACTCTAGTGATACCGTTTTCTACCAGTTCCCCCAAAGAGCTTACATTTAATTGTTTCTTTTTTGTCATTTGTCCGCTATGAATATTTTTTTATTTTAAAGTCATAAATATTTAATAACAAGATAAACGTTATCTTGAATTTTAATCGAAGCCGCCAAACTTATAAAAAAACAGGCTTGACCGCTTAAACATTTGCAATAGTATGATATATAAAGTATATTTATGTTAAGGAATTTCAACCATTCTTTATCCGTCATTTTGATTTTTTAACGGAAAACACTACTTTTCTGTTTAAAATGACATTTTTTTAACGAATAAACAATATTTTATAAGAGATAAGCAAAGTGAAAAAGATATTATATCCGGGAAGTTTTGATCCTTTAACTAATGGACATTTAGATTTAATTGAACGCGCAAGCAAGCTTTTTGACGAAGTTATCGTCGGAGTTGCTATAAATCGCGACAAAAATTATTTTTTGGATCAAACTGAAAAAGTAACGGTTATTCAAGAATGCTGTACCCATCTGAGCAATGTAAAGGTACGTCCTTTTGACGGTTTAATCGTAAATGCCTTAAGGGATTGCAGTGCACAAGCTATATTGCGCGGCTTGCGGGCTTTTTCGGATTTTGAATATGAACTTCAAATGGCTTTGATGAATCGTAGTCTGGATAAAAAATGCGAAACTATTTTTATGATGCCGACGCCAAAAAATTCTTTTGTCAGTTCAAGCATTGTCAAGGAAGCCGCTATATTAGGAGCGGATTTCTCGCAATATGTTCCGGAGCCGGTTTTCAAGCTTGTTTCTCGAAAACTCAAGGATAACAAAATCAAATGATTAGTTTCCCAATAGATCTTCTAAAAAAGCAGGATATACACCTTGAAGGTGAAGAAGAACCGTCTTTTTTGGAAGTGGAAGATTCAGAGATGATATCTTTCAAAGACAATATTCATTACAAACTGCATGCCTCAATGATTTCCAGCGGAATTCTGATAAAAGGCAGTGCCGGCGCCACCTATGATGGTGTATGCGGTCGCTGTCTGGAAAATTTCAAAGGCGAATTTGAAAATTCGAATATTTGTTTGTTTTACGAAGAACTTTTGGGAGCTGAACTGGATGTGACGGAAGATGTCCGTGCCGCCTTAGTTGTAGAAATTCCAATTAACTGTATCTGCAAAGATGACTGTGCCGGTTTGTGTCATATATGCGGAAATAACCTGAATAAAAGTAAATGCAATTGTCATAAAGCTGACAATGAAGACAGTCCCTGGTCGAAGTTGAACAACCTAAAACTATAGGGGGGAAGAATGAAAAAAATTCTCTTTTTTCTGATTTCATTTTTACTACTAACAACGTTTTCCGAGCTGACAGCTAAAGACGAAGAATCCTTAAAAATTGATACAGCAGACACCTTGAAGAAGGACGACAAGGAAGACAAAAAAAAGTTAGAAATTGATACGAAAGACACTTTAAAAAAAGATGATGGCAAAAAATCATTAGAGTTTGATGCCACCACTACTTTAAAACAGGATGGTAAAAAATCATTAGAATTTGATGCCTCCACTACCTTGAATAAGGATGGCAAAAAGTCATTAGAATTTGATGCCAGCTCTACTCTGAACCGTTCTAATATGGAAAAAGCAGCCAAGGCAGGTGGGAAAAAAATCCAAGAACTTATTACAAAAGATCCTAAAAAAGCCAAAGCATTACTCGCAAAAGCCAAAAGTATAACGCAACTTTTGAAGGAAGCTAAAAAGTTTAAAGATGCTAAAACAGCGAAAGTCTGCGGAAAACTTGCAAATAGTTTAAAAACTATTGCAAAGTTTCATGAAGGTAAAAAAGTTTCAGATAAAAAATTATATCAAGCCTATAATGATTGTAAATCTATTAAAAAAGATGTCAATCAAATCAAACTCCGTATAGCGGCGGCAAAGCGTAATACCCCGCAAGCAAAAAAAATCAGAAAATTCCAAAGATCAGCTAGAAGCTACCTACGCAAAGCAAAAACTGCAAGCGCGCAAGGGTACAAAGCTAAAGCTGAATATTATAAAACCTGCGCACAGATCAAGAAAAAAATGGCAGCAAAGCCAAAGACCGAAGCCGCTGGCAAAAAACAAATCAAGAAAGCAAACATCAAGTACCATCGGGACGCCTCAAAAGAATCCGCCATCCGCTTCAAAAAACGCGCGGCAGAAAGCCGCGAACAAGATGATACTGAAAAAGCACAATACTACGAAAAAGTCGCGGCTTTAAAGGAAAAATTATCCAAGGCATATGCGAAAAACAATAAAAGTTTAGTAAAATCTCTCCTAAAGGAATATGCAACTTTACAGAAAACAAGAAAATAAACTATAAGCTACTGGGGAGAAAATGAGCGTAAAAGGTGTTTTCAATATCGCAAAAAAAACGTCGATTATAACAATAATCACGGTCCTGCTGCTAATAACTTCGGTAATTATTTATATCACTAGTCCACAAACTGCTGAAGAATATTTTAAGCGAGGCTGGAAAAAAGCTACGGCACGACAAACTAAAGAAGCAATTAAAGATTATGACAAAGCTATTGAATTAAATCCCAAATACATTACAGCATACAATAATAGAGGTCTGGCTAAGCACCGTACGGGGCAATATAAAGAAGCAATCAAGGATTATGACAAGGCTATTCAATTAAATCCTAAATACGCTAAAGCATATAACAATCGAGGAGATACCAAAAACAGATTAGGACAATATAAAGAAGCAATTAAAGATTATAATAAAGCTGTTCAATTAAATCCCAAACGTGCACGTAGTTACACTAAACGAGGACGAGCTAGATACAAATCAGGTCAATACAAAAAAGCAATTAAAGATTATGACAAAGCAATTGAATTAGATCCCAAAAACGCTCGAACATATCATAACCGAGGATTTTTAAAAATAAAATCAGGTCAAAATAAAGAAGCAATCAAAGATTATGACAAAGCTATTGAATTGAATCCAAAATACATCGCAGCATACAGTAATCGCGGTCTAGCTAAGCACCGAACAGGTCAAGATAAGGACGCAGTCAAAGACTTTGATAAAGCAATTGAATTAAACTCAAAATACGCTTGGGCATATAATAATCGGGGATATTCAAAATTAAAATTAAAGCAATATAAAAAAGCGCGCAAAGATTTATTAATAGCTAAAGATTTAGCCGAAAAACAGAAAAATAAAGAATTATTAAGATGGGCAAAGAAAAATCTACAGGCTATCGACAAAGCAGAAGAAAAAGAAAAACTATTTGAATCAATTGAAAAAGACTTAGAAAAAATAAAATGAAGTTGTAATAAATTCATTAGGCTACTGTTTCAAAACCATCATTACAAAATAAGATAGTAGAATTGTAATCCCAGTTTTATAAACTATGTTTTTATATATTAATCATTCGGATTTTATGGAGAGCGTTACTGTATGGAATATTTTCCTCATTTGGAGTTAGGTCACCTACAGGGTGTTGTTTCATTTTGTAGTTTTTGTTTTTGTTTAATTTTAATTTTTTGCATAATTTTTTTCATCAAAAAAAAGTATAAACTACTTAAGGTGTTAGTTGTTTCATTACTACTATCAGTGCCGAGCTGTATAGTGATGGATGTTACTATAAATAATAAAATTTTTAGTAAAATTCACTTTAAGCAAAATAAACATATGCCAAAACCGTCAGAATGTATTAAATATAACGCATTCTTTTCTTATCTTGATGCAAAATTAAAAGTATCCCCTGTTGATTTAAAAAGATGGGTTGATAAATATAAGCTAAAAGAAGAACCGACCAATACTTATAAAAGCAAGCGAGCTCCAAATGGGCAGGGATTAACTGCGGTCTATGACCCAACAAAAGAAATTTTAGTGATAAAGTATAATGCATTTTGAAATTTTAATATATTAGAACAAACTGGTATAAAAAGATGATAAATTTATTTAAACCACTATCTATATGCTGGGGAATAATAAGCCTTGTGTTAATAATCCTGCCTGGAGGATTACTTGCCATATCGTATTCGAAGGCGGTTCCTGCAACGGATGAAATGCATGTTATCAATGGAAGCAATTTACCGACATCAATTTATCTAAACGGCACTGATTTTCAGTTTGATATATCGTATTTATGGCTGTTGTTTTCTGTAGCAGCTTTAAACTTGGCTACGGTAATACTGATTTACTTTTACAACTCAAGCAAGAATAAAAGAAACCCGCAACCCAGCAAGGGAAATAAATGAAATCTACAAAGATAATTACTATAATTACAGCATTAATTATACTTACTATATTTTCAATAGTTGCTATTCGAAAGAATCAAAGATACTGTGATTGTACCTCCAGAAGAGCTACTTGTAACACCAATCTAAAACAAATAGGTTTGGGGCTGATGATGTATGCTGATGATAACAGTGGCTATTTCCCAGCGGGCGACAATATCAAAGGACTTAAGAAAACAGTAGCACTATTAAATCAAACCAAAGTGTTAATTTGCCCCAAAGACAAAAAAAGAATAGCAGGAAAGAAAAAAGCTCTCCAGGAAAGTAATTCCTCGTATATTTATTTTGATATAGAATGCAATGTCACAAAAGTAAAATATCCAGCTATAACTGTTATTGCTTTTGACAAACCTAATAATAATCATTCTCATGTTAATGTATTATACATGGATGGACATGTTTCAAAAATCAAAATGAATAAAAACTATAACTGCGAAGATATTTTAACAGCTGCATATAAAGATGATTTCGCAGATCCAATCCGTAAACTGCAACTTAAAAAAGCCAAGGCGATGGATAAAAAGTTCGTCTGGAAGCCCGAACAGAATGAATTATATTAAATGGGCTCAATATGAAAATCAAAATGATATTCTCCCCTGATGAGCTTTTTCTATTCGATGTTGGACGTTCAGTCTTTTAATTAAGTTCTTCGCGCCAGTTTTTGATTTCTTCCAGGAATCTTGGGACTATTGTTTTTATTTTGGATGGACCAATACCCTTAATTTTCAAGGCTTCGGCTGTTGTAACCGGCGTTTTTTTGGATAATTCTTCCAATGTCGCGTTGGTCAAAACTTGATATAAGGGCACGTTTCGAGCGTCGCCGATTTCCTTGCGAAGAATTCTTAGACGTTCGTATAAATCATTGTCTATAATTCCTTCATCGTCATCGCCCCAAATATCATCTACCGCTTCAAAGTCGCTGAATTCTTTTTCCCGTTTCGGCTTTTTCTTTGCTGGCGCTTTTTTCACTTTTACTTCTGAAAAATCTAATGTTATTTCCCCTGAATTGTAAAGCGCGTCATCGCCTGAATAACTTATCCCGACACATGGATACTTGGGATTTCCGACTCGTTCTAAATGACCGGATTTTTCCAATGATTTCATGAACATTAAAATGTTATTTTGTTTGAGGTGCTTCAAGGCTCCAAAATTAATATTGCGGTCAAGTCCCCAATCAACAATTTCCGCTTTCTTCGCACCTGCCAAGACCTGACTTATCCGTCCACGTCCGAAACGTCCGTCAAAACTCTTAACCGTAGTTAAAATAGTTTGAATAATCTTTCTTTCCTCAAGTGTCGCGTCACGTTGAACATTATGACTGCTTCCGCCATTACAATGGTCACAATTTTTGCACTTCCATTTATTTACATCTTCACCGAAATACGAAATCAAAAATGCCTGACGGCAAGAACTGCTGTTGGTATAGCTGATAACTTCGTCAAGCCGCGCAATTTCAAAATCACGTTTGGTTTTCAAAGCCTCGAAGTCAATCGGCGCGTGTCCGCCTTCTTTTTCGACAATCTGTATCGCCCTGCCCTGAAATGGAGCCTGCCATTCGATACATTCGCCGTCAAGAGCACGCAGAACCCTTTTCATCTGGTCTATATTCAAGCCCGCGACTGAACACAATTCTCCATACGAACAACTCATCGGGCTGATGAGTTTGGCACCAAA
>Ga0255410_1100_pt1 | contig 10160 bp, 8 predicted proteins | sample CelNoTSeSYBR01J2_FD_182126 | JGI IMG/M metagenome (GOLD analysis project Ga0255410, IMG submission 182126) | Sediment cell enrichment communities from methane seep in Santa Monica Basin, California, United States - CellEnrichment... | ecosystem: Environmental > Aquatic > Marine > Cold seeps >... | reverse complement strand
GCGATAACAAAAAGACGAATGATTTTGCTCATAATTTTTTCCTTTGTTTTATCCTAAATTAACGCGATGCAATAATCTGGGAATTTGTTGGTTTTGACTTAAACTATAAATTGACAGCGTGTCAATAATGAAATCGTGTTTTGGTGGACGCAAATGCTTAAGGATTTGTTTTTCGGTGTATTCTGCATGTTGACTGAGCTTGAGAGTGCAGTGAGGTTCGTATGGAAAATCCGTGGGGTCAAATTCCAAAAACAAAACGGCAAGTGGAAAGCACTTTCACATAACGCCAAATAATAATAAAAAAAAGGCAAATCAAATGTTAGTTTTTAAGGATGGTCGGGAAGAGTTCAGAAAGAGTGAATCCGCAGACAGCTTGAGCATCGTAATTACCGGGGACGCTTGTCCATGGCATAATGCGATTGAGCCAATCAAAAATGGAGAATCAAAAACAATATTGAAAGATATTCAGCCATTTCTGAATGATGCTGACCTTTCAATAATTCAGTGGGAAACTCCTTTAACTAATGATGACACCCCAATTGCTAAAAGCGGTCCGAATCTGAAATGCCCGCCGGAATGCATTGACTTTGTCAAAGCCGGCGGCTTTGAAATAGCTTTACTGGCTAACAATCATACTGGCGATCTAGGAACCGATCCTGTTCTGGAAACCATTGATATTTTAGAAAACAATGGGATCAAAACAGTTGGTGCTGGAAAAAACCTTGAAGATGCCGTCAAACCATTATTTTTTGAGAAAAATGGTTTTAAAATCGGAATTATTAATGTAGCTGAACATGAATTTGGTACAGCCGGAAAAAACAAACCAGGCTGTGCTCCGCTGGAACCTCTGGACAATATTAAAGTCATAAAAGATGTTGTCGACAAAGCTGATATAACGCTGGTAATTATTCACGGTGGAAATGAGTGCAACCCAATACCAAGCCCGCGCATGACCCGAACTTATCGTGCTTTCGCGGAGGCTGGAGCAAGTGCGGTGATTAACATTCACGCACATTGTCCGCAGGGAATTGAATTGTGGAATGGAGTTCCAATTATTTATTGTCCCGGCAATTTCTTTTTTCCGTCTCCATGGCGTGACTTTGAGGCTGAAAATTTCTGGTGGACAGGTTATCTACCAAAGTTAAGTTTTGACCGCGATGGAGCTTTTGCCATTGAGATAACTCCATTTACATTCAAGCACGATCCATGTAAAATTGAGCCATTCACGGGTCAAAAAAAGGATAATTTCTGCAAATACCTTGCCGAAATATCCGCGATAATTAACGATTCTGATGAAGCGGAAAAATATTTTGATGCCTGGTGCGCTTTTTACGGACCTAGTCATCTTACTTCTATGCGGATTTATTCTTCATATTGGCCAATTGACTACAGCAATCGTGATGCGGTGAAACAATTACTGCCATTACGTAATCATTTCACCTGTGAAGCGCATAACGAACTCAAAACTAATTTCCTTCGCATGATCGAAGAGTTCAGGATTCCCGAAGCAGAAAAATATATACCAAAACTGCAAAAACTGCAAAAAGCTGATTTTTAGATAAATCACCTTAATATCAAATATTTCAGCATAGAGAGCGGCACTGCTGCTCTCTATGGAAAACACTTTTACACAACGATATACAGGACACTTATGAACAGCAAGATTGAGTACGCACGCAAATGCGCTCTTGAAATATTAAAGCCTTCAAGAAAGGATTTGGAACATGGACTTGAATTACATAAAAATTCAATAGTCTTTGACTCATATGGATTTTCCCCCTCCTCACCAGTGGACGGAGATATCATAAAGGAGGCGCTGGAAGCAAATGCATCTTCGAATGAAATAAAAGACCTCAGTGAAGGCATGAGATCGACCAGGCATGTTTGTAACAAAGAATTATATGAAGAATATCTCGAAGCCTGGGATGCGTCAGGTGTTACTTGTGTATTTCAAAACGCCGGCGAAGAATCCAATGATCCTATGACGATTTTAAAGCGTTTTTCCCGTTTTACTTATGTAAGCGACATGCTTACTGACGCTCTTAACAGAGCTGTTTCTCCCAAAGATGTAGAAAGAACAAAGAAAGAATTAAAGAGATGTCTCTATTTTACCGCCAACGGTGTACCAATGACAAACCGCTTTGCGAATACAGTCGAGGAGCTGGAATATATAAAACTTTTTTATCAATTTGGCTGCCGCATGATGCACATGACTTATAACCGTCGAAACCTCATAGGCGACGGCTGCGCGGAAACCACAAACGCAGGTTTAAGTGACTTTGGAAAAATGGTTGTCAAGGAAATGAACCGGGTAGGAGTAATCTGCGATGTAGCACATTCCGGCTGGCAAACATGTCTTGACGTAGCGAAAACATCATCTGTACCAGTTGTGTCAAGTCATTCAACATGTCATGCTGTCAAAGCTCATTTTCGCGCAAAACCGGATGATGTCATAAAAGCCATAGTAGGAAGCGGCGGTTATAATGGGATTTGCTGCATACCTAGTTTTGTTGGGGGGAAAGGCGATATTAACGCACTTCTCGACCATATTGACTACATGGTTAAAAACTTTGGAGCAGACTATGTCACAATCGGTTCCGACTGCGGCTATTCTTCTATGAAAAGTGAAGCCGAATACGAAAAGTTTAGAAATATTGCCAAAGGAACACGTCCAGGCTGGGATCATTTATGGCCGGAGAACAGCTTTTGTTACGATTTTGATGAAAAACATACGACCAGTCTTTCCTGGACAAACTGGCCACTTTTCACAGTTGGTTTGGTTCAACGGGGACATTCTGACGATGATATTCGAAAAATCATCGGCGGAAATGTAATGCGCGTACTTAATGCGGTAGAACCAAATAAAAATTAATCTATCTCAAACACTTCTGCATAGGGAGCGGAGCAGCCGCTCTCTTTTGCTATCTGGCGGTTGACTTGCAGTACACGTTCATCAAAACCGTATCCTCTGGTATTCAAATTTCTTTGATGCTGGGATGTATGGCGACGTAATAGTTCAGCTTTCCATTTTGCGTCTTCTTCGTCGAACAGAGTAAAAATATCCTGACGCATTTTAATTGTTTTGGGATCGCGATTGAGGTAAATTATAACATTCTCAGCAATTTTCTTAAACATCGAATATGTTCGCTGATGACCAGCATTGGTGTCATTCCAATGCGGCATAAAAACAATATCCGGCTTAATTTTCTGAATATATTTTTTCATTATTGCCAGATTGTCTTCCGATTCCATCGGAGCTCCAGTTTCATCTTCTTCCAGGCGCAGAAAACTGACTTGCGATTCGGATAACCCAAAAAAACTACAGCTATCCAACTGTTCCAGCTCCCGAATTTCAGCCTTAGTCAAGCCCGGATGATTTTCGCAAAAACTATCCTCCACCCCGGATGCCGCGCCGCTAATGACTGCCAGTTCAATACGATTCCCGTTGTCCCTAAAAATCTTCAATGTTACAGCAATCGCATCAAAATCATCAGGATGAGGCGCTAAAACCAAAACTTTTGAATCCTTGGACATTTTCATTTCATTAAATAATTTTGTCATTTAATTATTTCCCAATAGTTTATTTAAAGTTAGTCCGATTGAATAAGAAATCAATCACTCGAAAATTTATTTTGGGAATTTATTAACGTTTTTTAACAATGACTGTTGACAAATCTTTTCTCGTGGTTATAATAACAATATAACAAATTGACATCGTTATCAAATTAACAACGTTTTCAAATTGGAAAATCATGTATGACAGTCATTGATAAAATCGCAAAAAAAGCTAAGGTTTCCAAGTGCACAGTTTACCGTGCGCTAAAAGGACAGAGCAAAGAAAATTGGACATCCACCAAAAGCCGTTCGGACAAGATTAGAAAGATTGCCCAGGATTTTGGCTATCGTCCGAATGCGGCAGCCCGCTCAGTCCGTGAAGGTTCATTCAAACAAGTCGCCTGTGTAAGCACCAGAATAAAGGGAGATCATTCAAGCTCATTGGTTGGTTATCTTGATGCCGCCGCTGATGCATTAATTGAAAAAGATTACTTGATGGTATTCGAGTCTTTTATGCTGGAAAAAGGCACCGGGAACCTGAGCTCACCACAAAAATTATTTTCACAAAATTCTGTTGACGGCGCGCTGGTGCTTATTGCATCGGGGTATTGTCCAGACACAATTGTGTCCAGCTTGGAAGCTTTGAATATTCCTATAGTCTGGATAAACTATAAACCTTCAATGGATGCATGTTGTATTTTGAGTGAAGAATCTGAAAGTATTAATGATATGCTCCAGCATTATAAAGAACTTGGACACAAAAAGATTGCCTATTTGGCTCCTGAATACAGCCATTATTCTGTCGCCTCGCGACTGTCGCTAATCAAGGAAGCCGGAAATGCTTGTGATCTGGACATGACCATATTGACATCAGCGAAACGCCCTTACATATGCGATCTTATCAACGATCTTTTTGACAATCATCCCGATGTTACCGGCGTAATTTGTTATAATAAATCATTTTTGGATATTCTGATGTTTGAAGCATCCAAGCGCGGTATTTCGATTCCTCGTGATTTGTCAGTTACTTTCTTTATCGATCCAGTAGAAAAAAGTATTACCAAGGAAATGCAGGTTTCAGCAATAGAACTGCCTCATCATGAAATGGTGCAACGAGGCACTGAACTACTTTTTGACATGATTGAAAATAAAACAACACATAAGGAGGCTACCCATATGCCGGCGAGATTTGTGACCGGCGCCACAACTAGCATCTGCACAAAATAAATCGTTAACTATAAAAAAACAAGGAAGTGAACCATGAAAAGCTCAAAGTCATTAAAAGTTTTCACACTCATTGAACTCCTCGTCGTGATCGCTATCATAGCAATCCTCGCAAGCATGTTGCTGCCGGCACTTAATAAAGCCCGTGAATCAGCGAAAAAGATAAGTTGTATCAATAACCAAAAACAAATGGGGCTTGGTGTTATGCAGTATACGGGAGATTATGAAGGATATTACCCGAGTTATAAGCAGGCAGGGTCAAGTTATATACTTGCTGCCGTGATGCTAAAACATAAATATGCTACTTCCAAAATATTCTTCTGTCCTACAGATACTTCCAATAAAACTAGCCCGGTCGCGCTGGATTATAATGTAAAGGTAAATAATCTGACTGTTTCAACATTTTATTATGTCAGTTATGGAACTAATTTTCGCTTTATAACTGGAGGCCCCGGCTCCAAAACACCAGCAAAAAATAACCAGATAAAATCTCCCTCAAGAACTGTTTTTCAGGCGGACTCGTTTGAAGGTCCTACTCTTGACAATCATGGTTATGCATTATTATATCCATCTGCAAGCAGTTTCACCACAGCCCACGGATATCTTAAGGCTTGTCATCTAAACGGGGTAAATATTCTATGGGTTGACGGACATGCAGGATGGGAATCTATTCCTAATCGTGCTGCGCCTTATACAGGACAGTTTGCTGACGGCTGGAATCCTCAAACTGCCTCAGACGCAAGTCTTTGGGACAGAAACTAACACAAAAATAAGGTAAAACACGTGATTAAAATATTTAGATTAATACTGGTTATCGGAGTTCTAAGCACTGCTTTTCATGCATTTGCTCTAGATGGCAAAGGGTTTTCTTTTATAGACATAAGAAAAGCCGCTAACATGGGCTTTGCAGACAAAAAAGCGGGCAATAAAACCGGCGGCTGGTTTGATCAGGGCCCGAATAACGACCTCAGCTCACTTCCGTTTGGAGTACGAAAATTTGGAGCTGTTCCTTTTAACATCATCAAACCAGCGTCCAACTCCGGTAAATCATGTATTATATTGCGTGGAAATAATCTTAAATTTTTACCGCTCGATAGTGGAGCAATAAAAATAAAAAGCAAGGCAAAACTTATTTATTTTTTGACGGCCTGTGGCTGGAATACTTCAATCAACAATAAAGTTGCTTTTATCACTGTTCGTTATCGTCAGGGTGGCTTATACTTGGATATTCCTATACGTTTTAAAAAGGAAACTGCCGGCTGGTGGCATCCGGAGCACATTCCTAACGGCGATATTGCCTGGAAGGGACAAAGTTCCAGTGCTGATGTCGGCATATATTCTTTCGGTTGGATCAACCCCTACCCTGAACAGGAAATTGATTCTATTACTTTTGTGTCCACTAATTCCGGCGCGGTTCCGGCAGTCATAGCCGCGACCATGGTAACTGACGCGGCAGTTGCCTCCAAATTAAAAATAGATTTACAGAAAAAAATAACCGCAACAACAACAGAACAGGTAAATTCTAAAAACGCCGCGCTACAAGTTGATTTCAATATTAAAGGAATTCCGGTTTCAGATGACGCGGCGTCATTGTCAGTCGGTTTTGGAATGGGGGTCGATTATTTGACAGCGGCTCGCGGATTGGTTCGCGCTGGGAAAGGCAAACCGTTTTTCCGGCTGCAAATCGGACTGGCGAATCCCTCCCCTGCCGAAGGCGTCATGGATTTTAAAAAACTTGATAAATATCTTGATTATATTGATGCGGCAGGCGGCAAGACTATGTTATGCTTTGGTCCTACCGGGCCGATATGGATGGCAACTCCTATGAACGGAATATCAATGCGCCGCAATTGGCGCCCCCGCAAAATGCAAGAGTATGTGGCATATTGCGAAGCCGTTTTACGTCATTGCACCACTGCGCGAAAAATTCCGGTAAAATGGTGGCAGATAGGTAATGAAACAGAATTGAAAGGCTGGAGTTATAAATACTATGTACAGGTTTATAAACTTATTGCTCCGCGCTTAAAAAAAATTGCCCCGAAAATACAGATTGGCGGACCGGTAAACTGTTCTCCTAATATCGGATGGGCTAGCGAATTGTTACGCGAAGCAGGTCCATTAGTTAACTTCTTATCTTATCATCAATACGGATATTCCGAGCCCTTTGACTCGCCCAGTAATTACGTAATGGGAAAAACTTCAAGATATAGAAATGCAGTATCCAGCTATCGCAAACAAACGTTCACTTTGGCTAAAAACAGGAATCTGCCCGTAATAGTCACCGAAGCGAACACCAATCCGCGCTATCAAAGACCTTTGGGAACTGACCCTCGGATTCGCACTATGTTCAATGCCGCCTGGTACATGTCCGCCCTTAATCAGTTTGTCACTGGAGGCGGAAGAAGTATGTGTTACTTTACTTTAGACGGCGGCTTCGGAGCTTGTCATTATAAACGAGGTAAATTTACACTGCACCCAGTATACCATGCAATCTGGCTGTTTCGCAGAATGGGACATGGGCAAGTAATACCAGTTAAATCTTCTTTGCCACTGGTGGAAGCATATGCTTTTAGAGATGGCAAAGTTAAAAGGCTGATTGTCATTAATAAAATGGCTACTCCAGTTAAAGTTGAATTGAATTTCACCAACTCTTTAGGGAAAGGTCAGATATTTGTGCTTAATTCTGCTAATGCTAAAGCCTGCGCGAATCTGGATAATAAAAAGCAAATTCGTTTTCTGACTCCACAAAAAACTAATTGGAATAATAAAAAAATAACTCTGAAGATGGGCGCCTACGAAGTCATCGGATGGGAATCAAAACAGTAGGAAAGGAAATATAAATAATGAAAACTAAAAACATCATATTAATATTAATAACGCTGGCGGCAATAGGCGCACAAGGGGAAAATTTATTAAAGAACTCTTCCTTTGAGGAAGGCGGAAAAAATCCTGAAGGCTGGTTGCGTTATCTCATTACTACTGAGCAGGCGGTTTATAATCAAAAAGCCGCGCACAGCGGCAAACGTGGAGTAGGAATACTGGCGACCAGTCATAAATACGGTGGTGGCTGGATTTATGAAAAAATGATCCCGGTTATCCCCGGCGAAAAATATTGTCTAAGCGGTTGGATAAAACCCGAATCCTGGGGCGGTAACTGTATTTCCATTGCCTGGTTCGGCGTGAAAGATGGAAGACCCAAATGGAAATCAACCAGCAGAAGTAAATTCGTGAACGGCAAAAAAAACTGGACACAGGTAAAATTAAACGTAACCGTACCGGAAAAAGTTTCATTCGCTAAAATCAATCTCGGTCGCAAATGGAAAGCCGCAGGCGCAGTATATTTTGATGATATCCATTTTGAAAAATTGTCAGGTTCAAAACCAACAGCAAATAAACTGGAAATCCCATGGAAAAAAGCAATTCCGGCTGAAAAAATATCGCTGAACAAACCGCGTTCGCAAGAAGCTATTCCGATAGAAAAATGGCAGAAAATGCAAGCAGATGCCGGAACTTTAAAAAGAGTCGGCAAAACATTAGAAATTAGCAATACCGCTTTAAAGGGTGTTGGCTGGACGAGTCCAGCTATAAAATTAATGCCCGGTAAAACATATGGCTTCAAAGCTGATATTGAACTTAAAAAAGCCTATCATGTCGCACTTGGAGTCGCGTTGTTTGATGCGTCTGGAAAGCTTCTGGAAATCCGCGCCGGAAAAATATTGCGCGGAACTAAGAAAGTACATGAAAGCTTAAGTTTTAAAACTCCGCCTAAAACCGCAAGCGCCCGTTTTTTGTTGACTCAAAGTCGCAGCAGCGGCACCAGTCGTTTCAGCAAACTAAACTTACTCAAGTAAATAACTAACACCCAACTATTTCTGAATCAAAAGGAAACAGAATGTCGAACCTGCACATATTAGAAAATAAGAAAGTTAAAATCGCCATCAACGACATGGGACAGCTCATAGAATTGTTCAATATCAAAACCCGACAAAATTATGCCGGCGGCGGCTATTTATGGCGCTTGATATTCCAGCAGGGCGATTGCCTTGAAAATGAAATTTTCGCTAAAGATTGCGTTCCTGTAATCACAAGTACGAATGAAAAAATAATTATAAGATATAATTCACTCGCTGCCAACAATAAAGAATTTAATATTAAACTTGAAATCAATATTTCTCTGATGAATGATGAAGTTAACTGGGATATAGAATTACAGAATAACGAAAAAGGCCTCGTTGTCAGCGAATGTCATTTTCCGACTGTTGAAGCGTGCAATATCAAGAACGATCAGGCTCTACTGTGGACTTTATACGGCGGACAGAAATTCAATGATCCGCGCAAGGAAATAGCTAAACACCAGACTTTATACATGGCAAAAGATTACCGGGGCATTGAAATGAGCACAGCTTATAATGCTTATTCCGGCGCCGCCACCAACTGTTTTTTGTTTATGGATGATGCCGAAGGACTTTACTTCGGAAGCCATGATCCGACTATGCAGACAACTTTACATTTGTTTCGTTTGCGCGGAAATGATCTGGATGCCGGATTTGTCAAATATCCTTATTTGAAATGTGGTCAGAGTATTAAAATCGAAGGCTTTGTCATATCTCCTTATTCAGGCAAATGGCATGTAGCCTCGCACAAATACCGGAATTGGGCGAACACTTGGTTCAAACAGGCGGAACAGCCGGAATGGGTCAAAAACATGAGAGGCTGGCAGCGGATTATTTTGAAACATCAATACGGTGAAATTCATTATAAATACAATCAGCTTGGTGAAATCATGGATGACGGCAAAACGGCAGGCATCGACACTTTATTGCTGTTCGGCTGGCACCGGGACGGGATGGATAACTATTATCCTGAATACCGTTATGACGACGCACAAGGCGGCAAGGCGGAACTGGCAAAAAACATTCGTCAATGCCAGGAGGAAGGCGGCAAAGTCATTTTATATTTCAACGGACGACTTATTGATAAAGCTACAGAGTTTTACAAAAATATTGGACATGATATTTCGATAAAGGATATTGACGACAACGAGTTCCTGGAACATTACAAATTTGGCGGTTCCGGTACCGGCTTACGGCTTTTCGGCTACAAAACTTTTGCCGTTGCCTGTCCGTCCTCGAATATATGGTTCAAGGAACTCAAAAAGATGGCTGATCAGGCTATTGAACTGGGTGTCGACGGGGTTTTCTTTGACCAGACCGGGCACGGTGAAGTTCCATGTTACGACGAAAATCACGGGCATCCTGTACCTTTCACCACAATAACAGCCTGTAAAGCTGTTTTAATGGAAAAACTAAGAAACTATATTAAAAGTAAGAAACCCAATATGGGGATTGGTCATGAAGTTCCGCTGGATATCATAAACCAAC
>Ga0255410_1099_pt1 | contig 10741 bp, 8 predicted proteins | sample CelNoTSeSYBR01J2_FD_182126 | JGI IMG/M metagenome (GOLD analysis project Ga0255410, IMG submission 182126) | Sediment cell enrichment communities from methane seep in Santa Monica Basin, California, United States - CellEnrichment... | ecosystem: Environmental > Aquatic > Marine > Cold seeps >... | reverse complement strand
ACGGAGTCTCGCCCTCCAGTTGAAAACTTCGATGCGATGATTTTAGTTGAGAACGGTCTTCGCCTTGCTTTTTTTTGCTTGAAACATTATATATATAGAGAAGGTGGGCGCTGTTCGCCAGCTCGAAGCTCGCATCTTCACAAAATGGCGCAGGCTTATTTTGTGAAGCCGAGCTGTTCGAGAGAGGTGTTTTCAGTTTGCGCGGCAAAATGCCGCTTAGTTTTCGCCCGTTTAGACGGACGACCAACGCTTTCGCCCGTTGGATCAGCGACCGCGGTCAAGCGGTTTTTTATATAAAAGATGAGGGCGACGTTCGCCCGTTGGGAGAGTTGTTTATGAAAAATATTTTATTGTTGATCTGTTTGGTGTTTTGTTTGAGGCTTGAGGCTCAGGACAAAAAAGAGTACAAGCTGATTTCACTTCGAAATGTTGATTATGAGATAGTTGACAGGGTTTGCCGTCCGTGGCTTGGCAAAGACGCGAAACTAGTTCATGAAAAGAAACGCAATTCGATTCTGGTTTATGCTACGCCGGAAAACATCGTTAAGATTAGAAAATTTCTGGACAATACCGCGACTCCTGAAGTTAATATCCGTATCGATATTGAGAAGCGCGGCGTTAAGTCAAGTGATTACGGCAGAGCTACTTATCGTTATGATAAGCCGATCCGGGTTGTGACTTACAAAAACGGGCGAAAAGTCGTTAGTTATCGCAAACGCAAAGGGCAGAGCCGACAACGTTTAATCCTGCGGTCTCGGAGTAAAACAGGCTCTTCAAATTCATTGCAGTTTGTTGTTACTAAGAGTGGTTCGCCAGCGTCATTGTGGGTTGGTAAGACGGTTGTTGATCCTTCCTGGCTGCGTCAAGTGAGGCCTAGGCATGAGGTGGAGATTGGTTCGGATTCATACTCCATCACAACCGATCCGCCGGATATGGGCAGTAAAATGGTAAATGTTGGCGTGTCTTTATATGTTCTGCCTCGTTATCTTGGTAATGACTTGATCGAAGTGGAGGTGTACCCGGAAATTACTCAGATTGTCGGTAAAGGTAAACGAAAAAACTTAAAAGTAACCAGCCTGGTAAGCAAAGTAATTGTTAAAAATGGAGCCAGGGTATATATCGGCGGAGTTATCAGTCAGAAGAGACAAGCTTATAGAAATCTTTTCGGACCGGACTTTTTCAAGCGCAAAGGCATCAGTGAAACAATGGATATGTACATCATCGCAACAGTCCTGAAACCCGGCGAAAGCGGCCGCAGATCGCCATTCCCGGACAGCCGAATGTATTAAACGCATGAATTTTAAATAATTGCATTCGAGACGGAAAATATCATTCTTAAAAAGCAACTGCCTTTTTGTTTTTTTTGAGGAGGATGCTCAAAAATTTGCATTAGCTGTTTAGTTATGCTAAAATTTGAAAGTGCAGGTTTAAATATCCCCCTTTGGGTGTATAGTAAATGCAACTGTTTTTTAATGATTGAATATAGAATTACTTTGAGTATAAAATATGCGTTTTCAATGTCCTTTTTGCCGGGGAGTAGTCTCGGCAAAGAACAAACAAATGGGTCAAGATGTACAATGTGGTCATTGCGACGAAATTGTATCTGTTCCTAATGCCCGCCTGGCTACAGGTGCCGTTATTGGTGACTTTGCTCTTTTAGAAGAACTAGGTCGCGGCGGCATGGGTGTCGTGTATCTGGCGCATCAAATCTCTTTGGATCGCCCTGCCGCACTCAAAATATTGCAGGATTCTTATGCTAATAACGCTGAATTTGTTGTAAACTTTATCAAGGAAGCGCGTTCCGCGGCAAAATTGAATCATCCGCATATAGTTCAAGCCTACGCCGTTGGTGAAGACGAAGGTATTTTTTATTACGCGATGGAATATATTAACGGCGATACAATGAAGGATGTCTTGAAACGTGATAAGATTATCCCTATTGATAAAGCTGTGACCATTGTTCAACAAATAGCTGAAGCTCTTGACTGCGCGTGGAAAGAACAAAAATTGATTCACCGTGATATAAAACCGGATAATATCATACTTGCCAAGAATAACCGCGCGAAACTTGCTGACCTCGGTCTTTCCCGGGTCGCAGGTGATATTGAGGACGAGGATGAAGATGAAATCATGGGTACTCCGCAATATATCAGCCCGGAACATCTTACCGGCGCGCCAATGGATGTCCGTAGTGATATTTATAGCCTGGGAGCGACTTTCTATCAATTTGTTACCGGCAGATTCCCTTATGAAGGCCGTACCGCTAATGAAATTGCCCGCAAGCATCTTGAAGCATCTTTAGTCCCTCCGCAATTAGTAAATTTAAAGGTGCCTGAAGCTATTGGCCAGATTATCATCAAAATGATGAAGAAAAATGTCAGTGAGCGTTATCAGGATGCCGAAGAATTAGTTGAAGATTTACGCCTGTTCAGGCGCGGTAAACTATCATCAACCAACGCTGTTCCAAAAGTTTTTTCCACCCGAAGCCGTGGTTTAGCACGGGTGAAGGGTAAGGCTCCTGATGATAAGAGTCAACCAATTGACATGGGTTTCAGCACTGCTACTACCGGGGTACAGCCTCTTTATACCGCGTCAGTTGCTTCCACTACCACTGGCTTGCTTTTTTCTGATGAACTTGAAAGTACATTTAAAAAACCGAAAAAGCGATTAGTCATATATTCTACTTTGATGATTATGCTTATTGTGCTCATTGGCGCGGCACTAGTGTGGTTTTACATACTTCCAATGAGCGAAGATGTCGAACCAGTTCATACTCCGGCGATCCCTTTGCCGACTCAAAGGACTTTTCGGCAGGAATTTATAAACGCAATAAACATGTTAATGGCTGACTACAAGAATAAAAAATGTGATAAAATGGCATTTTTAACGAGAAGCGATGCTATTTTTAAAGAATTCCCTAATGTGCTGCCGGGTAAAGAACAGAAGAAAGTTGATAAGCTTTTAGCTGTTTATGTGCCCATGGATGAGAAAAATAGAGTTATTCCCGCCCGTGTGAAATTGCGCAAAAAACATTTAGCTGTTATTGCAGCCCGTAAAAATAAAATCAAGATGTTGAAGTTACAAAAGATAAGAGCGGCAAAAGCGGCAGAGGCTCGTAGGGTTAGATTGGATAAAGAAGACGACGAACGCAGGCGTAAATTGTTGATTAAGCAGCGTAAAGAAAGAATTTTAAAACTTAAAATAGAAAAACGTGTAGCAATCTATAAGAAAAGCATCGCTAAACGTAAAGCTATGATTATTTATAATTTCATTGAATTTGCAAAACTGAAAAAATATAATGCTGTCGAAAAAATGTTTGCGGAAGCGATAAATGAACCTGCAAAAGTTAGAAGGTTAACTAAAACCGAGCGTAATTTGGCCAAATCTTTAGCCTCTTATGCCCGGCAGTTGAAAAAAGCATTTAAGAAAGGTCAGGAAGTCAGTAAGTATTTCACTACAAACAATGACAAACTGGTTGGTTTAGGGATAGAATTTGCACGTTATAAATATGGTCATATCACACAGATAAAGGATGGGACTGTATATTTCAAAATGGCGGACGGAAGTATTGTTAAAGAAAAAATAAATAATTTCACAAAATCTTATCTGCGTAAATACTATAAAAAAGTTATTAAAAAACTAAAACTTAAAGATGAATATTTTTACTATTTGCTCTTTAACGGACTTTTTAATAAAAATATTGAAGGATATGCACCAGATGCATTCTGGAAAAAAGAATTAATGAATTTTGAAAAAGAATATTTTAAACAAAAATTAGATAAATGTACTCGTGAAGAGCGGGAGTTGTTGAATAGTAAATTTAAAAGGCTTGAAGCCTTTAAAAAAGCTATCGGCAAATAAAATTTATCACGAATTCAGGATATTATGAAAATTATACATTTCTCAGACCCTCATGGAGGTGGCCCGGCTGAAGACTGGATGGCTTATCTTGATAAGCGCTGGGTAGGAGTTTTTAATTATTGCTTCCGCCGTCAATTTGTTTTTAATATAGAACGCCTTCAGCGGGTCGTTAGCTATATTCTTGATACGAAACCGGATGTCGCGGTTTGTACTGGAGACTTGACCTCTACCGGGCAGCCTGGAGAATTCGCTAAAGTTGCTTCAATACTGAAACCATTGCGCGATTCAAAAATACCGGTATTGTATGTGCCCGGAAACCATGACTATTATGTAAAAAGAAAAAGATGTGTCGCGGCAATGCAGGAGATGGTATTCTGGCTTACGCGTGGACGTTATAATTTTGACGATATGCCTATGTCTCTTGATTTTGGAGAGTGTGAATTCCTTCTGGTAAACACCAGTTTCCCCTCAAATCTGCTTTGCTCATGGGGATTTGTCAAACCAGACACCCGTAAATTTCTCCTTGATCACTGTTCTAAAGAAAAAACTAAACCGAGAATTTTAATTTCGCATTATCCGATAATTGAGGATAAGCCCATTTTGCGGACACGGCATCGCCTGTTCGGGCAGAAGGAAATTGTGAAGATGCTTGCTGATGGTCGAATTGATATTTCACTGTGCGGACACGTTCATTTCCCTTACAAAAAAATTGATGAACGCGGGCGCGGAGAGAACTGTGCCGGGTCGATTACCCGTAACGGAGCATTTTCAGATATTGAATATAATCAAACAGATGATATTTTTAATTTTAAAGAAATGACTGTAGATTAAAAAATATGGGGATATAACTATGACCTTGAGTTTTCTTAAAAAGAGTCAGCTTTATTTTATATTTTCATTTTTAGGAGCCATAATTATTGGCACCTTACTGTTGAAATTGCCCTGGGTAACTCACTCCAGCGGGACATTGGAATGGCTTGACGCCTTGTTCATATCAACTTCAGCGGTTTGTGTTACTGGATTGGTTACGGTAACTACTTCAGGATTCAATCTTGCGGGACAGTTGATTATTCTGGCTTTGATTCAGATTGGAGCTTTGGGAATTATGACCCTTACTGCTTCGATAATTGTGTTGATGGGGCGCAAGATGAATTACAGCAACACCATTATTTTATCAAATCTAAGTGACAGTTTCCCCTTGAAAAGTGTTGAAGCTTTATTGCGGACGATTCTGACTTTCTCAATAGTTATTGAATTTGTCGGCTTTGTTTTGTTGACTTATGGCTTTTTGCTTGAGGGCAAACACGAGTTCGGGGAAGCGGTTTATCTGGCATTATTTCATTCTGTTTCAGCGTTCTGCAATGCCGGATTCAGTACTTTTGATACAAGCTTGATTGGAATGTCCCCTTTTATCAAAATAGTTATTTCTGCATTGATTATTCTTGGGGGGTTAGGGGTTTATGTGATATATGAACTCTCGCATCTTTCACATAAACATTTTCTGCGTATTCATACCCGGCTGGTTTTGATAAGTTCACTTATTTTAATCGTTTTCGGTACGCTTAGCTTCAAAATCCTCGAATATCAGGGAAGTACTTCGGTAAGCTGGCTGGATGCGTATTTTCAGTCGGTAACCGCGCGTACTGCCGGATTTAACACAATTACCATGAATGAGCTTACTTTGCATCCTGGCTCTATCATTATTTTTATTACTTTTATGCTGATTGGGGCTTCTCCCGGAGGTACTGGCGGCGGCATGAAGACGACAACAGCGGCACTGGTATTTATTTCCCTTTATAATACTTTCAAGGGAAGTTCTAAAGTCTTGTTGTTTAAGCGTGAAATTCAGCAAAACAATGTCTTGAAAGCTTTTACTATTATGTTTACTTTTATCACGATCAGTATGGTGGCGGCAACCTGGTTGACGGCAACGGAAAACGCTTCTTTAGGATCGGCATTTTTTGAGGTTGCTTCGGCTTTAGGAACGGTTGGTTTATCGCTGGGAATTAGCGAAAACGCTACTGGCGCGGGTAAAGTTATTTTAATAATTTGTATGTTTGTCGGAAGGATTGGGCCATTTACAATGTTCCTGTTCTTATTAGGCAAAGAAAAATCCAGTCGTCTGGAATATCCTGAAGAAAGAGTAATTTTAGGTTAAATTTAAATATGGAGTTAGTTCTATGAAAAACACTTTTGCAGTAATGGGTTTAGGTACTTTTGGTTCAAAATTGGCTCTGGAATTAAGTCGGGCGGGGCATTCAGTGGTTGCAATAGACCGCTCTAAAGCTATTATAAACGATATCAAAGATAAAGTAGGGGAAGCTTTAATCGCAGATATAACCAATCAGGATACAATCAGGGAAATAAATGTTCAAAATTTTGACGCTGTGATTTTGGGTATGAGTTCACATTTTGAAGATTTGATTTTAGCTCTTACTCTGGTAAAACAGGAAGGCGCGAAAAAGATCATAGCCAAAGCTAATACTGATTTACAAAAGCGTATTTTATTACGTCTAGGTGCTGATGAAGTCATTCAGCCCGAGCAGGCTATAGCTGAACGTTTATCTAAACGCTTGTCAATGAGCAATATTTCTGATATGTTCTCCTTTAAAGGTTCAACAATAGCTGAGGTTAAAGTTCCGGCATCGTTAAGTGGTAAAACCATTCGCGAACTGGATATCCGCCAAAAATATAATATTTCTCTTCTATTGATCAAAAAGCCCGGCAAAGAAGTCGAAAACATCTGGAATCCTGACATGGTTCTCGAAGAAGGAGATGAACTAACTATTATCGGAGAAGAAAAAAGCATAATAAGCGTATTTCAGAAATAGTTAAAAAACAATATTTGTGCTTAGCTAATTTGAAAACTTTCTTGCTAGCGATATAGTATCTTTCTTTTGATATTTCTGGTAAAATTACTTACCGGAGGATATAATAATAAAGAGGATATGGTAATAATTATTAAATTTATAGAATAAAAGGTGATCTTATGGCTATGGAACTTTCTTATGTGTTGTTAACTCCTTATAGTTTGAAGAAATCTCGAACGGGTGGGATTGTCGCACGTTTATTGAGTCGAAGTGATTTGGATTTAGTTGGAGCAAGAATATTTGGTTTTGATCGTCAGTTTGTTAAGGATTATGCTGATTCTTTGGTAGCTGGCAACAAAAATCAGGATAGAGCTGAATTGTTGGCTGATTATGTGCGAGAAAATTTTTGCGAAAGAGAAAACGGCAAGAAGGAACGCGGTTTGTTTTTGCTTTTCAAGGGTGAAGATGCCTGTACCAAACTAAGCGCAATCGTCGGAGTATTGGACCCCGCTCATTCCAGCAACGATCCCTTCCTTACCGGCGAAACTATTCGTGATACTTATTCAGACTTGATTGAAGACAAGTATCAAGCAGGTACTATTCGTTATTTTGAACCGGCAGTATTTACTCCTCCTGACAAAGCTATTGCAATTGAAAAACTTAAGATATTTGCCGATTTTGCCGACCGCACACCAAATATTGCTGAAAATGTTGTTGGAGTTAAAGAGACTGATGAACGCACTCTGGTAATAATCAAACCCGATAACTGGCGTCATCCAAGCAGTCGTCCCGGAAATATTATTGACATGCTCAGCCGTACTGGTTTGCGTATGGTTGGCTGTAAAGTTTACCGCATGTCCGTAGCCGAAGCTCTCGAGTTTTATGGTCCGGTACAAGACGCTTTGCGTAACAAATTAGCTCCTAAAATTGGTAAAAAAGCTAAATCTCTTTTGGAAAAAGAATTTAATTGTGAAATGGACGACAGTGTGATTGCCAGTTTTACCGAAACCGTGGGTAAAAGTTTCGCGGACGATAAATTCTTCAGCATTATTGATTTTATGTCCGGGCGCCGTCCGGCAAACTGTCCTGAAAGTGAACTCAATGATCCAGGGCTGGTAAAATGCCTGGCCTTGATTTACGAAGGCGAGAACGCCATCTCGAAAATTCGTACAGTTTTGGGCCCAACCGACCCGACTAAAGCTCCGGGCGGAACTGTTCGTCGTGATTTTGGCAGTGATGTCATGGTCAATACCGCGCACGCCTCTGACGCGCCGGAAAGCGTTCTGCGCGAAATGGGCGTAATTCAAATCACTAAAAATAATGTAAGCAAGTATATTAACGAATTTTTACAAGAGTATGATTCTTAATTAAGGAGAAAAAATTATGGAATTTAGTGAATTACTGAAAAAACGACGGACGGTAAGACGTTTTAAGCAAGTTCAAGTATTTGATAAAGATATACGTTACATACTTGAAGCCGCGCGAGTGGTTTCCTGTGGTGCCAACGTGCAGAAAATACGCTATATTGTTGCTCAGGATAAACAACTTGTAAAAGATATTTTTGACAATACTGCATGGGCTGGATTGGTATCTCCAAACCGGAGTCCTGAATGGGGTAAAAACGCTCCTTTGACTTTTATTATTCTCACCGCTCCGAAAGATTCAGGCGGCGCTATGCAGGCCAATGCCGGCGCCGCGGTTCAAAGCATGGAATACGCGGTTGCGGATGTGGGACTTGGAGCCTGCTGGATAGGAGCTTATAAAAAGGAAAGTGTTGAAAAACTTTTAAATTTACCGGAACAGGAGGAAACTCTTTATCTTCTGGCTGTCGGTTATCCCGATGAAGAACCGGTTCAGGATGATATTGATTCTGGCGAATCAATGAAATATTATTTGGACAGCGAGGACGTTTTGCACGTTCCAAAATTAAAAACCGATGCTATAACTCAGTGGCGTTAAGCCCCAATACGAAAGGAAAACTCAACAAAGATGTCATTTGCCTCCAGTTATTTTATTTTTAATGTAATTTTATTTTTAATAGGATTGTTATTTTTAATTAAAGGCAGTGATTTTTTTGTTGAAGCCGCTTCTCAAATTGCCAGAAGCTATAAGGTTTCTGAAATTGTTATCGGCTTGACTTTGGTAAGCATAGGGACTTCGCTTCCTGAATTTGCGACTGATATTTACGCTTCAATCAAAGGTCAGTCTGGAATCGTAGTAGGTGACTTGGTCGGCAGTAATATCACCAATATCTCCCTGGTGCTTGGAGTCGCGGTTCTACTGATGGGAACCATGTCTAGCCCCAAGCTGGTTGTCAAGCGAGATGCTTTATTCATGCTCGGTACATTCTTCATGTTTGCCGGAATATGCTTTATTGGAGAAGGCAATTTTGGAAGAATCGGCGGAGTTGTAATGCTCATTTTGATGGTAGGATATTTGTTCTATCTCTTCAAACACCGTGACGCCCTTGCAGAACTTGAAGAAGGCGAAGAACACAATGAAGCTGTATTCAGTTCAATGTCCAAAGCATGGCTATTTCTGTTTTTAGGAGTCGCTATGATTTTTTTAGGTGCTAAAGCTATGGTTGACAATGTAATTTTTGTTGCCGAACGTTTTAACATGAGTCAGGGACTTATTGCCGCGACAATTGTCGCTTTCGGCACATCCGTGCCGGAGCTGGCGGTAACCATTACCAGTATCCGCAAAAAGAAAAAAGGTATTGCTTTAGGCAATATTATCGGTAGCTGTATTTTCAATCTTTTATTAATAATGGGATTATGCGCGCTGATAAATCCTCTCGAAATCGAGTCTACTCTGCTTTATGTTGTAACTCCGATAATGCTGCTTTGCGGTGTCATGCTGGTAGTTTTTATGCGTACCGGCTGGCGTTTAGTCAAAGCCGAAGGCATAGCTTTTCTAGCAGTATATATCGGCTACTTGATTTACAATGGTATTAAGTTAGCCTGATCCCTATTTGTTGATATGCAGGCATTGAGGGAAAAAAGCGTTTAAGATTCCGAATTCAAGACCACGGATTTCAGCCATTCCACGCAACCTGCCGATTGCTGAATATCCCGGATTGGAAGCCGCAGGTTTTTCCAGATCATCTAGCATCGTATGTCCATGGTCGGGGCGATACGGAATTTTCCAGTCTTCACGTCCGCCGCCTTTCCGGCGAATCTGTTCTTCGATAATGGCTTTGACTAGTTCATACATATCTACGCAACCTTCAAGATGTTTTGCTTCGTAAAAGTTTCCTTCTTCATCATGTTGAGTGCTGCGCAAATGAATAAAACCAACTCTGCTTGCGCATTCTTTGAACATTTTAACTATATCATTTTCTAAAGATCCGCTGAATGAACCGGCGCAGAAACAAATACCGTTAGCCGGGCTGTCAACCATCGCCAAAAGTTCCTTGATGTCTTCAATGTTGCTAAAAATACGCGGCAGACCAAGCACTGAGAAGGGCGGATCATCAGGATGTATCACCATCCGGCAGCCGGATTCTTCCGCAACCGGTATGACTTCTGACAGGAATTCTTTCAGATTTTCTTTAAGCTTTTTACGGTCAATATCGTCATATTTTGCTAGCATCCTGCGGATTTTATCAAGTGTGATACCTTTAAAGCCGGGGAAATTATCAATAATGCTGACTTCGAGCTCTTTTTTCTGCTCATCTGTTAAGCTTTCGAAATACTTTTTGGCTTGAGCTACAGCTTCCGGCGGACATTCTTTTTCTGCACCATGACGTTTTAGTATAAAGAGGTCAAAGGCAATAAAAGTTTTGCGATCAAAGAATAAGGCTTCAGAGCCATCTTTCAGTCTGTAGCGTAAGTCAGTTCTAACCCAGTCAAGTACCGGCATAAAGTTATATGTAACGATATTTACGCCGCATACGCCGAGGTTGCGCAATGAGGTTTTGTAGTTTCGAATATATTCTTTATACTTACCTGTACGTGTTTTGATACTCTCATGTACCGGGAGACTTTCAACAACATTCCATTTAAGTCCGGCGTCTTCAATCATTTTTTTGCGTTTCATGATTTCTTTAACGGTCCACACTTCTCCAT
>Ga0255410_1098_pt1 | contig 10967 bp, 10 predicted proteins | sample CelNoTSeSYBR01J2_FD_182126 | JGI IMG/M metagenome (GOLD analysis project Ga0255410, IMG submission 182126) | Sediment cell enrichment communities from methane seep in Santa Monica Basin, California, United States - CellEnrichment... | ecosystem: Environmental > Aquatic > Marine > Cold seeps >... | reverse complement strand
TTCATCAACCGTTTTTTTGATATTCGATGATGCTTTAGCGCAGACGGCAGGATCAAAGTATTTCAAACTCCAGTGTCCGGGAATAATGCGTTTTAGTAATCCGACTTGATAAAGCTTTTCGCGCCCTTTTGCGTTTGTTCGGAGGTAATTCCCGCACTCCGCGAGATAAAAATCCTTCTTGCCAAAACTTTTGGTTTTCCAATATTCTCCGGTTTTCCAGTTTTTACCATAATCAAAAACTGACTTAACCGCAATCGATGGGCGCTTTACAACTGTTGCTTTGGTTTCTTTTTTGCTGGAACCAAGTTCCATGCCAATATTGGTGATCGTTATATCACTGCCTTTCGTAACTGACAATCGCAAAATAATATAAGTCGGCTTGCGTCCCTTAATCTTTCTCGGAATAGATGCCTTTTTTGTACGGCTGCGATGCTGACCATTTATCCTGGAGCTTACGCTTACCAGAGAGGACAGATGTCTTTTATTTTTATCCATCAACCATAAGGTTAACGCGGTTATTCCCCTGCCGTGAAAGTCCATGGATATTTGTACTTCCTTAGCTCCGTCTACCAGATAATCTGTTGAAAGCAGGCTGACTGAGCCTTTTTTCCCCTGCGGTGGAACTACATGCAATACAAAAGCATCATCTTTCTTTATAACTTTAAAATAGGAAGCTGTTTCTTTTTTTCCCATGGGTTTCCACCCGACGGGAAAATTATTTTTATCGGGATTTATCTCTAAATCAATTGTTTTTTCACTAAATCCTGACTGGCATAAAAGAAAAATTCCCATACTAAAAAGAAATAATTTTTTTCTCATCTAACTCTATCCTTAAAATTATAGGCTCGTGCAAAATATTATCCCGCGTACGAGCCTTTTTTATACTTGTGAAACTATTGACGAACTCCTAAATAGTCGAACTTATAAAATGCGCCGACTTCCCAGGATGCGGTAAGATGGCCAAATACATTAGCTTTCTTGCGAGCTGCGGCACGGTCGGCGGCCCAAACTGTACCGACCTCAGCTGCGCGATATGATTTAACATGTCCATCAGCAAAAGCAATATTTCCAGCTTTTGAGTGGCGTACGCTTATACCATCAGCATCGGCGGTATTGATTTTAATACGATAGAATTCGTAATAATTTGAAGTTCCTGTGTGTTCAACTGCATCCGCAAATAGAATAGAGACAGATGGTTCACTGAGTTTTTTGAAGGTCATAGAATACAAAGTTAGATCTCCCCATGGATCACTTAATCCATCTGGAAAAATATTTTTTTGCGCGACATGCCGCATTCCGTAAGTACGAAAGCGGTTGTATTTGCCCAAACTCGTAGACTCTCGCATTGAGGATGGACATGTCATGACTTTCCAGTTAGTCAATATTTTATTATTCATCAAAAAACCTGTCCAGGTAACACTTTGATCTGATAAATAATATGGCATTACTTGATCAAAGTCATGAGTATAAAGCATAGCTCCCTGACCACATTGTTTCAGGTTGGAGGCGCATTTGATTGCTTTTGCTTTTTCACGTGCTGGATTCAAGGCCGGCAGCAGCATTGAAGCGAGGATTGCTATGATAGCGATCACGACGAGGAGTTCAATGAGTGTAAAGTTTTTTGCTTTGTTTTTCATTTTTCCATTCCCTTTGTTATGTTTTCGTGGGTTAACAATTTAATTTCTTCAAAACTTTTTGATTATATTTTTCCATATCCTCTCTGTATTATTAATCCTTGCTTGCCTGAAAAATACTTGGAATATATTTTTTGAACCCCTTCCTCAGGCCTCCCTGCTTTATACTTTTGACCAATATTTCAGTTGCGGTACGCGCCGATACTTCTTTTTGAGGGATCACTAAGTCAGTATTTTTATGAAACGAGAATTTTTCCAATCTGGGATCAGCGATCCCGCAAAAGCGCATATTTCCTAATATTTTCTGTCCATTAGTGGATTCATTTAGCAAACTCACCAGTTCTTCGATAATAAAATAACCATCAGAAAATAATACTTCGGGTCGGTTGCCGTTTGCAAAAAGCTTGTGAGAAAAATATTCAGCTCGTTCCCGTGTATAGTTCCATTTGTCAGGATTTTCAGGAAAGAGCACTACTGAATCCATATCAAAATCAACTTCGGCTTCACGTAATACCTTTCGGTACAGTTCAAAAGTAGTAAAGCCCATTTTGGGCAAGGCGAAAAAGCCAAATTTTTTAATACCTAATGACTTATAATAAGCTACGGCCTCTCTGATTCCGGCCAGGTAATCGTTAATCACCAGTGGCCATCCGTATTTATATTCATGTTCATGGAAGGTATTGGAAGTTGAACACACTTTGCAGCCATTATCCTTAAAATATTGATTTAAATTAGCTGAAATAGTTCCTCCAATATCCAGAAAACCGTCAATTTGATAGCCGGGAAAATTCTTGTCATTTATTTTACGAGTATCATCGTAGATAAACATGCTCGGGTTGGCGGAATGCTCCGAAGCTGCGGTTTGAATGCCTTTTAATACTGAGGAAAAGTACGGGCTGCTGGTTATTGCGCTGGTCGGGTGCTGCGGGTTTTGATTAAGAATAATTCCTAAATTGATTATCCCGGTGTTTGTTTTCGCTTTCTGCTCAAGAACAAATGAACCGCTACCTTGACGCCGGTCAATGTAACCCTTCACCTGCATCGCTTTTAAAGCATTACGGACACTTGTCCGGCTCACATTAAAACGTTTGCAGATTTCTTTTTCACTGGGCAGTACTGTATTCGGACGGTATTTGCCGTCACGAATGCCGGTTACCAGTTTATCCATTATTTCAGTGTATATCGGCATATGTTTCCTTTTTTTTATCGGCGGTGACAAGATTATTTCCCCAGGGGAACACATATTGCGGATAAAGTTTCGCGGCAATAGCGACTGTTGCCCATGCATGATATCCCCAACGGTTAATATCGTCCGGATTCATGACATTTGCAAGGTAATCATAGCCGAGTTCAACTGTTTTTTGGAGATCGGTATTTTTCGGCAGCAGTTCTGAAAAGACCTGAAGGCCCAACAGCAACCCCCAGGAATATGGTCCGACTTTAGTATTATCCAGAGGCTTGGCACTGCCGGGATCGCCCTGGTTGCGGTCGTGTACCCAATAGCCCTCCGGCATCTGGTTGGCAACAGACCAGTTTACGATAGTATTTTCAACTTTTTCAAGTATCGCTTTGCGCTGTTCATCATTTTCAGCCAATACATAATAGGCGTTTGCCATGGCATCGGACGCGTAACAGCGATTATGTAAAGGTGAACCATGATAATGACTGTCGCTGTATCCTTCATTCAGATATGCGGTCAGCAATTGCAAACCTTTTTTTCTATATACTTCTTTTCCGAATGTTTTGTACATAGCAGTATAGTAACAAATACCTCTGGTCGTAGCAGTATGATAAGCCTCTTTATCCAGCTTCTCGCCATCCATATAACCCAGGGCAAAACCGCGTTCACCTAAGAACCATTGCTGAATGTAATCATCATACTTAAGCACGGCATTCAGGATTCTGTCGCATAGTCCATCATTTTTATTAATTTCGTCAGCTACATGCAGTAATGCGTAAGCCTGGTCCAAAGTGTCAGCAATAAACCAGCTCAAGAGTGCGCCGCGTTTTGTTTGAAGTCGATATCCCATATTAAACGCGGCAGCATCGCCGCAGACGCCTTGCATGCGAATGCTCCAGTCAGCCCAGAGGCGGGCAGCTTCGAAGTATTCGGGATTATTAAAATGATTCTTGTGCGCCAGTAAACCGCGAATATGAAATGAATGCAGATAACCAGCCGCGCATATTTTCGTCATCGTATGCATCGGTCCCGATTCTAATATCGTTCCGGAATACAAATCAGATATTTTAAGCGCTTGACATTCGAGTTGTGAATCTATATCCATAAAAAGTCAATTCCCATTAAGTGTTTCTCTTATTATAGATACAAAAACGATACAAGTCAACACCTTTTTTGAAAAAAAGCACAATTTGTATCTTAGTTGTTACTTTTTGTGGCAAAATAAGGGCGCACATTGTGCGCCCGGATAATGTTATTGATTTAGTTTTTGAATGGAGGAGCCAATGGTTCGAGGTAAGGACGGAACGGCACCATTGCCGCAATGTCATTGAGCTCTGCGATGATATTTTCTGATAATGGTCCCTTTAATGCTGATTCAACATTACTTTCGAGCTCAGCAACATTTCTTACGCCGGACAATACTGTGCTGACCTGTGGATTGGATAACAGAAATCTGGTTGCGAGTTCCGGCATTGTCATTTTCAAATCCTTAACCAGCGAATAAAGCCTTATGAATTGTTTTTGGCGTGGCGGGCTGAGCCAGTTCGGGGGATTTTTGACCACATCATTCTCGTAAACAGCCGCCAGCGTTCCCTGATGCAGAGGGGAACCGCAAATCAGTCCCATGTCCTGAGCCGCTACCGCAGGAAGCAAAGCCTGCTCGGCTTCGCGCCAGATCAGATTGTATTGAAAGGCGCTGAGAACAACATCAAAGTTACCGGTATTGACAATATGCGGCATTTCGTAAGCAGTCGTCCCGCCAAGTCCGAGGAATTTAGCTTTACCCTCATCTCTGGCCTGTCTGAGAACATCCATTACCGGCCCGTCATATTTCTCCTTGTCGGTCCACCAGTCCATGAAATTTTCATCGTCATGACGATCCGGTTCGTGGATCATGAGAATATCTACAGAATCCCGTTTCAGATTCTTAAAACTCTGCTTTAAAGCGTTTTGCAGAAATTCCTTATTCTGCGGTTCAAAAGGTTCCGGTTTATAGCCAATTTTTGTGCTGATTATAAAGTCAGCGTCAAATTTTGCCAGGGTTTCTCCCAAAACAGATTCACTATCCAGATACCCCGGTGCGGTGTCAATATAATTGATACCCAGTTCCCAGGCACGCCTGATAATCTGATCAGCGGTGTCTCGATCTGCTCCTAATGAGCTGATAAATAAACCGCCTAATGCTAATTCCGAAACTTCCAGTCCGGTACGTCCAAGTCTGCGTTTTTTCAACATAATATATAACTACCTTATTTTATAAAAATGTAAATACTGGTTTGAATTCTTCTTTCTTCTCAATCATTTCAAATGCCTCAACAATCTTGTCAAAGGGCATTACAGAAGAATGAAATTGTTTTAAATCGACAATGCCTTTATCAACCATCGCGACGCAAGTCTGATGAATTAAAGAATCAGCTTCAGCAGGAGAATGAAACGCGAAATTAAGGCCTGAACCAAACGCTGTGAGCGAAATTTTCATATCGCTGTCAACGCCGTAAAAAGCAAATGTTCCGCCCGGTTTCAACCAGCTTGAGAACTTATCAATTTGCGTTGATACACCAGCCGCGTCAATCAGAATATCGAATTTTTCAGTCGGCTCTGATTGTTCTTCCAGGGCAATGAAATTATCTGCTCCGCATTCTTCGGCGCGTTTTTGTCCGGCAGTAGTCCGGGCAATGGCGGTAACTTGTTCAGCAAACATCAATGACGCGAATTTGATATAAAACATTCCAACCGTGCCGGTTCCGATGACTCCAACTTTTTTGCCGTAAAATGGACCAAGTTGCTTGATCCAGCTGAAAGTTTCTTTCATAGTTATGAGTAATACTGATTCAGGGCGGGTTTTCCAGCTATCTGGAATCTTCATCTGGAACTGTGCATAGCCGGGGCAGTCTTCCGGGGCTATACCGTCAGCACGCATCGCTATATCATCGCTTATCATACCAACTTCAGAGAATCCTCCAAACTCAGAGCCAAAACCATTGAGCTGTTGTCCAGCGTACACATATACCGGGCGCAGGACAATATCTCCAACTTTAAAGTTCTTAACTTTGGGACCGATCTCGATAATTTCTCCGACAGTTTCATGTCCAAGCACCGCTGGGTAGTTTGAGCCCCAGGGCAATTTGTTGTGAATAATTTTTTTATCAGTACCGGTACATGCCGAAGCAAAAATATTGCGGCAAAGGCATTGATAATCACTAAGCGGCGGTAACTGCGGTATCTCACGCAATACCAGTTTTTCGGGTTTTTCAATTATAGCAGCTTTCATAGTATCCTCCCAGATTTATTGAAGCGCTGTGTAGTAAAAAAAAGAATAAAATTTGTGTGGAAAGAAAAAGGGGGAGGATCAACCAAGCGCGAGTATTTTTTGATAATTATAGAAAGAATCAAACAGTATAGCTTGATAGTAATCTAATTTTCCATTCTTGGAGAAATATATCATTTTTTTCTTTATTCCCGAGTTGTTATTTCAACATTATAAGGGGTAAAACAATATTTGCAACGATTAAAACTAAATTTCTTTGAAAAACATTTAATGCAAAACATAAAAAACGACTATTTTTTTAAATTAGGCTTTGACTATAGGGTTAGGCAGGTTAATATTATGATACTAAACAACTAAAAAATTGTTCTGTTATAATAAATTAGATAAAAAAGGAATGCCAAAATGACAAAGCGTGATCTTGTAGTTAAAATTTCTAAAGAAACTGGATTAATTCAAAATGATGTTGCCTTCGTGGTTCAAAAAACTTTTGACTATATCGCTGCTGAATTGACTGAAGGAAAAACTATTGAATTGCGCAATTTTGGTGTTTTTGAAGTAAAAGTCCGTAAGAGTCGTAAGGGCCGCAACCCTAACAAGCCGCAGGACGAAGTTATTATTCCAGAAAGAGCTGTTGTTAAATTTCGCGCTGGCAAGGAATTGAAAGAGCAAGTTGAAAAACTTAATACGAAAAAAATGTAAGCATTAATAATGCTGAATTTATTATAAAATAAATTGATATTGACTGCGCCGCGCAAAAACGCCTGGCGCATTTTGTTTTTAAAATAAAAGGTATAATTAGATTATGGCAAAATTTTCTCCACCACCTGGAACAGCGGATATATTCCCAGAAGAAATGCCTTTATGGCATAGATTCGAAGATACTGCCCGTAGGATTTTTCCGCTTTATGGTTACGGAGAATTGCGGACTCCGATTTTTGAATACACTGAAGTTTTTAAGCGTGGTATCGGTGACGAAACCGAGGTTGTGCAAAAGGAAATGTATACTTTTGAAGATCGCGGTGGACGTAGTTTAACTTTGCGCCCCGAAGGTACTGCCGGAGTAATGCGTGCCCTGCTCAATACCGATGTTATGAATGGCAATGAAAAACGGGTTTTCTACATGGGCCCAATGTTTCGCGGCGAACGTCCGGCTGCCGGAAGACGGCGCCAGTTCCATCAGGTTGGCGTTGAAAACGCTGGTCGCGTGGCTCCTGAGCTCGATGCCGAGAATATGGCGATGATGATGCAGTATCTTGATGATCTCCAAATAAGCGGCGCGAAACTTATGATAAATACTCGCGGCGTACAGGCAGACCGTAAACCTGCTGAAGAAACCTTAAGCAAATACTTTCAACAGCATATCGGCGATATGTGCGACGACTGCAAAAACCGTGTCGCTCGTAATGTCTGGCGGATACTTGACTGTAAACAAGCCTGTTGTAAAGAGATAGTCAAAAACGCGCCGGATTATGTCAGTACGTATACTTCTGAATCCAGAGCTTATTTTGACTCCGTATGTGATTTACTGACCTCGTTTAATGTTGATTTTGAAATAGATAAACAACTGGTGCGTGGCTTGGATTATTACGCGCATACAGTTTTTGAAGTAATTCATCCCGGTATCGGTGCGCAAAGCGCAATTGCCGGTGGGGGACGTTATGAACTGTACCTGCCGGAAAACAAAAAACCGATTGTCGGTGTTGGTTTCGCGGCTGGTCTGGAACGTCTTTTAATGGTTCAGGAGGCTTTGAATATAGCGGCTCCTGATGCTGGCAAAGGACCGGTTTTTCTGGTCAGTATGGGTGCTTCGGCGCGGGCGTTTAACATGAAGATGGCGCAGGATTTACGCAGTATGAATGTCCCGGTCGTTGTCGAGGTTCAGGACAAAAGTATGAAAGCTCAAATGCGCGCGGCAAACCGTGTTAATGCTGGTTTCGCGGTAATCTGCGGAGACAACGAACTGGAAACAGGCAAGCTTGTTTGCAAAGATATGCAGGAGGGTTCACAGGAAGAAGTTTCTCAAGATAAATTGAAGATTTTTTTAAAAGAAACATATAAATGAGGTGTAATATGATTTCCAAAAAGAATTTGATTTTTTTAGGAGCTCCCGGAGCGGGAAAAGGAACAGGGGCAAATGCGCTTACCGAGCGGGAGCCGCTGGTGCATATTTCGACTGGAGATATTTTGCGTGCTGAAATAAAAAACGGCACGGAATTAGGAAAAAACGCTGAAGTATTAATGAAAAAAGGTGAACTGGTTCCCGACGAAATTGTAGCGGGAATGGTGAAATTGCGTTTGAGACAACACGATTGCGATAATGGTTTTATTTTAGACGGGTTTCCGCGGACTATCAAGCAAGCTGAATTACTCGAAGACGCCTTAAAGGAAATCGGCAAAGAAATAGATGCTGTAATATATTTTGACATCGAAGACGATATCTTGTTGAAGCGTCTTACAGCTAGGATATCATGTAAAAAATGCGGTAAAATTTATAACAAGTTGTTTTTGTCTCCTAAAAAGGAAAATACTTGTGATGATTGTAATGTAGAGCTTTTTCAGCGTCCGGACGATTCGCTGGAGACCGCTAAAGACCGCCTGGAAATTTTTTACGAAAGAACTCAGCCTTTGATAAATTATTATCGTTCAAAAAATCTTTTGACAAGCGTTACCGAAATTGAACGTGACAACATGGTTGCCGCTTTATTAAAAAAATTAGGATAAGAAATGTTTACAAAACGTAATTATGTCATTCATACCGCGGAAGAAATTCCAAAAATACGGTATGCAGCGCAGTTAACTGCCCAAGTCAGAGATCAGATTGCGGAATTAGCTCACCCTGGTATGTCAACTTATGAGCTCGACCAGATTGCTGGAACCTTAATTGCTGACACAGGTGGTACAAGCGCGTTTCTGGGATACGGCAACTTCCCCGGCAATATATGTATTTCGGTGAATGATGAAGTTGTTCATGGAATAGGACGACCTGATAGAATTTTGTGTGAAACAGATATTGTCAGTATTGATGTTGGAGTTACTTATGACGGTGGTATCGGCGATACTGCAATAACGTTCACTTTTTGCGACGACATCTCAAAAGATATTGAAAGATTACTCAAAAATACTCAAAAATCACTGATGGCAGGAATTGCCAAAGCAAAAGTCGGAAACCATATCCGGGATATTAGTAAGGCGGTTGAAAAGGTCGCTCAAGCGGCGCATTTGGGCGTGGTACGCGAATATGTCGGACATGGATGCGGCACGAAACTGCATGAACCTCCTGAGGTTCCCAATTTCGTATGTAATCAAAGAGGCCCCAAGCTTCAACCCGGAATGATCTTAGCGATCGAACCGATGTTGAATTTGGGAACATATAAAGTATTTACAGAAGCCGACCGTTGGACGGTCAGAACTGTGGATGGATCATTATCAGCTCATTTCGAGCATATGGTACTAATAACCGAAAACGAACCGGAGATTTTAACGTGGCCAAAGATGACGTAATTAAAGTGGAAGGTGTAATCAAAGAATTACTCCCAAACACAAGATTTAAAGTGGAACTAGAGAACGGACATACTGTTATCGCGCATATCAGTGGTAAAATGCGTTTGAACTTTATTCGCATTCTCCCTGGAGACTCTGTATTGATGGAAATGTCCCCATACGACCTCACAAAGGGTAGAATAGTATTCCGTAAGAAGTAAGGCGAACGTCGCCTTCGTTTATAAAAAACAGCCGGATATAACACCTCCGTGATACAACGGCGGAGCCGTTATATCCGGCTGTTTTCTTTTTTTACCAATCACTTCTATCGTATGAACGGTAACTGATTGCTTCAAATAAATGATCTTCACTGATTTGAGCTTGACCGGCTAAATCCGCAATTGTTCTGGATACTTTCAGAATGCGGTCGTAGGCGCGGGGACTTAGTTTGAAATTTGTGATCGCATGGCGGAGTAATAATTCACTCTGTTTTTCAAGCTTGCAGAATTTTTGCAGATGCCTGCTCGACATTCCGGCATTACAATAAAAACCTAAGCCTTTAAAACGTTCGCTTTGAATATTCCTGGCAAAAATAACACGTTCGATAATTGTCGCGCTGTTTTCGCCGTTCGGCGCGGAAAGCAATTCTTCATGATTTAACTGACTTACTTCTACGTGTAAATCAATTCTATCCAACAATGGACCGGAAATTTTGTTGCGGTAACGCCGTTTTTCATCAGCTTTGCAGCGACAACCCAACTCTGGATTTTCTAAGCCGCAAGGGCAGGGATTCATCGCCGCGACTAACATGAAATTAGCCGGGAAACTGTAGCTTCCGGCGGCACGTGAGATATTTACAATACCATCTTCCATAGGCTGACGCAAAACCTCAAGCACATTACGTTTGAATTCGGGTAGTTCGTCCAGAAATAAAACACCATTGTGAGCGAGACTTATTTCGCCGGGAGCGGGATTACCTCCGCCACCGATCAGCCCGACATCGCTAATAGTGTGATGCGGAGCACGGAAAGGACGACGGTTTAACAAAGGTTCACCATCCGAAAGCATTCCAAGTACACTGTGGATCTGGCTGGTTTCAAGAGTTTCAGTCAAAGTCATCGGCGGCAGTATGCTGGGCATACGTTTAGCGATCATGCTTTTGCCTGTTCCCGGCGGTCCGATCATCAGGCTGTTGTGTCCGCCCGCGGCGGCTATTTCCGCGGCACGGCGCGCGATTGCCTGACCTTTGATTTCGTCAAAGTCAGCAATATCAGTCTGGTGAGTATGGATATAATTTTGTAAATTGGCTTTGTAGGGGAAAATATCGCCTTCTGTAAAAAACGCGACCGCGTCCCGCAGGTTGTGAATCGGGATGACAGGAAAGTCTCCTGCCGCCAGAGCGGCT
>Ga0255410_1097_pt1 | contig 11069 bp, 11 predicted proteins | sample CelNoTSeSYBR01J2_FD_182126 | JGI IMG/M metagenome (GOLD analysis project Ga0255410, IMG submission 182126) | Sediment cell enrichment communities from methane seep in Santa Monica Basin, California, United States - CellEnrichment... | ecosystem: Environmental > Aquatic > Marine > Cold seeps >... | reverse complement strand
AGAAATTCAGCAATTCCCTGAACAATTGCCATAAATATTATAAAAAGCAGAGACGATTCCATATTTTCCTGTATAATTATATTAAATTATCGCACTAAAATACAACAGAAAACAAGCCTAGTCAAGGAGACTAAACCTACATATATTGATTTTAATCTCTAAGCATGTATACTTTTATATGATAATGTCATTAAAGGTAAATAATTTTATGAAAAAAAATGATTTGGGAAAAGATGAGACTGCGGAAATAATTGATTGCTGTCTTGAAGTTTTAAATCGTCCCGGCAGCGTGTTGCTGGTGCCGACCGAAACGGTTTATGGTTTGGTGTGCCGGTGGGACGACAAGGAAGCTGTTGAGCGGATTTATGAGCTGAAAGGGCGTGAAAAAGCCAAGCCTTTAGCTTTATTTGCGGACTCGGTGGATACTTTGAAAAAATTTGATCTTTACTTGAATAAAAACGCTGAAAAACTTGCTTCAAAACTTTGTCCCGGAGCTTTGACTATTGTTGTTCCGACTCCCACGGGTGATACGCTTGGCTTCAGGATACCCGACCATCCCTTTATCCTGGAACTCCTGAAAAGACTGGGCTATCCGTTGGCTTCAACCAGCGCGAATCGCTCGGGCGAGCCGAATGCTTTAAATGTTGACGCTGCTTTGGCGATGCTTGACGGCGAGCCGGATGTAGTCATTAACGGCGGGGCGATTCCGCCTGATCGACAAGCATCAACTGTGGTGATGGCCTTGGACGACAGCCTGAAAATATTACGTCAGGGACCAGTCAGTGAAAATCAATTATATTCTGCAATCAAATCAGGATATTAACTATGCTGAAAAAACTGTGTTTATTTTTATTATTCTGCAATATAGGAATTTACCTGTATGCGGCACAGTTGACGATTCTCAACACTACAGATTTACATGGACGGGCGACTGGACGATATGGGGGAATGCCACAGATAGCCTACCTGATTGAACAGCAGAAAAAACTTTATCCGGCGGATTCAATGCTTCTGATTGACTGTGGCGATACCACCCAGGGAACTTTTTCGAGTATGGTGTTTAAGGGGAAGATGATGGTCGAATGCCTGAATTATTTAAAATATGATGTTTGGGTAGTCGGTAATCATGAGTTTGATTATGGCTTGGCGGTAGTCAAAAAGCGCATGCTGCAGTTTTCCGGGGCTTCGCTGGCGGCTAATGTCGAAAATCCATGTCTTGCTAAAGCTCATAGTTTATGGAAAATGTTTACGAAAAGCGGCATGAAAATAGCCGTTATTGGCTTGACTAAGCCGGGTGTCTTTAACTCGACTTCTTTCGGGATAGCCATGAAACGGACAATGCCTGAGATTCGAGCCGCGAAACCGGATGTGATTATCCTGGCGCAGCATGAGGGAATGTATGCCAGAGGCTTTTCTATTTATAAATTCACAGCTCAATATCCTGAAATAGATTTGATACTCGGCGGACATACGCATGTCAAAAAGCCCGGACAGAAAATCGGACCAAACATCTGGTATTTTCAGGCGGGTAAACACGCTTGCGGACTTGGCAAAATTATTATTGATTACGATAAAAAACAGAAAAAAATTATAAAAATAAGCTCCGAAATAATTCCGGTAACAAGCAAAACTCCTATTGATAAAAAATTATTGGCCAAGATTAAACCTGATCTAGCGCGGGCAAAAAAATTAGGTGAACAAAAAATTGCGACAATAATTTTCAAAAATACTGGAAGGCTGGATTCAAGTATTCTGGAACAAAAAATTATTGGTCAGATGATGCTCAAACAAACCGGCGCGGATGTCGCGGTCTGTAACGTTTATCCTTCCAATTATAAACTCGTTGGAAGAGTGAATGTCACCTGGAGAAGACTTTATTATTGGACTCGTTTTGAGAACACTACCTGTACTGTGACCTTGGATAAAAGCACTTATCAAAAAATTATGGTAGAACAAAAAAAACAGCTTAAAAAAGATTACCACACAATAATAACTTATGGTAATAAAAATTTATTTAAGAAAAAAAATAAAATAGTTGCCGCGTTCAATAGCTATGCTATGTCTGGGGCGGGAACACGATTTCCGTTTTTGCGCAGCGTGGCAAAAAACAAAAAATATATGTTCAAAAGCAACAATATTATTATTAGGAACGGATTAAAAAATTATCTTAAAGGGAAGGTTTTTATAGTGAGTAATGTTGATGGAAAAATTCGTATCAAACAAAAGACGAACGTTGCCACCCGTTATTAAAAAAAAGTCACACATTTTTAAGCTTCGTTTGAACGATTGGTTGAATTTGGTTTAAATTCCGCTATTATATAGAATACAATAAAACAGGGATTGGAAATGGGAATATTAACTGGGAAATGGTCATTTTATCTTAACGGTGCTTTGTTGTCCGGGATGATCGTCTTGTGTCTTTATCTTTTTCAAGACACGGTCGGCATGAATGACGGAATGATTAAAATTTCCGAATATGCCGAGAAAACGGCCGAGCAAGTCTCTGACGATGAAAAAATTGATTTGCCGCCCCTGGAATGGCAAACTGGCTTTCTAGGCGGGATTTTTATTGGCGCTTTGGCCGCGTCTTTGATGAGCGGCAATTGGAAATTACGTTTTTTCCAAGATAAGGAATCCGGTGTTGTTTCGAAAAGCCTTAAAACTGTTTTTTACGGATTGGGCGGAGGGTTTCTGGTAATGCTTGGCTTGCAGCTTTCGGGTGATTCATTCTTGGGGCAGTGGTCTGGCGCTTTACAGCTTTCGGGCGGTTCATGGATATTTTTAGTATCGTGTTTCGCGGTTGCCAGCGGGATTGCTATTTTGCTTGAAAATCGCGGCGAATCGGGAGGGGAATAAATAATGTTAACTGGTAACTATCGTTTAGCCGCGGCTATTTTTATAGGTATATTTTGCGGTTTTTTGCTGGTCAAATCTGATTTGTCCTGGCGCAAAACCTGTTTGAACATGTTTTTGCTCAAAGATGGACGTTTGCTCAAAACGTTGTTATCTTCACTAGGCTTCGGTGTTGCGCTGGTTTACTTTCTGCAGCAGGCGGAAGTAATTGCGGTTCATGTGCGTCCGGGTTATTTCTGGGCGTCATTGATTGGCGGAGTTATTTCCGGGGTAGGTCTGGCGTTTTGTTTTCGTGTGCCTATTACCGCGATTGCGGCTTTGGGGGCTGGGCGGCTTTATGCTTTGTGGAGTGTGATTGGAATGATTTTAGCGGTATCTTTTGTCGATATTATATCCAAGCATCTTTCCTCCTCGATTTATAGCTGGTCCAAGTCCTTGGAAGAACCTCAGCATGCCAATAGTTTTTTTGACTTGAGTAATCCCGTCTTGTGGATTGTGGTGTTAAGTCTTATCTCTCTGGCTTTTCTTCAGTTTACCTTTCGCGGCGAAACCGAAGAGTAGGGTGATATGTCCTATTTTTCCGCTAAATCCAAACATCTTCGACTTGGAGCTAAAGGCGAAAAACTAGCGGCGCGCCTTTTGCGTGATAAAAATTATTCTATTCTTTGCCGCAACTACAAAGTCAAGTCCGGTGAAATAGACTTAGTCGCCCGGGATGGCGAAAATCTGGTTTTTATAGAAGTAAAAACACGCCGTGCCACGACGCGTTCACGTCCTGCCGAGGGTTTGAGTTCCAAGCAGAAAAAACGTATTTACCGTGCCGCGCAAAATTATTTACACAATATCGATAATCCAAATGTTATTTATCGTTTTGATTTAATTGAAATAATCCTTTCCCGATTCAAAATACATGAAATCCGCCATTGGGAAAATAATTTTTCAAAACCGGCTGGCTACAGTAAGTAAAAAAAAGGCGGATGCGACGCCTCGTCTTTTAGCGACCTTTTCTATTTTCTAAGTTTTTTTGTGATTTTTTTAAAATAATGGTTGACATAATTCTGTGAGCAGGGTATAATTATTAAAATAAAACCGGTTTATAAAATTGAATAATAAAAAACCGGTTAAAACTAAATTAAGGATTATTCTCATGAGTAAGGTGATTAGTGTTGCTATTGGCGGTTTTGGTCGTAGCGGTTATGGAATTCACGCGAATTGGCTGAAAAACGATCCTGGCAAGTTTAAAATTGTCGCGGTTGCGGACCAGATAGTAGAGCGTCGTCAAGATGCAATCGATGAATTTGGCTGCGAAGTTTTTAATGATTACAAAGACATGCTTGAAAATGTTAAATGTGATTTATTCGTTAACGCGACTCCCAGCCGTCTTCATCTTGAAGCGACTTTGATGGGATTTGAAAAAGGTTTCAACGTTTTAAGCGAAAAACCTTCGGCTACTAATCTGGTTGACTTTGATAAAATAGTTGCCGCCAGTAAAAAAGCCGGTAAAATGTTTTATCCTTTCCAAAACTCACGTTTTTACCCATTCTTCCAAAAAATTCAGGAAATTATTAAGTCTGGAGTTTTGGGTGAACTGGTTTTTGTTCGCAGTAACTGGAGCGGTTTTTCCCGTCGCTGGGACTGGCAGACTTTGCAATCCGAGCTGGGCGGTAACTTATTGAATACTGGTCCGCATCCTGTTGACCAGGCAGTCATGCTTTTCGGTGACGAGTATCCTGAAGTATTCTGTCGCATGTTTGCCGACCAGCCATCAGGCGGAGACGCGGAAAACTTTTGTACAACAACGCTTTACGGCAAAGGTTGTCCGACTATTGAAGTCGTGCTCAATTCTTTTCAGGCTTATCCGCAGGGCGACATGTATAATATCAGCGGAACTTGCGGCGGTCTTACTGGTGGTCCTGCCGGACTGAAATGGAAATATTTCAAACCGGAAGATAATCCGGCTCCAGCTTTATGGGAAAATTGGTCTGACAATCGTAAATATTGCGGCGAAACACTTTCCTGGCACGAAGAAAGCTGGGAGTACAACGACAAAAACAGTAATGAAACCGGTTTCAGCGGTATGGTTCGTTCTTTGTATAATAATCTCTATGACGTTTTAGCCAACGGTGCTGAGCAGATTATCAAAATCGAACAAGTTCGCCGTCAGGTTCACGTAATGGAACAATCTCATTTGCAGAATCCACTACCAAAACGCAAGTAATCTTGCTCTAGAATATTATTTCGAGACCCGCTAATTCAAGAATTAGCGGGTCTCTTCTTATATCAATCTTGAGAGCCTCCGTTGCGCCTCTTAGCATTAAAAACATTGTTAACCGGAATGTGCAGAACAGTAGGGATTCAGCATTTAATATTGTACTTTTTAATTAACCCTTTGAATTAGAGCTTTATTGCTGTATATTTCTTGATTGTAAAAATTTGAATTAGTGATGTCTATTAAAGAGATAATGAAATGAAAGATTCAATCAGAGATATAATAGTAAAGATGGGCGAAGACCCAAATCGGCAGGGTTTGATCGATACTCCTGAGCGCGTTATGAAAAGCATGGAATTCCTGACTCGCGGGTACAAACAAAATCTTGATGAGATTGTTAACGGGGCATTGTTTGACGCTGAATCGGATGACATGGTTATCCTTAAAAATATTGAGTTTTACAGTATGTGCGAACATCACATGCTGCCGTTTCTGGGTAAATGTCATATCGGTTATATTCCCCAAAAGAAAATTCTTGGAGTCAGTAAATTAGCCAGAATTGTTGATATGTTCGCGCGCCGCCTGCAGATACAGGAACGCTTGACACGGCAGATAGCTGAAGCAATTCAGGAGAGCCTTGATACTGAAGGTGTAGGCGTAGTGATGGAAGCTCAGCATTTATGTATGGTTATGCGTGGTGTGGAAAAACAGCATTCAGTAATGACTACTTCACGGATGCTCGGAAGTTTCCGTGCGGAAGCTCCTACTCGCAATGAATTCCTGAAATTAATTAAATAAGGGAACTGTTTATGCGTGCCCTGATCCAGCGAGTAAGCAATGCTTCCGTTAAAATTGACGACAAAACGGTTGGCGAAATAGGACAGGGTCTAGTTATTTTACTGGGAATCACCCATGACGATACGGAAGCGGATGTGAAATATGTGACCGAAAAATGTGTGAATTTGCGTATTTTTTGTGATGAAGATGACAAAATGAATCGTTCTTTGCTGGACGTCGAAGGAGAAGCGTTGATTATTTCGCAATTTACTTTATACGGTGATGCGCGCAAAGGCCGCCGCCCGGGATTCAGCGATGCGTCACGACCGGATCACGCGATACCACTATATGAAAAATTTGTTCAGGCAGTAAAGGATTGTAAAATAAAAGTAGCGACTGGAGAATTTGGCGCGAAGATGCTTGTTGATATAAAAAATGACGGACCTGTAACTTTAATGTTGGAATCTAAGTAAAAATGAACTCAAATAAAAAAAATGTAGTTATTTTGGGATCAACTGGTTCAATCGGCACGAATGCGGTGAAAGTCGCGCTCGAACAAAAAGATTTGTTCAATGTCGTTGGACTCGTTGCCCGTAACAGTGTGGAGTCTTTGGCAAATCAGGCGCGGGAACTTGATTGCAGGACAATTGTTACAACAGATGAAGATAAATATACTGAATTGAGCAACTTGGCTCCTGATGGCTGTGAGATTTTGAGCGGAACAGAAGCTGTGCGCGAATTGGTTTTACGGAAAGATGTGGATTTAATTTTATGCGCGATCATCGGCACCGGCGGACTTTTGCCGGTCATTGACGCTTTACGGGCCGGAAAAACTGTGGCATTGGCGAGTAAAGAAGTTCTGGTAATGGCGGGCGAACTGGTTATTGCCGCGGCGCACGAAGGGGGCGGACGACTTATTCCTGTGGACAGCGAACACAGCGCGGTTTTTCAATGCCTTGAGGGAAATAAAAAGAGCGAATTGAATAAAATAATTTTGACGTCGAGCGGCGGAGCTTTCCGGGATTCGACGCAGGCTGAAATCAACGCGGCGACTTATGAAGAAGCTTTGGCGCATCCCACTTGGGATATGGGCGCGAAAGTTACGATTGACTCCGCCAGCATGATGAATAAAGCTCTGGAAGTTGTTGAAGCCGGATATTTGTTTGATCTGCCGTCGGAAAAAATAGATGTAATAATCCACCGTGAAGCGATTATTCACTCCATGGTTGAATTTGTTGATGGTTGTGTGTTGGCGCAAATGTCGGAGCCGGATATGTGTTTTCCGATCCAGTACGCCATGCTTTATCCGAAACGTACAGCTAACAGCATGAAACCTTTGAATCTGGCTGAATGTGGAACTTTGAGCTTTTCAGCACCCGACCGGGAAAAATTTCCAGCTCTGGATTTTGCCTATGAAGCTTTACGTCAGGGCGGAACTATGCCGGCGGTAATGAATGCCGCAAATGAGGTGGCTGTAGAAAAATTTAGTAAAGGAGAGATTGCCTTTCCGCAAATATGGGCTATCATAGATAGAGTTATGAAGCTGCACAAAACAGAGAAACAAAAAGATATTGAAACGGTCTTACGGGCGGATGCCTGGGCAAGAAAGACCGCGAAAGAAATTTAAATTAAATATAATTATATAAATCAGGAGTGTTGATGGAAGCTTTTTTAGATATACTTGAAATTGTCGGCTGTGTATTATTTGTGGTCTTTTTCCTTGGATTTTGTGTCTTTATCCATGAATTAGGTCACTTTTTAACCGCAAAAATGTGCGGTCTGCACGTTAACGCTTTTTCGCTCGGTTTTAAAAAAGCCTGGGGTAGAAAAATCGGTGGAGTTGATTATCGCATCGGCTGGCTTCCCTTTGGCGGCTACGTGGATATTCCGCAAATTGATTCAACTGAAATACCGCATACCGCTGAAGGTAAGGAATTACCTCCAGCTAAACCGATACATCGTTTGCTGAGTGCTTTTGCCGGGCCTTTTTTTAATATTCTATTTGGCCTCGCTCTGGGCTGTGTCGTATGGCTTATTGGCGTACCTCAAGATAGTCCTAAGATGCGTGAGATTACCGTTGCTTCTATCGAAAAAGTGGGACCGGAATATAAAGCCGGCTTGCGCAAAGGTGATAAGATTTTCAAACTCAATGAGAAAAAGTTTTTTTGTACCTGGAAAGAATTTGTTTTCAAAACTATTTTAACAATCGGGGACGTAAAATTAGACGTTGATCGTGATGGCAAAAATCTGGAAATATCTTACGTTCCGAAACAAAATCCGAATGCGCCTGAAGCAATGAAATTTGAAAAAATGCCATGGCCGTATTTTCAGGCGAAAATACCAATAAAAATGTTTCCGAAAAAAGATTCTCCCGCTGCGCAAGCAGGTATGAAAGATGGCGATACAATTGTCAGCATCAACGGCAGGCGAATAGAAAATTATGATGAATTTTTTGGAATGATAAATTATTCCAGAGGGAAAATGCTTGACATTGTAGTTGATCGCGATGGTAAAAATATTAAACTCGCCCTTGTCAAGCCTGTCTTACATAAAGAAGCAATGGAAATGATAAAAGATGTCTACTTGATAGGTGTACTTTTTACTCCTGAAATTCTTCCTTTAAAAGTATTAATGACGGTTCCAGGCGCACCGGCTATGCTAGCGGGGGTTAAACCCGGCGATATTATCGAAAAAGTAAATGGCAAAAAAATCGCTGATTTTAAAGCTTTTCAGACAGCAATAAAACCTCTGAAAGCCACGCCGTTTACTATGCAGGTTAAGCGTGGTGGTAAGACTTTGGATATAAAACTCGCTGCTGCTCAGCGACAGATTTATGATATTGGCGTCAGTTTAATGATTCTTGACCATCCGACACCATGGCAGCAGTTCACGAATGTAATTGATATGAGTTATAAATCTTTATGTGGTCTTGGTATCTTTTTCATGAATAAAGCTGGAGTAACTAAAACAAAAAGCGCAATAAAACCAAGTAATCTCAGTGGTCCTATCGGTTTAGCAAAAACTCTATATAGATCGGTTAAAGTTGGTTCTATAAACTTTGGCTTATATTTCGTTGTGCTGGTTTCTTTCGCTCTGGCAATCTTTAACCTGTTGCCTTTGCCGGTACTTGACGGTGGACACATGGCTTTGGCACTAATCGAAATAGTAATTCGCAAACCTTTACATGAAGGAATTATCAAAGTTCTAACTTTTATTTTCATTTTCTTACTTATTGGCTTGATGATATACGTTTCGTATTTTGATATTTTGAGAAGCATGCCGAAAGATTGGCAAAAGAAGCTGGATCCGAGACAAGCCCAAAAGAAAGCAGCTGTAGTTAGTCCTAAAAAACTTGTTATTGAGAAAAAAGATGTTAAAGAGACGCCAGTCAAAACAGATAAAAGTCGGTGATGTAGCGATAGGCGGCGGAGCTCCGGTTTCCGTCCAGTCGATGACCACCACTGATACGCGCGATGTTCAGAAGAGTCTCGCGCAAATCAAAACTTTAGCCGAAAACGGTTGCGAAATCATCCGCTTAGCGGTGCCTGATATGATTGCCGCGAAAGCTTTGGAGGGAATCGTTGCTCAAAGCCCGATTCCAGTAATCGCGGACATCCATTTTGATTATCTTTTAGCTCTGCAATCTATTGCTTCCGGGGTTCACGCTGTACGCATTAATCCTGGAAATATCGGCAGTGAAGACCGTATCCGTCAGGTCGCGGAAGCTGCCGGGAATGCTGGTATTCCAATTCGTGTTGGTTCAAATTCCGGCAGTCTTTCAAACAAACTTATGGAACGACTCCGCAACTCCGGCAGCGATGAGGAAACTATTATTGCCGAAGCTTTAGTTCAAAGTGCTTTAGAGCAATGTCAAAAACTTGAAGCTTACGGCTTTAACCAGATCAAAGTATCTTTAAAAGCTTCCGATGTGCCTTTGACTTTAGCGGCGTGCCGGCGTTTTGCGAACGAAACAGATTATCCTTTGCATTTGGGCGTAACCGAAGCCGGAACACCCGGACGCGGCATTATCAAGTCTGCTGTCGGCATTGGCGCATTGCTGCTGGACGGCATTGGTGACACGATTCGTGTGAGCTTAACGGCTGACCCAGTACAGGAAGTAATAGCCGGAATCAGGATTCTGGAAGCCTGTGGATTGCGTTCAGCGGAACCGGAAATAGTTTCCTGTCCGACCTGTGGGCGTACTGAAATAGAGTTAATCGCCCTTGCCGAGCGAGTTGAACAGTTAATAGATTCAATTAAGGCTTCCGGCAAAAAAATAAAATTAAAGAAAATCGCGGTAATGGGCTGCATAGTCAATGGCCCGGGCGAAGCCAAAGATGCTGATTTAGGCATAGCCGGAGCTGGCAAAGGGCGGGTCGCGGTATTTAAGCAGGGCAAGATTATCGGTACTTACTCCCAGAAAGAAGCTTTCGAAATTCTACGCAGTGAAATAAGCAAATAAAATTAAGTCCAATGATGAAACTTTACTGTTTTATGCATTTTTTGCGGATTTATTCTAACTTTGCTTGTTTAAGGGTTGACTTTTTTGCGTTCATCCTGTCTATAGAGAATTTGTACAATTATTTTCTTATTCAGGGGTTTTTATTTTTATGCTGTCAAATCGAATTATTAAAAAAAGCATGAACGCGTTTATTGCCGGCGCTGTTTTGTGGGCTGTCTTTTTCGCGGCAACGACTGGACCGGTTTTAGCGGGCTTGCTTATTGCCCTGGATATGAGCAACGTTGAGATTGGTATTATCAATTCTCTGGCTTTGTTGATGCTGCCCTGTCAAGTACTTGGAGCCTGGTTGCAACAGCGTTTCTGGGGACGCAAAAGTTTTTGGTTTGTAACCGGGGCGGTTTATTATGCTTCCTACATTTTTTTGGTAATACTGCTCTATTTCTGGGGATTGTTGAATCCACAGCTTGCGGTTTACCTTTTTATTCTTATTTTTGGACTTGGTCTGGTTTTTGTCAATCTGGGAGTTCCGGTTTGGTTTGCCTGGGTTGGAGACTTGGTGCCGCCTCGTGAAAGCAATCGTTTTTGGAATCGCCGTAGCGGGCTTTCTCAATTGAGTTTAGTCGTGGGCTCAATTATAGTCGGGATAATTATTGATTATTTGGGTAAACAAAATATTAATACTTATGTTCTGGTTATTGGAGGAGGAACAATTTTTGGAATCATTTCCATGTTTCTTGTGGTGATAGCCAAAGATTCCAAGCCTCACCG
>Ga0255410_1096_pt1 | contig 11074 bp, 3 predicted proteins | sample CelNoTSeSYBR01J2_FD_182126 | JGI IMG/M metagenome (GOLD analysis project Ga0255410, IMG submission 182126) | Sediment cell enrichment communities from methane seep in Santa Monica Basin, California, United States - CellEnrichment... | ecosystem: Environmental > Aquatic > Marine > Cold seeps >... | reverse complement strand
TGTATACAAGAAATCCAGTTGCACCCTGCATGAGGTAATTCAATATCTGCCAGTTAAGGCGGTCATAATCGTTGTCGTATCCGATCCAGCCGTTCCAGATAAGTTTTCCTTTGAAAAAGCAACGCTGTTGAACAGTTTGTTCTCCGCCGTAACTTTCGACTGCTCCCATGGATTTCATGATTAAATACCAGTCCCAGGCATTAAATGTCTTTGTATCCTGAGTTCCGGAAAGAGCATAACGCAATTTTGGATCAACTTTCTTCAAGCCTTTTACAAGTCTACTGATTGCATCCGCGCGATTCCAGTCGTTAAATGCCAAATGATCTACCCAGGGAGCGTAAGAACCATGGTCTTTGACTTCTTCAGTAGTCATAGCGATTACTTGATCCCAATCAGCAAAATTCGTTTTCCAACTGTTGTTTAAGTCGGCAAGCGAATCATATTGTTTTTTAAGCCAATTTTGCAATTCTCTCTGACAGTCTTTAGAGAAACATCCATCCCATTTACCGATGCTGTTTGCCTCGTCCGGGCCGCCGCGGTAAAGAACTCCGTATTTTTCTGTCCATTGTTCACGAGTTGATACTGTTTCCAGCTTATCCTTAAATCCTTTACTGCTGAGACAGGGCCTTCGGAGAAGGTCAAATTTGCTGTTTATTTTTTTGTTTTTGGCATACGGAGACTTACCACCGCAACTTACCAGAGTGTTGCTGGCGAGAATTGAAAGTCCCAGTTCACGGGCTACTATCATTTCATCTTTAATATCGGTGCGGAACATTTTAACAGCAGTTGCTCCTATAGTTTGCAGTCTGGAATAATATGCTTTCATTAGAAAACGGTGTACTCCCCGCGTGGATAAAATGGGCCACCCGAAAGCTATCTGCATTATTCTGGCGTCCGGCATACCATAAAAAGCAAAGCTTTTGCGTTTTTCCGAAATAATTTTATTAGCATCAATGACTTTGGCACGAGCTTCAAAAGTCAGTGCGCGGCAATCCTTTAAGGACAATTCTAAATTAATTCTGGAACCTTTGCCCTGTTTGCTGGTTTTTGCAAATTCGTTGCCGAATGAATCATAAAGAGACAATTCAACTTTTGCCTGGCTGGAACTGGAAAGCTTGACCGAGCATTTGAAAGTATCGGATTTTTTCCAGACTTTGTTTTCAGTCCCTAATTCAAGTATAGATACAGGTGGTTTCGTTTTAAAGGTGGCACTTCCCCACCATTCTGTACCTTTTTCGCTTTTAACAATCAAGTCGGCGAAATGCATGCCTGATAAATTTGATTTCGGGAAAGTTATTTTTACTTTATTCTCGCCTGATTTCAAGTTTAAATCTATAGTTTTACGTTGTTCAACACGATAAAATTCATCACGAATCGTCAGGTTAAGTTTTACTTTTTTCGGGTCTTTGTTGTTCAACAGAAGTGACAAAGTTGTCCCATCTGAGACTTCCATTTGCCGCCCTTCAACCGCAAACGGAACTCGCGCAGTCCAGTAAACCATTCGTGCGAGCAGGGATATCTGGTATTCCCAGTAATTGTATTTTATTTTGCCAACACCGCTATAAAGCATTATCGGCAGAATTACCCGGCGGGAATGTGTATTATAGTAGCCTTTACGAGACCGGCCGGCGACACTCCAACTTGCGGCGGCGACACGCCCTTTGCCATAGTCAAAAGTTGCAATCAACGGTTTGCCATCAATCGTGGCCAGTATTTTTCCAGAGCTGGAATATGGCAAAGCATTTGAAGCGGGAAGTGCTTCAAACGGGATACCTGCAGTGATAGTGTGATCTTTTGCGGATTTCCAGGGGCCGTAAATGCGTTTGACCTTTTCCGGCAGGGTGAAATTTTTTGTCAGTCCAACTGGAGTTGATTCCGGTGTTATCAACACCAGCCCGGAACCATTTTCTACTTGATTCAGCAGAGTTTTTCTGCATGTTATCGGCAGGTATTTCCACAAATTACTGGAAACCACGATAGAGTCGTATTTGTTTTGACTTAACTTTTTTGTCAGCTCAGAATAACAATCTTTTTCGTTAAGAGTAGTGCAAAAACCTCCAAGCCGCCAGATTCCCCCGATATAGTTTGTGTGCAGATCTATTTCGAAGCGTTCAGCAAGTTCTACAGCATCCCTGATCCCACCTTTACCTCGGCACACTATCAGTACTTTGGGTTTTTTTCCGGCAAACGGACGTGCCCAGTTGACATGCGGAGTTTTAAATGCCAGGGAATGAAAATCTAAATTCAGTTTTTTCTTTTTAACTGTGTTTTCCGGTCTTTTTTTGCATTCTGGAGCCATTGCGTAAGTACCGGTAAAGCGCTTGAAATTAGTTATAGCATCAAAATTTAAAACTTTTTTGCCAAACTCTTTAACCGTTGTGCGGAATATCCAGGTACCGGTTGCCGACAGCTTGTAATTAATTGGAATAATAACCGGAGTTGTTCCTAATTGACGAGATATGTCTTTGATTTTTTTGAACGTCAGACGGCCTCTTGCCAGTCTTCCTGCTTCAACTGTAATCTGATAGTTCCCCGTATGGGTAGCTTGTAATTTTAAATTGACTTTTCCCGGAAATTTGTCATATTCCTTCTTTATATTCATACTGCCGACAAAATCATTTGTAACTGCGTTCGGCGTTCCAACTCCATAAAACGGAACCAGATAACAAGTCGTATCCATAAATCCGCCCGCCTTAATAGGATAAATTCCCGAACGATACTCAATGGTACTTGCCTTGCTGTCCGCCGACCAAAAATAGAATGTTTTTAAGAGCTTGTAATCAACAACCAGTGCCAAGCCCTTGCCGGACTTAGTAACCATTGCCGTCCAGCCGGCAATGGCGCCCGGCGCCCATAAGGACTGGTGTTTGCCGGGGTTTTTAACCACGCCTTGTGTGCCGGGATAAACCAAGTTGAATTTTTCGTTTTCACTGAAAATTCCCCCCATTATCCAAAATCCATAATTCAAAGCTACTACATTTGCTTTGTCATTAGTTATGTGGTAATCGACTCTTAAAGCAGAATTATCTTTCTTGAGAGAATAAGTTTTGTTTACAACAACATTGCTGAAAAAACCACTTTTGCCAGAAGCCCATACCTTTACGACAAGCTTTTGATCGTTTTTTTGTAAAACTTTGTAGCTGTAATGAACATCACGAAAGACGTCTCGTGTTTTATTTCCCCCAGGCCAGAAGCGGTCATTGAACATTCCGCCGTAACCACTGTCATCCAGAGCTTTTATCAGATTGTTTTTCGTGTTCCTGTCAAAAGCAAAATTTACCACACCTCCGTTTGCCGGGTCAATAACATATAGCATTCTATCATTTTGCAGCAGGATATCAGTTTTTCCGTCCCCGTTGAAATCCTTTTCGACTAATTTAAAACCTGGCTTGATGGTTTCAGGCAATGCTTTAAATGGATTACTGCTGTAATTTATTTTTGTTGCTTTTTTTTTTTTGCTAGGAGCTGCAAAAAATTCTATTTCAGTAATGGATATTCGGGAAATCCCATCAATTGAAATCTTGACACTGGAAACTGCTTGTTCGGAATCTAATTTCACATCCAGCGGCATATAATAGGGCTCTCCTTTGGGAAGCCTATATGGCTGTTTCGGGTGGATTCCTCCCAGTAAAAACTGTTTGCCGTCTTCTGTTTTGGCAAAAATATTTATTCGCGTAATCCCGTAGCCGGTTTTCCAGCGGAAGATATGCACTTTAACTAATTTTAGATTTACCGGTTCGGGGAAATTGAATGTGATATCAACTGGCTTTCGGCCAAAATCTTTATTGAGCCAGGCTATCCGACTGGGTGATTTTTTGATTCCGTCCAGTAATTTAATCTTTCCCGGATCACCGTTAGTTTTTTCTTTCTTTTCTCCGCCAAGTGTTGGCTGTTTAAAATTGTATCCTAACGGCTTGACTTTTTCCAGTTCAGCTCCGTAAACCGAAACTGTTAAAATTGTACAGAAAAAAGCGGCAAAAATATTCTTAACGATCATAATAATTCATCCTTTTAATTTTTTATATATAATATTTTGATTAATTATTGTCAAAGAAAACATCACTGTCGACGGATGGAGGCATGAATGACTTTCTGCCTTCCACATGACCATCAATAAACACCATATTCCCTACTCTGTTGTGTCTTTGTCCTAAAATATAGGCTTCCCTTTTATTGGCAGCATCAGGGGGATCAGCGTACCAAGGAAATCCTCTGGTTGTTGAAAGCCAGCCTCTTTCAATCAGCATCATTGTTTTGGAATGATAACGATGCCTGGAGAGCTTGCCTAGTCCATGTCTATATCCCAGAAAATAATTATAACCGTAGCTAATTTTCCTATAAACTCTTGAAGGATCGGCTGATGGACATCTATATATTGAAGAATTTGCTTTAGTATATGAATATCCTATATAGGCTTTAGACGTCATTGGATTTAGGTAGCCAGCATAGCTGTTGCCAACAGTTGTTGACGCGCACTTCGGCAGGAATTCATCATTGTCGTCGGCGTATATCAAAAAGTAAAGTCCAAGCTGTTTCAGTTGACTTTTGCATTTTGCGCTTTTAGCGGTTTCTCTAGCTTTATTCAAGGCTGGGAGCAGCATGCTGGCAAGAATTGCTATGATAGCTATCACGACGAGGAGTTCGATGAGTGTGAAATTCTTGCGATTTTTCATTTCCTTTCTCCTTTATAATTGTTGGGTTTAAAATTATTTATTAACATGAAACCTTTGATTCGCTTCTCCTGTGTAATTATTTATATTATACCTCCATTAATTCGTGTTTTACCTTGCTGATTGACTGACGGCATGAAAGAGAAGTTGGTACTTTTATTGTTCGACTTTCTCCGGGACGCCCGTTTTCAAGCAGGTCAATTACCAGATCAATCGCGTTTCGTCCTATGGTATATGTGCCGGTTCTAATTGAAGTTAACGGTGGATTCGATTGCGCAGCTTCTTCAATATCATCGAATCCGAATAAAGAAATGTCTTCAGGTATTTTTATGTTGCGGGCTTTGAAATAATCCAGTGCGCATAATGCGGTAAAGTCATTTTGACACCAGAAAGCACTTGGGGCATCGTTTGAGTCCAGAATAAGGTCAAGTTGTTGAGTTATTGCCGTAAGGTCATTACATTCACGAGTAATACATTCCGGTTTTACCTGTATACCGCATGATTCAAGACATTTTTTCATTACATGTTGGCGTTCGTGCGAAATATTTATAAATCCCCAGTCACGCTCAATACCAAGAGCGGGAAGTATCATTCCGATTTTTCGATGTCCATTTTCGCGAAGAAGCTCCGCGGCGGCCATGCCGCCGCTACGAACATCCGCGACAACACTGCTGACGTTAGTATGTTTAGAATGTGCCGAAACGAAAACTTGCGGCAGATTTTTGTAAGTTACCAGCGATTCAAAAGCAAAATCATTTTCAATGCCCCGATCCCCGAAATAGATTATTCCACACAGACGCGAAATTAAATCATTACGCCATTCCAGAACCTTTTCTTTACTTGTCGAGAGGTGAGGAAGATTGACAATCATCGTAGAGTGATTCAATTCATTAGCCCGGTCAATAACTCCGCTCAGGTAATTCATTCCTAATTTATTACCTTTTGATATAAAATCAGAAAAACTGCAAGTCAATAAAATTCCTATACATGGAAATGAAGGTTGGTATAAGCTTTTCGCATCTTCAGAAATAAATAAACCGCGACTTCCGGGACGGCTTGAAACAAAACCTTCATCTTGAAGCGTTTGATATGCACGGTGAACGGTATTGCGGTTTAATTCAAATGTATTGGATAACTGGCGTTCTGAAGGCAGGGCATAGCCAGCTTCTAAACGATGTTTGATAATAATCCTTTTGAGCGTTTTGTATAATTGCAGATGAAACGGCTCAGGAGAATTTTTGTCAATCATAATCTCTGACAAGATCAAATTTTTATCCAAATGCGACATTTTGTTTCTCAAGATTTACTTATTATATTATACTTGGTATACTTTATTATACCATGTCGCTTTAATTTTGTCAATACCTCTCGCCAAAATAAAGGGAAATAATTTCAAGAAGTTTTTTAATGCCCTGAAGCCGGTTGCTTTTTATGTTTAGCTAAAGCACTCCGAAATCGGCAAAGGAATAGTAAATGATGCAAACTATAACGCACAGCAGTATTCCAGTGGGAACTGCCCATTTCCACGGTGTTAAATCCACCGCTTTGACATCCTGCTGAATCCAGGCTGCTTTTCGAGGCGCGAGCTTCCCCCAGATTAGCATGGCTACAATCAAACCGACAAATACAATGGCCAGGAAGTGATATTCGTGCAGATATTCAACGACATCGCTGCAGCCGGGGATGAAATACCCGATAGCTATAATAATAACACCGCAAAGCAACGCGACTCGAGCCGCTTTGGCGGGAACCCGCTTGCTCAACAGGCCAACTAGGACCACAGCGAAAATAGGAATAAAATAAATTCCGTTCATTTTTTGTAAATACGCGAAAATACTTTCTGTTTTGGCTAGGAAAGGAGCTATTGTCATAGCGCCAATCGCAAGGAAAAGACCAAACCATTTCCCGGATCTAACGACTTGTTCATCCGTTGCATTTTTTCGTAACATGCCCTTATAAAAGCCGAGGCTGAACAAGGTACAGGTACTGTTCAACGCTGAGTTGAAGCTTGATAAAATAGCTCCCACCATCACCGCCGCGAAAAAGCCTGTCAGCGGAGCCGGCAGCACTTGGCGAACCAGAGTGCCATAAGCATTATCAGCTTTTACTCCGCTCTTACTGTATAAATAAAATGCGATTATTCCCGGAAGAACCAGATATAAAGGTCCTAAGAGTTTTAATCCGCCGGTCAAAAGTACTCCTTTTTGTCCTTCAGCCAGACTCGACGCGCCAAATGTACGCTGAATAATCTGTTGATTTGTACACCAGTAGAAAAGATTTATTATCATTACTCCGGTAAACAGGGTGAAGAAGGGCACATTATGTGTAGGTCCGCCGACAGAATTAAGCATTTTAGGATAAGTGGTTTTTAAAATGTGCCAGCCTTCCATCACGCCCTGACCGTCACTGATTAAGTTAAAGGCAAAATACGGTATCAGCATTCCGCCTATCAGCAAACCGATACCGTTAAGTGTGTCCGACACAACAACCGTTCGAAGCCCGCCCCATAACGCATAAATAGAACCAGCTATTCCTACAAACCAAACCGTAAGCCACAGGATGAGCGTTTCGTCTTCAATTCCCAGTAAGCCTTTTAAATCCAGCATGTTGGATAACCCTCGAGCCCCGGAGTACAAAATGATCGGCATAAGGATAACCATATAAGCAATCAAAAATATAAAATTAGTTATTAACGCCGTTTGTTTGTCGAAACGGATTTCAAGTAGTTGGGGGAGGGTGGCGATCCCGCTTTTGAGGAAGCGTGGAAGAAAGAATAAAGCCATTGCCACCAGAGCTAATACGGCAACCACTTCCCATGCTATAACGCTGAGCCCTTCGTTAAAAGCCAAGCCGTTCAAGCCGACTAACTGTTCGGTAGATAAATTGGTCAACAGCAATGAACCGGCAATGAGAGGGAACGTCAAGCTTCTACCGGCCAGAAAATATCCTCGTGAACTGTGGTGATTATCTTTTCGCGTTATAAGCCAAGTTGTAAATGCAACAAGTCCGGTAAAAAGAACAAAAGATAAAATAGTTATTAAAGGCATCCTCACTCCTCCCTTTGTGATAAAATTTCTAACCCAAAACGATTATCCCTTAAGTTAGATTACTTCCAGAAACGCGAAAAAGCCAATCTCACATTAAAGTAATTTACAAAGATTTTCACAACAGAGTTTTACCAGCACCAGAAGAAGTATGGATTATACTTGGATTTTATGAATTGATATGGGAATAGCATGCCTTGATTTTGACCGTAATTTTCGAAGCGGACTGGTTTTCTGTGAATTCCGCCAGCCCCTTTGCTGTTGAATATTTGGACAGCAACAAAGTTTTCCTGATCAGGTTTTACTGCGTTTTTCGGGAGCTTCCACAAACGTCCGCCGCGTCCGCCTTTATGCGCATTGTAGACGCCTGTCGGTTCCGGCATTTTTCTGCCGTTTATCCAAAGCGTTGTTTGCTGCACCGTGCGAGAGTGTGTGGGGATGTCTCTTACTCCGTTTATTTCCAGGAAGAGTTCTTGCTTATTTGCGGTTTCTGGAAGTTTTACTTTTTTGAAATACCAGCCAAAACCATCGTATGCTGAGTCGGGTGCTGATTTAAGGTTTGGGTTGACGTCATTGACGCCAGCCTCTTCCCATATTTTGCCCACTTCTATTTTTTTTGGTTTTCTGCCGCCGAAAACGCCATTCTGGAATCCTGTTTTTTCGCCTTTGCCGTCCGGGTCGGTCAGGAATGTCCAGTTGCCTTCGGATATGTCAAATGCAGGTGTTTTCCAGTTTAACTCGAATTTGTTGGCTACTTTTAGGTTGGCAAATGCCAGCGACCATATGCGCCAAGCTTTGCGTTTGCATTCTCCATGCTGCATAGCGTAAGGATTTACGGAGCAAAGCACATATTGTGTTTTGCCGCTTTTCCCAGTTGCCAAGGTGGAATATTTGCTGTGCCAGTCGATGGCAAAGTCTTTGTTTTTTGCCTTGACGGAATATGATTTGAGAGTTGGTGATTCGAAAAAGTAGACATCATTGTCAACTAGCCCCTGAAATGTTTTCGGCAAATCTTTTCCCAGTCTGTCAGGTGCTGGAAGCTTGGATTTAAGCATTCTGAACTGATAGTAACTAGTATTCCAGAAGTGTGGATTGTCAAGGGCTTGAATTTTTACCGGCTTCACAGCGAGAGCTTCCGGGAGATAATCCGATACTGGAAGGATAATTACTGTTTTGTATTTTTTCAGCAGTTCTTTCCCCGGTTTTGCCTTGTCGCCAATCGCCAGTATCCTGCCGGAGCCGGGAGCCGCTCCCGTTATGCCTATGCGCTCAAGGAACTGTTTTCCTTTGGCGCCGCCAAGATAATCAACAGATGCCAGTTTGTTTTTTGTTCTTGTCTTCGCAAGATATTTGAGCATATTGTTGGTCAGAAGTGTCGCTGCCGGGTCCAGCCCGTAACGTCCGGTTACGTCCACTTGACAAAGAATTGCGCGTCCTTTGCCTGAGCGCATTTCTATTAAGGCGGATTCTTCTAAGTCGTAGCCGCCTACGAGTATTGGCATGAAACTGCCGTAAGATGGTTTCTGCATGACGTACGCCGCTACGATCCCGACATTTGTGAGGTGAGGAGTGTCGAGTGCCGCTGACTGTGTGTGACGATAATATTTTGTCGGTCTCTTTTTCCTTGGGATAATTGTGGACGCGCCGCGGAAATAGGCGAGGTCTTCATCGGAAAGCCCTTTGACTATGGGGTGCTTGCTGTCAGCTATAAAAACCGCTTCCAGTCTGCGTTCCCTGAGCCGCCAGTCAAGCAGGCTTTTGTCGCTTTGTTCCATAATCAGAACTTGCCCGCCATTGTCGATATATTCTTTCAGAAACGCGCCGTTTATATTTTTTGTCAGGGCGTTTCTTTCGATAACAAGCAGTTCTATATCTTGTGGAACTTTTTTGTCAAGAGATATTTTCAGGAACGGGATTCCTGTCTTCTTAAGGATTGAATCTTTTTCCGATACGCACACCGCTCCGGTTTTCAGTTTCCAGTCAAGCTTTAGAGGCCGAATAGCTTTTTTGGGAAAAACCGCCAGTTTGAATTCGTCTGTTTTATTCTGTTCCTGCGGGTTGGTGTATTCCAGTTTCAAGCTTCCGTATGTTTTACTGAAAACACTTGGAGCGGCAAACTGAAGTGCCGTTTTAATTATTTGTCCCTGAGGAACTTTTATGTTTAGCTCTTTGGTTTCCTTTTTGCCGTTAAGTGAAAAGATTACTTTAAACTTTCCTTCAAAATCGTTTTCAGTATCGTTCACGGCAACTATCTGTTTGTTGATGCTTTCTCCTGACACATAGTTGTGCGCAAACGAGAAAACTTCGCCTTTTTGCCCGCCTATGTAGACAAACAACGGCTGCATTTCATTTTCGTATATGGAGGTGAATATGGAACGTTTTTCTTTAATTTTCCCTTGCCCGTATTCTTCCGGCCACTGCCAGCGCGCCATACCGCGAAGACGGTAATACCAACTGCCCATACGCATCCAGGTTTTATCTAGGTTTTCGGCGTTGAACGGCAGCATGAAATATTTATAGGACAGTTTGCGCTTGTCTTTTATATCCTGTGCTTTTTTAGAGTTGGCCGGGGCAAGGAATATGTCGTCATCTGTCCAGGGCGTGAAACCGTCCAGACCGCATGTGCGGAATCCGCGGAGAGAGTTTTTAGCGAAGAACTTGTCCCACTGGCGCCAGCCGTCAAAAGCTTTTGCGCCCAGATAGCGTGACGCGTCTTCATAAGTCACCATGCGTTTTACCATGCGGCCTTCCTCTACCGGATATTTATGCTCCGGGTGGGTCGAATCCACTGAGTGGAGCGCGATAATGGCGCATTCAAAGGCATACATGGGGTAAAGCGGATTTTTCCTCCTGGACCACGGCTCGAAATACATCATGCGGTCAAGCATGTTTACGTCGTAGCAGGGGTAATGGTGAATGTTTCTGAATGCGCCCTCGAAGTTGCCGGTTCCTTGCGGGATATATGGACGTGTCGGGTCTACTGATTTAAACAAATCGTTTCTTCTTCGCAGGAACTTGTAGAGTTTTACTGCCTCGGCGCTCTCGGGATAATATGTGTCGCTTACACTAAAAGGATTATGAATAAAGCCGTTTACGTCAAGTTGACCGAAAGAATCGCTGACATATCCAATGATAGATGGATGATTACGGTATTTACGGATTTCCGCCACCGTCATTTTATCTTCCCAGGCTTTATCTGTTGCCGCAAAGCTTACAAAACCTTCTTCGTCAAGCTTATCAAAACGCGGCGTATTGTGTCCTGAGCTGCTGGAATGCATAAAAATTGTGTTGTGGCCGTATTTCTTTAGCATTTTTAACCGGTTAGGATCCATAACCCTTGACGGATTTGCCTCAAATCCA
>Ga0255410_1095_pt1 | contig 11117 bp, 6 predicted proteins | sample CelNoTSeSYBR01J2_FD_182126 | JGI IMG/M metagenome (GOLD analysis project Ga0255410, IMG submission 182126) | Sediment cell enrichment communities from methane seep in Santa Monica Basin, California, United States - CellEnrichment... | ecosystem: Environmental > Aquatic > Marine > Cold seeps >... | reverse complement strand
TTCTTTGAGCTTAATAAACGCCGTAGCCTCTTTTGCCAAAGCCCCAGAAATATTCAGGCTTAGTTACTGATCCAGGAAGCAAAAAGTGATTCATTGTTCCTGCATGTCCATCTACATAGACGACATTGTAACGACCACTATGACGATACCTCATGTCTTGCGGCTGATCAAAATTTACTGTATAACCACTCTTCGACCAACCTTCAACAAATAATGAATTTTTGGAAGCATGTCTTAGAATAGTTAATTTTTGTCCTAAAGTATTACCCCTGCCAGTTTGGTCCCAGGGCCAAGTTGAACATGCAGCGTAACTTACTCCGCATCCTGCATCGTAACCGTCAATGTCGACAGTTTTAGAAGCACTGCTCGCTAAACTTCTCATATCGCTGGGACACCAGAAAATTGTATTTTTAGCTGCACCTAATCCTTTATATCCCCATATTCTATTATATTGAAGCGAAGAAAAATTGCTATATATGTAATCTCCTACTTTTGCCGGCCATTTAGTAGTTCCGGCAATAGTTGCGTCGCCATTAACTTTGGGCAGCATGTCATCGTAATCAGAGGCATACTGCAAGGTTGACATACCGAGCTGTTTCATACTATTTATACAAGTAATTGCTTTTGCCTTTTCTCGAGCTTTATTTAAAGCTGGAAGTAACATTGAGGCGAGGATTGCAATGATGGCAATCACGACGAGGAGTTCAATAAGTGTAAAATCTTGTGTTTTTTTATTCATTATTCTGCTCCATTTTGGATTTTGCGTTGATTCCCGATTCATGACTTTGCTCCTTTTTATTATTAATATTTTCGTATTAGTTCATTTTTATAAATAGCACATTTCATTTCTTGAGATTTTATTGTATCGTTTTCGAGTTTATCCATCAGTAGTTGCGCGATTTTTTCAGGATCACTTACAAGTCTGTCTGCTTTGAATGGAGTAAATATTTCATGCTGTACGTTTTGATGAATTATAAGCTTCATTTCTTCTGGAATTTTTACTCGATTTTCCATAATTGAATTTATTGCACCCATAGCAACTACATCAGGATGAATCAACAGTCCTTCTGGTTTTTCAGAAAGGCTATAAAGCTTTTTAAATGCTTCATATCCATACCTCATTAATTTTGTAAGCTGATTTTCTGGATTAATGCACCATTGATCTTTACATTCAAGTCCTTGTTGTCGAACCATTTTTTTAAATACAGTTACAAAGTTAGGAGAACCGTCACTGTTATATTCTCCACCAATACAAGAAATAATACCAACAGTCTTAACGTTCAATTCTTTAAAGCGTTCTATGACTTGTTGACATTCGTTCTCAGTGTCATCACAGACCGAAAATGCTGTGTGAATCGAGCTGAAAGCTACACGAGGTATTGATATTGTTGCGAGCCATTTCATTGCAATTTTATTTACTAGAGGCGCAATCAGGCAATCAATTTTTCCATTATGTACCGCCTCCTGTAACTCATTCATGACACTATTCATCTCGTTTTCAGGTCTGCTGTCGCGAAAAATCATGACCTGTGCATCATGTTTTGCAAGTTTACCCTGTAGTTTGTTGACCAATGTTGAATAGAAAAAATCTTCTTGTTCGTAATTATTACCAGTAGCGAGGTAAATTCCAACTCTTGCTAATTTTGGAATTGTTTTTTTTACAATTGTTCCAAGACGTGGTTTTTGTAGCAAAATACCTTCTTGAACAAGAGGTTTTAATGCCGAATTTACAGTAAAGTAGTTTGTGTCCCAAGCTTGAGCAAGTTTTCTGGAAGGCGGGATCTTATCACCAGATTTTAGTTTGCCCGTATTAATCGCATGCCTCAAAAACATCGTTATCTGACGTTGCATCGACAAATTATTTTCAGGTGTGAATTTTTTATATAAAACTTCCGGCATTTTATTAATTAACCTTTTGATATGATTGATATGTTACTATTATAATGTATTTAATTGCCTTTGTCAATAGCTTGCCTATCAAATATATCAATTTTTGCTGAGATTTCTCTTAAATGCAGTAAAGTTGAGCTCAATAAATATTTTTATAAAGAATATTAAATGTTATTAAAAAACAATACAATAATCTATTAAATAAATTTAACTAGCTATTCATTACTAACAGATACTATTGTAGTAACATAAAAGAAACAAAATAGATATTTATTTAAAAAAAGCTCTTGACATTTCTTGGTTTAAAACCTATAATAAACAAAGATTAACTTAAAAACAGGATATATATTGATGCCAAAACTTTCAAATTATAAAATTGATAATAGTTCATCTGTCCCCAAATACGAACAATTAAAACTTGCATTAATGCGCTATATAGCAAGAATTCCCGAAGATGTTGAATATTTACCTTATGAATACGAGATGGAAAGTCAGTTTGGAGTGAGCAAAAGAACTGTACGACGTGCTCTTGAAGAACTGCGGAATGCAGGAGTTATAGAAACTAGCAGGAAGCGCGGCAGTAAAATATTGAAACGCGACTCTAGCGCTCTTGTTACTAAGCAGCTTAGTAATAATCTTATCGAAGGCACAACCATTGCGGCTGTAATAATGAGTGACCAAGACAGTCCAGAGAGAAGTAATTCTCTCACTTGGCAAATCACAACAGAATTAGAGAATAATTTAGCTGAATATGGCGCAAACGTAGCAGTTTACAATATGCGTGAGCAATATTGGGATAATAATCAAAAATTGATAAATTCTTTAACAGGAAAAAATATTGAATGGGTATTTGTGGATCCATATTCCTTTGATGATCCTGAGAAATTACTTGCTGACTTGATGCAGGCAGGAATAAAGCCAGCACTTTTTGTTATAGACTTACAGCAACAGATTAATCATTCTGTTATCTATCAGCCTGGAATTGATTATGTTGTTTTAAACAATCTGAGCATTATTCAATCAAGCTTTAAAGGACAATTCGCAGATGCAGATTTTATTGCATATTTAACTAACGAATTTGACAACAATTGGTCAGCTCCACGTGCCCAAATATGTAAAAATGTAGCAGAAGAACTAAATATACCTTTTAAGCAGATAATCGTTCCGATGGAGACTCCCGAAAGTGATTCGAAAATTCAATATTACAAAGTTCGTGAAGATGCTTCAATAAATGCGGCTATGCAACTCCTGCCAGAGCTAAAAGGGAAAAAGCATCCATTATGCATCGCTGCAAATGACTATATTGCAGCAGGAGCATTAAAAGTTTTCAATGAACATGGTATATTTGTACCTAGAGATATTAAACTTATTGGTTACGATAATTATGCGGAATTTAGATCTCTCAATATTTCAACTTTTGACTTCAATTCTACTGCGATAGCTCAGGCAATGGTAGAGTTATATGAATATTACCTACATGACAAAGAAAAAAGCAGGCAATCAGCAACAGGCAAAATGGTTTTCCCTAAATTTATTCGAAGAATGACTTCATAAACAATATTAAAAGGAGTTTTACAAGCATGTTATTTTTTAAATTAAAAACGATAAAGAATCTATTACTGATAACGACTACAATATTTTGCTTTAATGTGACTGGTGGCGAAGTCTTTATAAAAACATTTTCTGTTGCAAGTCCCGCAGGTGAAAAATATCGAGCATTTGGTTCATGCTCAAGTATTTTTACTGGCTATAAGCATGGAGACAATAAAGTATGGGAAATGCAATTTTTGACCGAGGGAAAGAAAAATGCATCAGTTATTGCCGGGAAGTTCTTGACAGACCTAAAACAGTCAACAGGTATTATACAACAAAAAATATTGCTTAACAAGACTACAGTTCCTGTATTCATAACATCAGGGAAGCAGGCTTTTGCCATTGCACTCAATGGAGCAGAAACTACTATTTTTGGAGCAAGCTCACTAAACAGCTTAAAAGCTTTTCTAACAACACAAGATAATATCGCCAAAACTTGTGTCGCAAATGCAGATTCTCCAGGCTATCTTAGTCGTTGGGGATGGGGATTTTATGGGCTGGGGCCTTTCAGTAATTACCACGGCTGGATGAATAAGTTTGGAGCTAAAGGGCAGAAAGACCCGATGAAAGATATGGAATTTATACAAAAATATGGATTCCATTTTGAACCGTGGCTGAATTATGCGCAATATGATAACAGCGACAGCATTATGAAAAATAACGGTCAAAAGTGGATGATAAAAGAAGCTGAAAAACGTAATATCCCATTCTCATTTAGAGTTTACGTCGATGAAGGTGCTGGCGATTGGACAGCTAGGCGTTTCCCAGAACATATGGAGCAGCCAGCTAGTTTCTTGCAAAGTGGCTGGCTCAGGCCAAAGCAATACTGGAAAGCACGTCCGCATTTGAGTTGGTATTCTGAAGATATACAGAACTATTTGGCTGTTAAAACAAAAAAGATGATGGATAAGTTTAAACATACTAAGACGAATGGCTGGATGCATCCTCATGGTGAACTGACACATGATCCATGGTTTGATATGCATTCTGATTTTTCTCAAAAGGCTCAAAAGCACTGGAGAAATTACTTACAGAAGCAAGGTATTACGCTGAAGCAAATCTCCAGAATGTATGGACAGAGTAAAACTCCACTTTCCAATTGGGATCAAGTTGCCATTCCTGAATTTGCGACTTTTTCAGGGTTGCCGGGAAAAATTAAATCATTAAGCGGCCAATGGTATTACAAAATAGAAAATACAGGATTAAAGAAAGTCAATGCTGAATGGTGGGAAAAGACCGAGGCAGAACGCTATCAAGGCCTAAAAGAAAAATGGTATTCACAAAAGTTAAACCTTAAAAATTGGACTTCAATTGAGATGCCGGGAAGTGACAATATTTTTACTGTTTTTAAGAATCATAAAAATCATAAAAGAACCACCTGGTTTAGAAGATCCTTCGATTTTAATAACAAAATTGAAGCGGGAAAACAAATTTATCTCTATTTTTATCCAATTAGTAATATGGGAATTCATTCTGGAGAAAAAAAACGTTATCATAAATTTTTCCTCAATGGTAAATTTGCGGGAAAAATTGGACGCTGGGGTGCTATTGATGTTACAAAACAACTAAAATCTGGATTAAACGAGCTTGCATTTCAATTTCATGGCTCCATCTGGAATGGAAGAATCTTTCTTTCCACTTCCGCGCCAAAAGTATTTCCATACCTAGGAAAAGAACAAAATCGCCTATGGCTATTATGGGACAACTGGCGACTCGACGCGAAGTATGTTGCATGGAGAAATATACTTGATATAATGCGTCAGTCTGACCCGAATCGGCCTATTAAGTTCATGGCTCCAATTTCATTCACGGGGCCTAGATGGCGCAAGTTAGCTCTTAATTATGGAGGATGGCCGCATTTTACTGGCGAGGGAATATGGTTTTTCCCATGGTATAAACGCTATGGCGCATTGTATGGAATTCCAGCATCTAGCGAACTGGCGGGGCCCTGTAAAAACTTACAAGATCAGTTCAATGGGTATCGGAGAGTTTTTCTCGCGGGACTGGATGGACATGAACCAGTATTCCTGGCTCAAACATATACTAGAAATCCTAAACTACGTAAATGGTGGATTGATCATAATACCATTATTAAACGTATGGGTAAATACAATATTTATGGACCGCAAGTACTGCTTTACCGCTCGACCAGAAATACTGTTTCAAATAATATCATGCCGTATCCGGCATTGGGAAAGGCATCGCGTCAGATTCAAAGTCCATGGAATTGGGATTTGGGACGTGGTACAATGCAGACTCTAGGCTATTCATATCTTTATCTGGATGATGATGGTATCGAGGACGGCAAAATGTATGGTCATAAAGTCATAATAGATTCAGGCAATGAGACTATAAGTAAGAAGAGCATTGCAAAACTTAAAGACTGGGTTGAGGCTGGTGGTATATATGTCGCGCTTCCGTTCTCAGGAAGAAACTCATTATTGTTTCCTGACTCATGGCCGATTATGCAATTAACCGGATGTCAGGTTGGCAAAGAGCGTAAACTTGGCAAAGGAACTGTGACCGTGGCGCAGAAACAGGATGTTTTGAAAACTCTGGCTGGCAAGACCTTTCCTGATGACGGTAAATCTATGGATTATATTGGCAACAATCTAAATAACCTTAGTTTTGAGCTTGTACCAGGGAAAGATTGTCAAGTCTTGGCGCGCTACGAAAATGGCGTTGCGGCTCTTGTAAAGAGAAAACTTGGTCAAGGCTATGTTATTACTATGGGATCGGCATTTTGGCGAAACGCTCAGGATAAAATGGGTATATGGTGGCCTGAAAAATCAGAAACGAAATTTATTGCAGACTTGCTCAAAGGGCTTAAGTTTGACCAGCCTTTATGTGTAACTGATGATAGACTTGTATGGGCTCAGCCTTATCGCTCAAACAACGGTCTTGAATCTGTCTCGACGCTGGTTAGCTGGCACGAAGATAAAGATGTAAATGTAAATATCAAAATGCGCCTGCCCAAGAAACCAGTAAAGATTATTTCATACGGTGTTGATGGAGTAAAAACTCTCGCGTTCAAATGGAACAATGGCATTGCTGAACTTAAAATAAATATGCCGGCAAAAGAAGTAAAAGTTATTTGTGCGGAAGCTTTTGATGCCGCATCGGCAATCCAACATTGGTGGAATAGACAACGACAAATCTGGAGACAACTTGTCCCCTCGACTTTGGATCTATCTAAATACCAAAAAGGCAAATGGCTGGACCCAACCATGGATCTATCCAATGATGCAAAGTTCACAAACGCTAAGCCGAGAGGGAGATGGACAAATATTAATTTCAATGATTCATCTTGGAAGGCTACTCCTGTTGATATTCTAAACTTCTGGGGAGCAAAAGATAATACAAAAGCTTGGCTAAGGAAAAGCTTTAAAGTGCCTGAAGAATGGTTAAAACAAGGTGGAGAAATAAAGCTCATTAGTGGAGAATGGACTCGCTTCCCAAGTTACCAAACTCCAACACGCATGTTTGTCAATGGAAAAATGTTGCATGACTTTTCAAAAAAACATTATAACGAGTTCGACATTACAAAACTATTGAACAAAGGTGAAAATATATTGGCATTTGAAATCCAAGCTGGAGAAAAATATATTGGTTTCAGTGGAGATACATATCTTTATTATAAAGAGTCTTCAGAAAAAACTATAAGTTTGAATGGTGACTGGCATGGAACGTCCTTAAACAGAAAGGCAATAAATGTTAATCTACCAGGGACAGTAAAAGTAAAACATCCGTCTAGGAAAATATTCATCCCCGCTGAATGGAAAGGTAAATATAAAGTCAGATTATACATGACAGGAAGCGCAGATTCTATTCTCGGTGGCTGGGTCAATCAACGACTGGTAAGGCGTTTCCATCATCACTTCGGCAATGTTTGTGATATCGACATCACTGAAAGCTTGAAGTTTGGAGAAGATAATATCATTACATTAGCAAAAAGTCACGAATACAACGGGAAGGATATTGATGATAAAAAAGTTCCATTATGGAATATAAAAGAAATCAAACTGGAACTATATCCAGTAAACAATTAAAAGGAGATAATCATGATGAATCAATTTGCAAAAAGAACTATTATCGCAGCATTTGCAATGACATTGGCAGGAAATGTAGTCGCAGAAGACAAAAAAGAGAACATCGCCAGTAATTCGAGTTTTGAACAGTGGGTGGAATTCAAAGGAGTCATTAAGAAGAATAAAACCCCGAAGATGCAGGACAAGCAAATCCCAAAAGATTGGAATGTGGGAATGCATACCACCACGAAGGGAGTAAAAGTTACTGGTGCAGTATTAAAAGATGTAAAAGTAAAACATAAGGGTGAATCTTCAATAAGAATTGAGAATTCGACATCTACTGATATTAGCGAAGTAATACGCTGGGATCTCATGGTGAAACCCAATACTACATATAAGATATCTGTATGGGTAAAAGGGAAAGATATTACATTGAATTCAAAGTGGGCGCCAGGCGCTGCAATATGGGCCTCTGCTGGGCCCGAGAAAGGGTTCTGGGGCAATAAAAAAGGTATACATAAATTCATGAAACAGGGCGGGAGTTTTGATTGGACTCAGTTAACTTGTGAATTTACAACAAGAAAAATTGATGAGCAGATGATTGTGAATATACAATTACGTCAAGCTAAGGGAACTCTTTGGATTGATGATATTGAAATTATAGAACAAAACAAATAAAGGTTATTTATGAAATACAAAGACAATGCGCCTGTTGAAAAAAAAGGTTTAGGTGATTTTAAAACAATATCTTTCTCAGGCGGTAGACTCTCTGTCGACATGGCAAATCATGGTGGATTATTTAATGTTAGGTATTTTGGAAAACAACGCTTTGGAGGTACAAAAATATACAAGGCTTGTCCTCTTTCTTCGTGGGTGGAACTATTTCGTACTAATGCTGTTATTGACGGCCATGCTTATTATTTAGAGTTTAATGACACTGAGTTTTATTCTTATGGCTATAAAAGTTTTTGTGAGTTACGGGGGGTAAAATTCTGCCATGAATTCTTTGTACTGAATGATTCAATGCATTTCAGAATTACCACAGATAATCCTGAATCTAAAAACGTTATTATACGTATGAGTTTGAATGAAACTGGAAGCAAGGTGACAGCTCCTTCTAGAAGTTGGGATATATTTCAATTCAATGAAAAAAACAATTCATTTGTTGCTACTGCAAAGGATTTATTTTTAGAAGATGAACAACAAGAGGAGACGACATTAGCTCAAGAAATAGGCTTTGACCAAAGTGAAACAAAGTATGCTGAAGTATGGGTAGGGATCACTTCTAATAAAAAAATAACTAGCAAATCCTCACATCCACGTTTCCACAGAATTGAAATGAATGTGTCAGATAGCTCTGAACCTGTGGTCTTTTCTGCTGTATTTGCTCCAGACAAAAGCAGTTTTGATGAAAGAATGGATGATGTAAAAGCCAATGGCGAGGCACTTTGTGATGACTGCATTAAGGCATGGCAAAGCAGCATTGAAGATCAAGCCCAGATTTCATGCGATAACGAAGTAATACAATCAGCGCTAAATAACTCAAGAACTGCATTGGAATCATTGATGGTTAAAGATATTCCTGGAGGCATGAGAGCAGGGGATTCCAGCTACTGGATATGGGGATGGGACTCAATGGTCTACCCTGAAACATTCTTGCTGACTGGAAATAGTGAGTTTCCTCTTCAAATGTTGGAATACTATAAATCAACAGCTGATAAAACATTGGGGATTTTTCACGCAATGAAACTCGATGGCAGACCACACCTTGCGATGGCTAGTGCTCCACAAACGCTTTATTGTATATTATTGTATAAGTACTTCTGCCACACTCGTGATACGGCGGTGGTAGAAAAATATTATGATTTTGCATTAGATATTATTTCTCGTGCCAATAGCGATCTAGTAGGTGATACCGGCTTGCTTGAGGGGGTTGGATTGTATCCAGACTTCCCTGAAGATATTGATCAAAATGGACATGATATAAGTATTTTTAATAATGGAATATACTATCAGTCATTGAAATGCATGAATGTTTTAGCTAAACTCATTGAAAGAAAGAATGATGCAAAACTGCTTAAAACAAAAGCTAACAAGTGCCTTGAATCAATAAAAAAATATCTATTTGATTATGAAAAGGGCTACTTTTTTGACTCTATCTCAAGTGAAGATTTCTCTCCAAGAAAACACTATCCAGCCTATGCAATTTTATGGGTAACAACATTTGCAAAAGATTTAGTTGAATTTGAGTTTGAGAAAATATCAAATTTTATGACTGATAACCTGACGGGGACATTTGGACCGATAATCATGCCTAGATGGGATACTGCGTGGATGCTTGATGGTAACCAATTAGGAATGTACATGCCGGTTATTGAAAAGTTTTATAGAGAGATGATGCAGCGAGGAAATAAGCACAAAGAGCTACAGCAATGGTTTAAGACCGTAGAACGCTTCTGGTCTAAGCTTACATTTCCTGAAGCCATGACTGCGAGAGTAGAGAATCATGAGATAACACCTGATCTTTATGGTCGCAAACAGGGCTTCACTGTAAAAGCTTGGTATTCTATTTTTATAGATACAATTTGTGGAATAACTTTTGATCATAATGGAATCTCTTTTCGAACTCCTTCAACAAAGTCAGTAAGCATCAATAATTTAAAGTATGGACAGGAAGTTTTAAATATCACAATTAATGATGATAAATCTATTATGATGAATGACCAAAAAATAACAGCAGGTACAACTTACAAAAAGTGAAAAATATGAAATTTATATCAAAAGCAATAATAGGAATATTCTGCTCAGGAATTGTTTCCTTTAACTTAACTGGAGCTGAAAACATGAGTGCAAAAAAATACCCATGCATGAGTAAATTCGAACAGAAAATGCAGGATGGCAAACATCTTTCAGTTGCTTTTCTTGGAGGTTCAATAACATGGGGCGCCTGTGCGACGGATCAAGGGAAAACTTCGTACAGGGCACTGGTGTCAGATTATCTTGAAAAGACATATCCCAAAGCACACTTGAAATTTTGGGATGCGGCTATCGGCGGTACTCCATCAAAACTCGGAGTGTTCAGGATGGATCGAGACGTATTGCCATATAAGCCAGATTTAACTTTTATTGAATTTGCGGTCAATGATGGAGGCAATATCAAAGACTCCATGGAAACCATGGAAGGCATTATCCGCAAACTTAAAAAGAGCAATCCGGATATGGCTATTATGATCATAATTTTAGGAGCGGGCAAAAAGGAGAAATACGGCACCCCGCGACTCCAGGAACATATCAAGTTGGCAAAGTATTACGGCTTACCTTATGCCGATGTCTGCGGGCCAGTAAAGAAAGCTATAAAAACAGGGAAAATTGATACAGATATAATTTTAGCTGATGGCTGTCATCCAAGCGATGCAGGATACAGGCTATATGCAGATATAATTATCGACAATATCAAAAAGTCATTTACATCCAAAGGCGAAACTAAATCATATCCTAAGGCATTGACAAAAAACCGTTTTGAAACAGCAAAAATGTTGGAACTGTCAAAGCTAAAAGATCTTGAAGGTTGGGAAAAAGGTCAAGTCGCAACCCTCGGGACCTGGT
>Ga0255410_1094_pt1 | contig 11249 bp, 8 predicted proteins | sample CelNoTSeSYBR01J2_FD_182126 | JGI IMG/M metagenome (GOLD analysis project Ga0255410, IMG submission 182126) | Sediment cell enrichment communities from methane seep in Santa Monica Basin, California, United States - CellEnrichment... | ecosystem: Environmental > Aquatic > Marine > Cold seeps >... | reverse complement strand
GACCCAGCTGAAAAACGTTATCGAATCATCTGTGGTCATTTTTGATGAATCATTCAATAAGCGCGGTTTCAAAATTGACACTAATTTAGATGACAAAGTTCCTGAAGTACTTGTTGATTCATCAATGCTTACACAGGTGTTTATCAATTTTATTAAAAATGCTATTGAAGCAATGCGGAGTGAAAACGATAAAAGTAAAAAATACGCTTTAAATATCAGTTTAAAAACCGAAGATCGCGATGATAAAAATTATGCGGTTATCAAAATCAGCGATAACGGTCCGGGAATCTCCAACAGTGTTAAAGAAAAAATGTTTAACTTCGGGTTTTCCACAAAAAAGAAGAAAAACAGCAGCAGTCGTGGTATAGGCTTACATTTCTGTATGGACTCCATTAAAAAATATGGCGGCTTTATTGATATAGACACCGAGGTCGGCAAAGGCAGCTGTTTTACAATTTGTGTTCCCATTAACTGATAATTAAAATGCCGAATCCTATGAACAAAAGAATACTTGTTCTTGAACCTTTTTATGGAGGAAGTCATCGTGCGTTCCTGCAGCAATGGGGGGCGAACTGTGATTTAGATTTTACAATTCTCGGTTTGCCTGATAAATTCTGGCGTTGGCGCACACGACACGCGGCAATATATTTTGCGGATAAATTAAATTCATTTTCGCAAAAAGATCTTCAATTTGACCTTATTTTTTGTTCATCCATGTTAAACCTGCCTGAATTCAGAGGTTTAGCGCCAAGAGCTCTGCGCAACTTACCAGCGGTAGTATATTTTCATGAAAACCAATTAGTCTATCCGATTCATGACGCAACGCGACGCGACCAGAATACAATCCTCGTAAACTTCAAGTCAGCCTTAGCGGCGGAACAAGTATGGTTTAATTCCGCGTATAACCGCGACACTTTTCTGGATAAACTACCAGAATTTTTTGAGCGTATGCCGGATAATCACCCATTAGCCGCAATCGACACTATCCGGCAGAAAAGCAAAATTTTCCCGCCGGGCATTGAGGTTCCGTTAAAGCAAAATATTAAAAGTAACTCCCCAAAACATATTTTATGGGCTGCACGCTGGGAGGCGGATAAAAATCCGAAAGATTTTTTCCGGGCCTTACGTCTCCTGAGAAAAAATAAAATAGATTTTCGTTTAAGTGTAGTCGGCGAAAAAGCTCCACGCATACCAAAGTCCTTCGCTAATGCCAAAAAAGAATTTGCCGACCAGATAATTAACTGGGGTTATGCAGATTCACGTGAAAAATATCTTGATATTTTAGCTGAAGCTGACATAATAGTCTCAACCGCCATTCACGAATTTTTTGGAATAAGCGTAGTAGAAGCTGTCGCTGCCGGAACCTATCCTTTATTGCCACGGCGCTTGGCTTATCCTGAAGTTTTAGGATTAGCGAAACATCCTGAACGGGAGTGTTTTTTCTATCAGGAAAGTGCCGATGACCTTGGCAGAAAGCTCCTTGAATGTTGTTCCGCAAAAAATGATTTGTGGGCAGATGCACCAGCTTCACCGGAAGAATTAGTCAGTCAATATTACTGGCCTGAACTGGCTCCCAAAATGGCTGATCAACTGCTTGAAATTTAATTATTCTGCTTTTGCTTCTGCTTTGACTGATTTAATGACCTTGTCAATTTTTTTGAGCAATAGCTGTACAGCGTCATCTGACTCATACTCTTCGTGCAGTTCTTTCATATGGGAACGCATTTTTTTAACAAGGGCAGGAAACTTGCAGTCTTTATTTATTTTACAATAATTTTTTGATTTTATTGAAGCGTTTTCCAATCCTTCAACCGAGGTTATCAACAGCATATTCAATAGTTTATACCATTCCGGGTCAGATTGAGTACGAACATCATAGAGCCCTACTATTACAGAACAGTTGTTGTTTTTCAATGGAATTACATAAACACCATCAACATTGTTCTGAATTGCGTTGTTTTTAAGCAATGCCTCCGAATTTTTTTTGAAAAATTCCTTAGCTAAAGTTTCGTCAGTATTTTTACTGCCTTTCAAAACCCATTCTTCCTGATCCTCGTTCCACTCTGCAATTACCCCTTTGTTTGTATTCAAAAAAGCGAGAAATGAATTAAGTGTCGCAATATAAGTACTGTTCGGATCATCTTCTAAATGCCTTGCCGTACGCATGCAGACAAGTGTTTTTTCAAGCCAGCCGCGACGCATACGTTCAAGGTGTTCGGCACTCCATTTCGCAGTCAAAGACATGGCGAGCTGAAAAATTTCTTCCGTCTGAAACGGTTTTTTAATATAGAGCAATTTTTCCGGCATGCCCACTTCCTCAGCAATAGTACTCTGAGTATGGTCAGCATACGCGGTCATAATCACAATTTCAATATTTTTATCAATTTCCCGGACTTTTTTGGAAGTTTTGAGTCCGTCCCAGCCCGGCGGCATACGCATATCTGTGAACATAACAGCATAAGGTGCTTTATTGTCGATGGCGGCCTGCACCATTTCAAAAGCTTCTTCGCCTTGTCCGGCGGTATCAATATCATATCTAGGCGGAATTTTGACAGGGGCTTGCTTTTCGTCACTAACTCCCATCAAACGCTCGCGCATATTTTGAACTAATGTACTTGTTTTGTTTGGCTGTCCGCTCTCAACAAGTAATCTGCCTAATTGTTCGCGTAAGTCTTCTTGATCATCTACAATTAAAATTCTATTGTTTTTCATCATATTCGATATATTCCAAGTTTTTAATTATTAAAAAAAGATACACCGGCTACACGGAAGATCAAGAAAACTAAAGACATTATTTTCTTCTTTTGCGAACAGGAATATGTGCACATTCTCCATGAACCGCGTGAGCCGCTTCCATCATCGCTTCACCGAGAGTCGGGTGCGCGTGTATGGCTTTACCAAGTTCTTTGGCGGTAATTTCCAGCTGCATTGCAGGGACGGCTTCGGCGATCAAGTCAGTTGCATGCGGTCCAACTATGTGAACGCCCAATACTTGATCTGTTTGACTGTCGGCAATAATTTTAACCATGCCGTCAGTTTCTTCAATAGCCATTGCCTTACCCAGTGCCGCAAAGGGAAATTTGCCGACAGTATAATCAATACCCTGTTCTTTACATTGCTCTTCGCTCAAGCCAACTGTGCCGATTTCAGGGCTGGTAAAAATACAACCCGGTATCAAATCATAACTGAATTCATTACGTTCGCCGCAGATGTTATCCACCGCGCAGAATCCCATCGCGCTGGCTAAATGAGCCAACCATATTTTTCCACCAATATCACCAATTGCATAAATATTAGGAACATTAGTTTTGCAGTATTCATTAACAGGTATCCAGCTTCTTTCGTCGGTTTTAACACCAGCCGCGCCCAGATTCAAGTTGTCAGAAACCGCTTTGCGGCCTATCGAAACCAATAGATAATCAGCTTTAACAGTTTTACTGCCAACTTTACCGCTGACTCCCTTACTAGTCGCTTTAATATCAGACATTGCTGTACCGGTTAAGATTTCGATCCCGGCTTTTTTCATTTTAGTAGTTATTACACGGCCGATTTCTTTGTCTACTACAGACATAATATTCGGCAACATTTCAACGATAGTAACTTTAGTACCCAGTTCCGCAAACAGGCAGGCGAATTCACAACCAATCACACCACCGCCCAGAATCAAAAGACTTTTCGGAATTTTTTCAATAGATAGAAGCTCGGTTGAGGTCAACACTCTGGCGGATTCAGGAATAAATCCCGGAACCAATGATTCAGAGCCACTGGCAATAATAAAGTTATCAGCAGTAATTTTAGTGCCGTTGTCGTCGCCGCCGTTAACCACAAGATTTTTACGGTCGAGAAAAGAAGCTGTTCCGTTAAAAGTTTTAACTCCAGCGGCTTTCAGCAAGCCCCCGATGCCTTTTCGCAATTTGACAATGACTTCGTCTTTACGATTTTGCATTTTGTCCCAGTTGGGAGTGATTTTGCCGGTGATATCAACGCCAAAATCAGCCGCGTGCCGAGCTTTGTGAAGCACTTCCGCTCCCGCGATCAGGGTTTTAGTCGGGATACAGCCGATATTCAGGCAAGTTCCACCAAAATTTTCTTTTTCAACTATAGCTACATTCAGACCTTTCTGTCCGGCATGTATTGCCGCGACGTAGCCACCAGGTCCAGCGCCAATAACGCACAGATCAAATTTTTCCATTTTATATTCCTTTTTGCTTAAAGGTTTTTTGTATTTTAATAACTGTCTGCGAGAAAAAATCCCGCACACAGAAACCTTCGAACCCGTCATACATTAATACCATTTGGCAAAGATTCAATAAAAAAAACTGTTAAGAGTTGAAATTATTAGCTTATTTAGTGGGGAAATATTGAGTTACGAAGGCGCTCGGACGTTCACATCTTTTAAAAAATTGCCTGCTGTTTTTTAAAAGCTTGCTTTTTGGCCTTTAGCGCACTAAATTAAACGCTAATATAAATTTATACAAAGAGATATAAAAAATGATAGATCGCGATAAATTATACCCTTTGGTTTTTCAACCGATATACCTCAGTAAAATGTGGGGCGGGACTCAAATTAAGGAATTCCTGAAACGTGATGACATGCCCGATTTTAAAGAGCCTGTTGGTGAATCATGGGAGCTGGTGGATCGCGAAGATGAACAAAGCGTTGTTGTCAACGGTCCGCTGAAAGGCACGACAATTGCGCAGTTGGTTAAACATTACGGCAAAACTTTGATGGGAAGCAAGTACACCGGCGGTAGATTTCCACTGCTAGTCAAAATTATTGACGCTAGTGAACGCCTGTCCCTGCAAGTACATCCCGATGAACAAGCTTGTGCCCGTCTGGGAGACGGTGCGGAACCTAAAACTGAAATGTGGTATATCCTCAACTCCCAAAAAGGCGCGAAAATAATGGCTGGTGTGAACTCGCGCAGCACTAAACAGCAACTGCTAAGCACCATGCAGACCGCTGAAGTCGAAAAACATTTACAGGTTTTTGAATCCGCCCCCGGCGATGCTTATTTTATCAGCAGCGGCACCCTGCACGCTATCGGCGAAGGCAATTTACTAATTGAGATTCAGCAGAACAGCGATACGACATACCGTGTCAGCGACTGGGGTCGTGTTGACAAGGACGGCAAGCCCCGGGAACTTCACATGGAAAAAGCTCTGGAATCAATAAATTATATAAATCGTACCTCGCCACGCATTCCTGGCGTGACTGGTGTGGTCAAACATAACCGTAAATTCCCCGTAGTCAATCGTTGCCGCTTTTTTACGGTTGATGATTTACGTTTAATCGGTGAATGGAATGAAAATACTACTGTCTCCGGCAGTTTTCATTTAATAACTTGCATTAATAAGCATATCAGGATCAGCACTAATGACAGTAATGTTGATTTGAATCCTGGTCAAACCTGCCTTATTCCGGCTAGTTTGGGAGCTTATCGCATTCTCCCTATGGAACCCGGTGAAACCGATGTCCTCAGAACTACTCTCTAAACAATACCCGTGGAAATAATAATGAACTCTTTTAAATGTATTACTGAACTTGCGGCCTTTTTACAAAAGGAATTCCCTCAAGCGACATTCCCTGAAAATTGGACTATAAGTGCTGATAAATGCCCGCCGAACATGACTGGCGATTTAACTATAAACTGCTTTCGCTTCGCAAAAATCCTGCGCAGTTCACCCGATAAAATCGCTGATAAAGTTTTAGAATTTTTCAATCAGAACAGTGATGTTGCTCAAGCAGAAAAAATCAAAGCCTTTGTCAATATAACTTTAATACCTGGGGCTGTCTATCGTGATTCAGTCGCCAGTCTTGATGCTCTGCTGAAAAGCTCCCTGCTGCCGGATTCCGAACAAAAACGCGTTTTAATAGAATATTCAGCTCCGAACACCAACAAACCGCAGCACCTCGGACATGTCCGCAATAATACCCTAGGAATGAGTTTAGCGTCTTTACTTTCCCGTGTCGGACATGATGTTATTCAAATAAATCTCGTCAACGACCGTGGTATTCATATTTGCAAGTCCATGTTGGCTTATGAGCGTTTCGGGAAAGGCATAACACCTGAATCAACCGGCATCAAAGGCGATCATCTGGTTGGTAGTTTTTATGTAAAATACAATACAGTCCTGAAGCAGGAATTAAGTGATTTGCGGGAAATAAAACCGGAACTAGCGGACGAAAGCGACGATAAATTATTTCTGAAAACAGAACTCGGCCAGGCTACTCAGAAAATGCTGCAAGATTGGGAAAACGGCGACGAAAAAGTTCTTTCTTTATGGAAGGAAATGAATTCCTGGGTCTTCGCCGGTTTTGATCAGACTTACAAACGAATGGGAATTGAATTCAATCACACCTACCTCGAAAGTGAAACTTATCTGCTGGGTAAAGATATTGTTGCCGACGGACTCGCACGCGGAGTCTTCCAAAAGCGCGAAGACGGCGCGATAACTATTGATCTGGGCAAGATGGGCACCAAGGTTGTCCTGCGTTCTGACGGCACAAGTGTTTATATCACACAGGATATTGGCACAACGCTTAAGAAATATTCAGATTACAAGGCGGATGAACAGATCTGGGTTGTTGGAGATGAACAAATTTTACATTTCAAAATGCTTTTTGAAATCATGAAAAAACTTGGTTATGCCTGGGCAAATGATTTACATCATTTAGCTTACGGTATGGTCAACCTGCCTTCAGGCAAAATGAAAAGTCGTGAAGGAACAGTTGTTGACGCTGACGAATTGTTTGACGAAATGGTTAATTTGGCCGGAGAAGCGTGCAAAGAACGCTATGGCGACAGCGTTTCATCCGAAGAGATCGCCAGGCGTGCGGAAACTATTGGTATGGGCGCGTTGAAATTCATGCTCTTGAAGTTCAATTCCAAAACAACCATGATGTTTGACCCGCAGGCATCGGTCAGGTTTGAAGGCGATACCGGACCTTATGTTCAATATGCCTGTGCCAGAATTAATTCTATCGAACGCAAAGCCATCGAACAGGGGCTTAAATTTGACGCAAATACAATCAATTGGGATTTATTGTCCAGCGACGAAGAAAAAACTCTTGCGATCACTGCGTTCTTCTACCCGCAGACTCTACAAGTTGCCGCTGAAAAAATGGATTGTTCAGCATTAATTGACTACCTGCTGGAACTAGCAAAAGCCTTTAATCGCTTTTACCGCGAATGTCCGGTACTAGCTGCTGATAACGAAGAGCTAGCCTGTGCGCGCATGGCGCTTTGCCACGCGATCCGCGGCATTTTGACTGATGGGCTAAAGACCTTGACTATCGCAGTTCCTGAGGCGATGTAGGCAGTTTTTAAAAATAAAAAAAGAAATCGCTCCGGGGCGTCGCCGGACGGGATCCAACGACGGAACGTTGGTCGCCCGTCTCCAACGGGCGAAACTTAAGCCCTCCACAGCTTCAGCGACGGAGGGCGCATTAACTCCACTCCGCACTCGAAAAGTGAGGCTTTTCAAAAAAGAGCTTAGCGATATTTTTGAAAAGATGCGAACGTTCGAGCTTTCACAACTCAATCTTTTCAGCGCGAGACTTAAGCACCTTTTGTCCTCCAGGAAAATCATTTCAGAGAGCAATATAACAAAAGAATGCCGGTCTGGCGACCAGTGCTCCCAGCTTTTTTGGATAACGAAGGCGCTTTCACCTTGAATTTATTGCCTTTAGAGCTTATTTTTATAGAAATGTTAAATAATAAAAGGTATAATTATGTATAGATTAATTGCTTTGACCGCTTTACTGTCTTTTTTTGCGGTAGGCTGCATAAATTTTCAATATAAAGGTGCGGCGTTCACTCCTACTGATGAAGCCAATATCTACGAAAACAAGAAAAAAATTCCTGATCAAAAATATCTGCTTATGGGTAAATGTGTTGCCTCAGGTCGTTATAGTGAAGTTACGCGTGAAAAAATGTATAAACGCCTTCAGAAAGAAGCGGAAAAACAAGGAGCGGACGCTGTGCTAATTACAGCTTACCAAATCGTTCCGACCGGTATATCAGAAGAAGGTCTCCTGAGTCAGGATTCCGTTAGCTTATGGGCTGAAGGAAGTGTAACAAACTCAGGCTGGAATCAGTTGTACGGCGATTTCGACCAATATTACGGTCAGATCGGAAAGAAAGATAAACAGTCTTCCACTCCTCTTTCATACACTCGAATTATCCGAGCATCTTTTATAAAATATGATAAAAATTTACCAAAAGATTTTGACATGGTGGCATTCAAAAAGAAATGGCATATTTGGTCGAAAAAGCTGAAAAAACTCAAACAGCCCAAGACTTTCAAAGCTCCGCCACCGCCTAAAAAAGGACCGGATGTTGTGAACTTCCGTGGCATGGACTGATTTTTGAGGTAATATAATGGAAAAACAACAAACTTCTTTTGACTTGTTCGGGGAGGAGCTGGAAATCCCCTCTTCTCCTCAAGAACCTGTGCAAACGGATAATATACCCGAAGCGGTTTCTGACAAAGTAAAACCCGCTCCGACTTTAGCTCCTCTGAAAATGAAACAGGCCGTGCTACAATGGCTGGCAAAGCAAAATCCCAGCGGGATTGCGACGAAAGTTGCTACTCGTATTTCTAAATATCAGGTTGATGTCGCTGCTTTCTGGTCGCTTCCGGCAGGCCTGCGACGGCGTATTGAAAAAACCGTACTTGTGGAAATTCGTAATGACCGGGATCATTGCTGGCCGGATTGCAGCAATCGTGAAACTATCTTGAAAAAGATTCGTGAATTAAAAAGCGAAAAGGCATCTTTAGAAAAAATAATCGAACAGACGGAACCAGAACTGAAAGCGAGTGATACTTTGTTCGAAGAGTATGAATGCTGGGATTACGAAAAGAGTCAGAATGCTGATTATCATAAATGCCTTAACGATATTGAAAGTTTACAACACAGTTTATACAAAGGCAGCCGCCTGGAATTAATTCGTCAATCGCAAACCGCGGATTTTATTTATATCGCGTTTCCGGAAGGAACAATTCACGCGGACGAGCTCATCGATGGTATAGGCCTGCTTGCCATTAAAGACAATTTGGAAATTGAAGAAATTAAAACTCCCGACGCCCTGATTTGTAAAGCTGAAAACAGAAACCATATTGTACAGAATATTGCTATCGCCTGCAGGAAAAGTTCGCTTTTTGCCAATGGCGTCAATGTTTCTAAAAATAAAATTTTCATCACAAATCCCCCGAGGAGAAGGCGCAAATAATGGAAACTATTTACCCTGCAATTGCTTTGCTGTTTGGTCTGGTTTTTGGAATGCTGGTAAGCTATTTTGTCTCAAAAGGACGCATCGCTTTGATAAAAAAGAATGCATTGGAACAGGCATCAAGAATATCAATACTGGAACAAGAACTTAAAGACGAATCAGCCGCGCGGATAAAAGCGGAGGAACGAAATACGCACCTTGCCAAGCTGGAAGCCACTATTGCGGAGCGAGATAAACAAATACTTACTCTTACCGGGCAGACAGCAAATATTACAACACGTTTAGAAGAACAGAGCAAACAAAACGCCGAGCGTCTTAAAGAGTTTGCTGAAGTAAAAAAACGTATGACGGTAGAGTTTGAGAATCTGGCAAATAAAATTTTAGAAGACAAAAGTAAGCGTTTTACCGACCAGAACAAAAGCAACTTAAATGAACTTCTTAAGCCCATGCATACGCAACTGGGTGACTTTCGTAAACGAGTGGATCAAATCCACCATGAGGATTCTCAAGCCCGCAGCACGCTAAAAGGACAAATAGAACAGCTCAACACTCTTAACCAGCAGATGAACAAGGAGGCTAAAAGCCTTACACGAGCTCTAAAAGGTGACAACAAAGCTCAAGGAAACTGGGGAGAGATGATTCTTGAAAAGGTTTTAGAGCAATCCGGCTTAAGAAAAGGAAAGGAATACGAAATACAAAGAGGTTTCCGTGATGGGAAAAACAATCTGCTCAAACCGGATGTAATCGTTCACCTGCCGGAAGAAAAAGACATCGTGATTGACTCTAAAGTATCATTAATTCATTACAATGAGTATGTCAACAGCGAAGACGCGGCAGTGCAGCAAAAAGCCCTTGACGCACATGTTAATTCGGTTCGTGAACATATAAACAGCCTGGGGAGTAAGGATTATTCCAGCCTCAATGGAGTACGTTCTCTAGATTTCATTCTGATGTTTATGCCTATTGACGCTGCTTTTATGGCAGCTTTCCAAGCGGACGAAAAACTCTTTAATACCGCGTTTGAGAAAAAAATTGTTGTCGTTACTCCCACCACCCTGCTGGCAACTTTGCGGACCATTGAAAATATCTGGCGTTACGAACGCCAAAATGAAAACTCCAAACAAATAGCCGACAAAGCCGGAACGATTTACGACAAGCTGCGCGGCTTTGTAGAAGACTTTGAAAAGATAGGCAAGCAGCTCAATACTGTTCATGACACTTATGAAGGAGCAATGAACAAACTCACTCAAGGACGAGGCAATTTAATTCGTCAAGCCGAAAGCTTTGTCGATCTCGGAGTGAAAGTCAAAAAAGAGATGCCCAAAAGTATTACCGACCTAGCCGAAGGCGAAGAAGAAATAATCGCCATAGAAGATTAATACCAGTTTGCATTCTAAAGGACACCCACAGCCTAGGGGTAAGCCCTGTGGGATATGTGATTTTAAAACATTAAGGGCTGTAAGCTCGCAATAATAGTTGTTTTTATTGTTGCGAGCTTACAGCCCTGTTTTTTTAAATATCCTTTAAATCGCAAAATGCTATTAATACCGATTTGCAAGAACAAAGCATTACTGCATAAAAAAAAGCGCTTCCGTAAAATTACGGAAGCGCTTAAAATATTTATAAGCTTTTAGCTTTATATTATTTTTTGAGTTCCAAAGCGTCCAGATCGTTGAACATTTCGCCCATATCAACCATTTCATCGCCTGGTTTCAATGCCGCGGAGTATTCTTCTTCAGCAACTTTGAGTTCAGCTTCAGTGAAATCTTCTTTAGCAGCTTTGATGCTTAATCCGATTCTACGTTCGTCATTATCAACTTTGATAACTCTAGCTTCAACTTCATCACCAATGTTCAGCATGTCTTTGACACGTTCAACATGATCTTTGCTGATTTGAGAGATATGAATCAAACCATCAATTTTGTTGGACAATTCAATGAATGCTCCAAAAGCGGTAACTTTAGAAACTTTACCTTTGACGATATCGCCAACTTTGTAAAGTTCATTGATTTG
>Ga0255410_1093_pt1 | contig 11277 bp, 10 predicted proteins | sample CelNoTSeSYBR01J2_FD_182126 | JGI IMG/M metagenome (GOLD analysis project Ga0255410, IMG submission 182126) | Sediment cell enrichment communities from methane seep in Santa Monica Basin, California, United States - CellEnrichment... | ecosystem: Environmental > Aquatic > Marine > Cold seeps >... | reverse complement strand
GCGGATTCCGCCGGATGCTCCCCGGCAATAATCAGGCAACGCAGCTTTTCTGTATCTGGATATGAAAAGTCTGTAATTTGAATGCCTGTCATTGGATAAGTGGTTTCCGCTGAGTGGTACGTTTCCCCGATAGTTTCAAATTTAGTGAAATTAGGATATGTTTCAACCAGATGATTCAATAATTCATCCCGGTTTTCAAGTGTAAAAGGTGTCGGGCTTGCTACCCAGATTTCTTTCTTATCCAAGGTCAACTCATAACGTACTCCATAAGGAACATGGCAGTTGTCTCCATAAGGCGTACTGTTTTCAGGCGGTGTCCAGTCAACGATTTTAATATTGTCCGTTCCAATATCATTCCACTGACGGCAGTCGTATGAAAATACTGCGGCACCTTCATTCCACGGCGTACGTCCTTCGTGATCAAAGTCAGTTACTTCCAGAATAATCTTCCGTCCGTCACCCGGCGAAGTTATTTTGAAGTAAAAACGCCAAGAATACAATGCATCGCCAAGGCGGGTGCGGAAAGCATAGTGATTCTCCGCTTTTTTATAGAAACCATAGCCGCTTCCGCAATGAATTGTACTGTCGAAGCTTATATCGCCAATGCTTTTTCTTTCAGACATCTTTTTTTCTTCCCAGTGGTTTTATTCCATTCAAAAACAGCAGTAATGCATTTATTTTTTTCTTTCGATAAAGTATCATAGAATTCCTGAGCTTTTTCCGTTTGTCCGCGATGGGTTATTAAGGGTGCGAAATTAAGTTTGCCATCCCTCTGATATTCCATTATCAGTTCCCGGTTACGTTTTTTACTCCATGGATAATATGGAGAGTCAAACTCAGGACAGTTAGGCTGATAGGAGCCGCATATTGATATTTCTTTTTTTTGCAGCTCACGATAAAAATCTACGTTGATCTCGCCGTGCGGACAGCCTAAAATTATAATCTTGCCTCGCCTGGCAGTATACTTCAATGCATTAATAATTGCTTTCGAATTACCGCTGGCCTCTATTACTACATCAAAGCCTTGCCCAGAACTAATATCCAGCGCGTATTCAATAAAATCAGGAGAAGCGGCATTCAAGGTATGATCAGCGCCACCGAGTTTTGCCATTTGACGCCGGAATGGATAAATATCCGCCGCCGCCAACTTGTTTATGCCGGAAATACGACAGAGCCGGTTCGCTATTTGTCCAATCGTTCCCAAGCCGGAAATTATGACATTCTGCCCTATCTGCAGCTTGGCATCACGCACTCCATGAAGCGCAATCGCTCCAAGAATAGCGAAAACCGCTTTTTCAGGAGCCAGGCCAGTTGGTATTTTATCGTAGACCGAGACCCAGGCTTTGGCGGCATGCCCCGCCATTGCCATAACTTGATCACCAACTTTTATTTCCTTGACATTACTGCCGACTTTTTCGACTACCCCGACGCTTGAGTAGCCGGAACCTGTAGGGTATTTCCGCGCGCCGGTCTTCAGATCAGAGTGGGTCCCTTCGAAAAATGCCAGCTCCGTGCCCGGACTGACCAGACTCAATTTATTGCGAATAAACACCATTTTAGAAGTGTCAGGCGGAACATATTGCGCCTCTTCCACAAAGTCAACTTTGCCGGGAGCTGTAAAAGTAATGTATTGATTTTTTTCGTTCATAATCAGTTCCTGTTTTAATTTATTTCATCCGATGATTTAGGAATAATTCCAAAACGCATCGCTAAATTGTCAAAAACATATGCCGCCCATTCCGCCTGTTGTACCCATGAAACAACTTTTACCGGTCCAATTGCCGCTTTTATCGGGGCGGATTTATTATCCTTATAGTTCCACAATGTTTCCCGGATAGTCCGTAAATGACAACGACAAAATTGCTGCCAGAATTGTTTGTCGCCTATATCATCTCCAAGCTGTGAAATAATATCCAGCATGGTAATCCTGCACCATGTGAAATTCCCAAAAGCCAGTCCCTTAAAAAACTCTGGATCATCGCTATAGTCGAGAACTAAATGTCCTTCAGCAAAACGCGAAGTTAATAAATACCACAACGCGGTACGTCGCATCGGTTCTTTGAGTTCGGCAAAGCTGAATGGACTATAAGGATTTCGTATCATAGCCATCGCCGCCTGTAAGCCAATTCCGTTATCAGGCAGGTTTTGCAGATTATACGCGCCGCCGCGGATGAAAGAAAATGGACGATAGGGATAAACACCGATAGCTTCCTGACATTTTAAAACGTGTTGAAAACCTGCTTCAGCTTCGCTTAACATTGCCGGGCTCAAACCGGCGCGGCCTGATTCTAAAAACATTCTATGAACAGCATAAAACATTGAAGCTCCCAGTGAATTCATATTCAAACAATATAAATCCATGCCTTCATGATGCGAAAACCAGCCTGGAGCTACCATATTACGTAAATTCCATGATACAGCCCCCGCCAGTTGGTCCAAATGTTCTGGCGAAAAGCTCATGCCCATCCGGTGCAGTTTGTCTGATTGAATAGCTATCAAAGCTGTATCCACTCCTGAACTCTGCGCCCATTTATCCGTGATACGCCGAAAACCACTTCCCGACTTGTCGTCAATAATACCCATAGCTGCCCAGCAGCCATCTTTGCCCGAATCACCGGTATTACGATATTGACCACGATAGCAATAATCTCGAGCCAGACAGGCGCGTTCATGCCATTCTTCCTGCTCTGTCCGCAAATATTCCCGCATAAAAGAACATGCCGCGAAAATCGCGTCGCGAAAACAATATTTGTCTTCTTCGCTATAAACTGCTCCATGATGAGGATTGTTTTTATCTAATACCTGCCGTCCGGCAATCCAGGTAGTTAATTCATTTCGCATGTTTTCCAATTCAGATAATGGGAAATCTTCTCTCATAACTTCCGCATAGCTTTTTGACCAGTCAGTTGTTAGATTGCAGTCGCCTAATTTTGTATCACGTTGATATAATTTAAATGTCTCATATTCCAATCCTCGAGACTCGCAATCGTTTAAGCGAACTTCATCTAAGGGCAATTCTTTTTTATTCCACCCCGGCACTCGTACATCAAAGCTGAGCAGACGATGATCAATATTCACTTGAATTACCGCATTATTATTTTCCAAAGCCAGATCACAAAAAGCACCGCGCTGAAGACTTAATTGAACATTTTCTACTTCAGGTTTAAATCTTATTTCAAATTCAAACACTCCATTGCATGGAAGGGCGTTAACCTCAAAATTATAAATATCCTCAGCAGAACTTAAATCTAGACGATCACAATAATAAGCTACTGGCAACTGCGTCGTAAAGTTTTCCGCTTCAAATCTCAGGTTGTTCATTATTATTTCCAATATTTAATTTAAGACATAGACTAGTTATATAACTGACATATGTTAGATTATAATATGTCATTTGCTTTTTTGCAACACTTAAAGTAATATTTTTGATATTTTTTTGCTTATCAGGGTATTTAGCTTGTAAAAAAGAAAATGGACGACTATTATTAGTCAATAAAGGAACAGGTTACATATGACAAGAAAAGCGGATCATTCAAATCCTATCTACAAGAAGATATATAATGAGCTCGTTAAGCGCATTGAAGCTGATGCTCTAAGCAAGCTTTCTGCTGTATCTATCGGACGGGAATATAATATCAACCGCAATACCGCTGATAAGATTATAGGTTTGCTTGATACTAACGGCTGGGTGCGTCGTATACCGCGCAAAGGAACTTTTCCCGTTAAAAATAACCTCAAAAAAATTAATTCAATCAATATTATTTATAGTTTTAATGCTTTCAATAGTCAATTTCTGAGCACATATCCTTATGTGCATGCCAAGCTCATTGAATCAATTTTCAGGGATGAGCAAGCTCAGCAATGTAATATCAATCTTTTATTCATAGATCCTATGTATTCTTATGCTCAAATGCTGGAAAAATTTACTTCCCTGGGGACTCGCGCGGGCTTTGTCGTTTTATCGCCAGAGGTTCCGTCACAAGTTGTTAATCTGCTTCGTCAGGAACAACTTCCGTATATGACCTTTGCGCCGGAAGGAACCGAATTCAACAGTGTTTCTCATGACAGCTACAAAGGAACTTATCGTGCGATTGAACATTTAATTAAAATATCAAAACGTAAAAATATCTTGTTTGTAAATAGCGGCATTTCTACCCAGAGCAACCCTTGGACATCCGTCCGTTTTAAAGCATATTCAGATGCGTTAAAAGATAACAATATTCCTTTAAAAGAAGAATATGTTTTCAATATGTCCAAATCTGCTGATTCCGAGTTTTTACTAATGCAGTACCTCAAACGGAATAAAGAAATAGACGCGGTTTTTGCCGCCAGTTTCGAACCGGGAATAGGGCTGGTAAACACCATTAAGCTGCTCAAACTCGATATTCCGGAAAAGATTGCGGTAGTTGTTTTTTACGATGTTCCCGAGCTTTCAGCATCGAACCCGCCTATTACCGCAGTACGTGCGCCTTTGAAAAAAATGGGTCATACCATTCTGAAAGAGCTTTTGGATATGATTAATTTCGGTTTCCGGGACAATGTCAGATACGTTTTTAATGACGAACTGATTTTGCGCGACAGCTGCTAAAATAAGCTCAAAAATCAATAGCGTTGCTTTAATTCTGCAAAAATCACCTTATCCACTGTTGACTTTTCTCTGCTTTTGTTTATAATATAACATATGTCAGTATTGAAAGTGACATAGTAATATATAAGGATTGAAGATGAAAATAGACTGTGTTTTTCTTGATTGTAATGAATTGAAAGATTTTTGCAGAATGGTTTTTCAGGAATTAAAGTTATCGCATTCGGATGCTGCCGCCGCTGCGGATGTTCTCGTGGAAGCGGATGTTCGTGGTATTGCCTCCCACGGGGTAGGGCGCTTGAAACGCTATGTTAATGGTTTGCAAACCGGGCAGATGTTGCCGGATGTTAAGAGTAAGGTATTAACTGAAACTGCATCTTCAATTGTAGTTGATGCCAAAGGTGGTATGGGAGCCCCGGTTAGTATTCAAACTATGCGACAGGTAATAAATAAGGCAGAGAATAATGGTGCGGCATTCGGTTGTGTAAAAAATTCAAATCACTTTGGCATTGCAGGTTACTACGCAATGATGGCACTCGAACACGACATGTTGGGAATTGCGATGACCAATACTGCGGCCTTAGGAGTTCCGACTTTTGGACGGCAAGTTATGTTTGGCACCAATCCTCTGGCTTTTTGCGCACCGGCAAATCATGAAAAAGCTTTTGTCCTGGATATGTCAACAACTGTTGTTTCCCGTGGCAAAATCGAAGTTTATGAACGCGACCAAAAAGATTTGCCCTTAAATTGGGCCGTTGACAAGACTGGTAAATCCGCGACAAATGCCAACAGTATTCTTGAAGACATGTTTTACCGGTATGGAGGAGGAATTCTGCCTCTGGGCGGAGTAGGCGAACAATACGGCGGCTACAAAGGTTATGGCCTGGCTGTCATGGTTGATATTCTCTGCGCAGTACTTTGCGGAGCTCCGTTTGGCTCAGATATATGTGATACAGAAACTTCATCAGCACGGGTAAGTCACTTTTTTGGAGCCGTGAAAATTGATTGTTTCCGGGAACCGGAGGCTTTCAGGGCGGATATGGATAAAATGCTGAAACAACTAAGGGATACACCAGTTGCTGAAGATTGTGAGCAAGTCTGGTTTGCTGGTCAAAAAGAATTTCAATTTAAACAACAAGCAGAAAAAAATGGTGTTCCTGTTTCTCAGGGCACCTGCGCAAACCTCGCGGCAATAGCTAAGGAATTTAATCTATCTACTCTTAAGGAAAAATAATTATGTCATATATTGAAAACCAATTTTCTCTCAAAGGAAAGAGCGCAGTTATTACAGGTGGCGGCGGCACGCTTTGCGGCGCTATTGCTGAAGGTTTCCTGAAAGCTGGTGCTAAAGTTGCCTTATGGGGACGAAATATGGAGACTCTTGTCAATAAACAGCGCGAATTAGAGCAAAAAGGCTGCGATGCTTCAAGTATCTGTTTAGTAGAGGTGGATTTGCTTCATGAAGACCAGATAAATACAGCCTTAAAAGAAACTATATCAAAAAGCGGACAAATTGACATATTGGTAAATGGAGTTGGCGGCAGCAGCGTCAGATGTTCATTGCTTGAAGCAGATACCGCGGAGTTTGAAAAAATAGTAAAGCTTAACCTGGTAGCTGGATGTTTCCTGCCCACTAAGTTATTGGCGGATTACTGGATAAAAAACAATATTCGCGGAACGGTACTTAATATTGCTTCAATGGCTTCATACAATCCTCTTTCCGGCGGTTGGGCGTATTCGGCAGCAAAAGCCGCGGTAGTGAATCAAACCATGGCTCAGGCAAGAGAACTGGCGGATTATGGGATAAGGGTAAATGCGCTTGCTCCCGGCTTTTTTCTCGGCAAGCAGAATAAACGCTTGCTTGAAAATGAAGACGGCACGCCTACTGAAAGAGGTAAAAGTGTTTTGGCTCATACGCCGTTCAATCGTTTTGGATTTCCTCAAGAACTTTGCGCACCAGCAATTTTTCTATGTGCCAATGGCGCAAGTTTTGTCAGCGGCACCACCATGCCAATAGATGGCGCTTATTTATGCAGCAACATATAACAAAAAAGTGAATCCGGAAATTCTTTCACGGATTCATGAGAATGCTAAATATAAGGCAGGTCATGCTATTTGATAAAAAACATTAATTTTATTGATTTTCTATCGTTTAACTGTACTTTTACTATTGGAAGCTTTGTGTTATATTGCAATCAAAATAATTTTAAAAACAAAAGATATAAAATGCTTATCCAAGAATTACAGTTAATTTCAAAATCATTTGAATCACTTCAGAAATTTTGCGGGTTTTCTTTTGTTTGGCATTTTGTCAATACCGATTTATTGTTAAATATTTGTCCATCCCAAAATGACCATCAGCACCCTTATTGTATTTCTATAAAAAGCACACGTAACTTCAACAAATGTCTTAAAACTCATAATGAAATTACATTCAAACAAGCTTTATTTAAACGTGAACCATTCATTTTCTGCTGTCATGCCGGGGTTCGCGAACTAGCGGTTCCCTTGTTTTCTAAAGACTCTTTTTTAGGAATATTATTTGTTGGAACTTTTACGTCTGCAGCCGGACATAGAAAACCAATATTGGCAAAAGAATATGCAAGCATGATAAAAATAGATGACACTCGCTTGTTAGAATTCGGTAAATTCATAGAACAAATAATTGAACCATTATTAATCAATATTTCAGATAAAATTCAAGAACAATTTCCCTCATTGCTTCCAAGTCCTGAAACCGCAGATTATCGAATTCTCAACATTTTAAAATTTATGCGCTTAAACTTTAAGAAAAAAATAATGGCTCAGGATATGGCGCAAAAAACTGGTTTAAGTACTTCCCGCTTTCTTCATCTTTTTTCCAGTGAAGTTGGTTTTACATTTTCAGATTGGTTGCAAAGACTGCGCGTAAATGAGGCCCGTCGATTAATTGAGGGAACTGACATCTCAATCAGCTTAATTGCTGAAAGCTGCTGTTTTAGCGACCAAAGTCGCCTGGCTGCTTTATGTCGTCGTTATTTTGACGAACCCCCGCGCAGTCTCAGGAGTAACGCATACAAAAAAAACAATTTTGCCTAAATATTTACATGTTCTTTTTATCATATTGTATCAATAAATTTCATTTTATTTCATTCGTGTTGTTGACAAATATATTTTCAGCATATATCCTTACACACATATAGAAAGCTAATAAATAAATTATTTAGGCGATGTCATAAAAAAAATCAAAGTTTTCGTCTAATTACGAGGTCGAATAATTATGAAATGGATTAGTGTAAAAAATTATGGAGAAATGAGTCGTTTCGGCGCGGAACGATTATTCGAGGTAATTACTCGAGAAATCCGGTCTGAACAACAAGTGAATATTGGTTTAGCGACTGGCAACACTATGATTAAACTCTATGCGATGCTTGCTGGAATGCTTAATCAGGAAGGCTTGAGTCTTGTAAAGCTATCGACCTTCAACCTGGATGAATATGTCGGTAATAATGGATCAAATCTTGCTCCTGATCATCGGCTGAGTTATCGCAAATATATGACTGAACATTTTTTCGATTTGCTTGATCCTGAACTTGGCTTCAAGCAGGAAAACATGTTTTTCCCGAATGCGGTTGATACTGCTGAATATGATACTTTGATTGCTAAAGCAGGAGGACTGGACATTCAGTTGCTGGGCATTGGTTTCAACGGGCATATTGCCTTTAACGAACCAATCAGTGAAGCAAAAATTTCCAACGAAGATTTTGCGGCTTTACCATCGCATCTTGTGGAACTTAATGAACTGACTATTCAGACCAACGCGCGGCTTACAGCAGGGAATGATTTAAAATTGGTACCGCACTGTGCTGCGACTATGGGAATGGCAAGTATTCTGGCAGCGAATGACATTTTATTACTGGCTTGTTTTCAAGAACAAACCGCGCCGCTTAGTAAAATCAAGGCTGGCGGAATGACATCTGAATTACCGGCTTCGTTTCTACTTCAGCATGATTGTTCGGAAATAGTTTATACCGCTGACAACATAACCCTTTGAGGCATTTTATGACAACTTTAATCAAAAATGCTCATGTTATCTCTCCGGATATTGATTTGGAGGGAGCATCTGTGTTGCTTGAGAGAGATTTGATTAAAGCTGTTTTGGTGGAAGGCGAAGAGTTGCCGCAAGCTGATATTGTAATAGATGCCAAGGGGAAAATGTTAACTCCCGGCTTTATAGACATCCATTTTCATGGTCGTTCCGGGAATGACTTTTGCGACGGCACCACGGACGCTTTAAACGCTATCGCTCGCGATAAACTTCAAGATGGAGTAACTTCGTTTCTTGGAACAACTTTAACGCTCCCCGAAGCACAGCTAAAACAAGCTTTGCATGTCGCTGCGGATTATATAGCTAAACCTCCATCAGGAGCTAAGCTTGCGGGGATTCATCTCGAAGGGCCATTCTTCAATCCTGATTGTATCGGGGCACAAAATCCAGACTTTCTCCGCTTGCCGGATATTGAACTTATCAAACGTCTTAATGCAATTTGTCCGATAAAAAAAGTTTCTTATTCGATTGAACTTAAAGGAGCGATAGAATTCACTCGTCAACTTGTGCAAATGGGAATTATGCCAGCGTGTGCGCACAGTGCGGCAAAATATAAGGACTTCAAAAAAGTTAATAAGCTTGGGCTCAAGCATATGACACATTTTTGTAATGTCATGACACCACTGCATCATCTGGAATTGGGTCTGGTAGGCGGCGGGTTGCTGCACGATGATGTTTTTATCGAAATGATTTGCGATAAAATTCATTTATGTCCAGAAATGATTCAGTTATTATTTAAGATCAAAGGACCGGATAAGATTATGCTCATTACCGATGCTATGCGTGCTGCTGGCATGCCGGATGGTAAATATGATTTAGGAGGAATGACAGCTATTGTTCGCGACGGCTGTGCCCGTTTAGCTTCTGGAGCTGTTGCAGGCAGTACTCTGCTTTATTATCATGGTTTGCGTAACGTCCATGATATTACTGGTCTACCACTCAAAGAACTAATCAAAACAACGTCCTGGAATCAGGCAAGATCATTAGGGTTGCCTAAGCTGGGAAAAATAACTCCCGGTTTTATTGCCGACCTGTTCATAATGAATTCCGACTTTAGTCCGCATAAAGTATTTGTGGATGGGAAACTGGCATTTGACCAGTAATACATTGGCTTCATTTTTCATGTATCCCTTTCGGGCATGTATATAGATTACACTATATTATGATAAAGTGCAAGTTTTGAGGCTAAAAAAATGGTACGCCCGACGAGATTCGAACTCATGACCTTCTGCTCCGGAGGTAGTAAGAATAAGCTCAAAAAATGCACATTTGTATCCCTATTGTATCCTTATCTTGCTTTTTGTTCCAATATTACGATAGATTATACTAAATTGTATTATTCTGTAATTAGTCACGAAAAGCCGGTGTCATATTTTCAATTTCCATGCGGGAAAGTTTTAATTTTTGAGCAATTTTACGCCAATGGCTAACAACTTCTTTGATATTGGCAAGGTGCTTGTTCGCCTGCGATACATCTAATCGAAAATGTGGTGCGACAGATAAAGCTAATTCAAAATCCAAAGAATTATCATCCATAGAGATATTTAGCGACAGGCCGTTACCTTGAGGATTTGGGTTGATATCATAGGCTGGTGAAAGTATCCAACCTTGCGGGTTCAACAGAAAACCATGATTACGCAAATGGTCATCAGTATTTGAAACGGCGATACTGAAGACAATACGTCGCCATAGTTCTTCCAAATCTTCATTGGGAGTGGCTCCGTGCTGAACAATGAATTGTGCTAAGTCAAGATAGCTGCATCCACTGCTAGAGTTGTCACCATCACTTTTCCCCAATAGTGTCATGGCTGATGCAAAGTGAATGCGTTTGCCTGAGTTACGGTCAAAGTGTTTAGTTAAAAAAGTATTGCCGTGTTTGGAGAATTTTTCAATCCGGCACTCAGGAACATTTAAACCAAGATTTCTGGCTAATTCATGAACCACCATTTCCCAAGCACCGGTATTAGCATTGTCCGCACGACTGGGAAATTTAGCAATCCATAGATTGTCATCTTTATCCATTACATTAGCTTTAGGGCGAGCTCCTCCTAGTGATGAACCTGGAGCTAACAGCATGCTCAGCCATTTTTCATGTTCACTATCTGATGGCGATTCATCTTCATAATGACGACAAGCTGCTTCAAGCTCGCGCAGGGAAGCCCAGGGAGGTGCAGGCAATTCAAAATCATTATTGAGAAAATCTCCAGATTTATCCAATTTGAATCGAAGAGCTCCCATTCTGGTAATATCGTGTACTCCCAAAAGATAATCAGATTCAAGTAATTGCTGGATAGGTCGATCTTCATGACGAGCTTTAATTGCTTCACGTCGGCGCATAAGTTGCCGTCCCCAACGGTCAGGAGAAGAGTCTAGAAAAATTCCAAAAATATTTTTATTGGAATCAGTATACTGTTTACTTGTCATTATTATAAATTTATATTTATTTGTTGATTATGCGGCAACCCTGGCTGCTTTTTTCTTTTGTCTCTGATGTTCTTTGAAAAACGGGTCATACTCTGCTTGGTCAATCCATAACCTCCACATCGTTACCGCTAGTTTACGTGCTACAGCAACCTTGGCTTTACGTCTTGCGATTTTTCCACCC
>Ga0255410_1092_pt1 | contig 11300 bp, 8 predicted proteins | sample CelNoTSeSYBR01J2_FD_182126 | JGI IMG/M metagenome (GOLD analysis project Ga0255410, IMG submission 182126) | Sediment cell enrichment communities from methane seep in Santa Monica Basin, California, United States - CellEnrichment... | ecosystem: Environmental > Aquatic > Marine > Cold seeps >... | reverse complement strand
GAAAATGTTCAAAATGTTTTTCTATTATATGGTCTGGTATAATTATTTTGTCGATTTGAACCAGATTCAACAAGTAATAAAAACACTGTCGGTGTTAGTTATATATATGTTTTTGATAGTGGTTTATCAATGGAAAATGGGAGATTATCAGCCTAACGGACCATTTACCCACCAAAATTCACTGTGTATGTATGTTATGACACTCGGTGGAATCTTTTTAGCTGCTCTGTTTGAACTTAAAATGTCACAGTTTAAGACAGCGTTTATGACTGGAATGTTTGGACTCTGCAGCCTTATTCAGTTGTTGACACTTTCTCGTGCCGGGGTAGTATGTTATGCCGGGTGTTGCAGTGTAGTTATATTCTTTTCATTTACTGTCAAATTCAAACCTAAAAAAGTATTTATATTTATGGCTATATTTATGATTGGGCTTGCCGGCTTGTTGTTCTACGCAAACTCAATTTATAACAGGTTTATGTACGCCCCGGAATCTTCAATGCAGTCCAGAACACATTTGGCGACGTCCGCTAAGAATATGGCAAAGGATGGATTTTTCGGGGTTGGTTTAAATAATTTTGGGATAAAGGTAAATGCTGAATATCCTTACAGTAAACACCATATGCCGGAAGGCTTTAAAGAAGGTTTGGTGGAAAGTATTTATTTAATGATTGCCGCGGAAACCGGTTGGTTGAATATGTTTGTCTTTATAGCTTTTATTTTGTATTTTTATTTTTCCAATGTGCGCAACATTTATTATTATCGAAAATCAAAGATGGTATATTTGCCAATTGCTATTTCTGGAGGATTGGCGGCCATATTTTTACAGTCACTTTTGGAGTGGGTTCTTAAACAATCACCTAATTTCTATCAGATGATGTTCTTTTTTGCTATTATTATGGCCATGGACAAGATCCACAAGCAAAACGCGAAATGCAGCAAAGAAGAGCTGGAAAATGCCGAACTTGCCATAAAAAACCTATAATACCGGCATCTATGTCGGCTATTTACCAAAAAGAACTTTCAATTTTCATTTATTTTGCTATATTATAAGCAAATTCAGGAGAGTGCAAGTGATAAAAATTGGCATTTTTACAACAGATTTTAACATTCGCCAGATTGCATTGTGGCGTTTAATAAATACCGGAAATGACTATAGTGTAAAAATGTATATTTTTACATACGATTCTGAGGTTTCTGAAGCAACAATAGAATCATATGCAAAACAGTTCAAAGGTCTTGAATTTGAAATTATTCCTGCCGCTAAAGGAAAAATTAGACTTCCGCAAAAGTTTTTAGAAATGGAAAAAGTGAATGTTGCAGTATTATATGATTATTGGTATAACTTTGAAAGGCAGATAGTTAAACAGGCTGTTAAGCATGGTTACAAAGTTGTTTTGCATACAATGATTGAACGTATAATGGATTTGCAGAAAAAATCTGAATCATTTTTTTCAAATTTACACTTAAGATGGGGCTTTACTAATATTGACGCTTTTTGTTTGCTGGGATATACCGCTAAGTGGCGCTTAAGCAATTTAGGCGTACCGTCTGAAAAAATATTTCTTGCCCCGAACGTGATAGATGATTCTCTGGTGCATGCGCAAAGAAAATTATATAACCGTAATCAAATACGTGAAGAACTTGATATTCCCAAAGAGGATGTTGTGTTTCTTTTATATCATGACTGGATGCATGATGAACAAGCTACATCTTTGATGAAAGCAATGTCGCTTTTGAAAGACTATCCTCAAATTGCTTTGATCTTTATTGGTGAAGAAACCAAAAAGCAGGACATATATAATTTATTAAGCAAAGACTTTCAGGGGCGTCTAATTGTTGCGGGGAAAAGCAGTATTGAAAAAAGTGGTTATTATTTTTGCGCATCTGATGTTTTTGTGATGTCTGCCTCTAAATATTATTGGGGGGATATGGGGAATTTTGCAATGCAATGGGGACTGCCGACTATCATTAATAACGCTTGTGAGTGCGGTGGGGAATTTGTGCTCGACGGCTATACCGGTTATTCTTTTTATGATAATGATGATGACGCTTTAGTGCGCTATATGAGAAAATTTATCACAAACCCCGAATTGATTGACCAGATGAGAATTGCTACAAACAACCAGATTCATAATTATACAGTGCAAACTAGTGCGGAAGGTTTTATGAATGCCGTAAACTTTGTTCTTGGCAAATAAAAATATTTCCATTTTTTCCTGATAAATACTCCCTGATTGTGGATAATTTCTTTTCGAACACGTATAATAAACTTCAGGAAGATTGAATAATTTTACCAGGGAGAATAGTGAAATAATGAAAATGAAACGTGTACTGGCCGAAAAAATTAACCGCAAGCATAAACCAATCTACACAATAGCTTTCGACGCGACTGTTCAGGACGCCGCAAAAATGATGTATAATGAAAACATAGGTGCGATGCTCGTGAATATGCCTGCGCATGAAGATGGCGTTTATGCCGGAATCCTGTCCGAACGTGATATTATTAACAGCTGCGCAAAATACAGTAATTTTGAAACTCTACCGGTGTCAACTATCATGTCAACAGACTTGATCTCTGCAGACATGGAAAACAGTGTGAAGTCAGTAGTTGCCTGCATGCGAAAAAAACATATAAGGCATATCCCATTATCTGAGAACGGCAAAATTGTAGCTTTACTGTCTATAAGGGATTTAATGTACTGTCTTGACATTCAAAAGGAAACAACCTTATCCCATATGAGCGATATGCTAGGTGCCTGCCAGCGAAATAAAAACTATTAATTAAATATAGTGGTGAGTTTAATAAATTATAAACTCACCTGGGAAAAAAGTTTGGACTTACTATAATCTTTTGCTGGGCATTGTCCATACCGTCATTCCATCAAGTTCTTTTTTGTTAGGCCAAATTAATGAGCTGATATAAGCAACCAGGATTAATATAATGTTGACAAATGCACTCGTCCAGTAAGCATGTATTTCTACTGTTAAACATTGTGGCAACCAACCAAAACAATTAAACATAAGGAATATATTTAACCCTAGAGCCATTGATAATCCGATAATTATAGCTTTATTCCCTACACGTTTAGAGAAAAATCCCAACATGAAAATTCCGAGTATACCTCCTCCAAATATTGAGCCAAGAATAATTGAAAGGTCAGTTATGCTTTCTTTTGGTATTTTATAAAGTATGATTGCTCCGATAATCATAAGGACGCCAGCTAAGACTGCAAATGATTTTGCCCATTTCAGGTAAAATTTATCTTGACGACCAGGACAATATTTTTTCAAAAAATCTATTGTAGTAACTGTGGAAATCGCATTAATTGAAGAATCCAGAGATGACATTGCTGCAGCTAAACACGCGGCAATAATGACTCCCGCAAGTCCTGCTGGAATTCGAGTAAGAATGAAATACGGCAGTATTTCATCAGCGGAGAGCTTTGCTATTTCAGCAGTAGGAAAGTTTTTATAAAAAACAAATAAACAAGTTCCTAAAAAGAAGAATGCCATCCAAGTTGGAATACTCATTGCCGCGCAGATCAATGTAGCTTTACGTGCTTCACGAGTGCTCTTAACGGCAAGATAACGCTGAACTACATTTTGGTTGCTAGAGTATTCAGTTGTAAAATTGATTACACCAAGCAACAGCATGACAAAAAATGTTCGTTCATTCAGAGCCCAACTGATGGGTCCTAAACTGAATTTTTGGTGTTCAGAACCAACCTGGAACACTTCGTTAAGCCCTCCTGGCAAATCATAAATAATAAAGACAAAACAGAGAATCCCTCCAAGCAGTAAAATAATCGTCTGAACCACATCGGTCCAGATAACCGCTTCGATTCCACCTAAAACAGTATAAAATCCGATAAAAATACCACCGACAACCATTACCCATATTACATCAAATCCAGTCATGCTGGCAACGGGTATTGATACTAGATATAAAACTGTCGCAAGCCTGAGCAACTGAAGTACTATAAAACTAGCTGCCGCGTATACTCTTATGCCTGTGCCATAACGCTTTTCCAAGTATTCAAATGCAGTAGTGCTATGTCCGCGGCGAAAAAACGGTATAAAAATAAATATAGCGGCAATCGCTACAAGCGGCAAAACCATATTAGACACAGCCTGTCGATAATCCAAGACATAAGCAGCGGCAGGTAAAGCTAGAAAAGTAACTGAACTGATTGAAGTTCCCAGCATAGATAAACCAACCGCCCACCCGGGAAATGAACGATTTCCTAAAAAGTATTCCTCTGTACTTTTATTACGTTTGGCAAAATATATTCCAACCCCGGCCATGCTGACCAAAAATATAAGAACAGCAATTACATCTGGTATTCGAAGAAGTCCCATTACATTTCCTTGTTTTATACTTATTTTAATCTTTTATAACTTGCTTTGCTGGAAGCATCTATAGATGACAGTGTGAATACGGCTGTCAAAATATCTTCTTTTCCAGATGAATACATGACATAAACTTTGCCATTAGTCACCACTGCCGCCGGATACTGGGCACCACCACCGCGGCCAAATACTTCTTCACGAGGAATAGTATATTTATGCGGACCACTACTGATTGAGTAACTTTTCGTTAACTTATAGCCATCCGGACTGTAAGTAATCATCAGGGGGTCACGTCCATAATGCCGGGGGCTTGGAATATCGAAGCTCGGAGCCATGTGATTACCGATAAACAATACCTTACCGTCACTACCATAAAATGCAATAGAATAGCTTGGTGAATCAGGAATGTTTGTAGGTTCCGCCGTTGGCCAATTTTTCCCATCCTCGGAAAAACTCGCGTATTTACGATGTGAATAATTATCATCACGTAGTAACAGACCGAATTTTCCGTCTTTAGTTTTATATATGGTTGACTCACATAGGCGTTTGGTATCAGGACCCTGGACGCTAATAGTATTTTCCACGCCACTATTTGGCATTATTAATCCTGGCACAACTTCACTATAATCCAAGATCGGATAGCCTGCTTTGAAGTGCCTGTTTCCATAAACAAATATTTTACCCAGTTTGCCATCGGGTTTGATTTCCCGTGAAATATAACTATAATGAACCATTTTGGGATAATTATGATCTTTATCCCAATAAGGTTTTTTTGATGTCCGTGCTTTATTCTCCCAGTATAATTTTTGATGTCCGCTGGCACGCCCGAATAAACGTCCTTTCCAGACAAAAAATCCACTTGACGCCAAAAACGGTCCATTACTTTTCCGGTCGGCCATCTTTACTGGAGAAGAGAATAATTCTTTGACTGGACTCCATTTTAAACCATCTTTGGAAGTTGAGTATAAGACGCGCTGTCCAGGACAGTCTTCGCCATAACTCTGATTGCTCCATGACGCATAGAACAAATCTTTATATTTGAACAAATTGGAATGATGATTGTAGCCACCATTTTTCCAATTGCCCTTGTAGATAACCGCACGTTTTACTCCTAGAATTTGTTTATATCCAGAATTTTTTTTTCTGGGGTCAGGCGTCGGGCATTGCCACATGTCAAGGACTTTATAGCCGTTACGGTTTTCACCCTTGTAGGAAAGTTTGCCGCGTTTGACCGCGGAAGATACCGGCAATGGATGTTTTTTTGCCATATCGGTTTGTACTGCACGTTTTTTGATTAGAAATGATTTGCCGGAATAAGGCTGTATCCTTTGGATTGCCATGAATCTTTTATTCGGGTATCGTTTTAGTACTATTTTAGAATTGTTATAGTATGGGGGGGCGCCGCTGAAACTAATTTCGCCAGCCATATTAGCACTGCCGTCATAAGTAATGACGCCAGCTTTGCCGCCTTTGTGCATCAAAGTGACAACTCCATTATATGGGCCACGGGGATCAGGGTTTAATTTATTTATTGACCGCTTGGGGGATACTGTATCATCACGTCTAAAACAATCTGCGTAAATTAATAATCTTGAAGGATCTACGCTGGCATAATCTGCTTTCTTCATATCAATAGCCCAATCATTTGTCATCCATGAACCATATGTATTAGCCCAGGCTTTCTTTCCCTTGCTTTTATCATTCGGACAACTCATGGCTTTGCGGTCTTTCATATAGGAATTTACAGACAAGACACGCCCCCATTCGCCTCGCCGACCACTGTGTGCATCGTTTGGACGCCATTTGTCATTATCATTCATATATGCGATAGTAGCATTATAACACCTTTTCAGGTTATCCTGGCAAGATATGCTTTTAGCACTCATTACTGCATTAGCCAGAATTGGAACAACTGTTACTGAAAAAAGCGCAAAAATAAAAACTATCGTCACTAATTCTATTAAAGTGAATTTATTCCTTTTTATCATATTTAGATTCTCTATTATTGATTAATACTCATTGAATCCTGTGCGCCAGAAAACAGGATCTTCTGTACGGCAGAAAACCTGTCAATTCCAGACATTGTGACACTGTAGCCGAATACAACTTCAGCGTCATTGCAATGCGGAACTGTTCCTCTCATATCACCAATTAGAATCTGTTTGGCATGCCCATCAAACATAGCCATTCCCGCACTCCTGTCACTATGAAACATAGCTACAGCACCCCATGATGAACCAGGGTTTCCAATCATCCTCCACATGGATATTCTTGGATAAGTTGTCCAATTTCTCATTGAATCTGAATAAATTATTAATTTTGAAGGACTTACTTTTTTATATGTTGTAACCTTCATATTCATATAACCGGAAGAATCGGCAAGTGATCCATATGTTTTTCCCCAGTAACCAACACCTCCGGGATAAGTGGTATCCTTCGGACAACTCATAATGGGACGTGAAGAAAGATAATTATTATCGTATAATACTCTTCCCCATGATCCAGCATCAGTATCTGCGTTGTTAGGACGCCAAAAATCATTATCGTCCATATATATTGCTGTAGATGTCATACACTGTTTGAGATTGTTGACGCAAGTAATACTTTTTGCTTTTTCCCGTGCTTTGCTAAGAGCCGGTAATAACATACCTGCGAGGATTGCGATGATAGCGATCACGACGAGGAGTTCAATGAGTGTGAAATTTCTAGTTTTCATAGCAATTTTCCTTTATGTTATTGTTTATTTCTTTTACGATAAAATTATGTAATTTTGTTAAAATATCTTTTTCTTCATTAGTTAGTTCTGGACATTCCCAACGACAATAATCCGTAATATTAACACCACACAAGTGCTGAAAAAACTTTGCGCTGCGTGGATATTTGTAGCAAACATGACGATGCAATACATCAAGTAATTGCTGTAACTTTTTTGCCCTTTCAGGATTGTTTTCAAAACAAGTCCATAATTCAGCATATAATTGCGGGAAAAAGTTGGCTCCAGTTCCGCAATACCCCGCCGCTCCTGAATTAAATGAATCAAGTGTGGTGTTGGTATTAGCATTGAAAAATTTCAAATTTGTATTGACGCATTTTTTAAGTTTGTTATTGATTATTTCAATATCAGAACAAGTATCTTTAACAAATAATACTTTGCCTGATTCAGCCGCCATGCCCAATGTTTCCGGTTCCAATAGACGATGATAAGGCAGGGGACATTCGTACAAACCCAGTTTTATATTACCAACTTTATCATAAAGCTTTTGCAATTCTTCCTGCAACTCCTTCTCGCTTGCTTCTGGTGTAACTAGTTGGCATGCCGGTACTACTACCGCATTTACTCCTGTGTCAGCCATGCGTTTTATTGAATTCAGGCGTTCGGTAAAAGTTTTGCCGAAGCCAGCGGCGGCTACTACTGAAATATCTGAGGCGAGGCGTGCTCTGGAAAATTCAGCTAACCCTAAACGTTCTTCTTCATTGAGAAAATACATTTCCCCGGAAAGGCATACCGTAAATATTCCAGCAGCACCGTTGTTTACATACCAATCAAGCAATTGACCGTTTCCATCCCAGTCAATGCAGCCGTCTTCGGTAAAAGCAGTTAAGCCAACCGGCCATGCGCCAGAAGGTATTTGGCATATCTTGTTGTGTTCTTTTATGAACATGGGATTCCGTTGATGCATTTTTTTTAAATCTCCTTATATTATTAATTTGTCTGATAGTGTAATTATATGGGATGAAACAAGGAATGTCAATACCTTGCTATGTGCAAAATATATTATTGATTTTGCATTTTTTGTTTAAAAAGTACATTTTTATAGTTTTTTTGCTAAAGATATTGAAAAAAATGCAAATCAAGGGTATAATCAATTAAAAGATAATCCAGTGATGAGAGTTTGATAATGATAAATATCCAGGAACTTAAACAAGCTATTATTCATGATTCTGAACAGTTGATTGAGCCGCAAAATTATTTTAAAGGGGGCGGTAAAACCGGTAGTGTTATTGATAATATTTTACTTATGAAGCGCTACCCTGAATTTCCAATTAACCTCAAGCAAAATTCCATAGATGAATTTTGTCATCGGCGTTACGTTTTAACAATAAATCTTCATACTGACGGTATTGCTTGCGTTAATGAAAAACCATTGACTTTACCTGAAGACTGTGGTTTTTTAATTTATCCATATCAAACTCATCATTACATAGTTGATCAAGATGATTTTTTCTGGCTGGTTTTTACATTTGAAACTTTGGAAGCTTATCCCACTAACTTGATGTACAGGATCGCGGAGCTGTCTGTAGGCAGTTATTTTTTAGTATGGAAATTATTAAAAATCTATTTGAGCCTGCAAAAAGAATTTACTGATGTCAAAAACGAACTGTTAAGTAAGTACCTTGAGTGTCTGTTGCTTGAATTACAAAGCTCTTCCCGTAAATCAAATCCTAAACTTCACGCTAATCGCGAGGTAAATAAGCAGCTTCAATTATTTGAGAAAATCAATGGTTATATTTTGCGCTATTTGAATAGCCCGGAGCTTTCGGTTAAAGCGGTCGCTGACCATCATTATGTTTCGGTAAGTTTTTTGCATACTCTGTTTAATAACATGGTTAAACAGACCCCGGGAGAATATATTCGCATTTTACGCCTTGACCGTGCCAAAAAACTACTTGCTCACAGTAATATCACGGTAGCTGAAGTTGCGGAACGTTCTGGTTTTTCTTCCCCTGCCGTATTCAGTCGTTGTTTTCATCGGGAAATAAAATTAACTCCACAGCAGTATATGCTTAAAATGAAGCAATAACAAATAAAGTTTTAATTATCCACGAAGATGAATTCTTTTGATACTATTTTTTGCAGGCATTCTAGACAGCGGGGCAGGGAGGTGGATTCTTTATGCTTCCCATGCAGTAAATTGTAGAGTTTTAGAAATGTGGCAATTGGAAAATCATGTTCCTGCCAACGTTTTTTGTAACCGATAAAACCATAAATCGATAATGTGTTTTTCATTTCCTCCAAGAAATTTTCCATCAGGGCTTTAAGTGTTGTCTGAACGTTTAGTTTTAATTCGCTTTCGGTTTGGATGCCCGCAAAAATATCTGGACAGTAGCTTACTTGAATATCAATTTTTTCATCTTGATTTAAAATGAATTCCAAAGAATATTGATAGGATTCACATTCCCAGAAAAGATATAAGGATTTAGAATCTTCTGACTGAGGATTTTCATTATAATAATCATAAATGTCAAATAAGATTTCACCCAATTCATTTATTGGTTCACAGTATTTTTTTTGTAAATTCATGATGATACATTCATCCGACGAATGTATTTCTACCTGAAGTTTGCCATTTATAACTTCTTTTAAGCTTATAATACTTTTCCCCATAGTTGCGCTCCTCTTTGGTTCACATACGCAAGCAATTCCGCCCCTGATGGTTTCAGGGACGGAATAATATACAGTTGTAGTTTATACTTTTTCTTGTGCTTTATAATGTGTATGAAGCAGTTTATGAGAAATTTTTTCCCAGTGGAGCTATTAGAAATTCTGTGTAAAGCTCCTGAACCGCAGGGTTGTGGTGTGATTTACGTAATTCCCGGCCTTCATCTTCACGGTAGATTGCCGCGATACGAGCTTCACGTACTTTATCGTTAGTGAAACGCGGCTGCCCGCCTCCACCAATACAACCGCCTGGACAACACATTACTTCGACGAAGTGATATGCCGCTTCGCCGCTTTTCATTTTTTCAATGACTTTTTTGGCATTGCTCAAGCCGTGTGCGACAGCTAATTTTACTTCTACTCCTTCCAGGAATGACCATTCAGGAACAAGACCTTCGAGTTTAACTGAAGCTTCTTTAACTCCGTCCAATCCGGCAACCGGAGTAACATGCAGTTTCGGGAACGGGAAATCCCTGCCGGTAACGATTTCGTAAACCGTACGCAAGGCTGCTTCCATAACTCCACCTGTGTTGGCGAAAATGTCAGCCGCACCGGTTGAGATACCCAATGGCGCGTCCATTTCAGAATCTGCCAGCGAGTTGAAATCCAGTCCGGCTTGTTTTATCATTTTACCGAGTTCACGAGTAGTCAATACAATATCAACATCGGTAACACCGCTGTCGTTCATTTCAGGACGCTGCGCTTCGTATTTCTTTGCGGTACAGGGCATAACTGAAATAACTACAATATCTTTCGCTTCTTTGCCGATCTTTTTAGCGTAATAAGTTTTAGCGACTGCGCCAAACATCTGCTGTGGAGATTTGCATGTGGAAAGATGATCCAAAATTTCAGGATAGAAAGATTCAGCGTAGTTGATCCAACCAGGCGAACAACTGGTAAACATTGGCAACGCAACCTTTTTATCTCCATCAACCAAAGCTTTTTTCAAGCGGGTCAATAATTCTGTACCTTCTTCCAGGATAGTCAAGTCGGCAGTGAAGTTTGTATCAAATACCGCGTCAAAACCAATATCCCGCAAAGCGGTAGTCATTTTTCCGGTAACCACTGTTCCCGGTTCATTATCAAAGCATTCGCCGAGAGCCGCACGGATTGCCGGGGCTGTTTGCACTACTACAAACTTGTCAGGATTGTCCAGAGCTTCCCATACTTCTTCGACTTGATCGCGTTCGGAGATGGCGCCTACTGGACAAACTGCTGCGCATTGTCCGCATTGGACACAGGTTACTTCTGAAAGCGGATGGCAGAATGCCGGTCCGATGTAAGTGTCATAACCGCGTCCCTGTGGAAACAGTGAACCAACGCCCTGAGTTTCGTTGCATACGTTTACGCAGCGGCGGCAGTTGATGCATTTGGCTGAATCCCTGACCAGTGCCGGAGTGCTGGTGTCATAGTGATGTTTTGCTTTTTCGCCGGGATAGTGGACGTCGGTGATGCCGAGTTCGCCAGCTAGCAATTGAAGCTCACAGTCATTGTTGCGGTCGCAAGTTTG
>Ga0255410_1090_pt2 | contig 11436 bp, 7 predicted proteins | sample CelNoTSeSYBR01J2_FD_182126 | JGI IMG/M metagenome (GOLD analysis project Ga0255410, IMG submission 182126) | Sediment cell enrichment communities from methane seep in Santa Monica Basin, California, United States - CellEnrichment... | ecosystem: Environmental > Aquatic > Marine > Cold seeps >... | reverse complement strand
CACTGTCGCGGACCCGCATACGCATACATTTAATCTGGAACTATTTGTCCAGAATCCCAAGATTCCTATTGCCGGAGATTTAAATGGTCTGGCAAAACTGCCGGAAATAGCTGGTGTATGGCGCACGTCATGTCTAAAAACGGGCAAATACCACGGCAGAATGGGAATTGCTTCTGAAGCAATCAGCAAGGATATTAAGGGTGAGTTTGTCTGGAAAGCAATTAAGGATCCAGGTTCCAGACGCGGTGCGATTATTTACACGCTTACCAAACTGTATGTAAAAGTAGAACCTCAAATATTTAATCTGCTTAAAACATATTCATATAGGGTATTGAAAAAAGATGCTCAAATAACTGATAAAGATCTTTTGGCTTTCGGCGTTCCCAAACAAGTAAAAAGTAAAGATAAAGTAATAGAAATCGCCAGACGCTGGCTGTTTCGCCCAGGAGATCTCGCAAAAGTAATATTGATCCAGAAAAATACTCCTCCGGGAATATATGTACCAATAGAATCAATACTTCATAAACATGGTAAAAAATTTGTTTATTTAATTAAACGCATCCCTGATGAACATTTCTGCAAACTGGTCAAAGTTGAAGTTGAGTTACTCAATCAACTTGGCGCTCTTCAAAATATAAAATCTCCAAAACTGAAAATCAGTGACGAAATAATATTTTCCGGAGTTCATTACATAAACGCGAACGATGAAGTTATTGTAAAAAAAGTTGAGGAGATTGAACTTTGATTCTTCCTGAATTGTCAATTAAATATCGTACTGTAGTATTTTTTATTGTTGCGGTCGGTATAATGTGCGGCTTTTACGCATTTAAAACTACTCCCCGGCGTGAAGATACAGAATTTACAATGCGCGTCTGTACCGTAATAACAAATTGGTCGGGAGCATCCGCGGAAAAAGTAGAAGACCTTGTTACTTTTCCGCTCGAAAAAGCAATTGAAGAACTTGATGAAGTAAAAGAGACTAAATCAACAACGACTCCAGGTCAATCAATCATCAAAGTTGAACTTGAAGATTCAGTAAACAACGTGAAACAGATATGGGATGAGTTGCGCGCGAAACTGAACAACGTGAAAATAGCTGACGGAGCAAGTCATCCGTTCGTAAATTCTAACTTCGGCGATACAACCGCATTGGTATTTGCATTCTACCAGGTACCTTTGCCGGGAGAAAAAAAAATCACCCATCCCTATTCGATGCGGAAGATCGAAGAAGTATGCGATGATATTTGTGATGAATTAAAATTGCTCAAAGGAGTAGCAATGACAGTAGTGGCCAGCGCTCCTCAGGAGGTTATTTACCTGGAGCCGGACCCTGGCACTTTAAGCCGTTTAAAACTCACTACTGAAGACTTGCAGCGACGCTTAATTTCGAGGAACGCGGTTGCTTCAGGAGGAGTAATTGACAGCAAATCAAGCCGTTTTCACCTGGTAACAGTCGGAGACTTTAACGCTGTTGCTGAAATTAATAAACTTGTTATTGGCGTAAACAAGGAAAACCGTCCGGTACTTCTCAGAGATATTGATATAAAAGTGCGCAAAGGCTATGAAGACCCTTTGCGGGTAATCACCCGTTATTCAGATAAGGATAATTTTCAACGCCCCTGCATTATTGTGTATTACACAATGAAGACGAATCAGAATATTGTCGAAATCGGCAATAGAGTAAAGTCTATGATTCCGCTTTGGGAAAAGACCATACTGCCTCCAGATATAAAAATGAGCATTGTCGCCGATCAACCCCGGACCGTAACAGAAAATATTTCAATATTTACTGACAATCTATTTCAGTCTGTTATAATTCTGGTTTTAGTGGCATTCCTCTTCATCGGTCCGCGCGTAGCTTTGATAATGGGAACGGCAATACCGGCTATAGTTATGATTTCATTTGCTGTTTCCAGGCTTTTTGATGTAAAACTTGAAAAAATGTCTATTACCGCGTTAATAATCTCATTAGGCATGCTGGTGGACTGCGCGATTGAAATATGTGATAATGTCCACCGCCTGCAGGAAGAAGGATATTCCCGTTTTAACGCGGTCGTTGAAGGAGCCAGACAGGTGGCGTGGCCAATTTTAATAGGAACCCTGACTACTGTTTTTGCTTTTTTGCCCATGCTGTTGATTCCCGGCAATATAGGTGAATTCATCAGAAGCATACCAATAGTCGTAGGCTCAACACTTATTGTCAGTTGGGTTGTCGCACTGACCTTTACCGTTGCCATGACCTGGCTCGTGCTGAAACCAGGCACCGATAAGGTGTCTCCGCTCATCCAGCTTATTCATTTTATTGAAAGAAAAAGAAAGAAGAAAAACAAGGAGAAAAATCAGCATAATGCTTACCGTCAAGCTTTACACTGGAGCATAAATCACCCCTTACTAGTTACTCTCGCAGTCCTTTCCGCAAGCATTTTCACTATTATGCTAATGGCTACCGGGCAGGTAAAAACCGACTTTATTCCAGCGGCAGGCGGAGATCAATTTGTTGTAAACATATGGCTGCCGGAAGGCTCATCTCTGAATAAGACCTCAGAAGTATGTAAACAAGTAGAAAAGATTATTAAAAAACAATCACATTATAAAAACCGCAGTAACATCATGCAGAACCGTCTTAACAATATGATAAGTTTCACCGGACAAAGTGCGCCGCGAATAAAACTTTCATATCTAATCGAATATCCCAAAAGCAACTACGCTGAAATTCTGGTAAATGTAACTTCGGCAAAAGAAGTTGGCAGTTATATGCGCACGGTTGAAGCGGAATGTCGGGCTACGCTGCCGGGCACACGCATCACCGCAAAACGTATTGGGATGGGGCCTCCTGTAAGATACCCGATAACAATCAGGATTCTCGGTCCGGATTACGACATGCTGAAAAAATACGCGGATCAAGTCAAAGGAGTATTTGAAAACGTTGAAGGGGTATACAATGTTCATGACAGTTGGGGAAATCTTGGTTATCAGTTAGATATTATTCCTGACCAGGAAAAATGCATCGCGGCGGGAGTTACCAGAAAATCAATAGCACAAAGCTTGAACGCTTACTATTCCGGACACTATCTGACCACTTACCGGGAAGATGATCATTTAATTCCAGTGTATTTGCGACTTCCTCCCGAACAGCGGCAGAAAATCCCAAATCTGGATACTATCTACGTTGAAGGACAAGAAGGCAAAGTACCATTATCATCGGTCGCAAAATTTGATATTACCCGTCAGCCAAACCGAATTGAACGCTTTAATAAACGACGCAACATGCAGGTACAGGCATCCACAAAAAAAGGTTACCTGGCAAATCCAATCATCGCAAGAAGAATGTCAAAAATTAAAGATATCAGAAAAAAATTGCCATCGGGTTACAATATAGAAATCGGGGGCACAACAGAAAAATCCAAAGAAGGAGCAAACCATATCGGCAGAGCTATGCTCATAAGTTTGTTCCTGATAATTCTCACATTAATAGTGTATTTTAATGCTATACAAAAAACACTTATCGTATTGGGGACTCTTCCTTTAGCACTAATCGGCGCCTTTCTTGGATTATGGATAATGAATGCTCCGCTGGGATTTTTTGCCCAGCTTGGACTGCTCGCCTTATTCGGTATTGTCGTTAACGGCGCAATTGTGCTTTTTGATTTCATTGGTATGCTTATTACCGAACGCCGTGAAAAACAAGAATTCAAAGTAGCGGCAGGGGAAAAATCTTATCATGGACTTAGTGAAGAAGCCTTTACCGACTGCGTGCTTGACGGCTGCACATTACGCGTGCGACCAATACTTATGACAACCTGCACCACTATTGGCGGCTTAATGCCCTTAATGTTTAACGGAGGTCCATTGTTTCAACCATTAGCGGTAGTATTGATCTTCGGGCTGGCTTTATCAAGTGTACTTACTCTATTTGTTATACCAACTATTTATTACTTCTTTGCCCGCAAATTCAAAATGAAATTAATCAATGAATTTAACGAGCATTTGGAATAAAGTTTTATTTACAACCGCAATTTTTGAGCAACTGCTCGAAATCACGACCGTATTTTATGTAGGTTTCGTATTTACGACGAGCGGATAATTCTGAATTTCCCTGGTCATCGTCATCATGAAAAACTGTCGCAACGTGCGGTTCGATTGAGAAGCCGCCGTCGTAGCCGTTCTTCAATAAGTCCGTTACGATTTGCTTGACAAACCCACTACCCTCGCCGGGAAATGTAAATCTAGTTTCGGGACGCTTGTAATTTTCTTTCATTTCCGTCGCGATGCCGTCCTTGATATGGACATAATAAATGTATTCGCGAACGTTTTTGTAAAATTCAAAGGCATTCTGCAAGGCATAGGGCTCTGTTCCGATACGACGGAAAGTAAAAACCGGATTGCCGGTATCATAAATTAATTTAAAACTGTCTGACCTGACATTTTCGAGCAGGCGTAAAGTGTGAACATAGGATTGCCCAGCATAGTTCATGCAATTCTCATGACCGTAAATAATTCCGGCGTCTTCACACATCTTAGTTAAAATATTTACCTTCTTGAAAATTATCTTTTCCAATTCAGGACTGTCAAAACGTTCGTCATCAAGTATTTTGAAACTCATGCCGCGAACGAGTTTGGTTCCCAATCGTTGCATACGCGGAATTGAATCCTTAAGCTCTTTAACGCTGGCATCGAAATCTTCCTCGCTGCGCGGGCTTTTATTCCAGTTCGCGATACCACTGCCGAAACAGTTAATACTGATTCCCGCATCTTCCAGTTTTCCGTAAAGCGTTTCAAATTCAGCATCCGAAATAGTCGCCAGATTTTTTTCACCTATCGCACGGAGTTCAATATTTTTCCAGCCTAGCTCAAGTGTAGCCTTGATTTGAGTATCAATATCTTTACCGGCTTCATCAGCAAATCCTGTTAAATACATAGTTTTTGTCCTATTTTATGTTTTGCCTATTGCAAAAGTTATTGTAAAACCTAAAAGTAGAGGCGTCCTTGGACGCTAACAAAGGTTACGAATATCATTATCCCAAAATGTCAATTCAGAGAGCAGTTCCTTTCGTAATGCAGCAACAGAAAGGTTTTCTACACAGTTATCCAGCTCATAGGGATCTTCATCCAAATTAGTCATCATCGTCGGAGCTAAACCATCATCCTGCCGCTCAGCGACCAACTTCCATGCCCCCTTAACAATCATACACCACTGAGCACGCTCGGAAAAAATTGCCTCACAAGCGCTTTCTGTTTCTCCTCGCAGTAGTGGAGCGAAACTTTTTCCGTCCACAGAAGCAACCGGGGATAATCCAGCTAGTTCGACACATGTGGGCATCATGTCAATCCCGGAAACGAGAGCATCGCTAACACGCCCTCCCGGCAAACCGGGAACATAAGCAATCAAGGGGATACCTGCTGACTCCTCATGTGGCAGACATTTGTTTTTAAGCCCATGACTGCCTTGCATATCGCCATGATCTGAGGTAAAGAAAATCATTGTGTCATCGGCTACGCCAAGTCGTTCAAGTTCACGCAACAGGCGTCCGATATTTGCATCGATCTGCGTGCACATGGCATTGTAAAGACGAATATATTCATCAAGGTTATTGCCGTAACATTGATAATCAGGATCCTTTTCGAAGGGACGAGGGCTTGGCGGAGAATAGGTTGGCGTAAAGGGATCAACATCCTGACAGTTGGCTCTGCGTATAATCTTTCGATTCTTATATAATTCTGCATATTCCATGGCCGGCTGTTCGGGATAATGTGGTGCCTGGTATGACATCATCAACATAAAAGGTTTGTCACTTTTCGACAAACCTTTGAGCTGGTCAATTGCTAAATCGGTAGTTACCTCTGTCCGATGTTGATGAAACAGGTGTTCTTGGTTTTCTTCATCATAAAAACACACATTATCATTGAATCCATTATAACACTGATAGCCAATAAATTTCTTAAACCCGCCACGTTTATCTTCTGTAATGGGCTCGTTACCGTTGCCACCAAGGTGCCATTTCCCAACCCAGGAAGTATTGTATCCAGCATTGTTAAAGGCATCCGCGAATGTTGTTACGCCAACAGGCAGAGGGAAACCATTGTCAATCACACCACACCGACTCGTGTATTGCCCCGTCAAAAGTGAACCCCGAAATGGTCCGCAAACTGGATCATTCGAATAACAACGACTAAAGCAAACACCTTTTTCTGCCAGTTGGTCGAGATTTGGTGTATCCACATTCGGATTATCCATGCAACCTAGCGCATAGCGGTTCTGCTGATCGGTGAAGATAAATAAAAGATTCACGGTTTTCCTTTACAAGTTAATGGTTGTCAGAACTTTAACTTTATTTATTCTTTTCTTGAATCACGAGTTATGAATTCTTAAAATGATGTACTAAAATCTTCTTCGGCTACTGTTCCTGCCGGAGCTTCTTTTGTAAATTTTGAATTATCTATAAGTTTTTGTAATTCGACCGCGAATTCTCCTGAATCCATCGGCAATTCAATAGTTTTGTCTTTGATTGCAGAAAGCAGCATGGCATTGCCTATCTCCAAAGCATTAATGCCTTCTGGAGCCGGAGCCATAACTTGCGTATCATTGATTATCGCATTGGCAAAGTCTTCGATCACATCACGATGCTGGAATTGATTTGAAGATGATGCCGGAATTTCAACATTCCAGAAAGCAGGAGTGCCAAAACGTTGCTCCGTGGTAGCGGAAAATTCTGAAACCGAAATTTCATTGCGCTTAAATTCGATTTTTCCGTTCTCGTATACAAGTCGTCCTCGCTCAGCAGTTATTTCCAGACGATTAGTGCCGGGAGCTTCCCCGGTGGAAGCAATGAATACTCCGGTTGCGCCGTTAGGGTATTCCAGAAATGCCGTAACTTCGTCTTCAACTTCGATTTTGTGGTATTTGCCGAATGACGCGTTGGCACGAATTTTGGTCGGCACTCCGAAAAACCATTGGAGTAAATCCAATTGATGCGGACATTGATTCAGCAGCACACCGCCGCCCTCACCTTTCCAAGTCGCGCGCCAATCGCCTGAAGCGTAATAGATTTCTGTTCTGAACCAGTCAGTAATAATCCAGTTTATACGCCTGATCTCACCGAGTTCACCGCTGTCAATTAACTGTTTTATTTTGCGATGAGCCGGAATTGTCCGCTGATTAAACATAGCTGCAAATTTCAACTCAGGATGTTTAGCGGCGGCGGCAATCATACTTTCAGCGTCCGCCTTGTGTACTGCGATGGGTTTTTCTGTCAATACATGCTTGCCATATTCAAAAGCTTTTTCCGCATATACATTATGGAAATAATGCGGCGTCGCAATAATCACTGCCTCAACATCAGCTTCCTTAAAAAACTTATCGCTATCCACAAAACCAGGTATATCATTTTTCGCACTGAATTCTTTGATTTTTTCAGCATCAATGTCGCATACCGCGGAAACATAACAGTTTTCCAATGAAGCAATACTGTTTATATGAGCAGTCCCCATTCCACCGATACCGATGATTCCAACTTTTACTTGTCGCATAATAGTAATTCCATATATTGATTAAAGATATAATTAATTATAATTTACAGAAGTAAAACTGTCAACGATTTTATACATTTTTATGACAAAAAACTTATACCCTTGACACTTAAAACATAAGACAAAAAATTACTTAATTTTTTATTTTAAGCTTAAATACAGTAATTTTTATTTTACAAAAACTTGTATTCTTGTATCTTTGAAATATATTTATCAAAAAAGGTGGTAAATAATGCTGAGTAAAGTTGAAATCATCAAGAATAAATTGGTCACAGACATCAAACGGGGTGTTTTCCGGGTTGGTGAAAAGATTACGTCACGCAATAAATTATGCCGGAAATATAATTATTCACGTACTACTGTTGACCGTGCAGTCCGGGAGTTGACCGCTGCCGGTTATTTAGCTTCACAGCAAGGCAGCAGTACTTATGTAATATCTGACAAACCCATTGACAAACCGCAGCATTTGTTTGTCATATCCGGTTTTCATGATATACATACAGCACATGCTGTCCGCGAATTATTTTTCCCTGAAATTGATTTCAATATCCCGGTGAGCGGACTGCCGGAGCAGGAAGTAGCGACAAATCTTAACCGCCTGTGTCAGCCTGGATCTGCGGTTATCTGGATCAGCCCCAAGCTGGAATCAATCCATTTAATGGATTATTTAGCCAAGACAGGCGTACCGCAAATTTTAGTCAACCGCAAGTATAACAATTATGATTACGTCGCGACGGATGCCAAAAGCAGCATAAAGGAGGGCCTCTCATGGTTGATGATCGAAGCCGGACGGGATATTGCCTTTATATCCTATAAAGACACAACCGCTAAACCGTATTTGCACGAACGTATTATTTCGTTTTACGAATCCTGTGTCGAGCTCGGTGCTCATTTAACACCGGATTCGATATTTTCCCGCGAATTTGTTGACGTCCCATCAGAAATAGCTGAAATCGGACGAAGTTTATTTGTCAACAAAAAACCGCCCAAAGGTATTTTTGTAATGCATCAGGATTTGGTTTTGCCTTTGGTAACTGTCGCTCAAACTTATGGTTTTATACCCGGCAGAGATTATAAATTACTGACATTTGATTATATCAAGGGCCTGGAAAATTATACTGGAATCGGCATGCTTGAACAGCAAATAAAACAGCTTTATCACGAAGCCGCCGGCTGGTTGCAGAAAAAACCCACGGGACAGCAACAGCAATTCAGAAAAGATATAAAAACAGAACTCATAGTCAGCTAGGCTTTAATTGTTTTTTGCTGGTTGTTTGTTGTGAAAAATCCATTTTTAAATTGTTTTTTATGCTTATAATATACACTGTTTAATGTGTTCTTTTGTATATTAAAATAAAAACAGGTAAAATCAATGCAATTACTGCCATATCCAAAATCTGTTGTACTCCTCGACGGAGTTTTCGAACTCAATGATGAAACAAGTATAAACCTTGCTCCTGAATGCGGCTTTGAAGCGCTAAAGCCATGTGATTTAATGCTGGAGCTTATGAGTGAACTAACTGGACGACGCGGAGTTCTTACTCGTTCAAACAAACAACTTGAAAACTCAATCACCCTGAAGCTGGCAAGTGGTGCGCCTCAAGGATACATGCTGGTAATTAATGAAAACGGCATAAGTATCTGCGGAAACGATGCGCCGGGACTTTTCTACGGCATTCAAACTTTGTGCCAGATAATGCTGTCCGAAGGGCGCAAACTGCCTTTCTGCAAAATTGAAGATGCTCCTGATTTCCGGGCGCGCGGCTTCTATCACGACTGCACCCGAGGCAAGGTTCCGACTCTGGAAACCCTTTTTGCCCTGGTTGACAAAATGGCTTCTTACAAACTTAATGAACTGCAGTTATATGTTGAACACACCTTCGCGTTTTCAAAACACGTCGACCTCTGGGCCGGCTCAGATCCATTGACAGCCGAGGAAATCATAAAACTTGATGACTATTGCCGCAAAAATCATGTTGATCTGGTACCTTCTCTCAGCACCTTCGGCCACATGTATATGATGCTCCGCAGTAAACGCAAAGAACATTTGAATGAACTTGACATCAAAGCATCAGAAAAACCTTTCTCCTTCTATGACCGTATGGCACATTATACCCTGGACTGTTCGCAAGAAGAATCGGCGGAGCTGGTAAAAGAAATTATTGATGAGTTTGCTCCACTGTTCAGCTCTAAATATTTTAACATCTGCTGCGATGAAACGTTCGACCTCGGCAAAGGGAAAAATGCCAAAAAATCTGAAGAACTGGGCAACGAACGTCTTTATGTTGATTTCCTGAAACCGATTATGAAAGTTGTCAAAGATAATGGGAAAATACCGCAATTCTGGGGTGATATTATTTTAAAAGCCCCTGAAATGCTTAATGAAATGCCCGAAGATATTATCGCTCTCAACTGGGATTACACTCCAGAGATCATCGGACACAGCGACAGTAAAGGCTTTTCCAAGGCTAATATGAGATTTTACAACTGCCCCGGAGTAGCCGGATGGAATACCACGATTAACCGTATTGATGACGCAAGCAGGAATATCATCAACTTCGCGCGCCAAGGTAAAGAATTCGGAGCTGAAGGCTTATTAAATACTGACTGGGGTGATTTCGGACATCCGAATTTACTGGCGTTTTCATATCATGGCATGCTTCTCGGCGGAGCCGTCGGCTGGAATGTAGATAAAAATTCTGACACGGATATTTTTGACTCCTCTTTTGATTTGTTTGAGTTCGGTAGTGATTTCGCTGGAATTGCCAAGTTGCTCAGGCGTGCTGATGACGCCCAAAATATTACCTGGGCTCACATTTCCCGCTGGTGCGATCCTTCATTGCATGCCGCAGATGAATGCCCGCTCGAAATAATGAGTCAGGAAACTAAAGATTTCACAATTGAATCAATCACAAACGCGGTTGATTCTCTGGAAATTGTTTATGACGAAATGCTCGATGCTCTCGCTGGTTCATTTTCTACAGATCCACTGGCTGGACGTGAACTGCTTTGCGGCATAAACGGTTCTATTGCCATGCACAAGACAGCGGCAGCGGTTAGGATGAAAGCTGAAGGCATTGAATTAAGCGGCAAATATCTTCCTTATTCAGTCGCGGATCAAGTAGTTAAATTTGAACGTGAACTTTCTGAGCTTTGGCATTTACGCAATAAACCATCAGAATTTTACCGCTTAAAAGAGACTTTATTAGTGGTCGTTTCACGCCTAAACGCGATGTAAGAACTGTCGGTACAAAAAAGTTACTCAAAATGCATAATTATGCTTTTTGAGTAACTTTATATTTATGTTACATACTGCGAATTGTTAAAAGTTTCGTTTTTACCGCTTTTACTTTGCCGTTTTTATCAAGCAGTTCAACTTTAAGTTCAGCATTGCCCGGGCTTAGCCCGGCAAGTCCCAGATTTGCGGCATTGACTTGTTTCACATCATGCAATATTTGTTCAGAAATAGTTTTAACGTTTTGAACAAGCTCGACCCTGAGTTTACAAGTTTTGGCTTTATCCTTATCAAAACCAGCCAGTTGAATATTGATTGGAATATTTTTTTTCGGCAGCAGGATACCATCAGCAGCTAATATTTTGCCAATTACTATATCCTTGTTTTTTACGAATTTAACCTCCTTAAACTGGTAAGTAAGAACTTCGCCGTGTTTATAAATGGCTTCAAAAAGAGTAAAACAAAAGCTCTTGGCACTCTTTGCCAATTCAGGACGTTTGCTAATAATATCTTTAACAGGTATTACATATTTCTGCCAACTTCCTTCCCTGACCATTGCAATATCATCTTTTTCATAAATTTTATTGGCAGGCCATTTATTTTTGGTACTCAGGATAAATGTGCGTAGCCTGGCTGGCCCCTGTTTTAGTTCAGGTCGGTTTGATGTGACTTTG
>Ga0255410_1091_pt1 | contig 11560 bp, 7 predicted proteins | sample CelNoTSeSYBR01J2_FD_182126 | JGI IMG/M metagenome (GOLD analysis project Ga0255410, IMG submission 182126) | Sediment cell enrichment communities from methane seep in Santa Monica Basin, California, United States - CellEnrichment... | ecosystem: Environmental > Aquatic > Marine > Cold seeps >... | reverse complement strand
TTAATTTTTCAATTATTGAAGCTATTTTATTGCGATAGTTCATTAAGTTTTCAGGATTGCTGGAGTACTGGTTTACCGCCACTGCGACATCGGCAGGGACCTGTAAAAGTTTCTCAGCTTGTTTGACTAAGTTTTTATCCTTGGAGTTTGCTGTAAGTTTTTTCAGCAAAACCAGATATTCGTAATCCTCAACTCCGTCACGCAGATTTTCCAAACGAAGAGACGGCAGGATTCTTCCATCTTTACCTGGATAAACGTAATTACCCATACCATTTTTGGACTGACGTTTTTTAGTAATGCAGCTTATAATATAAGGTTTCCATGCTTTTTCCGGCCATTCACCTTTTATATCCAAATTAGTACTCCACTCCCGGTTTATACACCAGTAAAGAACGCCATTAATCTTATACTTATAGGACAGGGTGAATATTATACGATTATTAAAAACCGGATAATCCATAAAGAAATTAGGGTAGGGGACCAGTGGCGTGTCCGCACAATACCACCATAATGTTTTTCTTTTTGCTGCTAATTCTTTTATTTGTTTTTCGTTGCCGACTAAATAGCTGAACGACGGTACCCATACCTTGAAATAATCAAGCAGTTCAGGATATGGAGATGAAGTCTGTATAGTTTTTAAGTCAGGAAATTCTTTTTTGACAGCAGACATGATTTGTTTAGCCGCGTCTTTTTCAGCTTTCTTGTGACCGGCGACTTCATCGAATGCATACAAATAAGCTTCTTTTTCAAAACCAGCATTTTTAAGCAAATTAATTTTTTGCCTGTAATCCGAAATAATTTTCTTAAGTTCTTCCTGACTAACCGGGCTGTTTCGTTTTAAATAACCCAAGGTACAAAAATTGGCGCCTTTCTTTTTTAATTCAGGCAGGAATTTTAATTCAGGATAAATGCCGCGAGAATATATATTGTTGGGTGTTACGCGGTATTTTAACAGAAAATCATATATGTACATCTTTTCTTTGTCAGAAAGTTTTCCCTTCTCATACCATTTACTGTAATTACCCTCAAAAAATGAGAATATAACTTTACACGAACTGGTAACAGGTAAAGTGAAATCATAAACTTTCAAATGAACATTAATTAATTGGGAACCGACTTTGATTTTTCCTTTATAATTACCGGCTGCGACATCATTATCAACATGCACACGCACATAAACTGGTGCGAAACCATTTTTGGGAACTGTTACATTTTCCTGCTGTCCCTCCATAATAGGGTCCGGGTAATATCCAACGTAATCTACATCATATACTGGCTTAGTAGTTTTTATAGAGCGGATAAACCCCCATTCAAGTTTATCTGTCGGAATAATTTTTCCTGATGCGGATTTGAGCTCTGAAAGGCTTATTTTAACATCTTTTACTTCGCTTTCAGGATTTCCCAGTAGGATTAATTGAAAACCTTCATATTCGTTGCGTGCGGCGGATATAACAGCTTTGTTTGTCAATTTAAATTTACCGGAAGAATAATCATTAACCCGCAGTATACGAGAAGCTGTCGGGAGTACTGAAACTATCATTTTTTTATCATTAGCGTTCTTAGCAAAAAAGCTATGATATTTCGCGCTTGCCGCCAGTGATTTTAGCTCTGCCATTGTCATTTTCGACAATTTATCATTACGCAAAGGTGAAGCGCTAATGATTTTTATATATTTCTGACGTTTAAGTTTTTTTGTGCTATCTGACTTTTCCTCATAAAGTTTCACCAGCCGCTTGAACTCAGCGATTTCATCCGCTGACGGCGGGGTAACTCCGGAAGATATTGTAACCCGGTCTATCAAACCGTTGAATGGATATCCAATGCCGCCGCCATAGTAACTTTCTCCAGCCCCTATGTATGCCGGTTGACTGTTAGTTACTAAGGCTCCCGGCTTGTATAATTTTTGGAAACATTGCTTGCCGTTTAAATAGCCGGTAATTAATCCTTTGCCATCCATAGTGACAACCAGATAATACCATTTTCCTACTTCAATCAAGGGTTTTACGCTTCCAGTAACAATCCACTTGCCATCACGCTCTTTAAATTTAAATTGAGGCTTACCGTCTTTAAAATCAAGGTAATAATTTATCTGGTGCGGTTTAAGTTTGCGGTTACCTTTCCACAATAAAGTTCTGTACGAATTAATCTTTTGGGGTTTGAAAATACAAGAGATTGTGAAATTGTTTTTCAGGCTGATAGCAGCTGAGTTATCAACTTTTAACTGATACCTGCCGCCTTCAAAGCGGACAGCTTTTCCATAAAGACCATCGACAAGCAAGTTTTTAGTATTTTTAATTCCTTTAAAAACTGCCAGGTTCTTTCCTGAAGAATCTTTAAATCCATCCGTAGTTAGATTAGAAAATTTCCATCCGGCATCAGCTCCGTGAACACATGTCAGGAAGCCAATGAAACACATTGATATAAATAAAAGTTTCATAAGTAATTCTTTTTTAATTGATTGTTATTAAGATATTGAGGTTCTACAGATCAATGGAGACTCGTTGCATTGACCATCCGCCGCTAATCCCATACTGACGAAATTCGCCTTGACGCAATGATTCAACATGACCATCAAGAAATGCATTGTTAGCTGAATTATTATGGCGAAGCTCCACAGCCCGTTCGCTGTTACTCGCCGGCTTGTACCAGACGATTGAACTGGTAAATACCCAGTCGTTAATTCCGGCAAAGGTAGTGTAGTAAGTACTGTCAGCCAAATAAATCTTTTTCGATACATCTTTGACATTGGTTATTTTAACCGCCCCTTCCTTATTAGTTGTGGTATTCCAGTTCAAATGTATATTCATCCCATAACTGTAAACCTGAGTCTTGCTGATTTTTTTACCTACATCAGTAATTCCCAGTGTGACATTATTCCGGGTTGGACAAATGGCGATCATTTGATTGGGTACATATTTCAAAGTGTTCAAAAATCCAAACCAACGAGTCGCACTGCCCGTAAGAGGATCAGACACGGCATTAGCAGTAAATGCTAAAGGAATATAGTCTCCATAATCATTGGCATACATTAAGCCGCCAAGTGAACATTGCTTTAGATTACTTGTACATTTAATCTGTTTTGCGGTTTCACGCGCTTTATTCAATGCTGGAAGCAGCATTGAGGCAAGGATTGCTATGATAGCGATCACAACGAGGAGTTCAATGAGTGTAAAAATTTTATGCTTTTCCATTTTTTTGCTCCTTAATTTTGGAAAACTTTAATTATTGACACGATGTTCTTATTCTATATTATACAGGTATTTTCAGCCTAAAGCAATAAGAAAATTGATGAATAACTTGTAAATACGAAGTCATGATTGTATAATATATTAGATTTGAATTTTATGGGTTAGGATTTAATAACAGTGGGGATATAAGCTATGAAAATGATAATATACCGGGCAAGTTCCCTTAAAAACGCAATAAAATTACCGATTTATTTACGTGCTACAGGCTGGCATACTGCAAAGCAAGGATGGACGGAAGAAAACGACGGTAAAAACAGAAATTACAGCGGATTGTTCTGGTGCATGGAGGGAAAGGCAAAGTTTACTATAGACAATAAAAAATATACCATTAAAGCCGGACAAGTTCTTTATTATCTTCCTTACGAATCTCATTTTGTTGAAATCACCAGTAAGCATTGCACTTATTACTGGGTAACTTTTGATGGTCCATTACATGTAGAAATTTTACAAAACTTTAAATATCCCCGTACCCCTTTTAATGCTAAAGGGTGTTTAGTCACACTTTTTGAAGAGTTATTTGAAATATCACGCGATTTGACTCCTGCAGGACTACAGCATGGCAGCCAGGCGCTTTACAATCTATTGATTGCAGTTGGAACCAGCTCCACAATACCACGGCACAATACCAGAAATCAGCAACTGACTAGTGATTTTGTTGATTTGACAGCTAATAACTTTAAAAATGAAAGCTACAATGTGAGTGCCGCTGCTGATATTCTAAAAGTACATCGCACCACACTCGGCAAAGCTTTAAAAGAACAATTAAGTATACCACCAAATACATATATTATTAACATTCGTTTACAATATGCCCTAAAAATGCTGCATGAAACAAACTTGAAAGCATCGGAAGTAGCTGTAGCTTGCGGCATTCCTGATCCCTGTTATTTTTCAAAATTAATAAAGCAGCTTACCGGCCTGCCGCCACACAAGCTTAGAAATAATTAAGTATTTTTTACAGTATCAACTATTGTTTCCATTATTTTATCTGGATTCATGCCGTGCTTTTTGCGGAGAGTTTTTGGTGTTCCGTGAGGGATGATTTCTGTTTGCCAGCCAAAATGCCTGACGCCTTTATGATCGCAGTTGATTAATACTTCATCCACCTCCGAAGCTAATCCTCCGGTTATTTGACAGTCTTCTAAAGTGAAAACCGGCATTGTGGAGGCTTGTTTCTTTAGCAGTTCAGCATCGAATGGACGCAGGAAGCGAACATTTACGACAGATAACTCAATCTTCTGAGAAGCAAGCTTGCCCGCAATATCTTGAGCATTGAAAACTTCCGGTCCCATTGCCCAGATAACACCGTCTTTGCCTTCACGAACAACTTCAGCTTTAGCGCTTTCCAGTATGAGGGGAGGGGCGTCAGAAAGATTTTTCACATTTTTTGAAGCTCCGCGTGGATAACGAATTACAACTGGAGATTTGAGTTTGTGGGCGGTAAAAATCATTTCCCTTAATTCATTTTCGTCTTTGGGAGCCATGATAGTCAGATTCGGCAGCCCCCGGAAAAATCCAAGGTCATGGATTCCGTGATGAGTCGGGCCGTCTTCGACAACTCCCGCACGGTCGAGACAAAATATTACTGGTAGATTCTGTAGACAAACGTCATGAAAAACACAATCCAGGGCGCGCTGCATGAAAGTCGCGTAAAGCGCAACTACCGGACGCAGTCCAGCCGCTGCCAGTCCTGCCGCGAATACTACTGCGTGTTCCTCCGCGATACCAACATCATAAAATTTATCAGGATATTTTTCACTGAATTCAGTCAAACCGGTGCCTTTAGCCATTGCCGCGGTAATAACCGCCAGATGTTCATCCTGACCAGCCAGTTCTATCATTGTTTTGCCAAAAGCCTCGGAAAAAGTCAGCTCGCTTTTTCCGTTACTTTTACCAGTTGCGGCGTCAAAAGACGATAGACCATGAAATTTTTCAGGCGCGGCTTCAGCAGGTTGATAACCACGTCCTTTTTCGGTGATAACGTGTACCAGTAAGGGTCTGGTAGTCTCACTCAAAACATCCAGGGCACGAATGAGTTTCGGCAGATCATGCCCGTCAAGAGGTCCGATATAACGCAAGCCCAGTTCTTCAAAAAAGACGCCGGGCAAAAACATACTTTTAGTTGTTTCTTCAATTCTCTGAATCATTTTGCTGATATCATTATGACCTGGAATTTTACGTACCATCATTTTTGCCAGGTTTTTAAAGCGGTTATAACCACGCCCGGAAATAATGCGGTTAAGTGAGGATGGAATCGCACCAACATTTTCGGATATGGACATTTTATTATCATTAAGGATGATGATAAGCCGCCGGGTATTCATGCTGATATTGTTTAAGCCTTCAAGCGAGATGCCACAGTTCAAGGAACCGTCACCAACAACAGCGACAACTTTTTCGTCACTGCCCTTGCGTTCCGCGGCGACAATCATTCCCAGCGCCGCCGAAATGGCTGTGCCGGCGTGTCCGGCTCCGAAACAATCATATTCAGATTCATCGCGGGACAAAAATCCTAAGCAGCCTTCATAATTACGCAGAGTTTTGAAAAGTTCTTTTCTGCCGGTAAGTAGTTTATGGACGTATCCCTGATGTCCGACATCCCAAACCATTTTATCTTTTGGCGCGTTAAAGACATAGTGTAAAGCGATAGTTAGTTCAACCACGCCAAGATTAGACGCGAGATGACCACCAGTTTCAGCAACGGTGTCAATCAAGACTTGCCGTATCTCTGCGGCTAAAGCGGGCAGTTTATCTACAGAAAGTTTTTTTAAATCAGCCGGAGACTGAATATTATCAAGTAAAGTTATTTTATTTTTCATAGTGTTAAAATAATCAATAATTCTGTTTTTACAATCTCCGAATTTGCTTTTATCTGCTCAACAAGTATATTTTTTTATAGTTAATTACCAACAAAGCCAAATGTGAGGATAAAATGTCAAAATTTTTCATTGCTTTATTAACAGTTTTTTGTCTAAGCGCAGTCGCCCAGAAATCAACACCGCCCGTCAAACACAATATGACTCAAAAAGTTTTGCTTGAAAAAATGGAAAAAGCTGTTGATCCTGAAAATCTAGCCAAATCATGGAAAACCACAATAATCAAAATGCAGTTGGCAGTACCTATGCAACAACTGAAAATGTCAGTAACTGCTATGTATAAATTCCCTGACAAAAGCAAAGCTGTCGCTGCAATGCCTGGAATCCCTACTGTAACTCAGGTATTTAACGGCAAACAGGCCTGGAAAGAAACAGCTGGATTAGGCATTCAAATGAAAAACGGAATTCAATTGGCTTTCGCTAAATTTGAATGCAAAAAATCGAACCCAACTCTGAAACAAACTGAAATATACGAAAAGATTACGCTTGATCCCTATTTACACAAAATTGGAAATTTTTCCTGTTATAAATTAATTTGTACTCTACCAGCTGAACTCAAGGTTGCTCCTAACCAATTATTTGTTGATAACAAGGAATTTTTAATTCGCAGCAGTATCGAAAACCAGCTTACGGATATGGGTGTTGTCCCAGTAAGCCTTACCGTATCAGATTATAAGATTATCAAAGGCATAAAAACTCCAATGCTTGTAAATATGAATATGATGGGAATAAAAATGATCGGTAAATTACTTTCTGTTAAGGTTAACGAGAAAATCGCTGATTCTGAATTCGAACTTCCTAAAAACAAGTAAAGCAAATGCGAATAATTTTATTTTTGATCTCAATTCTGTTCATCGGCGGAAACCTTTCCGCCGGAACGGCGCAAGGTCGTGCCAAACAAGTTTTGAATGAAGTCTGGAACGAAGTCAGTCGTCGTCATTTTGATAAAAACTTCAAACAGCAATATCAGAAACTCTACAAAAAATTTGAACCCGCGATCCTGAAATGCCGCGACGATAAAAAACTGAGTAGAGAAATCAATAAGCTTTTGCGAGCTCTGGGGCAAAGCCATATCGCACTCATGCCGCCGGTCAGTGCCAGTTTTTCCAGAGCAATGTCAACTATTCGTAAGAATACAGCTCCGAGTAAAAACAAAAAACGAGGCTCCCACAAAAAAACTGTACCGCCACCGGATCTTCCAGCGGATACTGGGGTTACTTTATCACAAAGCAACAATCAGATTTGTGTTACACGGATAAGGAAGAATTCTCCTGCCGCAAAAGCCGGAATTAAAATGGGTGATGTGATTTTAGCGATTAATAAAATTGTTCTGCATCCTGAAAAGAAACTGTATATAGGCTGGCCGCTTATCGCGCGGGCATTGCTGTCAGGGCAGCCCGGAAGCAAAGTGACGATCAGGATTTCAGATGGAAAAAATATTAAACGTACTGTTACGTTGGACCGGCAGGTTAATGGAGAAAGATGGTTTAAGTTGGGAGTACTGCCGCGGTCGTACAGTGATTTTTACGCGACTATTCTGCCTGGAAAAATCGGTTATATACAGTTTAATGAGTTTTCTACTCCAATGCTGCTGCGTTTCCGAAAAGCAATCATCGGCAAACTTCGCAATATCAAGGCTTTAATCATAGATATGCGGGGAAATATTGGCGGTATGCTGATGTATCCGCCATGGCTCGCGGCGTGGTGCTGTCCTGAAACAGTTCCATTTGGTAAATTAGTTATACGAAGTACAACTCTGCAACCGAAATCTTTTCCACAGGCGAAATGTTTCAGGGGGCCATTGGCCATTTTGATTAATAATTATTCCTACAGCTGTGCTGAAATTTTTGCCGCTGGTATGCAGGATGCGAAAAAGGCTAAACTTTTCGGAACAACAACTTCCGGCAAATGCCTGCCGTCAATGTTTTTTAAACTTCACAGCGGTTTTCGTCTGCAAACTGTCATGGGCAATATTATACGTGTCAATGGCAAGGGAATTGAGCGTATTGGCGTAGAACCTGACGAAAAAGTTATTTTAAGTATTAAATCTTTGCGCAAAGGGCAGGATAATGTCATTAAAACTGCCAGAAAATATCTTTTAAAGCAATAGTTTTTCTGGATTATTTGTCAGTCTTATTTGAAAAAACTCTGTGTTGGATTAAGCTATAATATAAAGAAATTCAGGGATACAAGTAAATGCAATATATTATCAGAGACCTAAAAAATGAAGAACATGGACCTATTGACTCGGAAACTTTAGCAAAATGGGTAGATGAGGATCGTGTCACAGCAGAAACTCAGGTGCGCAGTTCTTTGATGCCAAATTGGAAACCTGCCGAGCAAATAGCTTTTTTAAAGGAAAGATTCGCGGAACAAAAAATCAGAAGACAAAAAGCTGCTACAATGGCAGAAAAATCCGGTTCCGTCCTGAAAAACGTTAAAGGCCGTTTGGCAACAAAACTTAATGCCAAACACACTTCAAAATTTGAACAAAAACGCCCGCCGCAATATGCGCAAATGGCTCCGCGTTTTATGGCTGGTTTGTATGATCTTGTGTTAATTATACTGATTGGAGGATTTCTTTACGGCATAGGAATTACATACGCGTATTATTATCCCGCTTCAAAAACGGATAATTCCAAAAAAGAAATTGCCGAAAACGACAATAAGATGATACCTGTTTTGAAAGCCGAAAGAGACCGGAGAATAGAAATTGAAAGACGTTTTGAGGCTGCCCGCAAAATGCAAAAAGGTGAAGAACTGGAAGCCTCTAAAAAAGCTTTTGAAGCGGAATTTAAAGCTGAAAAGATAAAGAGTGCGGAAATTCGCGAAGAATTACACGAAAACAATATGACAGCCGATTGTCCGCCATACACTTTTGCGGATAAAAACGCCGGTTATCAGATAAGTTCTATATGGATGGATACTACGACCGGGGAAAAATATATTTGTTTAAACGGGAAACCTGGCGCGGCGCGCTGGTTAAACGGTAAAGATTTAACTGATATAGTAACTATTTGTCTTTCGATTCTGGCGGTAGTTGTTTTACTCTTTTATGCTTTTTGCCTTGGATATTATTCACAAACTTTCGGCATGTGGTTCTGGGGAATATTCATCACCAAGCGAAAAATTGAGGAAGTATATTTTTTGCGGGCATTCATCTTCACATTACTTTACCCGTTCTGTTTTATTTTCTCACCACTGTTCGTATATGTTTTCCGCAAGGGCTTACACGAAATACTTTCCGGCGTCAGGCTAATCAGGGTATTCAGTAACCGAAACGCATAGCAGCTTCAAAAAATCACATTATTCTATTTGCGAAGTCTTGTCAAATGCACTTGCAACAGGGCTAGTTCGGCAGGGGTTACTCCGTCTATTCGACTAGCTTGGGCCAGGGTGGTTGGTTCTATTTGTTTCAGCTTCATTTTTGCTTCGTTGCGTAGTCCTACTATTCCGTCATAATTGAAATCTGTCGGAATCTTCCAGCTTTCAAGCTTTTGGAGCTTGGCGATAGATGATTCTTCGCGGTTCAAATAGCCTTCATAATGAGCTTTAACTGCGACCTGGCGCATGATTTTGCGCCCTTGTTTGCTGTTTATGTCCAGCTCTAATAATTCAATATCGAAGGGCAGGGGGGCTGTTTCGTCAAAGTGCCCTTTTAATTGTTTTAATAACTCCCATAAGGTTTTCCCTTTTAATTTATTTTTACGCAGTATTTTTTCGACTGCCGCAAGTTTATCCCGGTATCTGCTGAAAATCTGGTATTTTTCTTCCGTTAACAAACCGTTTTGATAAGCAAATTCACTTAAACGCAAGTCAGCGTTATCCTGACGCAGGCGCAAACGGTATTCCGCGCGACTGGTAAACAAACGGTAAGGTTCGATAATGTCTTTGCTGACTAAGTCGTCAATCATCACACCGATATATGAACTGTCCCGTGAAAGTTCCACGGTTTCCTTGCCTGCCGCGAATTTAGCGGCATTCATGCCCGCGATCAAGCCTTGTCCGGCGGCTTCTTCATAACCACTGGTACCGTTAATTTGACCTGCGGTAAATACATTGAGGTGTTTTTTAACTGCCAGTGAACGATTTAACTGGTCGGGAAACACAAAGTCATATTCAATAGCATAGGCATAACGTGAAAGTACGGCGTTTTCGAGTCCTGGAACAGTTCTAAGCATTTGAATCTGAACATCTACCGGCAGACTTGTCGAAATACCGTTTATGTAGTATTCTTCAGTGAATTCACCTTCAGGTTCGAGAAACAAGAGGTGTTTGGGATGATGTTCAAAACGTACGACTTTATCCTCAAAAGAGGGGCAGTAACGGGTTCCAATACCCTCGATTTTGCCTTGATAAAGCGGTGCCTGGTGAATATTTTCCTTGACAACCTTGTTGGTTTCGGCAGTCGAATAAACCATATAACAAGGCATATCTTTTCTAATTGCCTGCGGTAGAGCTAAGGGCAGGGGGGCAACATCCTGATAATAAGAAAAATTTTCTTCTGAAACCTCGGTATCCTGCCGCTGCATTTTGTCAAAATCAATAGTTTTAGATAAAATACGGGGAGGGGTACCGGTTTTTAAGCGACCAAGTCTCAGATTTAAGCGTTCTTTTAAGGCGATAGATAAGAGATTTGAGGCAGGATCACCTGCTCTGCCGCCGCTAAAGTTGTTACTTCCATAATGAAGTTTTCCTGTAAGGAATGTACCAGTAGTAAAAACGAGGCATTCGGAATAAATCTCATCGGCGAAATTTGTTATAACTCCAACGGCTTTACTATCTTCCATTATGATATCAGTAACTTCCGCCTGAATAACATCGAGGCGAGGGCACTGTTCAAGCGCAAACTTCATACCACGTTGATAACAACTCTTATCGCATTGTGCGCGTGGAGACCATACCGCCGGACCTTTGGCACGGTTAAGCATTCGAAACTGAACACTGGCGGCATCGGTAACAATTCCCTGGTAACCGCCCAAAGCGTCAATTTCACGAACCACCTGACCTTTAGCAATTCCGCCAATTGCCGGATTACAACTCATTTGAGCTATATGGTCCATATTTATAGTAATGAGCAAAGTTTTACCACCAACCCGAGCCGCGGCCAATGCCGCTTCGCAACCCGCATGCCCTGCTCCAATTACAATTACATCGTATTTATCCATAAAAAATAATTCTTTTTGTTAAATCAGTCAAAGATACGAATATAACCATCTTTTTCAACTTTTAAACCTAATTTACTAATAAAGACCATAAAGTTAATCAACAAGTTATTAACAAGAGGTCACAAAAAACAACATAAGGCGTTAACGACAAGCACCATACATTTATCAACAAGTCAAAACGAGGTAATTAAAAACTTAACATAACATGTATTATGCGACGTTAAGATAGGGTAAAATTAGAACTATGAAAAACGTAATACGGCAACAA
>Ga0255410_1088_pt2 | contig 11723 bp, 18 predicted proteins | sample CelNoTSeSYBR01J2_FD_182126 | JGI IMG/M metagenome (GOLD analysis project Ga0255410, IMG submission 182126) | Sediment cell enrichment communities from methane seep in Santa Monica Basin, California, United States - CellEnrichment... | ecosystem: Environmental > Aquatic > Marine > Cold seeps >... | reverse complement strand
ATTTACGGAAACATGTTTGCGTTCGGCAATGACGACGGAATAGAAATAGACGGCGGTCAGCTCAATATAAGAGTTTACAAAAACAAATTTGAGGGATTTCTTTGCGCTATAAGTACTGCTCCCTGCTTGCTTGGTCCGTCCTACTCCTTTAATAATTTGATAGTAAACCTCGGCGATGAAGACGGAGTATCAAATTCCGCTTTCAAGAACGGACACGGACGATACGGCCTCGGGCAGGTATTCTTCTTTAATAACACCATTTACAGCAGGAGCAATGGATTCGGCAATTACGGTGGACCCAGAAAGCCGAATCCCAATGACAGTAAGCTGAAAGGCACAACGCGCAATAACCTCTATAACTGTCGGCAACTTATAAGCAAACAAATCCTGAGTAGAAAAAATGATTTTGACTACGATCTTTTCTGGACAGGCAAGCCGGATGACGATCTGGAAGTGAAGTTAGACTTAGTAACTAAAGGACTGGAAAAGCACAGCATCTTTGGCAAACCGGAATTCAAAGGAGCGAAAAACGGCAATTTTGAATTAAAACGTGGAAGCAAAGGAATAGATCAGGGGGCAGTAATTGTTAACTTCGCTGATTCTTTTAACGGCAAAGCTCCTGATGTAGGAGCTTTTGAATATGGCAAAAACACGTCTCTGCCGTACAGACCTATGCCGGTTTTTATAGATAAAAGCCAATTGAATTTTGAAATAAAACAAGGAATGGTAGCTCCAGGGCAAGTTGTAACAGCCAAGGTAAATGCGGGAAAGCCATACAATCATAAATTTACCGTAATGAAGAACAAGGTCTTCGATTGGTTTACGGTGGATCCGGCAGAGGGAGTTTTCAAGAATGGCGAAAAAATCAAATTCAAGATCAAGCTGATTCCCGGCAAGCTAAAAACTCCTAAGCTCTATCGCGGACTGTTTCTGCTTCGTCAGGAAAATGGTTTTTCACGTCCTGTAACGATTTATGCCAAGGTGAAAGGTGATCAATGTATAAAGAAAAAGGGTAAAGGTTTTTCTTGTTACCTTGAGGCGGAAAAGCCAATAAATAAACAAGTATTCAAAGTGATTGACGACAGTGATTCTTCAGAAAAAAAATGTGTATATTTAAATACGGGTAAACTTAGAAAGTTGGGGCAAAAATCCTTGTCGTATGAATTTAAAATTCCTAAGGATGGCGAATATCAAATATTATTGCGTGTAAAATCTCAGAAACCAGTGGGGAGTCATAATTCAGTATTTATATCTATTGACGGCGACAAGGCTAAGCCTTTTCATTTACGAAGTAGTACAAACTGGATTTGGTCTGGGGCGAACCGCACTCGTCCCGGGAGAAGTTATTATGAGTTGATCAAGTTTAAAAAGGGGAAACACAAAATAACAATTTTTCCTCGTGAGACGATTTTTATAGACTTGATTCTCGTAACTGACGAAAAATAAAAAAAGCCGAATGTAGCGGCCCCGTGGGCGAACGTCGCCTTCGATATATATGAATATACTTTTCGAGGAAGCTAAGATTGCAGTATGTAAGTCAGTCATAGTAAATCCAAACTTGTTTGGTGGCGGGAAACACTGGTCGCTAATCTCCAATTAGCGAAATTCGGCGCGGTTTCCGCGCCTGAAAAGTACATCTCTCGAAAAGCGAGGCTTTTAAAAATAAGTTTACGCCATTTTTAAAAGATGCGAGCCTTCGAGCTCTTTTCTTATTTCAATATCTCAAGCCTCAAAAAAGCTTAAATCCTAAAAAGGCATCAAAAAGGAGCTTATAAGAGCAGTTTTGAAACAAGTAAATCAATATTTAAGCTCAAAAAACTAAAAAAGCAAGTGGCTGACCCCGAGCGAAAGCCTGGCTTATTATCCTCATGTTTTTCCTCATATTTGTTTTCAAGCAATTAATTTCTTTAATATAACTATCTTTAATCATGATTCAAATTTTTGAAAGAGTGGCTGTATGTTATGCGCTACCTGCTATTCGGGTCCTGCTATTCGGGTCAGCCACTATTTTTTTGCCATTGGGGTCAGCCACTTGTTTTTTTAATTTTTGAGCTTAAATATTGATTTATTTGTTTCAAAACTGCCCTTAGAAGCTACTTTTTAATGTCTTTTTTGACTTTTAAGCTAACAAAAGCTGATGTTCGCTTTGAAGTTCCCTTGTGGGGATTTAAAGAATAATCAAGTATATCCTGTTATCTTGTTAAAAACTCGACCACTCACATATTTGCATAAAACTTGCTCTGCTCGTTTCTGCAAAGCTTCGCTTTTCGAGATATGTATGATTCTTTTGCGCTCCTCTGTCGCTTACATTTCGCCATTGGAGATGGCGACCAGTGTTTCCCGCCACTGGACTACGGGGGCGCTACATTCGCCTTTTTTCTTTTATTTTTTTTTGTTTTTGGCTATTTTTTTGGCGTTCTTGAGCTATATTACACATTCGCAGTATAATGAATTAGGTGTATGATTATGTCTAAGTCGTTGTCTGTCAATGTGGTAAGCAAAGAATGAGAATAAACACAGGTTTTGTGATGGTGTCTTTCTGCTTAAAAAAAATGATAAATTTTATTGAAAAGCAGTGGACATTTAGTGCTTTTGTGTTTATTTTATATGCTTTGTCGCTTTTCGGTGCCTCGGTGCTGAAAGCAGAAAATCGTAGTAGCGAAACTCAACGCTCCGCGACAATGACAGTAAAGGTTAGGCTGAAAGATGCTAAAAAGTTTAACCAACTGACACAATTGCGGAAAGAGTTGGGAGAAGCACAACGAGAGACGGCGAGTTTGACCGGTAAATACCGGGGTCTTGAAAAAGACCATGGACTTCTCCGCAAAGAGCTGATTGAAATAACAAAAAATTTTCAAACGCAAAATGAAAGTTATCGTCGATTGCAGTTGAGTATAGCAGCAACCATAGCAAGTTCAAAAATGGAAGCAGCTACTTTTAGGGAAGGTCAACTGATACAAACACTCAACGATGTCTTTGATAACGGCAGAACACTTGCTCTGCGCAGTATTGATTTTTGCGACATTGTGGACTCTCTCCTTAAGCAGATGCCTATAGGAAAGGTTCGGAAAGCGGAAATAAACCTCCGCGCTGAAGAACTTAAAAAGGGAGCTCGCAAGTTAAATACCCTAGCGGATCTTACATTTCGACAAAAGCCTGTAAATCGATGCAGAATTCTGGCTGTCAATAAAGATCTGCAAGTTGTGGTATTGCCTGTAGGTTCAGTTCATGGAGTATCTATTGGACTGAATTACTATACTGGGAAGGAAGAAGTACAGCTTAGAATTATTATGGTTCGCCCTTTTGTTTCTGCAGCTGTGCCGATAAAAGGCAATATCGAAAGTTTGGCTCCAGGAATGGAAGCCATAACCGATGCAAATAATAAATAAATAGTTTGGTAAATTATGGAAGTAAGAGCTATTACAAGAAACGTTCGGATATCTCCGGAAAAGGCGATACAAGTATCTCGTCTGATTCAGGGAAAGTCTGTAACGGAAGCTTTAGCTATTGTTGACCTTAGTCCGCGGAAAGCCGCGCGGCTATTGAGTAAGACCTTACGCTCAGCTGTAGCTAATGCCGAAAACAATTTTGACCTTGATCGTAAAGGTCTTGTCGTCAAAGAAGCCCTCGTTGGACCCGGTCCGACGATGAAACGTTTCCGCCCAAAAGCTCGTGGTGCCGCTGGCAAAATCCGTAAAAGGACTAGTCATTTACGGATCACCCTAACTGACATTTAATAAGGGGATTTTAAGCGTGGGACAAAAAGTAAATCCTATTGGATTAAGAACAGCCCTGACAAAGAATTGGGAATCTCGCTGGTTTGCGGGTAAACAGTCTTTCGGGGATTGGCTCCATGAAGATATAATGATTCGTAAGTACATTAAAGATAATTTCTCTAATGCTTCGATTTCTCGTATCCAAATAGAGCGTTTCGCTAGTCGTGTCCGTATCACTATCTTTTCTGCTCGCCCAGGATTGCTTATCGGCAAAAAAGGCGCGGAATTAGACAAAATAAGACTAAGCCTTGCCAAGATGGCACCCGGCAAAGAATTTATTGTCGACATCGCTGAAATTAAGCGTGCCGAAGTAAACGCAGTCTTAGTCGCAGAAAATATCTGCTCGCAGCTCGAGCGTCGTATTGGCTTCAGAAGAGCCATGAAACGTTCTATTCAAATTGCGATGGATATGGGTGTGGATGGAATCAAAATTAATTGTGCCGGTCGCCTCGGCGGCGCGGAGCTCGCTCGCATTGAGCAGTATAAGGACGGGCGTGTACCGCTTCATACTTTGAGAGCCAACATTGACTATGGTTTTGCGGAAGCAAATACTACAGCCGGAAAAATTGGTGTAAAGGTATGGATTTGTCATAACGAACCTACGGAGGATCAAAAATATGCCATTAATGCCAAAAAGGGTAAAGCACAGAAAGGTTCAGCGCGGAAGTAATGCCGGCTTGGCCACCAAAAATAATAAAATTGATTTTGGTGACTTCGGATTACAAGCGATGACCAGAGGCTATATCTCAAATAATCAAATCGAAGCTGCTCGTGTCGCGATTAATCGCCATTTGAAAAGACGCGGAAAAGTTTGGATTCGTCTGTTTCCTTACAAGCCTATTACGAAAAAACCTTTAGAGGTTCGTATGGGTAAAGGGAAAGGTAACGTGGAAGGCTGGGTTGCTCCAGTCAAACCGGGTCGTGTGCTTTTTGAAGTAAGTGGCTGCACTGACATTATTGCTCGTGAAGCTCTTTCGCTCGCGGCCAACAAACTTAGTGTCCGTTGCAAATTCTTAGCACGTTAGCCGGAAACTCTGAAATAAGGTAGTTATTCATGAAAATGAAAGAAATCAGAGAAATGACTGATGCGGAATTGAACAACAAGTTAAGCGAACTTATGAAAGAAAAGCTTAACCTGAGGGTTCAATCTCAAACCGGTCAACTGGAAAAAACATCGGCAGCGAAAGTAGTTCGCCGTGATGTTGCTCGAGTCAAAACAGAACAGAAGATCCGCTTGACGAAAGTCAACGGTTAAATAGGTGGATGTAATGAGTACTGTTGAAACTAAAGAACGTGGTAACCGTAAAGAACGCTCTGGCGTAGTTGTCAGCGACGTGCAGAATAAGACTATCGTTATCGAAGTCACACGCCGCACAACGCACCCGCGTTACAAAAAGGTTATCAAAGTAAAGAAAAAATATACTGCTCATGATGAACAGAATGAGGCAAAAATTGGCGATACAGTTCGAGTTGTTGAAACTCGTCCTATAAGTAAAGCTAAAAGATGGCGCCTGCTGGAAATCATAAGTCACGTAGAATAACCAAAGGATACATTGAAAAATGATACAAATGCAGACAAAATTAGAGGTTGCCGATAATTCCGGTGCCAAATCTGTCATGGCTATTACCGTCCTTGGTCAAAGAAGACGCGTGGCAAGAGTAGGAGATATTGTTTCCGCTGCTGTACAAGAAGCCCTTCCTAACGGTTCCGTTAAGAAAGGTGAAGTTGTCAGAGCGGTTATCGTCAGAACAGCTTATAGAATCCGTAGACCTGATGGTTCTTCATTGAAATTTGATCGCAATTCAGCGGTTATTATTGATGATAACAAGAATCCTATCGGGACTCGTATTTTTGGACCTGTTGCCCGTGAACTTCGGGACAAAGACTTTATGAAAATTATTTCCTTAGCGCCAGAGGTGTTATAATGAAAACATATCACGTCAAAAAAGGCGACAAAGTTGTTGTCAACGCTGGAAAATGGAAAGGTGAAGAAGCTACAATTAAAGTTGTTCTCACCGCCAAAGACCGTGTTGTTTTGGAATTAGCCAATGTGACCGCTAAAAAGCGTGAACGTTTTGGTAAAAAAACTGTCAAAAAGTCTTCAGCTAATCCCAATGGCGGATTAATTGAACGTTCAGTGTCCGTGCATGTTTCTAATGTTAATCCTGCAAAGGAAGAACAGAAAGCTAAGGATCTGACTTAAGACGGAGTTATATTATGCCTGATATGCAGAAAATATATAAAGAAGAAATAAGACCGGCTTTACAAGCCAAGCTTGGACTGAAGAATGTTATGCAGATTCCCGGCTTGAAAAAGATTGTTGTCAGCACTGGAATTCCTTCCGGTTCTGATCGTGACACTTTTTCCGAGGCGCAAAAGCAAATTGGCTTGATTACAGGTCAACATCCGGTTATTACTAAAGCCCGTAAAAACGTTGCTAATTTTAAAATCCGTGTTGGTGATCAAAACGGAGTTATGGTAACATTACGTGGCAGAAGAATGTATGAATTCCTTGACAGGCTCGTTCATAACGCGTTACCGCGTGTGAGAGACTTTCGTGGAATTTCGTCTAAAGGTTTTGATGGTTCCGGTAATTATAATGTCGGTATCCAGGATATTTCAGTTTTTACTGAAATTGACCAGGACAAGTTGAAATACCCCCTGGGAATGAACCTTACGTTTGTTACTTCCGCTGTTTCTGATGAAGCAGGTCGGGAATTATTAACATTAATGGAAATGCCGTTCGCGGAATAAATAAGGAGCTCAATAATGGCTAAGACAAGTCTAAGAGTAAAATGTGAGCGCGGAAATAAGTTTAAAGTTCGCAATTACAATCGTTGCCGTGCATGCGGCAGACCGAGAGCTTATATTCGCAAATTTCAGCTCTGCCGTATTTGTTTCAGAGAACTGGCGTCCAATGGAAAAATCCCCGGCGTTACTAAAGCAAGCTGGTAAGGAGATACAATGAGTTTACAAGATCCTATTTCTGATATGTTGACCCGCATCCGTAATGCTGGCGCAGCGGCTTTGGATGAGGCAGCTATGCCTGGTTCAAAAATGAAGGCTGCAATTGCCGGTGTTCTTAAGGGTGAAGGTTACATTCGTGATTATTCCGTTGAGAAAGACGGACCAAAAGAAACATTAACTATCAAATTGAAATACTACAAGGAAAAACCTGTTATTGAAGGGCTAAAACGCGTAAGCAAGCCTTCATGTCGTGTTTATTGCGGAAGCAGTGATATTCCTAAAGTCCGCAATGGTCTCGGTACTGTTATTCTTTCAACTCCCCAGGGAGTTATCAGCAATCGTACTGCTGTAGAAAGTAATGTCGGTGGTGAGATTCTGTGTTTCGTGTGGTAATTTCAAAGCGTAAGGATAAATTATTATGTCTCGTATAGGTAAAAAACCAGTTGTTATTCCAAGCGGTGTAAAAGTCGCAGTTGGTGATAACAATGTTTCGGTTGAAGGCAAGGCAAAACTGTCTATAGCTGTTCCTCCGAAAGTTACTATTGACGTACAAGATTCTCAAGTAATTGTCAATCGCCTTGATGATACTCGTGAATCCGGTGCCATGTAGGGTTTGGCTCGCAGCCTTATCAACAATATGGTTATCGGCGTTACTGAAGGCTTCAAAAAAGAATTGTTAGTTATTGGCGTTGGTTACCGCGCCCAGGTGAAAGGTAAGACTCTGGACTTGAGTCTCGGATATTCTCATCCGATTAATTACCAGATCCCGGAAGGTATCCAAATTAATGTTGAAGGTAATAAAATTACCATCACAGGCGCTGATAAACAACAAGTCGGTGAAGCGGCCGCTACTATTCGTCGTTACAGAAAACCTGAACCTTACAAGGGCAAGGGCGTTCGATATGTTGATGAGCATATAGTGCTGAAAGAAGGTAAAACCGTTGGGTAATGGAGTAACTGGATATGGCTATTTATAAAACTAAACAACAAAAACGTTTGCGCCGGCATTTACGACTTCGTAAAAAAATTGCCGGGACTGCCGCTTGCCCTCGGTTTTGCGTCAGTGTCACTGCAAACAATATATATTGTCAATTTATTGACGATGAGCAAGGTGTAACTCTTGCGATGACTTCCACATTGGATCAGTCATTCAAAGATCAAAACGCTAAAGCTAATATTGAAGGTGCCGAGCTGCTCGGGAAACTGGCTGCAGAAAAGGCAAAGGCTGTTAAAATCTCTGAAGTCGTATTTGATCGTTCCGGCTTCGCATATCATGGTCGTGTTAAAGCAATTGCTGAAACCGCCAGAAAAAACGGACTTAAGTTTTAGGAGCAGATTATGGCTAGAAGAAATAAAAACAGAGAAGAAGCCGCCCCTAGCGAATTTGACGAAAATGTTATCAGCATTAATCGCTGTTCAAAAGTAGTTAAAGGTGGTAGAAACTTCAGCTTCGGAGCTTTAGTTGTAGTCGGCGACCGTAAAGGTCGTGTCGGTTATGGTTACGGCAAAGCAAATGAAGTTGCTGACGCAATCCGCAAAGGCAGTGAAGTTGCAAAGAAATCTTTGGTGAAAGTTCCAATGCACGGCAACACTCTTCCTCATGTAATTGAAAGCAGATTCAGCGGAGCTCAAATCCTGTTGAAACCGGCATCTGCCGGTACTGGCTTGATTGCTGGTGGAACTGTTCGTGCAATCCTGGAGCTTGCTGGAGTTAAAGATATTCTCGCAAAATCATTAGGTGCAAACAATTCCTTGAACGTTGCGAAAGCTACTTTTAAGGCAATTGAAGGTCTTTCAAGTAAGAAAGATATTCTTGCAAAACGTGGACTTCAATCACTCTAAATCAGGAATTTAGCATTATGAAATTACATAGTTTAGAAGTTGCTCCAGGTTCAAAACACCGCAGAAGACGCGTGGGTCGTGGCGATAGCTCCGGCACAGGCGGTACTTGCGGGCGCGGAGAAAATGGACAGCACAGTCGTTCTGGAGCTAAGAGCAGACCTTATTTTGAAGGTGGTCAGATTCCTTTGTTCCGTCGTTTGCCAAAACGTGGTTTTAAAAGTGTAAATCGCGTGATTTTTCACACGGTTAACTTGAACAAGATCGAAGCAAACTTCAAAGCGGATGATGTTGTTGACGCGAAAGTGTTACACAGCAAAGGGCTTATCGGTAAACATGATTATGCTTTAAAAGTACTTGCCAATGGCGAAATAACTAAAGCATTGACTGTGAAAGCTGAGAAGTTTTCGAAAGCTGCTCAAGCAGCTATTGAAGCTGCCGGCGGAAAGTGTGAAATTATATAAATCATTAACCTAGCGAGTTGTTCATGTTTGCTGCATTTTGGAACACATTGAAGATAAAAGAGTTGCGTAATCGTTTACTTTTTACGGCCGGTATTATTATTTTGATAAGAGTGGCGGCCAATATTCCGTGCCCGGGAATTGATCCTGTGGCACTTGGTGAATATTTTAAAGAAAATTTTAGCAACGCTGCTACTTCAGGTGGTCTACTGGGAATGGTTGACCTCTTTAGTGGTGGTGCTTTACTGAAATTCGCGCTTGCGACTTTGGGTATTATGCCTTACATTACGTCTTCCATTGTAATGCAGCTACTGACTCCTGTTCTACCTTCTCTCGAAAAAATGTCTAGAGAAGGCGATTCAGGACGTCAGAAAATCAATCAATACACTCGCTATCTTACGGTACTGGTTTGTCTTGGTCAGGGTACTGTCGCCGCTTTGGCGATGCTTAACCCGAGTAGACTCGGACTGCCGGCTCTTGCTAGTGGTAAATCATTAATTGTCATGGATATGGAACCAGGTGTATTTATTTTCATGACAGTTCTTGTTTTAACTGCCTGCACCATGGTTTTCATGTGGCTGGGAGAGCAAGTTACCGAACGTGGAATCGGCAACGGTGCGTCAATAATCATTACGATTAATATTATCGCCCGTATGCCGAACGCGTGCATTCAACTTTGGGAAATGGCGCGTCGCGGCTCAACTGCTGCCGGAACGACATTCACCCCGATTCATTTACTCATTTTATTATGTATTTTCGCGGCGGTTACCGCGGCGACAATATTGCTGACCCAGGGCTACCGCCGCGTACCAATCCAAATGGTTCGCAAAACAATTGGCGGTCAAGTTCAAGACGGCAGCACTTATATGCCTTTAAAAGTAAACTTTGCCGGTGTTATGCCAATCATTTTTGCCGGAGCTATCATTATGGTTCCATCAACATTGTTCGGCATGCTTCAATGGACAACTGCCGCTCAATTTCTCAGGCACGGCTCTACTGGTTATATTGTTACTTACTCAATCCTTATACTGGCTTTCTCTTATTTCTGGGTGGCAAATCAATTCAACCCGCTCCAGATCTCAGACAATCTTAAACAGCAGGGTGCTTATATTCCGGGAATTCGTCCGGGCGAACCGACAGCTCATTTCCTTGATATGACAATGACTAAAATAACTTTCGCCGGTTCTATTTTTCTGACCCTTTTAGCTATTTTTCCGATGATGTTATATGTTGGTCTGAGAATCCCGTTTATGGTCGCGTCATTCTTTGGCGGTACAAGTTTATTGATTATGGTTGGAGTAGTTTTAGACACTCTCAGCCAGTTGGAATCTCACTTGACAATGCGTAACTACGAAGGCTTCTTGAAGCGTGGTCGTATTCGCAACCGTGGCGGAAAATAATATATATCAATAGAGGAGAGCTATGTCTCAGCAGGTTATTGCTATTGATGGCCCAGCGGCTTCCGGCAAGAGTACAATTGCCGCTTTATTAGCCGCTAAACTTCATATTCCCTATATCAATACAGGCAACATGTATCGCGCGATAACCATGTATGCTCTTGATTCCGGTATTCATCTTGAAACAGAATGTACAAATGAAGTTTTTACTACTCTTCTCAGTACTTTAAAATTAGATTATATCCAAACCACTTCCGGTGATTATGAATTACAGGTAAACGGTATTATTCCAGGTCCGCGACTGCGTTCTCCAGAAGTTGCGGCTTTTGTCAGCCCCGTAGCGGTTTTATCCGTTGTTCGTGACTGGCTCAAAGACCTGCAGCGCGATTCCGCTAAGCTTGGTTTGATTGTCATGGAAGGACGGGATATTGGAACTGTGATTTTCCCTGACGCGGCGTTTAAATTCTTTCTTACCGCGACTCCCGAAGAACGTGCCCGCCGCCGCCTTGCGCAGGCTGGCGAAACTTTTGACGGCGCGACTTTGGAATCAGTGGCTCGTGATATTGCCGAACGCGACCATATTGATTCAAGCCGGGCGATTGCCCCTTTAAAACCAGCCGCTGATTCAGAAATTGTTGATACTACTGAAATGACTATTGATGAAGTAATTAATTATTTAGCAGGGAGAGTAAATAATGCCAGCTCATGAAATGACTTATCGTGTACCCTATGCCGACACTGATCAAATGGATGTCGTTTATTACGCTAATTATCTGGTTTATTTTGAACGCAGCCGTACCGAAATGCTTCGTGATGCCGGTTTCCCCTATAGCGGACTGGAACAGCAAGGTTATTTTTTGCCGGTTGCTGAAGCAGTTTGCAAATATCGTGCTTCTGCGACTTATGACGATCTGCTTACTTTCCGTTCTTATTTCAAAGAAGCTCGTGGAGTTCGCTTGACGATTGCCACTGAAGTATGGAATAACGACAAACTCCTGGTTGAAGGATATGTTGTCCTGGCCTGTGTAGGAGCTGATAAAAAATTAATTCGCGTTCCGTCTTTCCTGGTTGACGCTTGTAAAACTTACATCAAATAAGGCGAACGTCGTCTAACGCAATTTCAAAGTTCCCAGTGCCATCAGCGCAAAGATACTTGCCAGAATCCAGAATCGCACGACAATTTGCGTTTCTGTCCAGCCTTTTTGCTCAAAATGATGATGAATCGGGGTACATAAAAATACCCGTTTGCCTGTAAGTTTGAAGCTCGTTACCTGGATAATTA
>Ga0255410_1089_pt1 | contig 11991 bp, 9 predicted proteins | sample CelNoTSeSYBR01J2_FD_182126 | JGI IMG/M metagenome (GOLD analysis project Ga0255410, IMG submission 182126) | Sediment cell enrichment communities from methane seep in Santa Monica Basin, California, United States - CellEnrichment... | ecosystem: Environmental > Aquatic > Marine > Cold seeps >... | reverse complement strand
AAGTGATACTGATTACAGCGGTATTTCAGATATTAATTTATTTTCTATAAAAAGTATTACTGCTTTTTTGATGTTTTTCGGATGGGCTGGAGTATTCTGGGGAAATAAAGGCTATTTGGGGCTGAGTATTGCTCTCGCTTGCGGCTTTGTAATGATGTTTCTTACCTCATTGGTTATTTTTCTGCTGTTAAAAATGCAGCAGAATGGAAATATAAATAGTAGAGATTTAGTTGGACGGGTTGCATCAGTTTATTTAAGAATTCCTGGAGAACGTTCAGGGACAGGAAAAATTACAGTGAAATTAGAGCGATGTTCGCGTGAAATGAAGGCGATGGCGGACGAAGAAATAACTCGTGGAATGGCTGTACTTATAAAGGAACATATTCAAGGTGACTGTTATTTGGTTGAGAAATATTCGTCGCCTGAAGCAGAAATAAAAAATTAAATAACTATATTAAACAATAAACAAAAATGAGGAAGAGTATTATGGTAAGTCTCGCAGCAGCAGTAAGTGGAGTAACAGGTGGAACGGTTTTGCTTGTATTGGCGATTTTCTTTTTGATTGCCGTTTTTATGATTTTTGTTACCCGTTTTAAAAAGTGTCCTTCAGACAGGATTATGATTATTTATGGTAAGACTGGAGGAAATTCTGCTGCTAGATGTATTCACGGCGGAGCTAAATTTATTATACCGGTGATTCAGGACTATGGTTATATATCATTGCTTCCAATGCAAATTGAGGTTAATCTTGACAACGCATTGTGTAAGCAAAATATTCGTATTAATGTACCTTCGGTATTTACCGTGGGTTGCAGTACGGCTACTGAGATTATGGGTAATGCAGCTGAACGTCTTTTTGGACAATCTTCCGATGCAATATCAGATCTGGCTAAAGATATTATTTTTGGTCAGTTACGCTTAGTTATTGCCTCCATGACAATTGAGGAAATCAATGCCGACCGTGAAACTTTTCTGCGTGCGGTGGAAACTAATGTAACAGAAGAATTGAATAAGGTAGGACTTGCGCTTCTCAACGTTAATATTACTGATATTACTGATGAAAGCGGCTACATTGAAGCTATTGGTAGAAGAGCCGCATCCGAAGCGATTAATAGGGCTAAAATTGAAGTTGCCGAAGAAAATCGTAAAGGTAATATTGGTCAAGCCGATGCAGAGAAAGTTCAGCGTATCGCGGTTGCGCAAGCCAATGCGGATGCCGTTTCCGGTGAAGCTAATGCTGATCGTGATCGTCGTATTTCAGTAAAACAAGCTGACGCGAAAGCGGTTGAGGGCGAAAATGTTTCTAAAATTGAAATCGCTCAGTCAGATGCTATTCGCGCTGAGCAGGAAGCTGAAGCTTTTCGTCGCTCAGAAGCAGCAAAAAGAGTAGCGGAAGCTCAGATTGAAAAAGCGCATTATGACGCGGAAAAAATCGCTCAGGCGGCGCGTGCGGAAATGGTTAAAGAAAAACAGCGCGCGGAAATAGTTGTTCCGGCTGAAATTAATAAACAGCGAGTAGAGATTGCAGCTGAAGCGGAAGCTGAAAAACGTCGTCGTGAAGCAAAAGGTGAAGCGGACGCGATTTTCGCTAAGCTCGATGCTAAAGCGCGTGGTAATTTCGAGATATTGAAAGCCAAAGGTGAAGGTTTCAATAATATTATTGTTGCTTGTAATAATAACGCAGATGCGGCATCCAAAATGCTGCTTATCGAAAAATTGCAGGATATTGTCAAGCTTCAAACTGAAGCTATCAAAAATATTAAAATTGATAAAGTTACAGTTTGGGATGGCGGTAGCAAAGACGCAAACGGTAAGACTTCAACGGCTGGTTTTCTCAGCGGTATGATGGAAAGTTTGCCACCTTTGCATGATGTTGCAAATATGGCCGGAATCGAATTGCCGGATTATCTAGGCAAAGTTAAGGATAGCACTAATCAGGATGACTCAGCCGAAGCTGCCGAGTAGCATAAAGCATTAATGAAAGCAATATTCAGCTTGTTTTGCAACACAAAGTGGCAAACAAGCTGAATGCATTTAGAGTTGTGGGTGTGCTCACGCAGGAAATTATTTGCTGCGTGATATTTTACCGATGGCTTATTGCTGCAGGGCTTTCTTAACTGCATCAACTGTAGCCTCGATTACCATTGGGGCGTTGGCGTAAGTACCTTTGATACCCATTGAGCCAAGCTCGTCTTTGTGATAGCCGATAACCGCGTCAGGGTCTTTCAATATGTTGCCTGTCAGAATACCGACAACAGTTTCATCTGATTTAATGACACCCGCGTCAACAAGTTTTTTGGCTCCGGCAACAGAACAGCATGAAGCAGGTTCAGCACCGATGCCCGCCGCGTCAACCATGGCTTTGGCGTCCATGATTTCCTGTTCGGTAACGTCTTCGACGATTCCATTGGACCATTTTATGCCGCGTAAAGATTTTTCCCATGAAACCGGATTGCCGATTTTGATGGCGGTGGCGATAGTGTCGGGATCTTTGACCGCCGCGTAATCAGAACCATCCTTCCACATTTTGGAGAGAGGAGCTGATCCGGATGCCTGTATTACCGCGATACGAGGAATTTTATTGATAATTCCGAGTTCGTATAATTCCTGCATGCCTTTGCTCAAAGCAGTATTGTTGCCCAGGTTTCCGCCGGGAATGACGAACCAGTCCGGCACTTCCCAGTCTAACTGCTGGAGGACTTCAAAACCAATGGCTTTCTGACCTTCGATGCGGAAAGGGTTGATTGAGTTTACCAGATAAATATTTAATTCGTCACAAACCTGCTGCACTAATTCCATAGCGTCATCAAAATTACCCTTGATCTGCAAAGTTTTGCCGCCGAACGCAAGGGCTTGCGCGAGTTTTCCGTAAGCTATTTTGCCTTCAGGAATGAAAATAACTGAACGCAATCCGGCAATTACCGCATATGAAGCCATGCTCGCGCTGGTGTTCCCAGTGCTGGCGCAGGCAACAGAATTGGCATTATAAAATTTTGCCGCGGTAACTCCGCAAGTCATGCCGCGATCCTTAAAGCTGCCGGTAGGATTTTCGCCTTCGTGTTTGAGATAAAAATTCTTTAACCCGGCGTATTCGCCGGCTTTGCCCGCGTCGTATAAACGGGTATTGCCTTCCTGGCGAGTAACGACGCAATCATCTTCACAGTCAAAGATAAGTTCTTTGTAACGCCAGACGCCGGACGCGTAAAGTCCGCGTTTAGTTCCCCAGCGATCTTCCCAAAGTTGTTTAAGCTTCTGCCCGTCAACAGATGACAGGTCACGGCGCATATCAAGCGTCCCGCCGCATGTGCAGTTATAACGCACTTTATCTAAATCGTATTTCTTATTACAACGAATGCATTCCAGCCAGGCTTTTATCATGTTCGCCATATTTTATTGTGCTCCAGAATATTTTTAATATAGTTTAATCTTTAAAGTTAAATAACTTAGCAGTGATTAACTAAAAATAAAGTCTTAAAAAAGAAACTTGTAATTATTTTTTTGCCTCTTTTTGCACATTTTTTTAATGGGAACAATGTTTCTGGTTTTAGTGATACGACACTAGATGCGATTATTTACTTGGAGAATTTGTTTGACGGTTTTGTTGATTCCGGGAAAAATCCAGTCTGGGGCTATTTCGGCTAGCGGTTTCAGGACAAATAAACGGCTTGCGGCGCGTGGATGGGGGATTTGCAGATCTGGCGAATTGATTATTTCGCTGCCAAATAAAATTATATCCAAATCAAGGGTGCGCGGCGCGTTGAAATCGTGTTTTGCCGGGCGTCCGGTGGAGATTTCTATTTGCTGACATAATTTTAGCAATTCATCGGGAGAACCTGCCCATTCGCCGATTAGTGCCGCATTGGTGAAGTCGGGAGAGCCGGGCGGACAATTTTCCGGCTTACTGTGAAATAACGCTGATTTTTTTATGTTTTCAACGCCGCCTTTGCCTAATTCGCTTATTGCGGAACAAAAAATAGTTTTGCTGTTACCTATGTTTCCGCCTAAAGCGATGGCTATTTTATTTAATTTTGCCTTCATTATCAATCCCTTATTCGAAAAACCCTCTTATCGGGGTTATATTTCATTAATATACAACATATAATAAACTTTTTAATTAAAATTTGATAATGATTGATAAAATTCGCATATATTTTATGGGCGCGGGAAAAATAGCCGTGCCGGTACTTAGAGTTCTCGCTGGAGATGAAAATATAAACTTGCTTGGAATCGGCACGCAAGTTGACCAGCGCGCTGGCAGAGGAAAAGGAAAACGACCAACTCCGGTTGGACAATTTGCCGCGGAAAATAAATTGGAAGCTGATAAGATAGAGTCCGTTAAAGATCCGCTGTTTATGGATAAAATGCGTTCTCTCAATTTAGATTTTATTGTTGTTGTGTCTTTCGGACAGATTTTGCGCCAGGAACTCCTGGACATACCAGGCTGCTGCTGTCTGAACGTACATGCGTCGATTTTGCCTGAATACCGCGGAGCTTCGCCGATAAGCGCCGCGATTCTTAATGGTGATGCTGATAGCGGTATTGCTTTTATGAAAATGGATAAAGGGCTTGATACCGGGGATGTCTATAAAATTTTAAAAATGCCGCTTCAAGGGAATGAATATGCTGATTCACTTGAAAACGAACTGGGAAATCTGGCGGCGGAAAATATCGTTGAAGCTTTGGAACAAATAAAAAGCGGACAGTTATTACCCGGAAAACAAGATGAGCAACAAGCGACTTTAACCAGAAAAGTCAAGAAAGATGATGGCGAAATTGATTGGAATCTGCCGGTGGAGAAAATTGAAGCAATGGTCAGAGCCTACCACCCCTGGCCGGGAGCTTATTTTACTTTGCAGGGCAAAAAAGGACAAATTAAACTCAATGTTATTGAGGCACGCTGCGTAAAAGAAGTATCCGGTGGATCCGGTGAAGTTTTACAAGCAGACAAAAAAGCTTTACTTATCGCATGCGGTCAAGGAGCTTTGGAAATTTTAAAATTGGTACCCCAGGGAAAAAAAGAAATGTCAGGACCAGCTTTCTTAAATGGTCATCGCCTGAGCGTGGGAACAGAAATTTAATTAAGAAAAGGATAATAACTCAGATGGAAAATGTAAAAAAACGAATAATACTCAGTTGCGAAACTCTCGAAACACGTTTTGCCCTATTGAATAATAACAAACTCGAAGAATACGAAATTGAGCGGGAAAGCAGCGGCCCTAAAGCGGGCTCGGTGTATCTTGGAAAAATTGTAAACCTTGAAGCATCGCTGCATGCCGCCTTTGTCGATATCGGCACTGGCAAAAACGCTTTTCTGCATTACTGGGATATGCTCCCGGCAACTTTCGATATGCAGGACAAACTACCGGAAGACGAGAAAGAAAACGAGAAAAATGTTAAGAAAAAGAAAACGCCTTTTGCCGACAAAGTGAATTCTTTTTTGAGCAAGGATAGTAAATCCAAACAAATCCGCGAAAAGAATACAAAGCGACAAGTTCAGCAATATACCATAAAAGATATTCCAACTCTTTTCCCTCCGGGAACAGAATTGCTTGTGCAGGTTGTCAAAGGACCGATTGGAACTAAAGGCGCTCGACTGACAACCAATATTTCTATACCTGGACGTTATCTTGTGCTTTTGCCTTACTCAAGTCATATCGGCTTGTCCAGTAAGATTGACAAAAGGTCTGAACGTACCAGGTTGAAAAAAATCATTTCAGAACTGGATATACCGAAGGGAATGGGAGTGATTTGTCGTACAGTTGGAGAAGGAAGAAAAGGAATATTTTTTAAACGCGACCTTGATATGCTGCTTGATTATTGGCACAAGGTTGAACAAATTCTTGAAAAGCCTAAGGTTCCGTGTGAAGTTTACCGTGAACCGAATCTGCTTGAACGAACCGTGCGCGATTTGATGACGGAGGATATTGACGAAATTCAAGTTGATGGCGCGGAGGCTTACAGCAAAATCCGTAATTTGTTGAGTAAGTTTGGTGGTAACAAAATGGCCGCAAAAGCAGCTTGCTATAAACAAGCAAAGCCAATTTTTGATTTTTTTAATGTCAAAAACCAGATTAATCAGATTTTCATCCGTGAAGTGCCTTTGCCGAGCGGAGGTTGTATTTGTGTAGATGAAACCGAAGCTTTGATTGCTATTGATGTGAATACTGGCAAAGGCAAAGGAAAACGCGTTGGTGAACACCCCGAAGTTATTGTCCAAACTAACATCGAAGCTGCTGAAGAAGTCGCCCGTCAATTACGTTTGCGTAATGTTGGCGGTTTAGTGGTGATTGACTTTATAGATATGCGGGCATCGCGGGATCGCGATCAAATATTCAAACTCATGCGTAAATTAGTTAGAAATGATCGCGCTAAATCAAAAATTCTCCCGCTTAGCCGTTTAGGTTTAATGGAAATGACACGTCAACGTGAACACGAAAGTTTGCAGAGTACCGTGTTGGATCGCTGTCCTTATTGTAACGGTTCCGGGCATGTTAAATCATCTTTATCAATGAGTGTGGAAATCCAAAGACGCTTACATTCTATATTCAAATCACGCGGAAATAAGCGTATTCCAATTCGTGTTTTCATGCATCCTGATATTCTCGTACGTTTGAAAAACGAAGATGCTGAATTGTTTGATAATCTGGAACAGCAGTACGGAAGGGATTTAAGTTTTCGTGGGGACAGCAGTTTGCATCATGAAGAATTTAAGCTCGTAGATCCAGAGAGCGGCAGAGTTCTTTAAAAGAAAAAAACAATCGCTCCGGGGCGTCGCCGGACGCGGTCAAGCGGCGGAACGCTTGTCGCCCGTCTCTAACGGGCGACTTTGCGTAGGCTGAGCTAAGTATAGCGAAAGGCAAACTTAAGCCCTCCATAGCGAAGCGAAGGGCGCATTAGACCAAATCCGCTCTCGGAAAGTGAGGCTTTCTGAAAATGAGCAAAGCAAATTTTCAGAAAGATGCGAACGTCCGAGTTTAGTTTTAGATATGAACACTATAATTAATAGCAAAAATGATAAACATCACAAAAAATATAATCATTCCTGACGAGGAACTAAAAGAAGAATTTTTCTTAGCGTCGGGCTCTGGCGGACAACATGTCAACAAAGTTGCCACTGCTGTCCGTTTGCGCTATAATTTGCGTACTTCCAAGGCTTTGCCGTCTGATCTTCAGCAACGACTTCTGGAGCAGCACCGGGCGCGTTTAACCAGTGATGGTGAAATATTGATTGAAGCGCGTCGCTCGCGGAATCGTGAAAAAAACCGTCTTGACGCGGCGGAACGCTTAAAGAAATTAATCCTTGATTTTCTGCATCCTCCCAAAAAACGTCGTCCAACCAAGCCAACCTACGGTTCAGTCAAGCGTCGGATTGAAAGCAAAAAGAAGCATGGGGCTAATAAAAAGCTAAGAGCCAGAAAACCGTCATTAGATTGATACAGTTTGAACACTTAAAGCCAGGCAAACTTTTACCTAATATCGAAGATAATGTTTGCCTTATTTTATAATAATATCAAAAGCTTTTAGCAGGGATATGGCTTCGGGTAAAGAAAAGACGGCTTTTTCAATACGATTCCGTAGAGGGTTTATAAGATAATCTTCTGCGTCTTCGAAATTAGCGCGGGTCAAATTGCAATCCAGAAAGGTGGTTCCGGTAAATCTGGAACCTTTGAAATTTGCTTCGCTTAGCTTTGTCTGCATGAAATCACTTTCCAGTATCTCGCAGTTGGTCATTGCGCAGGTATTCAGGTCAAGATCACTGAAATTGCAGGTTTGGATGCGACACTTTGAAAATTTTATATCAAGGCAAAAAGGATCGACTTGACTGAAGTTTGAACCGACTAATTTACATTTTTTAAACTCAACCGTACGTAAATTGGTATTTGCTAATTTTATCAAACTCATGTTGCAATCAATAAACAAGCAGTCTTCAAAGATGGCTCTGGTAAAATCAGCTTCGGATAAATCACAATTCCGAAACTCACATCCACTGAATTCTTTACCTGAAAATATCAGAGAACAAAAGTTTTCCTTGCGAAAACTTTCGTCCTCAAAATAATTTCCAGACAATATATTCATCGAATTAGTACTCACGTATAAAAAATTTAGTTGTAACCGCTCAAACACTCGCATCTTTTAAAAATAAGCTTGCGCTATTTTTAAAAGCCTCGCTTTTTGAGAGAGGATTTGGTCTAATGCGCCCTCCTTAGCTGAAGCTATGGAGGGCTTAAGTTTTCGCCCGTTGGAAACGGGCGACCAGCGTTTTCCGCCGCTGGACCACGGAGCCGTTACATCCGGCTTTTTTTATATCATGCTTTGACAAACTGTTATTGCTGCTACACCATAGATATCTTCAGCCGTACAACCACGCGATAAATCGTTGATTGGACGAGCCAAGCCCTGCAAGATAGGTCCGTAAGCTCCGGCTCTGGCTATGCGTTGAGTCAATTTATAGGCGATGTTACCAGCATTCAAATCAGGGAAAATTAAAACATTTGCAGCTCCGGCAAGTTTGCTGTCAGGAGCTTTAGACTTGGCAACTGATGGAACTAATGCCGCGTCAACTTGAAGTTCTCCATCGGCGATTATGTCTAAGTTTTCCGCTTCGATTTTAGCTTTGAACTTTTCAGATGCTTCGATGATTTTGTCGAGAAGTTCGTGTTTGGCACTACCGTAAGTTGAGAATGAGAGAAACGCTACTTTAGGAGTTTTTCCCATCAGCGCACGATAGGTATCGCAAGTTGCTATAGCGATGTCAACGAGTTGGTCAGCGTCGGGATTAGGATTTACTCCGCAATCGGCATACAATAATACATTGTCGCCGGATTCGGTTGGATTGACTAAATCCATTACGAAACAACTGCTGCCGGTTTTGATTCCTGGCGCGGTGCCGACACAGTTAAATGATGCTCTGAGCATATCAGGAGTAGATGCGATACTGCCAGCTACTAAACCGTCAACCATACTGTTGCGGGTCATTAAAGCGGCAAAGAAAATACGATTTTTAACGGCTTCGCGAGCTTGTTCGATGGAAATATTCTTTTTCTTGCGGATTTCCTTAAACTGTTCAGCGTATTCTTTGAAGAAATCACAAGTCAAATGGTCGAGGCATTGGAATTTGCGTTCACTTATATTGGCTTCCGCGCAAGCGGCGGCGATTTCTGATTCAGTACCAAGAACGATAACTTCGGAAGCAACTTTGCCTTCGATAATCATATTGGCAGCGGTGACTACCCGTGGATCTTGTCCTTCGGGTAAAACTAACTTTTTAGCTCCTTGACGAGCTTTTTCTACAAATAAATCAATAGCAGACATTAATATACCTTATTATTTAGCTGAAGTTGGATGGCTGATGGAATCACTGACATTGCGGGCAATCATTAATTCTTCATCGGTAGGCATTACAAGAACAGTAGTTTTGCTTTCCGGTTTAGAAATAATTCCTTTTTTACCCAGAGTTTCACTATTTTTCTTTTTGTCGGCGATAATACCGAGACACTCAAGGCGTTTAATGATTTTCCAGCGCGCATAGTCGCTCCATTCGCCGACTCCGCCGGTGAACACAATCGCGTCAGCTCCACCTAATAAGGCATAGTATGAACCAATATATTTAACAATGCGGCGTGTAAACATACGGCGCGCGCGCAAAGCTTGTTGATCGCCTTGTTTTTCCGCCGCGATAATATCACGCATATCAGAGCTGCCGATTCCGGCAACGCCTAATAAGCCGGATTGTTTATTTAAAGTATCGTCAATTTCATTGCGTCCCTGTCCGAGTTCGATAAGTCGCAAAACTATTGCCGGGTCAATATCACCGCAGCGGGTTCCCATGACCAGACCTTCCAGAGGTGTCATGCCCATTGTTGTATCAAGAACATTACCGTTACTGATTGCGGCCATACTGCAGCCGTTGCCGAGATGGCAGGTAATCAATTTCATATGTTCAAAAGGTTTATCGAGGTATTTACCTGTGGCAATCGCGACGAAGTGATGAGAAGTTCCGTGGAAACCATAACGACGGATGCTGTATTTAGTATAGAGGTCGTAAGGAACTGCGTACAGATATGCTTCAGGCGGCATTGACTGATGAAAGGCTGTGTCAAAAACAGCGATGTTAGGAACGTTTGGGAAAATGGTTTCGCAAGCTTCGATACCGTCAAGATTGGCGGGGTTATGCAATGGTGCTAACGCAAAACAGTCACGAATAGCATCTTTAACGTTTGAGTTTACGATAGCCGGTTTTGTGAAACGTTCACCGCCGTGAACTACACGATGTCCAATAGCTTGAACTTCAGACAGGTCTTTAATTACTCCGACATCTTTGTCGACAAGGATGTCGCAAATACTTTTCAGAGCATCGGTATGGTTTTTGACAGGAGGGGTAAATTCTTTTTTTAAACCATCATGACGAGAATAAATTAGATTGGGGCAGTCAGTTCCAACTCTTTCCACCAGACCTTTTGCCAAAACTTTTTCGTTGGCCATTGCGAACATCGTAAATTTCATTGACGAACTGCCCGCGTTCAATACTAGGACTTTCATGTTTTTTCCTTGTTTTTTAATCTTGTTATGCAATAAGACGACCCAGCCCCCTGTGTCTTATATAAATATATTATTCAGCTAATATAGAGCTGAAAATTCTATTTCCAAATAAAAATGTACTATCATTTAATTTTTTTTTATAATTGTTTTTTGGAACTTTTTAAACGGTAATAATTTCCGCCTCGGGTTGTTCGCCGCGCTTTAATAATTCGGCATGAACTTTCAGGCGGATTGTTCTCATGTCAAGCATCCCGAGTGGAACGTTGCCCGTTGTCGAATCAACGACAGGCATTTGGTCGATTTTTAGTCGATACATGCGTTGATAAACCTCGTCGAGATTGATATCTTTCGTTGTACAATCTTCCATAGGGCGCATAATATCCGCAACCAGCAGCCAGTGCCAGCTATCGCGATCCGCGAGAATATCCTTCAATGCTTCGAAATTTAAAATTCCTGTAATTTTGCCGTCTTTGTTAACAACCGGAGTAATCAATACATTGTTTTCTGTAAAACAGTTTATTGCTTCAACAATCGGAGTTGCTTCAGAAAGCGTTACAAGTTTTTCGTCTATAACATCGGCTACTTTCATTGATGCCCTGACGTCTTCCTCAGTTATATCGCGCCCGGCTTCTCCAGAAAGCTTGACTGCCAGTTTTACCATGGCGGGGCCGAGAACCTGTACTATCAGAGTCGTTGTTGTAACAACGAAAATAATCATATCACCGAGATTCATTCCGCCAGCTATTGTTATTGAAGAAAGCTGTTCCGCAGCCATAATTGATAAACCTATCGCCACACCGCCTTGAGCAAACAGTCCTAAACCAAGGTATTTGCGTACAACAGGAGGACTATTTGTCATTTTGGCACCGAGATAAGCACCATAAAATTTACCGGCACTGCGTCCAACAACATAAACAATGATAATCAACCAGAGCCATCCCGGCATCGCACCAAATGATAAACGGGCCCCAACCAAAACAAAAAATAAAACATAGATCGGTACAGAAAAACTGCGCATCAGTTTAAATAAATCTTTGCTCCGGCGGGGAGATAAATTGGTTAAAACAAAGCCCATCATCATTGTCGCCAGGATTATATCCATTTTGAAGAAAGCCGCAATGCTGATTACCAGCAGAATCATACCGATGGCGATTGCTGCTCCGCGTTCGGTTTGCGGGACCCAGCGCAAAAAGGCTACCAGAAGAGCCGCAACTATTGCGCCTACCGCCAGTGCGCCAAAAAGTTCATTACTAATATGTCCGAGCGAAACCCAGACAGAACCGGATTTTGAAGTTAGCAGTTTTGCTGTACTGCTGCCGAGTCCATATAGAGTCATCGCTAAAGCATCGTCCAGGGCTACAATCGCAATGATTGCTGTTGTCATTACGCCTTTTGAACGGTATTCCCAGATAACATCAATTGTTGAAGCTGGATCAGTTGCCGAAGCTATTG
>Ga0255410_1046_pt2 | contig 12050 bp, 12 predicted proteins | sample CelNoTSeSYBR01J2_FD_182126 | JGI IMG/M metagenome (GOLD analysis project Ga0255410, IMG submission 182126) | Sediment cell enrichment communities from methane seep in Santa Monica Basin, California, United States - CellEnrichment... | ecosystem: Environmental > Aquatic > Marine > Cold seeps >... | reverse complement strand
ACTTCCGGCTGGCGCAAGCCAAAATACATTGCCGGCAACAATAAGAACAGCGCCTATTCGCTCAGCGGAATAAGTTATCCCGGATTCATTATTAAAAAAGACGGAACGATGCACTTGACTGCAAGAGGACGTTCAGCGACATTCGAACAACTCAAAACAAAAAATCCCAAAATAATAAATTACGCGCTGATATATTTTCGTAAACTTCCCGGAAAACGCTGGGAAAAGCGACGTGATCTTGTTATTCCGGTCTGGACTCGTTACAGCAACTGGTATCACAAAATCAGCATAGACCGGAAAGGTAATCCTTTTCTAACGTATTATTATATTGCACTGAGACTTCCACAAGTACCAAAGGCTCAACAGGAATATTTCAATAAATGGAAAAAAGAATTAACGGACGGAAAACTTCCTACAGGAAAAACAACTCTTGCTCATGATCCTGTACTCATAGGTTCACGAGACAACGGCAATACCTGGAAAATTATCCAGACAAAAGATTTTACAAAAAAAACAGAGTAAAAAGTAAATGAAAAAGAAGATTTTAAAAGTTGCTGTTGTCGGCCTAGGCAGAATTGGCTGGCAAACACATATTCCAGAAGTGCTGAAGCATGATGGTTTTGAGTTGTGCGCGGTAGTTGATCCCTTGCGTGAAAGACTTCAGGATGCTGCGGACAAATTCGGAGTCAAGGGGTTGTATCGAAACACAGACGAGCTCTTCGCATCTGAAAAACTTGACTGCGTGATTATTGCTTCGCCAACGACCTTTCATTGTGCCCAGACTATTCAGGCTTTTGAAAATGGTTGCGATGTTTTTTGCGACAAACCGATAGCTATCTCCCTTGAAGAGACTGATGTCATGATTGCAGCAATGAAACGAATGAAACGTAGGTTAATGATATTTCAGCCGCATCGCGCAAAACATCATCTGATAGCATTAAAAAACATCATTAAAAAAGAACTCATCGGCCCGGTTTACATGATAAAACGATCAGTGACTAATTACAACCGTCGCAATGACTGGCAGGCTTTCAAGGAAAACGGTGGTGGGATGCTCAATAATTATGGAGCACATTACATAGACCAATTGCTCTATCTTACGCAATCCCGATGCAAACAGGTATTTTGTAAACTGTATAATATTGTTTCAGCAGGCGACGCGGAAGATGTGGTAAAAACTGTAATAACAACTGATAATAATATTTTACTGGATATAGACATAAATATGGCATGTGCCCAAAACACCCAGCCATGGTTAATTTGCGGAACCCGCGGCACAATCATTTATGATGCGCACCAAGGCGGATGGTCGGTAAAATATTACAATGAATCTGAACTGCCGCCTTTGAAAGCCAGTAAATCAATGGCTGCAGCCAAACGCATGTACGGCAGTGGCGAACAAATCCCCTGGCGCGAAACTTTTTTTGGAGACAGTGACTTTGGAAGCGTGGATTTCTTTGATGAGTGCTACAAATATTTTGCATTGAATAAAGCTCCCTTTGTCCCGATCGAACAAACCCGGGAACTAATGCGCACCTTGGCCCTTTGTCGCAAAGCTGCCCGGCAATAAAAAAAGTAGTGCCGTTTTAAGCTAGACCTGCGACAACTTGAAAACGCTAACGCGGGAAAGATTTACTTGTAGTGGCTCGGTCGTTCGCATCTTTTTTTAAAAGCGCTTCGCTGCAAAAAAAAGCCTCACTTTTCGAGTGAGGCATTGGTCTAATGCGTCCTCCAAAGCTTTGGAGGACTTGCATTAGCGAGCAGCGCTTTCGGCCGCTGCATCACCGAGCCGTTGCATCCGGCTTTTTATTTTTTAGGTTCGATTTTATCAAACCCACATAATGGACGTAATACTTCAGGGATGATTACTGTTCCGTCTTCGAGCTGATTGTTTTCCAGAATCGCTATCGCTACGCGATCCGTTACCGCTGTGGCACTGATTGTATGAACGAATTGGTTTTTGCCGTTTTCGTCTTTATAACGAATGTTTAGACGACGGCTTTGGAAATCAGTCAAATTGGTGTTTGAAGTAATTTCGCGATAAGTATTGAATCCGGCAAACCATGCTTCAATATCATATTTTTTGTAACCCGGCGCGCCCATATCGCCAACACAAACGTTGACTACACGATAAGGTAAGCCAAGCTCTCTTGCGAGATGCTCTTCATTTGCCAGGCATTCTTCGTGATATTTTGGTGAATCTTCCGGTTTGCAGAAGACGATTTGTTCTACTTTGTGGAATTGATGCACACGGAAAATGCCGCGACTGGCTTTGCCGTAACTGCCCGCTTCCGTACGGAAACAGGGAGAAAACGAACAATATTTCAATGCTAAATCATCAGCATTGAGCACTTCGTCAGCATGATAACCGATGAGGGTTTGTTCAGAAGTTCCGATCAAGGATAAGTCTTCACCTTCAAGAGAGTAAGTTTGATCCGCAAAAAATGGCAGATATCCGGTGCCGAAAAGAGTATGTTCTTTAGCCGCACAAGGAGTGAAAAATGAGGTAAAACCACGCTTGATCAATTCATTCTGGGTCCAGAAAAATAATGCGTTACAAAGCTGCGCGCCTTTTCCTTTCCAGTAATAGAAACCTGATTGAGCGACTTTTGCTCCGCGTTTGGTGTCGATAATATCTAAAATCTCACCGAGTTCCTGATGGTCGCGAACCTTGAAATCAAAAGTCGGAACAGTTCCTTCTTTACGCAGTTCAAAGTTTGCCTCATCATCATGTCCATCCGGCACATCATCAGCCAGAAGGTTTGGCAGCCAGCCCATTTTTTCATGAAGAATGGAACTGGTCGCATTCTGTTCATTTTCAAGATTGGATAATGATTCTTTTAGTTCTTTGACTTGCTCACGTGCCGCAGGATTGTCGCGGCATTCTTTGCTCAGGCGATTACGTTCAGCGCGCAGGTTTTCAACTTCCTGCGTAAGCTCACGGTTTTTGATATCGAGTTCGATGATAACATCAATATCAATATCAGTTCCGCGACGTTCGCATGATTTTTTAATTAATTCAGGATTTTCCCTGAGAATTTTAATATCAATCATTTTCTGCTCCTTAGAAAGACGGCATCGGGAAGTTGTTGGCAAATGCCTTTACTTCTTCGCGTAATGCCGCTAATGCTGCTTCGTCATCTTTCACTTCTACAGCGCATTCGATGAACTCGGCTATTTTTGCCATTTCCGCTTCCTTCATACCGCGAGTCGTAACTGCCGGGGTACCGATACGGATACCGCTGGTTACGAATGGTTTTTCAGGGTCAAACGGAATCATATTTTTGTTAACTGTAATCAAAGCTTCATCCAAAACGTTTGCAACAACTTTGCCGGTAGCGTTTTTAGGACGCAGATCGACGAGCAGTAAGTGGTTGTCAGTTCCGCCAGAGACAATTCTGAAACCGCGTTTGGTTAATTCTTCAGCTAGAACTTTAGCATTAACGCAAACTTGTTTTTGATAAGCTTTGAAATCATCGCTCATTGCTTCTTTAAAACAGATAGCTTTAGCGGCGATAACGTGTTCCAGAGGTCCGCCCTGTAAACCGGGGAATACTTTGGAATTAATTTTTTTGATGAATTCTTCTTTAGCCAAAATCAGACCTGAGCGCGGTCCGCGTAAAGTTTTATGTGTTGTAGTAGTAACGACGTCAGCATATGGTACCGGGCTCGGGTGTGCGCCTGTGGCTACCAGACCAGCGATGTGCGCCATATCTACAAACAAGTAAGCACCGACACTGTCAGCGATTTCACGCAGACGCGGGAAGTCGATTGTACGAGGATAAGCGCTTGCGCCTGCTAAAAGCATTTTAGGCTGGCATTCTTTGGCTAAACGGGCGACTTCATCGTAATCAATCATTTCAGTTTCACGGTCAACGCCGTAAGGGACGATATTATAAAGCATGCCGCTGAAGTTCATCGGATGCCCGTGAGTCAAATGTCCGCCGTGGTCAAGGCTCATTGCCAGAACTGTATCGCCGGGTTCGACTAAGGCAAAGTAAACTGCCATATTGGCTTGGCTGCCTGAATGCGGTTGAACGTTGGCTGCTTCCGCACCGAATAATTTGCAGGCGCGTTCGATAGCCAGAGTTTCGACCTGATCAACAAACTCACAACCGTTGTAATAACGTTTGCCGGGCAGACCTTCAGCGTATTTGTTAGTCAGTAAAGAACCTTGAGCCGCACGAACAGCACAGGAAGTAAAGTTTTCAGAAGCGATTAACTCAATACCATCGCGTTGGCGATCAGCTTCTTTATCAATCATAGCTGCGATTGCCGGATCAGCTTTGCGAATCGCGGCGATGTCGTCATAAGATTTTACTTCAATCTTTTCGAGGCGGCGCGTGTGGCGGTCTTCGTTACTGTAAGGAGTCTCGAACCATGCGTCAACTATTTCCATCATGCCGGCTGTATCGAGGTTGTCGCCGGATAATACGAGAACATTGCTGCAATTGTGTGATCGTGATTTTTTTGCGGTGTCAGCATCAGTCACGAGTGCCGCGCGTACATAGTTGTAACGGTTGGCGTTGATCGACATGCCAATTCCGCTGCGGCAGATCAAGATAGCGCAGTCTACTTGGCCTAAAGAAACAGCTTTTGCCGCTTCGTTGGAGAAATCCGGATAATCATCCGACGAATCCAGTTCATAAGGACCCATGTCTGAGACTTTTATATTTCTGTCAGCCAATGCGCCCAACAATTCTTTTTTTAATTCAAAACCGCCGTGATCAGTCGCAACAGCAACAGTAAGATCTTTTCCAAACCAATCTTTAATTTGTTCCATTATTTGCCTCTTTATTTTGTTATTTGAAGAAACAGCTTATCCAAAGCCTGTTTCATTTGTTCAAAACATTCTTTATAGACCGCATAGTTGCCGCCAAAAGGGTCAGCCACATCGCCGCCTATAGAAAAATCCAATAATAATTTTGTTTTTGCCTCAAGCCCCGCATCAATGCTCGCGACTTGCAGACGATGCCCTTCCGTCATGGTGAAAATGTGGTCAATACTTTCCACTAATTCCCACGTTAATACTGCACTGCGGTGATTTTTTAAGTCAATATTATAATCATTCATAACCTTTATCGCGTTTTCAGATGCCGGAGCACCGTTAACGGCAAAAGTTCCGGCAGACAAAACCGCAATATCGCTGCGTTCCGCTTTGCGGCATAAATGCGCAAAATAAGCAGCAGCCATCGGGCTCCTGCAAATATTTCCGGTACAAACAAATAAAATTTTCATCAAAAACTCATATAGCTGATTACAAAAATAAATATCTTAAGCTGTATAAGATAAAGCATTTATTAAAAATCTCAAACTTTTTGTAAAATTAATTGCAGATGTTATTGTACATGGCTATTGTTTGTGCAAAATATAATGATTTTTAAGGAATAAGATATGCTGAATAAGCCGGAAGATAAAGATATTTCAATATTAACCAGTGAATATTGCCGATTAGATGATAAGTTTGATTTTACCGATAAAACTATCGAGCTTGACATGGGCTGCGGTAAAGGGTCTTTTACAACAAAGCTAGCTTTGCGTTATCCCGAGCGAATGATTTTTGCCGCGGACGTAATGATTGGGCGTTTACGCAAACTCCAGAAACGTAATGACCGCGAGGGTGCGTCCAATATTTATCCATTAAGGGTGGAGGCGAGACATTTGCTTTCCATGATTCCCGATAAAACTTTAACGCGTTTGCATATTTTGTGTCCTGATCCATGGCCTAAAGGGCGGCATCGCGCAAATCGTTTATTGTGTTCTGATTTTGTCGCGCAACTATACCGCGTACTTAAAGATGGCGGACATTTTCATTTTTCAACCGATGACGTGCCTTATCATGACATTGTTCGCCGCGTCATCACAGCGAGCGGTCTTTTTGAGGAGAAAAATGAATTATTAGCGGATTTTGCGGATATTAAGAGCGATTTTGAGATACGCTGGAACGAGCAAGGCAAAGAAGTTTATCATATTCTATGGGTCGCAAAAAAGAAAAAATAAATAAAAGCCTCGCTTTTCGAGATATGGAATTGGTCTAATGCGCCCTCCGTCGCTGAAGCTATGGAGGGCTTAAGTTTCGCTCATTGAAGATGAGCAACCAGCGTTCCGCCGCTGGACCGCGTCCGGGAACGTCCCGGTGCGATTGTATTTTTTATTTTAAAGGACAAACTAAATGCAGAATAAGATTCAAATCGGCGAAATAGTCGAACGTTCCAAGAAGTTGGAAGCAATGTTGAAAAAATTAGAAGCGGAAGGACGCGGGATGCATGAATTGATCTCCAGCGTTCAGGATAAACTGGATGCTGAGTTGAATAAAAAACTGCGCTTCATAGCAACTATCCGCAATCAGGCAATTCACGAACCGGAATTCGATTTGGATAGCGATTTTGAAGCTTTTTGTACTGCGTGTGAGGATGCTGGAAAGGAATTGGAAAAAATAATCAAACCTGCCTCCAGAAAAAAGACTATCAGGAAGAAAACGGCGAAAGTAGCGAAAACAGCTCCAACTGCAACAGGATTTAATTTTTTGTTTTTGCTGCCCTTTATTCCCGGATTAAATATTATTTATTTCATCTTTATTTGGATTTTAAGTCTTTTGTCCAGTTCAAAATATATAACGACACTCATACTTTATCTACTTTCTTTCGCCGCGGTCATAGAGGGAATAATCAAAAATAACGAAGAGCACATAATTATTGGCGCGGGTATTTTTGTGGTGCTTTATATGTTCAATATTTTCATCCCGTCACGCCATTTTCCAAAGCTTCGCTATGTGCCGCTGTTGAATATTGCTATTGTCATCGCGAATACAAAAACTGAAATCTACTGGAAATTATTCTTCATCGCGAATATTTTTATTATATTATCTATAGCTTCAGGCATATTAATTCTTGTTCGGGAACAGTATATTGCCGGAGCTGTTTTATTCGGCATCGCGTATCTGGGAGGAATTGGTTTTTTTATCTACGCGGGAAAACGACTTCCTCAAAAATAATATTTTTATAAAAGTTTTAGTTCAGCGAAGCTGCTGTAACCTGCTTTTGATACGATTATATGGTCCAGCAATTTTATTTCTACAGTCTCGACAACTTTCTTGATACTGTCAGTTAAACGGCGGTCGGCGGGTGATGGATCACATAAACCGCTTGGATGATTGTGTACCAGAATAATTGCCGCCGCGTGAAGATCCAGACTGCGCCGTAAAATGTTGCGTGGATAAACCGCCGCGCGGTTGATCGTTCCTTCCTGGCAATCATAATCAATAACATGGTTTTTGGTGTTCAGATACAGCACCATGAAAAACTCGTTTTGCTCACCACCCACTTTCATTCGCGCGTAATCAATTACGCTATTGGGAGAATGGACAAAATCGGTTCCGAAAGCTTTTGATTCCAAATAACCGTTACACAACTCACGCAGAAAAACAAATAAAACCGCCGTGTTTTCACCAATACCCTTGACTTGCTGCAATTCTTTTGGGGATGCGTCAAATACGGCGTGCAGTTCCTTGAATTGCAGTAATAAAGCTTTGGCTATTGGTTTGACGTCACGGCGTGGAATGACAAACGTCAGGAGCATTTCCAATGCTTCATAGTCATGCAGAGCCGCCAAACCACCGCTCAAAAACTTTTTTCTTAAGCGTGCTCGATGCCCCTGCAACAGATCGTGTTCCATCAGTCCCTCGTTAAGTATGTAAACGTCTCAAAATGACTTGTGCGTGGAAACATATTAATCATCCGCGCAAATTTCAATTTAAAACCGTTATTATGAAACATATTTAAATCTCTGCCCAGGGTATCAGGGCTGCATGAAATATAAATCAAACGTTTGATACTACTTTTTACCATACTTTTTTTCAACTCTTTGCCAATCCCGCTTCTTGGAGGATCAACAATTAAAATGGCTGATTCAGGCAATTCCGCAACCGTTTTTTCAAAAACTTTACCGACATTGGACGCGATGATTTTAGCGTTTTCCGCGCCGTGCTGACGCAGATTATAGCGTGCCGATTCAACAGCCTGTTCATCAATTTCAATTCCAAGCACTTCAGGAACCCCGGCTAAAGCCGCTGTTACACCGAACAAACCGGAACCGCAATACAAATCAAGAACGGCTTCGGGTTTTTCTCTTTGCAAAATAGTGGTTGCGTTTTCAATCAGAGCGGCGCTGCCGAAATTATTTACCTGGTGAAAACTCCCGACCGGTACTGAAAATTTTCCGAAGGGCATCTCTTCTTTCAGCCAGCTCAAGCCGGCTTTAGGAGCGTTGCGCCAGCAAACCACCCCGTCCTCTTTGCTGTGACGCAAAGTAAAAGTCTGACCTTTGTGTAAACTGTGAAAAAAACCTTTATCGCTTCTCAATTCCGCCAGCTTTTCATTGATCTCATCACACGCCAAAGGACATTGCGGAATGTCTAAAACAGTCTGATTACCTTCGTACATGTAACCTAACAGTGTTCTTGGACCATCTTTTTCCACATGTAAAACTATTTTATTGCGGTATCCATGAGCTTTTTCAGGAGCCTGCCAGTCGCCGAATTCACAATCATCTATGGGGATGTTGCGTTCCAGAAAGTCCCGCATCTGCTTGTCTTTCATTTCGTTTTCGTACTTATAGTCCATATGCTGATAAGTACAGCCCGGACAAAATTTTCCATAAGGGCATTCTTCCTCAACCCGTGCCGGGCTGGGCTTTAATACCTTTACCAAACGCGAGGTGTAATAATCCCGTTTCTCTTTTCGTATTTCTACTTCGACCACTTCGCCGGGAACGACGCGCGGAACGAAACACACTTTGCCGTCAATTCGTCCCAGTCCGGAACCGCCAAAAGTTACTTTTTCTATTTCTATTTCAACATTATTATTCAGTTTCAAAAGGAATCTCCATTTAAATTCACTGCTAATATAGCACAATTCAGCTTTTTTTATACAATATCCCGGTTTTGAATCAAAAAATATTATAAAAAAATATCTATTTAACATGAAATAAGCAACAAAGCGGTTTATTATATTTAATTATTACAGTAATGGAGTTAGGAAAAAGAGGGCGAAATGTTTAAATCTGTTTTTGAGCATCAAAACGTTTAAAAAAGAGAGTAATATATGAATAATACTGAAACTATCTTATTTATAGGAGCCCATCACGAGGAAATTGAGGCGGAATGTCCAAATATCCCCGCAAAACTCGCAGCATTGGGACATCGCGTAGTAATCCTCAATCCGGTTGGCGGTTGGAATTGGTCGTTTGTCAGAAAGCTTGGAGATGGAGGCAGGGAACGCATTATCCAGGAAGCTGTTGCGGCGGCTGGAGAGCTTGGCTGCGAAAAAGTGATATGGGATTTCCCTATTGCCGAAGTAGCTGAGAACCGACTGGAAATAATGCACAAAATGGCTGATTTTGTAATGGATTTAAATCCTTCCATTGTTTTTATACATTGGGCAGAGGATTCACACGCCGATCATAGAGCCATCGCCCAAATAAGCCACCATGTATTAAGGACGGCTCCGTCACTGGTCGAGGATTATCAGCGTCCTTTTAATATAGAAGAAGTTTATGCCTATCAAGTCGGCATTAATCAGACTGGCAGTTTTTGGCCCGACATGCTGGTAATCGCTGACGCGGAAAGCATGAATAAAGCCGAAAAGGCAATAAAATGTTTTTATGGAACTTCAAAAGATATGGCAAAATCCTGGTGGAAAAATGTTCAGACAAAAACCGGATACTGGAGTCATATTGCACATGACAGGCCAGCGGAAGCTTTGAAATTCATCGGACCGGCTTTGCCACTTAAAGGTTTTAAACTGGCAAAACTCCTGGGAGAAGATTTAATCCCAGCATCTTCAGAAAACTGGCTCTTCAAAAAAGAATATCAATAAGCAAAAAAGTTAATTTTGAGCAGCAAAATAATTTTGGAGTTTCGGTAAGCGATTAATAATGAAAATATCATACAGGAATTAACATGTATGACTCCGGGTCCAATACCGGGTCCAATTACTCCGGGACCCAATTGAATAAACCCTAAAAATTTAATCCCTCCTTAGGAGTAAAAATATGTATTTTAAAAACATGAGTATGGAATTAAGAACGATTATTGTTGGATTTATAGTTGGATGTTTTATGAGTTTTTTGATGACACTACCAATTACTTTAGTTATAATTATAGGAGACTGGTTTGATCATTCTAAGAATATTGCCCGTACTTGGGAGTTGATAAATTCTCCTGCAATGTGGTTAGCTGACATATGGATTAATACCCCTTTTCTTCCGCCTAAAGGCGAAATTGCTTGGCTAGTTTGTCCTTGTATTACTATCATAATTCAATGGATTGTTTTATCTCTGATAATTAGTTTAATTATTTTATGCATAAAGAAAAATAAACATTCTTCTCAAAAAGTAGATTCAGAGGATTAATTTTCTTAGGGGCGGAGTCATATCTTAGGGTAGGAGTCATACATCTTTATTTTAGTCCGGTCGGGGTTAGCCACTCTAATATACGGTCGGGGTCTGACCCCGTTTAAACGGTTAGTTTTAAGTTGCGGGGGTCGGGGTCAGCCACCTGAATAAAAGTTATAAGTAATTAATAGAAAAATCGTTGAAGTTCTCACATTGGCACAAAAACAGTCTTAGAGGCTTCTTTTTAAGGTTTTTATTTGATTTTAAATATTTTTGCTGTATGTTAGGTATATGAACTCAAAACAAGGAGCTTGATATGCCAAGACGAAGACGCAACTGGATTAATGATGCTTGTTATCACATAACACATAGATGTCATGAACGTAAATTTTTATTCAAGTTCGCCAAACATCGCAATATATATTTGAGTTTACTTTTTGAAATGCAGAAAAAATATCATGTTGATATATTGGATTACATTATTACTTCAAATCATGTGCACTTGCTTCTGAGTGCCAAAAAAGCAAAAAACATTCCATTGGGGCTACAGTTTTTGCACGGAGGAATGGCGCAAAAATATAATATTCTGAAAAATCGTGAAGGATCATTTTGGCGAAACCGCTTTCATGCGACACGTATTGAATCTGGCGGTCATTTCGGTAAATGTCTGTTTTACATCGACATGAACATGGTGAGAGCTGGCGCAGTAGCACACCCGGCAGAATGGGAACACGCTGCATATCACGAATTTATTGAGACTAAGCAACGATATAGGATTGTGAATATTGAGAGACTACTGGAGTGCCTTGATTTTAACAATGTGGAACATTTTCGCAAATGGTATAAAGCAACATTGAATGAAAAGCTGGCTTGCGAAAATCAGCGTCGCGAAGTATATTGGAGCAAGGCCGCTGCGATTGGCGGAGAGGAATGGTTGCCGCAAGCTGCTGTTGATACTGGCTTGAAGCATTATAAAGTTAAAAGGTTTCAAACAAATACTGGTGAAGATATATGTTATTTGTGAGTTTTGATCTTAAAACTAAATTATTGCCGTAAAAATGGAGTTCTAAGAGCTTTTTGTGCATTGACTAAAGCGGACAAGGTGTTTGTAATGAGAGTTTTGCAAATTGAAAACAAGTGGCTGACCCCGGTAGAAAGACCGGTAGAAATGTTTTACATCGACATGAACATGGTGAGAGCTGGCGCAGTAGCACACCCGGCAGAATGGGAACACGCTGCATATCACGAATTTATTGAGACTAAGCAACGATATAGGATTGTGAATATTGAGAGACTACTGGAGTGCCTTGATTTTAACAATGTGGAACATTTTCGCAAATGGTATAAAGCAACATTGAATGAAAAGCTGGCTTGCGAAAATCAGCGTCGCGAAGTATATTGGAGCAAGGCCGCTGCGATTGGCGGAGAGGAATGGTTGCCGCAAGCTGCTGTTGATACTGGCTTGAAGCATTATAAAGTTAAAAGGTTTCAAACAAATACTGGTGAAGATATATGTTATTTGTGAGTTTTGATCTTAAAACTAAATTATTGCCGTAAAAATGGAGTTCTAAGAGCTTTTTGTGCATTGACTAAAGCGGACAAGGTGTTTGTAATGAGAGTTTTGCAAATTGAAAACAAGTGGCTGACCCCGGTAGAAA
>Ga0255410_1086_pt1 | contig 12121 bp, 9 predicted proteins | sample CelNoTSeSYBR01J2_FD_182126 | JGI IMG/M metagenome (GOLD analysis project Ga0255410, IMG submission 182126) | Sediment cell enrichment communities from methane seep in Santa Monica Basin, California, United States - CellEnrichment... | ecosystem: Environmental > Aquatic > Marine > Cold seeps >... | reverse complement strand
TTTCTTCATAGAGATTCATGTCATGACGCTTATTGCAATTACCGTTTTTTTCCGGAAATGCTGTCGGCTGGAATAATGACTGAGTCCCAAGCAAATATATTATTGAAATTTCGCAAGGCAAGAGGTGGGGAATTTTGCGGTCTTACCCGTTTTGCATTCCCTGTGCTTCCCGAAGTGATTGATGACTGGCCGCTTTATAATCAGCTATGGGCATTGATTAATTATGACAAACCTCGCGAATTTCTTCTTGCTCTATATGGACATATGACCCATCATCAGGATAGAAATACATTTTTTGCCCCTGAGAGCACACCATACGACAGACTTGATTCAATACATTGTGTGCCGTCGCAGTTGATTATTCCGTTGGGAGTCCACTGGATGCTTGTTTTTGTGGAATATGACCGCCCGGTATTGCATTTAAATCGTGCAACACCATGCCATTGGCTGAAGCGGTCTGGAAAGAAAATATCGCTAAAAAATGCTTCAACCAGATTTGGAAAAATATCTTTTGAAATAAAAAAACTTACCGAAGGTGAATGGCAGGTCAATATTGAAACGAATTTCACTTTGATTCCTGATGAAATTATCATTCATCTGCGGTCGTTAAATTTGCCGAATGACGTAATTGTAACTGGCAACGGAGACTTTAAAGCATCTAAGACAATGATTACTTTAATTCCGCAAGCTAAACAACACTACGGCTTTAAAATAAGTTCAAAAGAGGTTTTATGAGATTAATCTTATCTTTACTGTTTATCTTAGTTGTCAGCGTAAAATCAACTGCTGCGAAAATTCCAAGTTATGAAGCTCCACGAGTTTCTGATAAAATCATTATCGACGCTGTTTTGAATGAAAAAGACTGGTCTAGCGCTCCGGTAATCACACTAAAAAATTGTAAAGACAATTTAGCTTTAAAAGAGTCTACTGATGTAAAAATATTGTGGGACAGGAAGTCTTTATATCTTGCATTTTTATGTCAGGATAAAAACCTGACGGCATCTTATAAACGTCATGACATGAATCTCTATGAAGAAAATGAAGTTGTTGAATTGTTTTTTAATCAGGACGGCTGTCCAATGTCATATTTTGAGTTCCAAGTCAATCCATTGAATACTCGCTTTGACGCGTTAATATTCGGTCCGACATACCCACTGGGAAGAAGTATATTTAAGGCGTTTAACCCGGAATCTTTTGTCAGCGCTACTTCAATCCAGCGCCGGAACGGAAAAATAACAGGATGGATAGTTGAGATGAAAATTGACTGGAAAGACATTGGACGCCCGGCGAAAATTGCTTCAAGATGGCGCTTGAATCTTTTCAGGCTTAACTCGGTTGATGGAAAAAATGAAAGCTCTGCTTGGAGTCAATGCGGCAAAAACTTTCACAATCCGGCAGCTTTTGGAGAGTTGATTTTGACAGATAGAGTGAATGAAACAACACTTTTAGCTTCAAGAACCTGGCATGGTCCAAATGATACAGTCATAGCTTTGTATGATGGGGAAGTTCCACCAAAAACACAAAAACGATTTACATGGTGGCCGGCAAAAGGTTCTACTGAATGGGTTGAATACCGTTTTGATGAGCCGCGAAAAATATCAAGTGCTGTCATTTACTGGTTTGATGACAGCATGCAAGGGGGCGGCTGTAAAATACCGCAGAATGCAAAAATACGTTATCTAAAAAATAAAAAATGGCACAATGTGGATTTAAAAACAGCTTTTCCCATAGAGAAAAATCAATTGACAAAAATAAAATTTAGCCCGGTAAATGCAGATGCAATCAGACTAATTGTCAAATTGCAGTCCAAGTTTTCCGGTGGATTATATGAATTCCAAATAAAATGAAAGGTCAAAAAAAATGATTATCAAACGTTGTGATGCTAACCCCATACTTACAAAGAATGAAGTTCCATTTGAATCTGCTTTGGTTTTTAACGCTGGTGTAACTAAATTCCAAGGCAAATATGTAATGGTTTTCCGTAATGATTTTGGCACGACAAAGCAGGATATGCAGGATTTTGCTAATGGCAAACGTAAGGATTGGCCTGGATTTAAAACTAATATCGGTATAGCGTTCAGTGACGATGGTATTTCGTGGGACGTAGCCGATAAACCTTGTTTTTCTTTGAAATCAGATGAGATAAGACGGGCTTACGATCCGCGTTTGACAGTTATTGACGGCAGGTGTTATTTGTGTTTTGCGGTTGATACTCACCATGGAGTCAGAGGAGGGATTGCGGTAACTGACGATTTTGAGGATTTTGAAATTCTCTCAATGAGCACGCCGGACAATCGAAATATGGTATTGTTCCCTGAAAAAATAAATGAAAAATTTGTTCGTTTGGAACGTCCGTTTCCTGTATATGGACGCAGTGAAAATGAAGCATTCGACATTTGGATGTCAGATTCTCCTGATTGCCGTTATTGGGGAAATCATCAACTCCTGCTCGGTGCTGAAAAAGTACCGTTTTCAAATTGCAAAATAGGTCCGGCGGCGCCGCCAGTTAAAACTTCCAAAGGTTGGCTGACTACTTTTCATGCTGTAGAAACAGTTGAAGACGTTGAGTTTGACTGTTGGCATGCCGGCTGGAATAAAATTTATTACGGCGGTATTATGCTGCTTGATCTTAATGACCCTTCCAAAATTATAGGCATCAGCGACAAACCGCTTTTGACTCCTGAAACTCCATATGAAAAACTTGGTTTTCGCGGAGAAGTTATTTTTCCGGGGGGAATGATTCTCGAAGATTCAGGGGAAGTCAAAATTTATTATGGAGCGGCAGATACGGTCGAATGTCTGGCAACAGCGAATATTGATGATTTAATCAAAATGTGTATTGAATAAGGACCGCTTGTCATGTATTTTGCATTAAAATTTTAGGCTAAGCTTGACATAATGGGAGAACAATGTCAAATTGAGAAGTAAATTCTAATTTAACAAGTGTTCATTATGGTTTTAAAAAAGAAAGACAGTTTTCTTGATCGTTTTATTAAGCGTGTCGATAGTATGGATGCGAACAGTTTGCAGGCCTATATTCTGCATTTGTCCCGGGAAAAAGGCTTCTTTGAAACTATTTTTAATGCGGTTGAAGAAGGTATTTTAGTTGTTGACCGAAGTTTGCATATTCGTTATCACAATCAGGCGGCGAAGGATTTACTGGGGCTGCCTGACGATCTTGATAAGATTCGTTTGTCTCAATTCCTGCAGAATATTGACTGGTTCCGTATTCTCAAACAGGATGAGGACGAATGGACCCGCATGTCTCGACAGGAAATCGAGATCATGTATCCCAAGCATCGTTATGTACAATTTTATTTGGTGCCTCATGATGAAGACAATAGTTTCGCGACGGTAATTTTGCGTGATGTAAGCGAAACGCGCCAACGAACTATGCAGGAGTTGGAAACTGAAACGTCTAATTATGTTTCAATGCTTGCAGGGGAAGTCGCGCACGAAATAGGTAATCCTTTGAACAGCCTGTATTTGAACCTACAATTATTGAACCGTATGTTCAAGCCGGAGGAAAAACCTGATATTGAGGAATCGCGGGAAATGTTGAAAGCCTGTCGGGATGAAGTCGAACGGCTTGACAACATTATCAATCAATTCCTGCACGCCATCCGTCCAGGAGAAACCGCCATGCTTGACCTTGATATAAAAGATGTGATCATAGATACATTGACATTCATGCAGACCGAGATAGAAACTAAAGATATATCCGTTAAATGCAACTGGCCTGAAGTTTTGCCCAAAATATATGGTGATGTTTCTCAATTGAAACAGGCGTTTTTCAATGTTTTGCGCAATGCTGTTCAAGCGATGCCGCAGGGCGGAGAGATTGTCGTTAATGGCTTTTATGATGACGATCATGTAATTCTGGAATTTACCGATACCGGTGATGGTATCAGTGCAGATAAACTTAATCGCATGTTTGATCCTTTCAAGTCATTCAAAAAAGGCGGAACAGGTTTAGGCATGATGATCATTGAACGCGTTCTCCGTGTGCATGGTGCTGAAATGAGCGTAGACACCAAAGAAGGAGAGGGCACCGCAATCGTAATTAAGTTCCCGCGTCCAGGAAGACGGATCAGGGTTCTAAACGCTGCCGAACCAACGGATTGGACTTAAAAATATAGCGCATTGCGATTTTATGAAACTTAACGGTAACATTGACATTGTCGAAAACTTAGTTGCATGTTAGCTTATGAATACATTCAATATTTTCATTATTTTTGCAAATAAAAAAATTACGGCCTTGATTTAACGAATAACTACGACCGTTATAATGAAAAATGCCGTCAACTGTTTCTGGTAGATCTATTTTGCTTTGCAGAATATTATCTTGCAAACTAAAATCAAATTTGATAAAACCATCTGGATGTGGAAGTTCGCCGCTTATTTTATCTCTTTCTTTTAAATATGGATGAACGAGAACTTTTTTAAATCCGGCGGCGGCTGGTCTGATACCTGCAATTGACGCAAAAAAATGAAATAAAGGATGGCTGCTCCATGCATGACAGTCTGAGCGTGACGGTTCCGGGCGTTCAAAAGGAGTAACAGCCCCAAGTTTAAGCATTTCTTGCCATAGTTCCAACTTATTTATAATTAAATCCTGTCGATTATATTTATTCAAAACCTCAAATAAGTAAAAAGAAAAATATGAGGAGCAACGCGTAAGGTTGTTATTGGAAATTAGCGAATTAAAACATTTTTCGGCGACTTTTCGTGGTAAAATATCCGTAAGTAACGCAAGGCATTGAGCATGTTCGCTGAAGCTGGATTGGGACATATTATCCGCAATTAAAGATTTTTGCTGATTCCAAAAAGCTTTCTTAACTGTTAAGGCTACAGCGTGTGCTTGTTGCAGAAATTTATTTTTTCGATCAGTATCGCCAAAAACAGATTCCAGATGTGCGGCAGTCTGTAACGCAAAAATATAATGAAGATTACAAATAGATGATACACCATCTTCTGCTTCCGGTGGTATGCCGTCGGTCCACTCCGCGGGCCAGTCAACAAAGGACCATCCTGGTAAGGCTTCCAGTAAATTATCTTTATTTAAATAAAGAGCATAGTTTTCCAGCATAATGCGCATGCTGATAAGTTTTTCCTTTATCCAGGAGTGGCTTGGTCTGCGCCACATAATATGGTCATTAAGCATGGTTACCCACAAAAGACTAAACGTAGTGCTTAATTGAGGAGTCTTACTGGGATAGTGTTCCGCAATAAATCCCCATTGAGATTTTGACCAGTCAAAAAGATCAATAGCTCTTTGCTGCAAACGAGAATCTCCCGACATGACATATCCACACAATGCTTCCAGACGGCTGTCGCCAACATACATCAACTGTTCGTAATAAGGACAATCAATGAAAGTTTCATGAGAACACATCTCAAAACCACGTGTAAGAAATGGAATAATCTTATTAATGTGAGAATCGGACGATTTAATTTTTCCTTTATTGTCCCATGGATAACGGGTTTCTTGAATGCTTAGATTGGTTATTTTTAAAGGAGTATCTTCGCTTTTTATATGTAATATTACATATCTACCAGAACGCCACCAGCAAGATTCGTAGTTATACTGTTCATTGGTCGCGATAAAATGATCTCCTTGGGGTGCTGAAACATATTTAGCAACTATTTTATTACGGTTACCTTTTATTTCGCCATCAGCATCGTCAAAAAGAGATTCCACCCACATGAATTCTACTGAACCGGTACCTTGTAAGGAAATAGTGGAATATCCGCAGTAATAATTTTCCAGATCCCAAAGGATATATTCCTCTTGCTTTGCCGGGATTTCTACAGGAACACTATTCAATAGCCCTTGCCATATCTTTATTTTTTTCGGCATAGTGTCTTCTTGTTCAATTTTTTTACCTGAAAACAATTGTTTATTTGATACAGCCTTAATTTGTCCGGGGGCTACTTGGATATTAATTTGATCAGGTAATAAAGATGGGTGAAGTCTCCAACCGCGACGCATTCCTCCTTTCGAAGTTGAAATCAGTGGTTCCAGAACGTTTTCAATTTTGCAGAGTTTGTTCTTTCTTTTATTTTTGCTGTTAATTATACAAGTTGCACCTACTACTGGATTATTATGTGATTGCTCAAAGCTGTATTCATGTAATTTTGTAGCTTGCCATTGTGCAAATCCTGTGTTCAGTATTTGTTTTGCAACCCCTTCTGCGGCCAGAATAAATCCTGGGCGATATGTTGTCTGGGCGGCTGGCGCAAAGTCACCAAGCCAGAAAACCTTTGCTTCCAGCAAATGTTTTCCTTTCGGTAAAGTTATTCTATAAGAAGCAAAACTCCAGTGCATTAGATCTGAACGATCAGGTCCTAATGCAAAAGGGGTATTATTCAGAAATAATTGAAACCGTTGATCCGCACTGACATGTATTACGAATGTTTGTTCTTCTGATAGTTCAAAGTCACGCTTAAAAAGAACGACTTCGGTTTGTTTCCCATCCCATCCATCACGCCATATCCATGCGGCCTTCTCAATTTCGTATTGAACTTTTATATTGCCGCGATTGATGTCTTGTGGTTCAACTGAAAATCTGGTAATACGCATAAGTTTTATTATTTCTCTTTTTTTATTGTAAGTTCAAATGTGGCTTGAAATGGTACATTAGCGTTAATTGACTGAGTTAATGGCCTGAATAATAGCAAGTCATTTTTGTTCATTTCAATTCCTTCGGCTGGCAGAATTTTCGATATACTTGATGATTTTCCAGATTTTAAATGGAAACTTTTAATTCTTTTTTCTGAAGAAAATAATATCAGTTTAACATCGGCATTTGTTATTGGTGCTCCGTTTTTGTAACGTTGAAACTGAATTTTTCCTGAAATATAATATTTCCCTTTTTCCGGTGCGCAAAAGCCTATTGCCGACCAGTATCCATAACCACTAGTGCTTTTTTGAGCGACATATGAGAGAGCAGCATTGCCGAAGTTATCACGGAATATTATTGGGTGTCCATGTTTTCCAGCGCTAGCACTCTTCCATTGCTTACCGGTAAATCTCATTGCGATAAGATCATCCAATTTTGTATTTAATGGTTTTATACTTGATTTTCCAAATTGGTAATATTTCCATACAGCATCGTTCGTTTTTATATATTTTGATTTCCAAATTGCACCATCTGTTGACTTCTTGATTTTTTTTGCAGCTTTAGCTTTTTTTATTTTAATGGGTGGGAGATTGCGAACCGCCAAGCGATATAATCCATTGCGCATTGCATTAAAAAATGTTTTAAAATACGGCATGTTTAATGCATTTATATTACTGCTGGAAAAGAATGATACTCCGTCTGAACCGGCTCTAATCATTGCATCAGATTGGCGCAATAAATTATCAATTGGAACAGGATTTGTCCAGCCGCAGGTTTCCGGCCAATAGATAAGCCAACTTTCAATTTGCAGTTTTCTATTGTTTGAGCGTAATAAGGGAAACAGAACATTCGTACGCTTCTGTAGCCAAGTAATATCTTGAGCATAAAGCATGAATTGTACAATATCAAAGTGAGAAGTTTTTAACCAATTCAACCATACTACAGGACCGGGATGAGCAGTTGTTCCTTCCTTTAATGATTTTACATCTCCGGCTCCGCCGGGAAATACGCATAACGCAGCTTTTCGCGGTCGTGGCATTGTATGAAGCGCTTTGCTGGCTTCAAATAACATTGATTTCACATTTGTTCGTTGCCACATTTCCCATTTTTTAGCCATTTCGCCTGAAACCTTTGCAGCATTAAATGTTTTGGGTGTTATATTTTGCTTTTTACAAAAGCGCTTTATTGATTCTTTGCCGTAACCGCCTTTGTAACCTTCATAATCGAACATTACTCCGTCCGCGTCAAACAGGTCACAAATGCGAGTTAATTCTTTACATACTGCTTTACGGTTTTCGGGTACTGATAAATCTACAAAACCTGTAGGCTTGCCATCTTTTTTCAAATCTTGTGACAAGTTCTTTTTTATTTGTGGAGACAATGGGAAACCGGACGGCAACCAAGTCCATAAAAATACTTTTAAACCTGATTCTTGTGCAAGTTTGGCGGTTTTTAGTAATTTTGATAATTTTATTACTGTACTTTTGTGATAATGAAGCAGGATTGTGTTAAAGCCAGCTTCACGAATTAATTCGATTGCTCGGGCATTTATTGGCCCTGGGACAGCAACCGAGCGCATCGAATTTACTGGCACAGGCAAAGAAGCTGCTATCGTTGCTGTTTCAGAAAAAGCCATGCTTTGTTTTATGAAATTCCAAGCTGCTTTGTTATTGTTTTTCTGTCTAGCTGCTTTTGCGGCGTTCAACATTTGCTCTGCGACATTAATATATTCGCTGCTTTTGGTTTTTGCCCGTGCTTTTAAAATTGCATTGTTTGTTGAAGCCAGTTGTTTTGCTTTTTTTAGATAGTTTTCTGCTCGTAAAAACCATGTTTTGCAATCGGTGGTAACGGTAAAGCTTTTACCATCATCAGCTATTTCCACTTTACAACCAAGACCGATCCATCGTAAAATACGTGAGGCTCCAGCCGGAAAATACCCAGTTCCATGTCCGGATATAACAAAACCGTCTGGGGGGATATATGCATTGCCGCCTGTTTTTTCGATTACACGTCCCTTGGATATGACAGCTTGTTGACGGTATATAGTCGAAGGAGTTTTAGAACCAAAACGAGGGGTGAAAATTGTTAATTCACCATTTTTTAATATAGCTTTGTCAACTTTATCTACAGGAAAAGTGATTGAAAATGGTAAAAATGCTTTTGCCGGAACTATTTGTATTTTGTCTCCTGCTTGTATATTCGCTTTCAGCCATTTTTGAGAATCCCATATAGCCGCAACGGCAAGTGTATCTTTAGCCAGCTTACCGGAATGTTTAACTATACCTTCAGCTATTCCATCCCTGATTAGAAGTACAGGCTGAGATTTACGTATAATTCCAGAACCGCGCGAGTCATAGACTATCATCGAATCGGTCCATACATTTGTTTTATTAAAGCCGTCCAGATAAAAACATTTATCGTTAGGAGCCAAAAGCATCCACTCTGAATTGCGATTGGGAACTCCTTGGCTAAATAAATTAACGGTTATAGCTAAATTTAAAATTGCACACAAAATAATTCTTTTAAAAAGTGAACTCATCTGGTTTCCTTGGTTGTTCTTAAGTTTTAGTTTATTGATTTTATATTAATTTTTAATGGGAAATCAGTATCCCCAGGAATCGCTAGTATCTAGTTGACGAGTTTGGTGCCACGTTACCCGTCCATCAAGAAACAAGGCGTTACAACCTTTGTCATGTATATCAGAAATAGGAAACAATGATGTTTCACCAGTGCTGCCAGACTGTTGATAATAGTAGCCTTTTTTGTTTATCATGATTGAATATTGATCATGAGACGAATTGGAGTCGGCGACTACTAAAATATTTGGCGCACCAGGAAGCTTGAACGGTTTCTTAGCTCCTCCTGGAAGATATATACCATTGTAATAATGACATAAAGCTTTGAAATTATATCCGTAATGTGACATTGTTGACCCGGATATTGTATTCCACTTCGGATCTAACTGGCGCGTTTGTGTTGGACAAGCAAAAACGGCATAATTACCGCCAAGGTAATCTTTCCCCAAGCGCCAGGTCCAGCGATCAGCATACCAGCCTGACTGGTTTCTGAACGAACGCGGATACCAGTCGTCATAATCTCCTGAATACATATTAAAAGCAAGTCCTATTTGTTTAAGATTGCTTTTGCAAAGAGCTTGGCGTCCTTTTTCTCTGGCTTTATTTAATGCCGGTAACAGCATTGCTGCCAGGATTGCAATGATAGCGATCACTACGAGGAGTTCGATAAGTGTGAATTGCATTTTCTGATTTTTTACGAACATGTCTATTTCTCCTTTGTTGTTGTTAGCTTTTGGGGATTTTTAATTTAAATTTTGAAAGGCTTTTTCTTTTAAAGAGTACAGGCATTATTTGTTCCTGAACAAGTTGTTGCTTTATGTCATTTTTTAAAATATTGATTTTTTCCGCTAACTTTGCTCCTACTGCTTCTGCAGGGTATTTTATAGTTGTTAGCGGTGGATCTAAATATTGAGCATAATATTGGTCGTCAAAGCCTATAACGCTTATATCGGCCGGAATGCGAAGTCCTTTTTCATTAAAAGCTTCATATAATTCCAGTGCGATAAAATCATAAATACAGAAGATGCCAGAAATTTCAGAGTTCTTTTCAAATAAATGATCTATGAATTTGGAGTAGTTTATACCACTGAACGGATCGCGTCCAGACGGAATTACAACTTCTGTAAGTTTTAAGTTTTTTGCATGACAAACATCTCTTATGCCGCGAAGACGTTCATTGAAATCTGAATTTTCTGCAAAATCAAACACTAAACATCCGGTGTTTTGGTGGTTCATTGCTGCCATGTACTCTGCCATCATGCACCCGCCAGCGTAATTATCCGGGGAGATATAATTATAATCCGCCGTCTGCTGATTCAGTAGAAAAATATGTTTAAAGCGACTTTGCAGTTTTTCCAATTGTTCATTATCGTAATCTCCAAAGATAATAATTATATCAATGTTTTTTTGCTCACATATGCTAAAATTAATAATTTCATGGAAAAACATAATTATTTCGATTTTTGGATCAAGTCTTTTTTGAAATGTCTCAAACATTTTCTCAAGAATAGGATTTCTACTTTGGGCTGTTGGAATTATAAATCCCACTTTCATAACAGCTTGTTTTCGAAGATTTTCAATTACTTCGAGTGCGTTTTCAGCAATGGATACGCAGGACCCCGGCTTTTTAACGACAATTCCACTATCATTTAACTTCTGAAGTGCCCTTCGTAAGGTATTACGGCTGACATTAAATTGTTCACAAAGTTTACGTTCTGAAGTAAGACGTTTTCCTGGAGGAAGTATCCCGTTTATAATATCCTGCTTCAAGCTTTGTAGAATATTCTCAGTTTTGTAATTAACTTTTGACATATAACCCTTTGATGTTGCTTTTGGTATATATAATACTCTAAAAATAGCTTTTGTCAATAGGTTTAATGAAAAAAAACTTATAAATTGTTCAAAAATGATACAATTTAAGACATGGGAGAGTTTTTTTATTGAGGAAACGTTGCGGTCTGCAACAAATGAATCAAATAGGAAGCGCGGTTGAGCCAAGGGAGTGGAGTCTTGGGCTAAATTTCTCTTTTTGTGCCTCTAGAGACAGAGGCTGCTACATTATTCGGGCGTTTGCAATACGCCTTGTTTTTTCTATTTTTGTTTTTTCTATTTTTGTTTTCTTCTTTCTTTCATGCGGCGGCGGATTTCCATCATCTGGGCACGTGTGGTCGAATCCATACCTTCCATAAAACCTTGTCGCCACGCGTTACGATTTCCCCGGCGTCCCTTATTTGTACTGGCGTTTTTAGTGCCACTCTTTTGCTGAGCTCTTCGGGCTTCTCTGGCTTTGCGCCATTTTTCCATTCTGGCAATCCTTTCATCCAAATATTTATTTTGCTCTTCTTTGCTCATCGCGAAAAACTTATTAACGCGTTCTTTCATCTGTTTCATTTTTATTTTTCGGGTATTTTTAAATACTTCCTTGCGTTCGGTACTGCTCAATTGTCTATACGCGCTACGTGAACGTTTTACGCTTTTTACGTATTTAATTTTTTCCTGTTCAGGCAGGTTGGCAAATTGTTTTGATGCCATATAACTCACTTTTCTTACCGGTCCAAGTTTTTTGGGATCTGGAGCTTCTGGCGTAAAAAAAGCTGAAACTATAGTTGCGAGTAATGTTACGGAAGCTACTGAGATTCCGCTTATCAGTATAATTTTATTCTTCTTAGCCATTTTTTCGTCATTCATTTTAATTTCCGTGGGGTTGGTTGCTTCTTTCTTGTATAAGTTTGCGCATTTCGGACATTTGGGCGCGAGTAGTAGAATCTGTATTTTCAAGTATGCCCTGCATCATGGCGCTGCGATTTCCTCCAGGATGACGATGAAACTATTGAAGTAAGCAGCAAAGGCGGAGCAAAAAATTACCTTTTTGCCGATTGGCATGTGACCGATAAATTGTTTTAACAAAGGAAATTGCAAAAT
>Ga0255410_1021_pt1 | contig 12271 bp, 2 predicted proteins | sample CelNoTSeSYBR01J2_FD_182126 | JGI IMG/M metagenome (GOLD analysis project Ga0255410, IMG submission 182126) | Sediment cell enrichment communities from methane seep in Santa Monica Basin, California, United States - CellEnrichment... | ecosystem: Environmental > Aquatic > Marine > Cold seeps >... | reverse complement strand
ATAAGCTAAAAATAGAATTAAATATTAGCTGTACCTCATGCTGTTTTCCTTGAGGGAAATCTCAGGGTAATTAGCATGACAAACTCCATCAGACTTTCTCTGAGCTCTTCTTATTTGCGTTTTCAGCTTGACAATAAATCAATGCGGTGTAGATTATCTACAGTCGGCATATAATATTTATTCGTGTCGCTGTGATTAAATTAGAAGAAAGAAAAATTGATATAGAGTTGAAATAGCTCATGGGAGAATTTTATGTTTAAGCCATTTCGCATTATGTTTATATTAGCAGTCTTGTTTGTTCTGGCAGGCTGCCACGGAGCCAAGGAAGCCAGAGAAAGGCGTATCCAGAAAGCTGCTGCCCACATGGGGAAAATCAAGTTAAAACTACTTCCCAAAGGGAAAGTATTCTCACTAGTTGATTGTATCGCGATTGCTCTGAATCACAATTTAGACCTAAAAGTATATGAACTGAAAGAACGTATCGCGGACGAAAAAGTTACTGCTCAAATGCTTGGTATGCTGCCTGATTTGACTATCAGCAATCAGTTCCATTCCCGTAACAAAACTCCTGGTTCCAGCAGTTATTCTATCGAAACCGGAGCAGAAAGCCTGGTTTCCAGCCGTAGTGTTGATAACACCATCAACAATCTCAAAATTGAGTTGGCTTTAAGTGTACTTGACTTCGGCCTGGCATACCTTAACGCGGCTCAATCTGAAGACCGCAGCTTGATAACAGTAGAACAAAAACGTCGTGCGGAACAAAATTTAAAGCTTGATATTGTCAAAACTTATTTTAAAGTAGCGGCCGCTCAGGACGCAATTGATACAACCGAAAAATTATTGCAGAAATGCAGAAATCTGGAAAAGGTATTTAAGCAGCTCACAGCAACAAAATCTGTATCTCAATTGCGTTTGCTTGATGAAAGAAAACGTTTTATCCGCCTGGAAAAACGTTTAATGGCATACCGCCGCAGTTATCAAAACGCTTGTATTGAGTTACGTGCTTTGATGGGCTACCTGCCGAATAACGATATAAGAGTAAATACCGCATGTCTTAAAACTCTGACAATTTCGACTTTACCTGACATCACCACCATGGAAAAGATAGCTCTGGTTGAACGTCCTGAACTTTATCAATTGGATATTCAAACCAGCATTACAGTTACCGAAGCCCGCAAAACTATTATTAAAATGTTTCCGCAGGTAAAAATATTCTTGGACTTCATAAATTCAAATAACTCTTTCCTCTATACTCAGAGTTGGTGGGAAATTGGGGTTCACGCTGCTTATAATTTATTAAAACTCCCTCAGAAAATAGCGAGATACCGTGCCCTTAATTCAGAAGTAGATGAAATAGCCATGCGTACACTAGCTCTTTCTATTGGCGTAATGGCTCAGGTTCGTATTGCCCACGCGAATATTCTCGAGGTAAAAGAGCGTTATGAACTAGATGACAGAACTTACAAGGCATACAAAAAGCATTTGAAAGTTGCCAGCCAGACTTTTGCTTCCGGCGGCGCGCTGTCTAAATTGGAACTGGACCGCTACGAACTGGAAACAGCTGAGACTTTCATCAACCGTCTTATCTCTATGAGCAGTTGTTATGTCGCTTACTACCGCTTGCTTAACACTCTCGGAGTTAACTCCCTTGATCCGGCCACCATAGAGATCGTAATGCGGGAAGTTAAACGTTCTGAAGCCAAACAAAGAGCCAGAGAGCTAAGCAAAATAACGGTAATAGCTTATGTCAAAATATCTAAAGAACTCAAATATAATGGCGTTGTTCTCGGCAACAATACAGCAAATGAAGAACGACGCAGCAAATTTGACGCACTTGTGAAACAGGCGCCCAAAGCGGCGAAGAGCAAAAAACATTAATTAAAATAAGTTTTTTCCAAACGTGTCGGTGCGTTTCGGGAAAGTTTACTATTATATAGAGAGGTGTGTAATGTATAAACTCGAAGATCGGATATTATTCGACGGAGCGGCGGTTGCGGATGTAGCCGATGCCCAACAGGAAGCCGACGCGCAGCAGGAAGCAGCGCAGGCGGCCGAGGCCGAAGAAGCTGCTGCGCAACAGGAGGCTGATTCCGCTGAAGCCGACGACAGTGATGGCTCGGAAAGCAATGAACCTGGTTCGCTTGAGGAGGTTCTCGCGGCAGTAGAAGCGGGAAACCTGGGCGCTGATGGTCAACGAGTTGATGTTCTGCTTGTCTCTGATTCTTTAGAAAATGCTGATGATATTTGTAATACTGCCTCTGACAATACAATTGTTGTAAGATATGACGCGCGCACCACCTCTGCCGCTGAATTACTGCAGCAAATTACCGATGTTCTTGGCGGCAACGTAGCGGATTCTATTGGCTTTGCCACCGAATCCGGCGAAAACGCCCACGTACAATTATTTGCTGATACCGACACGTCTTTAGACACAGTGAATGATTCCGTACATCAAAATTTCTTCAATACTCTTGACGGCATGATGGACGAAGGCGGACAAGTTAATCTTTTTGCCTCAAATCTCGCTTCCACTGCGGAAGGAACAGCTTTAGTTGATGCCATCGGAGACGCTTTAGATCACGATGTCGCCGCCAGCATCGACGAAACCGGCAGCGAATCCGCCGGCGGAGACTGGAATCTCGAATACAGCACCAACGACGTCGAAGTAGACGCAGTTGATGTATATTTAGACGAAAACCTGATCGACAATTTCGATTCACTTTTAGAAGACCATGCAACTCACGAAGTAGCTTTTATCAACTCCTCCGTAATGAACGTAGATGAAATCCTTAACGACCTCGGCGACAATGTTGAAATCGTTATGCTTGAAACCGGCAGCGACGGTCTTGATTATATTACGGATTATTTAAATGAACATTCTGACGTCAAATATGACGCTGTACATATTCTCACACATGGTAACGAAGGCTATTTTGTCTTAAACGGTCAAGTTGTTGACGGTGATTATGTGCAAGAAAATGCCTCTGACTTTGTTCAATGGCGCAACGCGCTGTCTGACGACGCGGACATCATGATTTACGGCTGTAACTTAACCGGAAGTATGGACGGGGAAAGTTTAGTCGCCAACATCGCCTCTCTCACCGGAGCCGATGTCGCCGCGTCTACAAATACAGTAGGCGGAAACGACTGGTCTTTGGAATATTCTGTAGGTGATATAAACTATGGCGCATTTGATATCGACAATTACGATTACCATCTTGCAAATCAGATAGTTAATGCACTTACCGACGCTTCTCTGCGTAATGCAATTGCAAGTGTTGGGGTTGGTGAATCCGTTACATTTGCCTCTGGCTTAACCGGAACTTTAAGTTTGACTGCTGGCCAATTATCTATTAACCAGTCAATGTCTATAAGCGGTATAGTCAATGGTGGAACGAATGATATAACTATTGATGCTGGTGGCAATTCCCGTATTTTTAATATCACAACTGGTACAGTACTCATTGAAAACTTGATTCTTACTGGCGGTAGTGGAGAAATTGTCGGTTCAGCTTCTACTGGTGGCGCGATCAGCAATGCAGGCAATTTAACCTTAAATAATGTTGCGTTTACAAACAATACAGCTGTTATTGCAACCACAGGTAATACATTCGCTTTTGGGGGTGCTATTTACAATGCTGGTAACTTGACAGTTTTAAATTCAACATTTACAAATAATACAGCTAGTTCCACCTCTACCGACGATGTTGATGCCTGGGCAGCAGGTGGAGCAATTTATAATAATGGTGAATTAGTTAATATATCATCTTCAACTTTTACTTCTAACAGTGTAAGTTCAACTACTGCTGCAATTGCAATTGCAAATGGCGGTGCCATTTTCAATACTGCTGGCGGACATTTTACTTTGCGTGACAACTCTGTCATAGATGGCAGCGGCGGAGCAGCACAGGAAGCAACACTTGGCGGCGGAATATATAATGATGCAGACTCGGCAATGCTTCTCGAAACCGGGACAACTATTGACAGTAATGTCGCTGCTACTAATGGTGGCGGGATATATAATGACGGCTTACTGCTTATTGGTGACGAGAGTATTATAACAGCTAACTCAGCAACAAATGGTGCTGGGATATATAATGCTTCTGCTGGCGATATTTACATTAATAAAGTCCATGTGAACAATAACACTGCCACAACTGATGGCGGTGGTATCTATAATCAGGGCGGCAAGATTCAAGCAGAGAATCTTTGGATGACCGCCAATACTGCGGGACAAGATGGCGCGGGTATTTACAATGCAGTATATAATGACGGAACTGATGATTTTATTGGTTCGGTAACTTTACAAAATACTACTCTTGATACTAATACTGCAACTCGTAACGGTGGTGCAATTTACAACCAAGGCAGAATTTACGGCGAAAATCTCACTTTAGCTGTCAACGACGCTGACGAAGGCAGTGCGATCTATATTGAAGGACAGGCAACTGCCGGTATGACATCAAGCACTTTATTCAACGCCACTATTGCTAATAATACTGTATCTCCTGGCGGATACGCTGTTTACCGGGAGACTCCGGCTAATGATACTCTATACATCAACAGTTCATTATTTGCGGGAAATACCTTTGATGTTAGCAATACTGCTGTGAATTATACAGCCGTCAGCAGTATAATTGGGGATTTGGTATCCACAGATCTTTTTCTAACAGCTTCTCCCGCTGATAACGGTGGCTGGGTAAACACTCTGGCTCTAGATACTAGCGACTGGCGTGTTCAAAGCTGGATTATCAATCGGGGGGCTGATAACGGCCCGAGTATTTATGACGCGCGCGGTTATATGCGTAACGGCGTTCGAGACATAGGTGCTTATGAATCCAGTGCATATGTTGCAATTAATGTTGACCGTGATATTCATTATACAACTGTTCAAGGTGCGATAAACGATGCTAATAAAGATGATAGTATTGAATTAGTTGGAAGTCGTATAATTGTTGACTCAGAAATTACTATTACTGAAGGCATTATCCTAAGCGGGCATGGAGCTGGTGTTACTGTACTTGACGCGCTTGGAGTTTCAAATAGAATTTTTAACATTGACGACTCTAATTCGACTAATTATATTTATGTTCGTGTTAACGACATGAGTTTTACTGGCGGCAGAGGACAAACTGCAGGTAACAACCTTGGCGGAGCAATATATAATAAAGAAAATTTACTTTTGAAAAATGTCTCCATGTATGATAACTCTGCTGTAACATCCGGCGGAGCCATATATAATGACGGCGGTTTTGTCGCAATAGAACGTTCCAACATATATAACAACACGTCTCTAAATGGCGGTGCTGTTTATAACCTGCTTGGCTCAATAAACATTAATGAATCTACGTTTCAAAACAATACAGCAACAGCAGGATCAGGTGGTGCGATTTATAGTGACGACGATGGTTCAAGATCTGCAAGTGTAACCATTACAAGTTCAACTTTTAATGATAATAGTGCAACAGTAAATGGCGGCGCTGTTTACGCTGAAGGTATTATTGAATTTACAAACTCTACATTTGCGTATAATAGCGCAGTTACCGGCGGAGCTATCTATCTTGCTGATTCCGGGAACTGGAAAATGACTAATATAACAGTTGCTTTTAATACATCTTCAGACGCTGCCGGACGCGCCCTGGATATTGAAGATGGAACACTTTTCATTATTAACACATTAGTCGCAAATAATACTGATGGCAAAAATTATTCTACAGGAACTACTCTTGTAAATGATTATAATGTTTATCTACAAGATAATGGCGATTCATTTGACTCAACAATCTTTACTACAAACTCGCTGACTGATAATGGCGGCTGGACAAAAACTTTAGCAATATCAACTTTAAACACTGACGTTTATAACGCGGGAACCAACTATGGAGTTCCTGGTTACGACCAACGTGGTTACCTGACAAATAACACACGGGATATTGGGTCTTATGAATATCAAGGTTTGATTGGAAAAGTTTCTTTTCCTAATAATGATCCAGCTACTACTATATTGATATCATCACTTGATCAAATAGATGATCAACCTGATCTAAAAGGAGATTCAGTAGTTACACTAGTTAACACTAGAATACTGGAAGCAAACACTAATTTTAATATGTGGTATAATACCGGAGTGACAGCTACTCCTCGCGCCGCCCGTAACATTACTATTTACGGGCATGCTGCCGGTGGTACTGTAATTAGCGCTGGAAATGAAGGAAGACTCTTTACGCTTGCCGGCAATACTAATGGAGCTTCTTCTCCTTCCGCCATCATGGGCACTTTCACAATTGAGCGCGTTACTCTTTCTGATTCTTTCGCAGTTAACGGCCCGGTAGTAACCGGATTTGACGATGATAATAATGTTGGCGGATTTGTAGCCAGAGAAGTTACATTTAAAGACAATATAGCAACAGGTGACGGCGGTGCATTATATGTAGCTAAATGGGACAAACAAATTTCATATACAATTTCGAATAGTACTTTTTCAAACAATATTGCTGCCGGTGACGGTGGTGCAATTTTTGCAGAAAAGGCTATAAGTGTATCTCTTTCCACTATTGCCGACAACCGCTCTTTTGGTTCAGGCGGAGCCGTTCATATTGCTGATGGCGGTACTCTTACCCTCTCGCAATCAACTGTATCATTCAACTATGCTTCAAGTGCTGGTGGCGGCATATACAATGCTGGAACCTTAAATACTGGCGGTGGTCTCAATCTTTTAGCGAAAAACGTTCATGGAATGGAGGGTGGAAGCCTTAGCGGCTACGACTATTATCTTTCTGTTGATCCTGCCGACCCAACTAAATTCAAAGGTTCATTAACTCCGGGAACTAACAATCTGATTGAATATCAGAATGGAACCTGGGTTAAAGATGTTACTACAAACTTCTATAGAACCCATAATGATGATGGCGATCGGCTTAATTATGTCGGAGCAGAACAATACGTATTCGCGACAGACAATCTTGCAGATAATGGCGGCTGGACACATACTATAGCCCTTTCTGAATACAGCGCCGCATTAGACCCGGAAAGCTCTCGTTCAGGAATTGACCAACGCGGATATGGGGTCAGTAACTGGCGTGATATCGGAGCTATGGAACTTAATGGAACATATGTTACATTGACCTCTACCGGTTTAACCTACAGCAGTATTGAACAAGCTCTGGTCAGCGCGACTAATGGAGATACTATCACCATCAGCGCTGTTCGTATTACCGAAAATGATATCCAAATTTCCCAAGACTTGACTATCATTTCAGAAACTACTGCCGGTACAGATCTTGTGCGAGGAACAAACGCATTTATAGACGCAAAGAATTATGGTCGTATCTTTTTCATTGGTAGTCCAAGTGCTACTGTAAGCATGAGTAACCTTTACTTGTACAATGGAATGAGTCTTATCGCCAGTACTTCAGGCACACAACAAGCAGCTGGTAATGGTGGAGCTATTTACAATGCCGGAACTCTTACTGCCACCCATTTGAGTGTTCTTGATTCATTTGCTCAGGTTTCTGGAGGAGCGATCTACAGCTCCAAAGCTTTAAGTCTGACCACAGATGCAACAGCTGTCAAATTGATCGATGTTGAATTTAGAAATAACACCGCCGGACTTTACGGAGGAGCAGTATACGCTTCTGGGATAATTTCTGTTTCAGGCGCTGCAATCAGCGGAACAGGATTTCCTCTTCCAACTAGCAATATGTATAATTTCTGGTATAACTCAGCTAAAAGCGGCGGGGCCATTTATACATCAAATGCTTCCGACGCAGGCGACGTACCGGCCTTCAAAGGTGTTAACGCGCGCGGAAATTCAACATTTAGTAATGGTGGAGCCCTTTATGTTGACGGCGGCAATGGAATTACTATAGCTCAATCATATTTCCTTTATAACTCAGCCATGAGTCGCGGCGGAGCTATTTACCAGTCCAGTAGTGATCTCACTATCTGGGATAGCACTATTTCAAACAATTTTTCTTTCTCCGACGGCGGCGCAATTTATTTCAATGGTGGAAATACCGCTTCAGTAACAGTTTACGCATCCTCTGAAAATACTAATAAATACATGGATATTGAATATAACTATTCACTTAGCGGTGATGGCGGCGCAATATACATGACATACGCAAATGATCTTAATATATATTCTGAAGTATTATTATACGGACCCTCTATTTCTTACAATATTAATTTTGATGGTGATGGCGGCGCGATATATTTCTCAAACAGTAATAATATTAATATCGGCAGAACCGGAGAAACTTTAAATAATGTCAATTTCTGGTCAAATACTGTTTATAATCTCAGCGACAAAGGACATGGCGGCGCGATATATATGTCTGACTCTTTAGACTTCAACGTGTTCTTAAATACTTCTTTCCGTTACAATTACGCTGCCGTTGATGGTGGTGCGATATATATTCTTAATTCAAGAAATGTCAGCATGACTGAAAACATTACTGTCGCAAACAGCTATGCCGTATTGGGTCATGGTGGAGGTATTTATCTTGAAGATGTTCAGGACATAACTTTTAATTATTTGGAACTGGCTGATAATGAAACTTATTCTGCAACTTCTAATGGCGGCGGTATATATATCCAAAATAGTGGAGACATCAGTCTGACTGATGTTGACGCCTATGACAACCGAACTGGATTAAATGGCGGCGCATTGTACATAACAGATGACACAGCAAGTGCTTTGACTATTAAATCAAGCGGTTTCGACCGCAATCTGTCAAGTCAAGTTGGCTCCGGGCGCGGTGGTGCGGTTTATGTCGCGACAGCCGCAACAGATGTACTGTTGGAAAATGTTACTTTCGCCCGCAATAACGATACAGCTTTCTACCTTACCGGAAGCACAAATGTGACAATGAAATATGCCACCTTCGCATATAACAATGGAACTGCTATTTCCGGCATATATATTGGAAGCGGCAACCTTTCAATGACCAACAGTATCATATACGAAACAACCGTTGCACCAATTGATGGAGCGTTTACTATTGTTACAAGCTCTCATAATGTATTCTATAGAGATGATCAGTTTGGTGGAAGTGCAACAGGACTCTCTGCTGGTGGTGCTATACTAATTGGCGCTTATGACGATGCCGGTGCTATTGCAGATACAGCTACAGTTCTTGATGCAAACGGAAACATTGTTGGAATAGATACAACTACAAATGATTTCATCAAAAATCAACTTTACCTCAGTACAGAAATGTTCTACCACGCGAACTATCTAACTCGCGCTTTGGCACTTGAAAGCCGCAACAGTATAGCGTTTCATTATGAGCTCGGCGGTGCCGACACAAGAGCCGGATCGTCTGACAGCACAGTTAACTACGACCAGCGCGGAAATCTGCGCAGTGGTGTGACCGTAGGTGAAGGAACAGATGTTGTAACAGTAACTTCATGGACTGCATATGGTGAAAGTGGTGACGAATATCAAATTAATTCCAATTATAGAGTGACAGGTATTACTGTTAACTACAATGAAGGATCACAAGTACTTACAGAAGGAACAAGTATTGAGAGTCTTACAGATGGGCAGTGGATATGGGATGCCGAAAATAACATAGTAATAATGAAAATTCCAGCTCCAGAAAGTTCTACGATGACTAATGTAGAGGTGACAAATTCACAGGTTACTTATACTTATTATAAAAATGATGGTACAGACTGGCAGAAAGTTGTTGTTCTTGAAAACGGAAGTTCTACTTCAACAGTATATACTGACCCTGTCTACACCAGTATCGGCGCATTTGAGCCTAATTTCTATATAACAACTACTTCCAGCGAAGACAATAGCACTAATCCTGAATTTGTAGTTCATACTGCAGGTTTAGAATGGCACGATTTTGACGTAGCTCTCACTGATTCAGCTACCAGCGGTGTTACTTTGCGTGAATCAATATACTGGATTGACAGCTATGTACTGGGTTCTACAGCTAATTCAAGTAGTAAATTCTCAGAAGACGGTTCTCGTTATGTGAAATTCGCGGATAACATGATTGATAGTGGTAATACTACAATCACCCTGGATAGCAGTGCTGAATATATTAGTATCAGAAATGATGTCATAATCGGCATGGTTGATGATTATACTGATGGAACAACCACTTACGATTTTTTCAGGGCTGATAATACTTTCACTGGTCAGGAAGACGGCAACACCAGCCGTATTACTGTCAGCGGCGGTGGACATTCAAGAGCATTTGCATTATTCTCACAAACAGACCTTTCAAATGAATTAACTAACTGGGATTATTCCGCGAAAGTTGGTTTGAACAATATTACAATTACAGACGGACTCGAAGATGGAACAGGTCAACGCGCTGGAGATGCTGACGGTCTTGGCGGTGGTATTTATAATGAAGGTACACTTACCTTACACAATACTCTAGTAAAAGATTCCGAAGCCTCAAATGTAAATATCAGCGCTTTAGTGGATACTAATCGTTCTTATGCAGGACATGGCGGCGGTATTTATACTATTGACCAAGATTACACCTATGACACCAGAGGCGGATATCTTTACCTATATGATTCTACCGTTGATAACAATGTTGCAACCGGAACCGCTAAAAATACAAATACTATAGATGTCGCCTACGGTGGTGGTATATATGTAAGTAATGGTGTTGTTTCCGCTATACGCAGCACAATTAGTTCTAATGAAACTCGTGGATTTTCATGGGACCCAGCTGGCCCTTCACAAACTAATACACAAGGCGGTGGTTTGTATGTTTATTCCGGTCTTGTAGCTTTTCATGCTTCGACGATTACCGATAATGCGTCTTTGACTACCAGCGGTTCCGGTGTTTCCAGTGCTTACGGTGATGCCATTTACCAAAGAAACGGCACTTTAAATCTAAACAGCAATACTGTTTCTTACAACAGGGTTCACAAGTTTACAGACGGTGAAGGAATTGCGGTTTTTCTAGTTAATGGTTCCTCAAACCTGACTAATAATATTTTTGCCAATAACTACGTTACAGGTTTGACTGAAAATATAGGTAGAGATATTGTTGCTTACAATGTAGCAACAGACTCCAATAATATCGTTGGTAATTTCAATAAAGGTGGACATGATTTTACTACTGGAACAGGAAATATCACTGGTGATAATGCCAGTGGTTATGTAGACCAGCTCTATCTTTCAGATCAGTTAAAATACAATGGCGGCATGACTCAAAATTACCGCCTTGGCGCAAACAGCATAGCTATTAATGCCGGGGGTACTGGAGTAGGAACTACAGCAGTGAGCACTTATGATCAGCGTAATCTTGTCAGAGTTCCTGCTACAAATCATTCAATTGGTTCTTATGAACTTTTACAAACTATTACTGCGTATACCAATGTAGCAGACGAAGCTTTAACTAATGGCGACATAGGCTATGATTACAGTTATACAAGCAGTGGTACTGGTTTAAGTGGAAGAGCTGGCTGGGATACTAACTTGCGTAACGCATTGTATCTGGCGGATCAAGGTGCTACAGCGACTATTAATATCGCTAAGAACTCAGATGGTGACTATGTGACACAAGTTGATTTAGCCGAAGGCGCCGGAGCACTTCTTATCTTTAATGATATTACTGTTATTTCTTCCGACCCTGAAGTTACTACCAGACAAATCACAATTGACGCCAGTAATGGCGGTGGTACAGATATTAAAAGCAGAGCTTTTATAATTGACGGTTCAACTTTTGAAGTTCCATCCTCAACCGCTACTGATGTTACTATAACTGGATTTGATATTCAAAATACCAGTGCCGCCATAGACAGCAACAGCGGTAACGGCGGAGCAATTTATTCAAGAGGACATTTAACCCTCAATACGGTTAATATTGCAGACTTCTATGCAGCCGGAGACGGTGGAGCTTTATACCTGACTGGTGGAAATCTTACTTTGAATACTGTTGGAATCACAAGCACTACTGGAACAGCCACCGCTGATGGTCATGGCGGCGGAATTTATATTGACTCCGGCAGCGTAATTAACAGTAAGCTCTTGACTCTCTCAGGGACTATTGCAAACGGGCATGGCGGTGGAATTTATATTAATAATGCAATCCAAACATTTAATTTGACTGATTCCTCTTTCACAAATGCTAAAGCCGCATCTGGATCAGGTGGAGCTATTTATTATACTGGTCAGTCAATGATTCTTGATAATGTTACCATGGCTGGTAATAGTGCTTACTCTGCTGCCAGCGGCGGAAGCGGCGGCGGATTATATGCCGAAATAAGTGGTTCTGTCACTATTACTGAC
>Ga0255410_1085_pt1 | contig 12556 bp, 10 predicted proteins | sample CelNoTSeSYBR01J2_FD_182126 | JGI IMG/M metagenome (GOLD analysis project Ga0255410, IMG submission 182126) | Sediment cell enrichment communities from methane seep in Santa Monica Basin, California, United States - CellEnrichment... | ecosystem: Environmental > Aquatic > Marine > Cold seeps >... | reverse complement strand
ATACTTCTGTACGATCTAACGCGATTGATATAAGTAAGCTAAAAGATTTTCTTAACAAATATCCAATAACTGGTATCTTTATTATAAAATGTTCCGTAATCCTTGATCGCGGGAACTCCAACTGATTGGATAACTCGCCAGCCGGCTTCGGTAAGCGTTCCCATATCTTTGCCGCTGTTGAGAAAATTATAAGTAAAATGCGTAGGGTAGCGTCGTGAATCATTATTCGCCGCAGTATTACGCAAACAATTAATTTCATAGGTAAAAGTATAATATGCACCGGCAGCCTGTCCACAGGAATTGTGCAGTTGACGTATTATTGGCGGAAAAAACTTTTTCCGCGAGTTATCCACCTTCGCGGGGATAGTCCCGGCGAAAACGGCACTCGTTTTTGCCGCTAAAAATATCAAGAGGCTTAAAAGCGCATAGATTTTTATCAATTTATCGTTCACAAACTATTAAATCCTTTTTTATCTACCATTCCAGGGAATAATGCCCCGCATTTAATTGGGCACCCTTTTTATATATAATAGGTTTCAAAACGAAAACTTCAAGGCTTTTTAATAAAATAATAAAATCTAAGTACCCAACTTGCAAATTATTCAAATAAAGCTTATTGTTAGTTGTATATAGTATTACAACATTTTTAAAGGTGCCGTTAAATTGAAAAAAAAGAAACGTTACGAAGAGATAAGCATTCAGCTTGCACGGGAGTTACGAAACCATCCTCCCCACACTCCGGCTTGCTCGCAGACTGGAATATGTGAACGCTTTAAAGTGTCTGACGGCACGGCCAAAAAAGCAATGTCAGAGCTTCGAGCTAACGGTGTAATTTATTCTCAAGTCGGCAGCGGGTCATTCACTACCGGACAGAGGCGGCGTAGCACAATACTGATTGTTTCAAACTGGATAAGCACTTCACGTGCACTCAATGCGGTTGCTACCAACTTTGTTGGCGGTGCTCAGATATTGTGCAGCCGGGAATGCCGGGAATATACTATTCAAGCTCTTAATTCTTCAGAACTTCCAACGCTGGCAGCTGAAATAAAATCTGTGTACCCTGGCTTGCGCGGAGTTATTTTTGTGCGTCAGCCTGAAATGTTTTATAAATATGGTCGACAATTGGAAATTCAGGGAATAGAAACTGCTTTTTATGGCTCGAGTGCCTATTTTTCGGCGCGTGAAAAATGTAATTACCTGATTTATGACGAATACCAGGTTGCCGAAAATGCGGTTGCCGGACTTTACGAGGCTGGCTGTCGCAATATTGGCTGCACTTATGCTAGTCATTTTGAGGTTTTCAAAGCTCGTTACGACGGCTACCGTAAAGCTTTACGCAAGTACGGTCTGCGCTTTAATGACAAATATACATTGGATTGCACATCAATACCGGATTGTGAAAATTTCGGGACAACGCTTTGGAGTTCACGGCGCGCAGCACGCGAATATTTTCTACAGCTTGATGGACTTTTTTGTCATGTTGACCGGATTGCTTTCAATGTTTTAAATTCCGCACAGGATGCCGGCTTCAAGGTTCCTGAAGATTTACGCGTGGTCGGCGTTGACAATCAGCCTGGCGACGAACTCTTCAAACCGTCCCTTTCCTCGGTTGACATCAATGTCAGCAAAGACGCCCAGGCTATAGTAAAACTTTTGGTTAAATGCATTGAAGAGGGTAAAAAGTTTCAACAGATTACCCTCACCCCTCTCATAAGTCGCGAGTCTTGCAACACCTCGCTAACACAGAGTTAAAAACGCCTTAACTATTCCTGAGAGAATTCCCGAAGTTTGATGATTTTATTTTTGCGGGATTCCGCGGCTCCTAAAATCGCGCCAATACTTTAAACCTAAATTTATCCCAGGCAAAGCGCATGGCTTCACTAATATCATCACAGGCTTCAAACTGTTTTATTTAACAATATTCAGCTTACTCGCACGAATATTCCATAATATTATTGATCAATGGAACTACCTTAGACGCTGTTCGCGGCCAGCCGCCATTGTATTTAGTAACAACGACTAAACCTTTGCCATAAGGACGCGCCAGCAAAAATGGATGAATAGAGCCATCCTTGAGCTTCTGGGTTGCCAGGTTTTTCCACTTTTTCGGGTATTTTGGAATATATATTGCCGGCGGAGGAGGATTGAGCGCTTTTGACATATCGTTCGGAGTATTGGCAAACTTACCCGAAGTGATCCAGTGAACTTTTCGCGGCGAGACTATATTCCGTTCCTGAAAACCCATTTTGAATGATTCATCATTAAAGTATTTTGCTAATGGCGCACCATTAATCTCCAGCAATAACACCGCACCATTTTTAACCATAGGCAAGAGCCGCTGGGTAAAAACCGCTTTAGGAATGTCGTTCCACCGGGTTGCGGTTAATATAATCATATTGACCTTGGGCAATTGAATTGGAACGTTCTTGGCTCCCTCGCAGTAGAGATAACTCCAACCATTCACGAGCAACTTACTTAAAAAACTTGGAACCCTTTTATTAAGGTTGTTTATCCATAACAAAGAGTGCTTGGGCAGGTTTTTATTGCTAAACTGAATGAGTGCTCCGCCGGATGGATTATGAAACATTGGCGAGGGAAATCCGCTAAACGGACTAGTATAGCGATTGACGACAATCGACCACTGATCGCCGACTTTCGGAATTTTACCCAATTCCTTAAACGGTAATTCGATTGTCACGCGCCACTCAGTAGCGGTCTTGACAACGCTACGTTTCCAATTAGGATTCCATGAAACATCCCAAGCTTTGGCATCATATATGCCGCCCGCCGGATTGACCGCAAAGTGCAAGTATTCGCTACCGTCATTCGGGTTTATAAAAATCTCGACCAGATCGGATTTGCCTCCGAAAGTCTTGTCTCGTTCTGTAGAACCTACCCCGCCCCTGGTTTTAAAACCGGGGAGACAATTTACTTGAATATGTAAAGCATCTTTGGTCCAGCTCATTGCTACCGTCCCGGAAGATTTTGTCTTAGCCTTATTGACTAGAGGGAAAGTAGGAACATTTTTGAAAGAGGTGTTTTTGGATAAACAAATCGCGACTTGCTCGGCTTTGCTGAGCTGACGGACTTTACGCCATTTATTAAAAACATTTTTTTCGAATTCAATTTCTTTGAGATAACGTTTTCGCTTCTTTTCGTCCGTTACCTTGGCGATTTTCGCTGTTGCCTTCTTGAATAGCTTGTCGGCCAACGTAATCAGTTTATCTGAAATAAAACTTTTGGCAATGCCGTTTGGGGGGACGTCATAGTAGCTGGCGTGAGCCTTTTGCGAATCCCAGGATGCCGCCATGGCTCGGTGATAAGCCAACAGTTCACCCTTCGCTGGGCCGTAGACATATTTACACCAATCTTTTAGGATGGCGTCTACGTCAGCATCGGGATTCCACAGCATTTGCGCATAGATGTAACCAGGCAAGCGCATCAGCATGTGACCACGATCCTCGCGCTTGGTTGATCCCGGATGACTAAGCGTAAACTCAGTTTTTATGTAAATAATATTTCCAAATTTCTTATAGGTTTTAATTTCATCAGCAAGCATATTCCAGAACGGAATATACATTCTCGGACGAAGGAGATCAAAGTGATAGCCATAGATTCCCACCGGAGTTTTCTTCATCCACTTCTGAAGTTCCTTCAAAGATTTTTTATTCAGTTTACAATTGGGATCGTTAAACTTGTGGATATAACAGCGGTCACTTTGGCAGTATTTTACATAATCCAATTCTTCAATGGGAGAAGTCGGAATGTCCCGGTACTCCATATAAGCTATCCCGGAGAACCGCAAGTCCGGCATTTTTTTGTGGATTTTCCGGATTAATTTAGCGTAATACTGGAACCAGCGTGAAGATGCGTCAGGATTTTTGGTGCATTTCGCGCATTCACAGCGAATCATAGTGTCAGCTGGAAAGTAACAGGCTATTTCTGCATCAGATTTTTTGGCGATAGCGGTAAGCTTTTCAACCATGTATTTGGTAAATTCAGGATTAGACCAGCAACCGGCATAGCCTTCAGGAATCCGTTTACCGTTGACAAGTGAAAACCATTCCGGGTGCTTAGCAAAGAGTTTCCGAGAGAGAGCCACTTGATGCCCATGTCCTATGTGCTGTTTTATCGCGCCGGTCTTGTCCCGTATAGCCAGTCTCTTCCCATAGCAATTGAGCATGTTACGGCTTGCCCAGGGGCCCATAGCGACATAAGACTGGTAACCAACCGGCGTCATATCGCGTTCGCGGAATCCGCCAGTTTCATTTATTGCCAGTTGCGGGAGTTCCCATTTTGACTTTTTTGGCGTGAACTCGCCGTCAGAATCGACCCAGAACCAGCGGACTCCAAGCTGGCTCTGCAAAAACCGGTACACCGCATAAAGCGCGGCTCGCGGACGATTACCGGCAAGATAAAGATTTTTCCCCACGGAGTAAATCGCAAGCTGGTCAAATTTACTGGCGGCAAGCTTTAGTTTAGTAGCATTGGCGGCAACAGCCTTTGAGTTTTTCAGGGTTCCGATAACAATAGCGTTCGAATCGGGAATCTGATTAGTTTTTACAATTTTAAAATCGGCGCCGGATATCTTTTTGAGCGTATCCCGCAACTCCTCCGCGGCGTATTGCGCCACTTGTCCGCTGGACTCAGGGATATATATCGACCAATTGGTTGATTTTTTATCGAAAAAGGTGTTTCCCCCGAGAGCTGAGAATGTTACTAACAAAAACAAGGTAATGATTTTCTTCATGATAGTTTTCCTATTTTTTTAAAATTATTATTAATTAATTTGCATTGAAATATATTTTTGTAGATAGCGTAGTAAATCCGTCGGCTAAAATACAGTTTTGCCGCCATCAAGTGAAATTCCGACAATTCCGTAACCAATAAGCGGAACTTTCTTTTCGACATGCCCGTCAGAGAATAAAATATTCGCTCCCTTTCCATGACGAAAATCAACTGACTGTAATGAACCGTCTGGGATGGTACATTCACGCCTATAAATAAAAGCACTAATAGAACCGTCTGCCATCAAAAGATTTGTGGAAGCGCTTTTCATCTTCCATGGTTGAATTGGGGCCGATGTAACTTTACCGGTATTAACATTAACAACAGCAAGACACTTGTTGTTAGAGTTGTATGAGGAGCCAATCTCCGGCTGCAGGTTGTACGATGATTGCTGCGGGCACGCGAATACCGTACCTGCGGCAGTTGCGTATTTCTGGTTTTTTAACCAGGCGCTGGCGTATTTATGACTGCTGCCATACAATTGTAGAAACATTTGAGGCATAGGCACATACGAGGTATTATATTTTTTCTGAGAGACCGGCGCGGAATTATAGTCATCGGTGTAGAGGATAAAGTATTTGCCGATAGAATTCAGATTACTTACGCAGCTAATGCTTTTTGCCTTTTCGCGGGCTTTATTCAATGCTGGCAGAAGCATTGATGCAAGAATCGCTATGATAGCAATCACAACGAGGAGCTCAATGAGTGTGAAGTTTTTTCTAATTCCATGCTTTTCTGGCAACTTTAGATTTGCTTTTTGCATTTTCATCTCCATTTTTTAGTTTTCGTTTAAATTAGCATTTTATTATTTCAACTTTGATTATATATGTTTTACGTTTCTCCTTTTGTTTTTGATTTTTAAATTTGGCAACACGATTCTCGTGTAATTATTTGGGGTTTAATAAGAAATGTTTTGCGCGGTGCAGATTTGTCCTTAAAGCGATTAAATATAGTATCCAGTATAATAGAAGCTAATGATTTTGTATCAGACAGTCTAATTGAAGTCAGACTGGGTGTGTTATAACGGGCTTGACGAATATCGTCAAAACCAATAATACTAAGATCATCCGGTATTTTTATACCAAGTTCCCACGCTTTTCGCATGGCTCCAAGGGCAGTTGCGTCATCATGAGTTAATATAGCTGTAGAATCAGGAGCTTGTTTGAGAATTTGCACTAAACCTTCCACTCCGCCTTCAGCACCATCACAAGACGGATAAATAATTTCAGGAGAGATGATTGCACGTTTAGTGGCAATATTAACAAATGCCTTACTACGCGCATCAGTTGAATAGCCAATATAACTAATTTGTCGATGTCCCAATTTTAAAAGATAATCCAAACAAGTATTTATCACTTCTTCAGGATTACAACCGACATAATCAAAACGTTTATCAGGAGCGTGAAATGAAACTACAGGAATCCCCAAGTCATCTGGAATATATCGCGGTTCACAAGTAACAATTGCATCAACCTGACGTGATAAAATATTCTGAGCTGCCCGTCTGGCTCCTTCCGAATCCTCCCAGAAAGCGTAAGTTGCCGCATAAGGTGTTTTGCTTAGTAAATGCTGTAAGTTTGAAACCATATCCCCATAAAAATAGTTACTCGGAGAAGGCAACAGAATACCAATCATGTAAGATTTTTTGTCGCGTAAGCCTTTGGCGGCCAGATTTGCCCGAAAATTATGTTTCTTCGCTAAATCAAGAATTTCTTTTTGACGCTTTTGGGCAATCCTTCCATTAGCTTTGCCGTTCAAAACTAATGATACTGTGCTTTGGGATACTCCAGCTAATTTGGCTAATTCACTCATCGTCATTGTTAAACATTCCTTTAATAAACAAAAACCGTCATACGTATGACTCAATGATAATTATATAACGTTTTGTTAATATTGTCAAGCGTAAAAGATATTTTTATTAAAAGAAATACCAAAAAAATATAAGTACATCCGTGCAAAAGTTTTTGCAAATGACTTAATACGGCTATATACTTACTGTATATACCTGCTGTTTAGTAAAATTAAACTTTGGGGGGGAACAGAAGAATGCGTATCCAAACTAAACTCACTGGTTTTTTCGTGATTATGCTGGCGGCATTTTCTTATGCGCTGGTATGGATCAGTACTCAAGCTTACCAGGAAGAGGTTGGCCGCCTTAATGCGGAAGTCAGCGAAAGCCGCCTTCAGGAGATGTACAAAATTGTCAATAAAGAATATGAGCTTTTTCTTGACGGAGCTTATGAGAATATTGGCAAGGCTAAGAGAATTACCATCAAACGGCTTGAATCAACTTTCCGCTATTCAAGCGACGGCGGTTACAGCTTCCCCTTAGTTATAGCCAGCAACAGACATATCCTCATGAAACCGAGAAGTTACCCGAGAAGCCATTTTCCATGGAATTCCATATCCATGTCTAATATTTTTGCACCGGATGAATCGGAAGATAACATGCCGGAAGAAAGCATATTTGGAACTGAACCTGAAGAAACTGAACCCGAAGAAACTGAATCGCCTGAAAAAGCAAAATTTAAAGCCAAAGTTCTCTATTCCAATATCAGCGGATATGAACGAATCATTCTTTATATTCCATTTGAAAAACAAAACTGGAATTGGCTGCTTTGCTACTCTTACCCTGTAAACGCGCAACTTTACGGAGTTAACACTCAATGGTATTCGCACCAGCTTTTCGCGCTTGCATGCTGCATGGTTGCGTCTGCCGCGGCTCTTTTCTGGTTGATTCAATTATCTTTATCTCCTTTGAACCGCCTGGTTTCGAGTGCTACTGAAATGGCTGCCGGAATATTCCCGAAACACGATAAGAAACAAAAGTTTCCTAACGATGAAATCGGTTTTTTGAGCAAAGCTTTTGACGAAATGGCCAGCCGTATCCAGGGATCAATGAATAAATTACAGATGGAAATTAAGGAACGCCGGGAAAAAGAACGCGAAATCCGCGAACTTATTGAAAATACTCCTCTGCCAATCGTGATTCTAAACAATAATGGGGCATACTCCATTAATAACATGTTTTCACGCGTATTCGGTTATGTTGAAACCGATTTAAAAACTTTTGAAGACTGGTTCAGGCTTAGCACCCCGCCAGATGTTTCCGCAGAAGAAAACCGCAAAATCTGGAATAGAATCCTTGATCCAAAAGTTTCCGGCTCAGAGCTCGTTTTCATTCGCTGTAAAGGTGGACATATCCTCGAAGTCGAAGTCAGGCACAAACAAGTCGAAAAACAAAACCTTTTGATTTTCAATGACCTGACTGAGATCAAAGAAGCTGAAAAACGCCTGCGTACAACCAGAAATTACCTCACACGCTTGTTCAATTCAATTCATTTACTGCTGATTGGAGTCGATGAAGATGGACGAATTACCCAATGGAATAAGGCCATAGAAGAATTTACCGGCATCAAGAGCGAATTCGCTATCGGAGTCGAACTATGGAACGTTGCGCTATTTTTGCTGAATTTCCAAACAGAGGTAAAGGAAGCGATTATTTCGGGAATATCGCATGAAAAATATCGAGAAAATATCTCCTGGCACAAACGCTCTTATGTGTTTAATATTTCTATCAATCCGCTCTTCCACAAAGACAACAAAGGCGCTGTAATTATTCTTGAGGATGTAACTGAACTCGCACGCAAAAACGAACTCTTGTTTCAAGCTCAAAAAATGGAGACAGTCGGAACTCTTACCGGTGGCCTCGCGCACGATTTCAACAATGTCCTCGGCGGTATCAAAGGCTCCTTGTCAATGATTAAATATTATCTCAATAATTCTCCCGATAGCATTAAAGACGTGAATGAATTTCTCGGATTAGCCGAGGAATCCGTTACCCGTGCCGCCGGTATGGTTGAACAATTACTCGCCCTTTCACGCAAAAGTCAACTTACCCTCAAAAAGTTTGATTTAACTCAAGCTCTTGACCATGTTTTAAAAATATGCAAGGGGACTTTTGCTAAAAGCGTCAATATCAAATTCAAAAAACCGTCACGCGAAATTATGGTTAAAGCGGATCAGATTCAGATGGAACAAGTTTTTCTAAATCTGCTTATCAATGCTGAACACTCAATGACTGTCATGCTTGATGACGAAGCGCTGAAAGGTGGAAATATTAATATTGAAATCAGTCAGGTAAAGCTCCAGAAAGCACAATTCCCGAATGCCTCCACTACTGATCCATACTGGAAAATTGTCATTAAAGATTCCGGCGTGGGAATTAAACCGGAAAATATGCAGAAAATCTTTGACCCGTTCTTTACCACTAAAATTAAAAGTAAAGGAACTGGATTGGGATTAGCCATGGTTTACAATATTATCGATTTGCATAAAGGCTATGTAGAAGCCAGTTCTGAACCGGAAAACGGCAGCACCTTCACCATTTATCTACCGGAATTACAGCCTGAAGCTGCAGAAATGACATTCAGCAGTGATACACATGACCTGTACCTTGGCAGCGGCTGGATTCTCATTATTGATGACGAACCGGTTATCCGTATCACCGCGACAAAAATGCTCGAACTTCTAGGCTACAGTGTGCTCACCGCTGAAAATGGAGAAGCAGGCATAAAGGTATTCAAGGAACATCAAAATGAAATCAGAGCGGTAATTCTGGATATGGCTATGCCGATAATGACTGGCGATGAAGCATATAAACGCTTGAAGGAAATTGATCCGCAAGTAAAAGTGCTCGTAGCAACTGGCTTCACAAACGACAAGCGTGTCCGCAAAACCATGGAAGCAGGAGCCTGCGGATTTATGAAAAAACCTTATTCTATTAACATTTTAAGCAGGAAGTTGCATGAAATCATCACTTTATGAACTCTCTAAAATAGAATTCATTGATTTTCATACTCATAAGCAAATCGTCCCGCCGAAAACTTTAAGCGTTATTTCTATTGAGCTGACTGACTTAAAGAATCTGGCACTGGAAAATATTAATCATAAGTTTTTCAGTGTCGGACTGCACCCGTGGCGGCTCGAAGCAAATACTGATAACCTGAGAAAGGATTTAAAAAACTTGCGCAAGGCTCTTCAAGCCCCGGAAGTTATTGCTATTGGAGAAATTGGCTTAGACCGCTTGCAGGGACCGAATATGAAAATTCAAAAAATATATTTTTGCGAAGTTCTCAAGCTTGCGCAGGAATTGAATAAAACGCTAATTATACACTGCGTTCGTTGTTATCCTGAGCTGCTTTCCATTAGAAAAAAAATTGCTCCTAATATAAATATGCTTGTGCATGGCTATAACGGAAAAACTAAAATTCTGGAACAACTCTTCAAACACAATTTTTATGTTTCCTTAGGCGCTGCCGCGCTGCGACGCAACGACATCTGCAGATATATCCGTCAAAAACCTGAGTATTTACAACGTATTTGCCTTGAAACTGATGATTCCGATACTAATATAGAAGATATTTTCAAGCATGCCGCACAAGTATTTGAAATAGATATTCAGAAACTTAAGCGTATCATGAAAACAAATTTTATTTCACTATTCCAGGATTTCAACAATGTTTAATTTTGATAATGTTCCGCTTTGGCAGCAGCGCAGTGCCTTGCTGTTAAAACCTGAAAATCTAGAGCGTCTGAAACAGTCGAGTATTTTAGTTGTCGGCATTGGCGGTGTAGGCGCATACGCAGCCGAGCTCATCTGTCGCGCTGGTGTAGGCAAAATCACGATTGCTGACGGCGACTGTATCGACCCTACTAACCGCAACCGCCAGCTTCTCGCCTTATCCAGCACTGAGGAGGAAAGCAAAGTCGAATTAATGGCGGCGCGGCTTCGCGATATAAATCCTGACGCTGAGATCATCCCGATCCATCGTTTCCTGAAAGATGAAGTAACCGCAGAAGTACTCTCGTCCGGCTTCGACTACGTCATTGACGCCATTGATACTCTTTCATCGAAAGTCGCGCTCATAGTCAAATGCCTTGAACTAAATTATCCTCTGGTGAGCTCAATGGGAGCAGGCGGAAAACTCGACCCAACCCAGGTAAAAATCACTGACATATCCAAAACCTATCAATGTCGTTTAGCAAAAGTAATTCGCAAACGTCTGCATCGTCAGAATATTCACAAAGGATTCCAGGCGGTTTTTTCCGCCGAAGAAATTCCTGAGCACGCCGTTTATTCATATGACGCGGAAGATGGCAAAGCCGGTTCAATAGTCGGCACAGTTTCCTATATGCCACCAGTATTCGGTTGTTCATGCGCCTCAGTAGTTATAAGAGAACTAATACAACAATCAATCTAATGAAACAAATTCATTATCGTTGGAGTTCGTGCGCAGTAACTTCTTTATTTTCCCATTTTTTAGCTGTAACCGGATCAGTGAAATTATGCCATAAAACACCTTTTTTCAGGGTGATAGTGTAGGTGAGTTTATCTGGTGAAATCGTCCAGCTTTCAGCCATTAAAGGTTCAAATTTGTCAGGGTATTTTAAATCACGCGTTGCCAGCGACGATGAACAAAGAGCGTTAAAAGTAGCCGCTGTCGCCTCGTTATTGATCAAGTAATTCATATTAGGAGTGTCAGAGGAGATTGCGCTTACAAGACGTCCACCGCTTACCGCGTTGGAGTCAAAATATTGACGATTCGCGATTTGGCTGAATGTCTCGACAACTTTTGTCGTGGTTTTTCCAGCAGAAAGCACGACTGCTTGAGCAGGTTTTGAGGAAATAGTTTCTTCAAGCCGGTCTAGACGTTTGAGGATGTTTTGATTGCTTTTTTGAACCCGATCGAGTGCGTTGATCAAAATAATTCCCAAAAAAATCAGCGCGATAGTCGCTACTGTTAAAATAAAATTAAGATAAAAATTTTTGTTCATGATTAACCTCGGTTATAATATGACTATTAATATAGCACATATTTGTTGGGAGAATACTTAAAAAAGTGAAATTAATTGTTTCATAAGTTGTTCGCGTCCGGCCGGGGTATAGATTTCAGATGAAAATGTTTTAGATAAAGTTTTCTGGTTTGAATGGTAAAAGAATGAAATCGCCATGAGATTAAAAAGGTAAGCCCTAAAGCTTATATCCTTTTTTAAACAGCCTTTTTTTTGAGCTAAAATAAATGCTTCCACAATAACTTTATCCTGGTTAGCCCTGATGTCCAAAAGGGAATCAGTAGAGACATCTTTGTTAAGGTTCGCCCAGGCGAGCATCCGCCAGAAATATGGATATTTATCGTGCAGTCCCATGAAGTCGGCAAGTAGCATTGAAGTCAGCTTTTCCGGTTTTTGCAGTGCTTTTTCAAGGGTGTTTGACGAAAACAGCGATACTTCTTCGAAAACACGCTCCAGGGCAGCTTCAAACAGACCCTCTTTGTTTTTATAATAGGCGTAGATACGCTGTTTATTGACCTCTGCTTCGGCGGCAACGGCATCGACTCGTGTCCCGTAAAAACCAAATTCGGAAAAAAGTTTAATCGCGGTTTCCAAAATTTTAGCTTTAGTTATTTTAGCACGTTCCTGCATATAGCATCCTTTAAGCTGATAATATTTCTCTTCAAACAATACAATATATCTAATCTTTTTCAAGAAACAGTTGACAAAGATTTAAAACTTAAGAACATAAAAGCCCCGCAGAGGGCTTAAAGAAAAATAATTTATTAACTATATGGATTTTATAATGCCCAAAATATTTATAACGCCATGCGCGAAAGGCAAGTCTAATTCTATATCTGAACAGATTAGCCTTGTCCGGCAAAGCCGGCTCAAGGTTCAAGCCGTACTTGTTCAACAAACTTTCGGCGAGACA
>Ga0255410_1084_pt1 | contig 12823 bp, 13 predicted proteins | sample CelNoTSeSYBR01J2_FD_182126 | JGI IMG/M metagenome (GOLD analysis project Ga0255410, IMG submission 182126) | Sediment cell enrichment communities from methane seep in Santa Monica Basin, California, United States - CellEnrichment... | ecosystem: Environmental > Aquatic > Marine > Cold seeps >... | reverse complement strand
ATTTATATTGGCGTAGTCGGCAAGCTCTTTGAGTTGATTGTTTTCTGGTTCTAATAATGGTTGTTCCATTTTTTTAGACATCCCCCATAAAATCTCGCATCCATAGAAGCTTTAAGCGGCTATCCGTATTTTTGGTACAACTCGATCATCTGTGGTGATATATGCCTGACAATATAAACGGAATCCAATATACTCTAACATAATATCAGAAGGCATGTCTCAATACATGTACATCTTTAATAGAACTACACGATTTCTACCTTTAACTTCCTTTTAAGTTTTAATAACTAATGACTCAAAAAAAATTGACTCGCCTACTTATACCCCATTATTATTGGTTTGATGCACTCCAGCATGCCCTAGCAGGACGTATTCACTATCATCAGACATATCCTTATATTCTAGAAAAAATGCCCACAATGTAGTAAAATAGGTATTTCTACTGTCATTCAAGTTTTAAGTATTTCAATTGCTCTTTAAATCATATAGTCCATACACTTTATTTTGCAGGATTTTCTGTATTTTTTAATAACCCGTACACTATTTCGACTTATACGTACACTATAATTAATATTTAATTTGATATAATGAGGTCTTTGAAGGATAAAATATTTGTTTGAACTTAGATGATTATCAAAATTGCCCGTACACTATGCGTACACTATATCGATTTTGTTATTAAATACTATGGATTACTAAAAAGGACTTTTGAGGAGAAAAATGGTAGCGGGGGCAAGAATCGAACTTGCGACCTTCAGGTTATGAGCCTGACGAGCTACCTCTGCTCTACCCCGCGACGTGGTTACTGAATAATCAGAAGTCTTAGTATAACCTCAAATCTTAATATTGCAAACGTAAAAAAAGTTATTTTTTTATAATTTCTCGGACCGAGACCGCAGAAATCAACCATTCCCCCTCAATCAACTGTAAATCACAAGTTAATTCTTTGTAGTTTTCAATGGATTTTCCCCGTTTAGTCAAGCCACTTAGTGATCCAGTGAAATTAACCGTCGCCGCGCTTGGTGAAGTCAAGTGTATCTGGATATCATGAGCTGAAAATTTGACGCGCTTAAACATAGTGCGGCAGCGCATTGCATTAGACGAAATCTGAATAGGCGTATATGTACCGGAAAATGAGGATACTCCAATATAAAACTTGCAGTGCGGCGCAAACAAACGCTCCAGGCTTTTGCTCTTTAGTAAACCAGTAGTCAGTTTATCGCCGGAAGATTTTGACGCGTTGAAAAGAAATTTTTCCACTTGGTTTTCTATTTGCTTTTCCGGCGACGGGTCTTCAATAAAGCTAAACACAATTATGCCGATAACAACTAATGCTATCACAATTGCTATGTATTTTATATGCTTTACCATAAAGGCACTCCGTTTATACGTTTTTGGCTTACTTCGCCAAAGGTATGACGCCTTATGGACATTGAACGATTATCGCCAATAACGTAGACATGTCCAGGCTTAACCGTGCGCAGCCGCAAATTCCAGTCGCAAGGGTTTTTAACATAATTTTCTTTTTGAGCCTTGCCGTTCAGATAAAGTACGCCGTTTTGAATATAAAGAGTGTCTCCGGGCAAAGCAATAATTCTTTTCAGTAAAGAAAGGTCCCTAGTGAATTTTATGATTACAATATCTCCGCGTTTGGGTTGTAAAAAAAGGTATTTGCCCCGCCAGCAAAAATTGAAACCTTTACGAGAATATGTAGGTTCCATACTGGCTCCACTGATAAATTGCGGTATCAGAATAAAATTGAAAATTACATAGCCGACAGCGACAATCGTGATCAAGCGCGCCAAAAACGCCCCGTCTAACTTTGGAACATAAAAATGCGTAATCGCTTCCGATGCGGATTCCCCGCGATGCGGCCGCCAACATTCAATATATAATTTTAATAATCTTTTAAGCATATTATTATAATACATCTGTTCCACGGATAATCCAAGAATTTTGCTATAAGCTTGATATTTTTGTATTGAAGCCATAAATTACACTTAATAAATAAATTTAAAAGCACTTGTACTTAAAAGGATATTTGATGCCGGATAAATTGACAAAAATTATGGAACAGTTCGATAAGGGGAAAATAGATATATTTACCGCTTTGGCGCAAATCTCAAATTCCAACGGGATTGAAAACATAGGCTTCGCGCGCATTGACCATGACCGCAAAAGCCGCTGCGGCTTTCCTGAATTTATTTACGGCGCCAGCAAAACAATTGAACAACTATGCAAGATCGTCCCCACGCTTATAAAAAAACAAAGTCCAGTGCTGGTTACCCGTCTCGACGCTGACAAGGGAAAAGCTTTAAAGAAAAAGTTTCCGCAAGGCGAGTTTGACGAATTAGCGCGCGTTTTTATTATAAGGCAAAAATCTCAAAAGCATGGAAATGTTGTGGTTTTGACAGCGGGCACTTCTGATTTGAATGTCGCGCTGGAAGCCAAATATACTTTAGAAAGCTGTGATATCGGCGTAACTATGATTAGTGATGTCGGCGTCGCTGGACTGCACCGTTTACTTGGAGAAATTGAAAGCTTCAAAAACGCTGACGCGATAATTGTGGTTGCCGGCATGGAAGGGGCTTTGCCCAGCGTGGTTGGCGGCTTGGTGAGTTGCCCGGTGATCGCAGTACCAACCAGTGTCGGATACGGCGCGGCAATGGGCGGAATCGCGGCTTTGCTGGGAATGCTTAACAGTTGTGCCAGCGGCGTAACTGTGGTTAATATTGATAATGGTTTCGGCGCGGCCTGCGCGGCAACACGAATAATTCAAAATGCCAGACGGAAGTCGGAAAAATGAAAAAAGGCAAAGACTTTGCTATTGGCGTAAGTGCTTTATTTGAAGGCTTCAAGTTATTTTTGACAAAACCACGCTACTGGCATTATGTTTTATGGCCTTTGCTTTTCAGTTTTATCTTATACTTCCTTAGCTTCTGGCTGTATTTTGCGTATCTGCATCCTTTACTTATGGGGCTTTTGCCTGAGCCGGCAGAATATTCCCAGTGGTGGAGTTGGGTGATTTATCCCCTGCGCTGGCTGGTAAATATTTCCGTCTTTCTGTTTGGAATTATGATTACTTTATTGACGGTAACGATGCTGTATTCGACGCTTGCTGCGCCGTTTTTTGACCGCATGACCTTAAACATTGAAAAAGACTGTTTTGCTTTTAAAGCTCCAGAGATGAGCAATAAAAAAGCTTTTTTATATTTCGGAAGTTCGATTTTAAACGCCTTTATTTTGAACTTTAAAACGCTTTTCTGGGCAATCCTGCTTTTCCCGCTCAGTTTTTTAATACCTTATGTCGGAACAATAATATACAGTTTAGTTGTTGGTTATTTCTTTGGCTTGTCGCTTTTATTGTACAGTGCCGAACACCGCGCCATGAACCGTGCTGAGTTCAAGCAGAACTTAGACGGCAAACGAATGAAAGTTTTAGGTTTTGGCGCAGCTGCGTATTTCTTATTATATATTCCTTTACTGGCAATCCCCTTATTGCCCATAGCCGTGGCCGGCGGAGCAGTCCTCTTTAACAAAGAACTGGATAAACAAGACTAAGGAAATCCATCAGTCAAAGATTAAATCACCAAAGCTATGATAATTATGTACTATTCCTTGCTCCCAGAAACTTACTTCCATTTTGCGGGATTTGTGATTCCAGTAGCGTACAAACATAACTTTTAATTTCGGATCCTTGCTTAAATCTACATTTATTTCTTTAAACGGCAGTGTTAACATAGCACTCCAGCCGTTAGCGGTGATTTTACGCGCCAATATGCAATCGACATTCCAACTTTTATCTTTATCCTGGCTATCGTATAAATTACCGTTGATGTCAAAGACAATTTGATTGCTGGTTATTTTCCCCGTTTTATCATAACCGGTTACGAATAATTCAAATTTATCCCCCCTCGGCCATTTATCACGCGCCTGCCCAACCGGACTGCCGTAAGCTTTACCCGATTCATTATCAAAACATTTTATACCAAAGTAAATATTATTTCGGTCGTATAATATTTTTACAGCAGTTTTTTCGCGTGAAGCAGCATTACCCCGAGTAACAAATTTATCTGCCACTGGTGCCTTTTTCCACTCTCCAGAATTAAAATCAGGATCAAACACAGGCTTCTTATTCGCTTTTTTAGCCGTCGTTGAAAAAGGCTTGCCCAATTTTATTTGCTGCTCAAAGGTCGCACGGAGTGCCGCAAGCATTTTTTTAGCCTTTACGTTTGTTATTTTAGCGGCGGCGCGCTTAAGCGCTTTTCGACATTTTTCGATCAAGTTTTGATCTCTAACACTACAACGCCAAACGAAACTTGCTTTGTCGTTGTATTGAGATGTGCCGCCAGCTTTAAGCCATCCATCTTCGGTCAGGCGATAAAATTCCTTCACATCGTTCGCCGCAGCGCCATAAACCCGTTTTAAAAATTCTTCACGCAGTGTTTTTACATCGCAATAAGGGTTCCAGGCGCCGTTAGTCATTGTCCAGAAATAGAGACTGTTTACATTCCAGGTTTTTATTCCATCCATGCGTCGACCGACCGTGTCGGAATACATTTCAGAGTACGTTTTATTTATTCCCAGCTTGTTCGCGTATTTCCAATCCGCCATTGCGATTGCGTCAATTGGACGCGGAAAAGCTTCTGTCAAACCAAAATATTCTCGTAGGGTTAAATTGTTTGTGCTTTTCAACCATCCTGTAAGCTTATTATTAGTTAGTTTATTTTCCTTCGTGTTCATTGCCCTTTTGCTATTTTTAAATATTGGACAAAAAGATATACTAATATTGGGCTCAACTTTGCAATGTGGTGGAATTTCAGTGAAAAAATATCCAAAGGTAAGAATTTTTTTACCGGGATAATTTTTCTGCATATGTCTAGCAACTTTATTTAAAAACAAGAAAAATTGAGTTGAACGGAATGCTTTATCTTCTTTGTCAATAATTTTACCATTTTTCAATTTGATTGCTTTAAGACATTGTGGACAATCGCAAAGATGATGATTATCTTCAATCATAATTCTATAAGTATCATAATTAGGATCTTTTTTAATCTTCTCGTCAATTTCACGAATAAAAGCTTTAGTCATTTCCTGATTAGTAAAGCAAAGTTGAACCTTAGTCCTTGAATCACTCGGTCTAGCTCTCTTACCATCGATTAACGGAAAAAAATCTGGGTGTTTCTTGAAATATTTTCTTTCAGTCATATAACGTCCTACTATATTATGACCGCCGCCATATTCGAGGATATTACCGAATTTCGTAAATTTCGGAGTATATATAATTGTCGACGCACTCCAGTTATTGCCATTGCGCACCTGCCAAACTTCCGAGGGAACATGATGCCGGGGACCAATCATCTGCCAGCCGCGAAGCACATAGACCGGTATGTCAATATAATCAGTTTTCGTTAATGTCAGATTCGGATTTTTACTGTAAAGTGTTCCAAACTCAATATTTGGTCGAGCCCAGATTATATCGGTATTTTTGAATAAAAGTTTGAAGACGCCATTCAATACGCTTTTAGATTTTGCGCCAAACAAATAAATATTATTGCCTTTTGCGCGCACAGCATAACCATCATTTTCCTGCATCTTTTTAAGGTCAGCTTTAAAACTTGCGGGATTAACTTGCAGAAAAATCTTATATTTCATCTTTTCGGCTTTATTAACAATCGGTAATTTTGCCCCTGAAATTTCTCTTACCCAATGTTGCAACTCGCTTGCCGCGTATTTTACAACCTCGTCCGCTTTCACGTCAATAACGATTTCCGCAAGCGCTTTCCCATTCTCAGCTAATGGAATTTCTGCCTGCATCAGTAGTGGAAAAGATACAAAAATTCCCAATATAATTTTTTTCATGATAAAAATCCTCTAAATTATTTTTTTAATGTTATTTCAATAAAAGTGTCAATATTATGTCGAGCTCCCCCGAATAAACTTGCATATATTATCGGGGCACAGCCGGGAGATCGCTGAGGAAGATACTGACGTATAAACGCTCCGCATAATTTATTTATTTTATTGGGGTCAAGTTTTAAAGTTTTCCAGGAGATAGTAATCATAGCACTCCAACCATCGGTTGTTTTTTGAGCTTGTGACTTCCAAGCTCCAGCACCGCGGCCTCCCCAGAAACGGTTATTAACCGGGTCAACTACGACTTGAGTATAAGCTCTCCGAATCGCTCCAACTTCACTAAGGAATATCTCGAAACCTTCTCCATCTGGAAAAGTTTTTTTTCCAGGATTTGAGGCGCGATGGCGCATATTCTTGACATCTTTATAATAACATTTTATGCCGAAATATAAGTTTTTATTATCATAGAGAATCCGCAGTACAGTCTTATCCTTATGTGCCTTTCCGCGAACACAAAATTTATCCATTGCCATTGCTTTTTTCCATTCTCCGCTTTTAAAATCAGGATCAAATACAGGCAATTGGCTTACTTTCACTGCATATATTTTGGAATCATTAATAACCTTCATCTGTGTCTCAAATGTCTTACGCAGGGCCGCAAGCATCTTTTTACCTTTTGCGGAAGAAACTTTTTTTGCGGCTTGGATAAGTAAATTACGACATTGTTTTTCAAGAGCGATACTTTTTTTCCAGCTATGTAGCGCGGTATCACGCCATGTAGAACGTCCTCCCGCTTTCAACCAGTTTTTTTCGAGGATGTTGTAAAATTTCGCCACATCTTGAGCTCCATTTCCGTAGACCCGCTCTAAAAACTCCAGTCGCAGTTTTTTCACATCCTTATAAGGGTTCCAAGCTCCATTGGTCATTGTCCAAAAGTAAAGACTGTTAACATTCCAACTTTCTATTCCATTCATACGTCGACCTGGTGCGTCAGAATACATTTCGGAATATGTTTTATTTACTCCGAGCTTATTCGCGTATTTCCAATCAGCGATTGCAATTGCGTCAATCGGGCGCGGATAAGCTCCGGTTAAACCGAAATATTCCCGTAAAGTCAAATTTTTAGTATTTTTGAGCCAGCCGGTCAATTTATTTCTGGTTTTAATGTTGACAGGAGATTGCATTGTCGCTTTGCTGTTTTTGAAGATTGGACAAAATGAAATACTGATATTTGGTTCAACTTTGCAATGTGGTGGAATTTCTGTAAAAAAGTACCCAAAAGTAAGGATTTGTTTACCGGGATAATTTTTCTGCATATGTTTGGCAATTTGATTTAACCATAAGAAAAATTGAGTTGAACGGAATGCCTTATCTTTTTTATTAATAATTCTGCCGTCTTTCAGTTTGATTTCTTTAAGACAATTGGGACAATCACAAACATTATGATTATCTTCGATCATAATTCTATAAGTATCATAATTTGGAGATTTATTTATTTTTGTATCAAGCTCCGCAATAAAAGCTCTAGTCATTTCCGGATTTGTGAAACAGAGTTGAGTTTTACGTGACAGCAGACGTTTGCCCTTTTTCATTGAGAAAAATTCTGGATGTTTCGTAACATATTTTTTCAAGGTGATATAACGCCCTACCAGATTATGCCCGCCTCCATATTCGAGGATATTCCCGAATTTAACGAATTTTGAATTATAGCTAATTGTTGCCGCGCTCCAGTTATTACCGTTACGAACTTGCCAGACTTCAGAGGGCAGATGATGCCGGGGACCAATCATTTGCCAGCCGCGCAAAACATAAACAGGAATATCAATATAATCAGTTTTTGTCAGTACTAGATTTGTTTTTTTACTAAAAATAGTTCCAAACTCAACATTCGGGCGAGCCCAAATTATATCGGTGTTTTTGAATAAAAGTTTAAAAACTCCATTAAGTACGCCCTTCGGCGTTGAAGCGAAAAGGTAGATATTTTTCCCTTTTTCGCGTACAGCATAACCGTCATTTCCCTGCATCTTTTTTAGATCAGCTCTAAAGCTTGCGGGATTAACCTGCAGAATGATTTTATATTTCATTTTGCCTGATTTATTGACAATTTTTAATTTGGCTCCGGAAATTTCTTTAATCCAGTATTGTAATTCGCTCGCCGCATATTTTACGACTTTATCGGCTTTCGTATCAATAACTATTTCGGCAACAGCTTCCCCATCCCTTGCTAACGGAATTTCAGCTTGTAACAACAGAGAAAAAGAGACAAGGAAAACCCATATTAATTTCTTCATTATAAAAATCCTTTAAATCTTAAATTGTAAATATAAATTTATAAAAGACGGTATACCCTTAACGTATAAAATATTAGCGTGGAAATTCCCAATAATCACGTTGTATATGGTACATGTCTAACACTGAGTTATTAGAAACATGTCCATCCACCCATAGTATATTGGTTCTAGAGCCATGCCTAGTCATTTTATCTAAAGTAGTGCCTCTATATAAATATTTGCATTTATATGTCTGTGTTTCGCTTATATCATCTTTGTTATCACCCATGATTATAGTTGTTGATGAATATTTTATTTGATTAATCTTCTTTTTGGCTGCGCTTGTGCTTCCCAACCAAAGATAGTTAAAACCATAGAAAGTTGTATAATATGGTTTTGCAGCGACGGCAGATGAACATATGTAAGAACCATTTATAGCTCCGTTGGCATCTTGATATGTTAAGCCTGGAAGATCTAATACTTGACTAGCATCAATTAGCCAGCCGTCATATTCTAAGGTATACATGCTTATCGCTTTTCCGATTTGATTTAAATTGTTGACACAGGAAATTGACCGGGCTTTGTCTCTGGCTTTCCCAAGCGCAGGGAGAAGCATACTGGCTAGAATAGCAATGATAGCGATGACGACGAGGAGTTCGACGAGCGTAAACTTTTTACTAATTTCCATTTTTTTATCTCCGTTTTTAATTATTAATATTTATTTTGGTGCTTTTGCTGTTGATTCCCTGATAATTAATGAAGTCTTTGTTATATGATGAATAACAGGTTTATCCATATCTTTCATTCGCGCAAATAATAGATTAAATAAAATCTGTGCAACAGGCTCTTCCTCTTTACTGAAAGTTGTTAGTCGTGGAATTGAATATTCTGAATCATCAGTATTGTCAAATCCAATTATACTCAACTGTCCAGGAACGTCAATGCCAAGATCTTTGGCACTGCGTAATAATGCAAAAGCAACTGAATCATTATGAGCTATTATCGCAGTCGGCTTGTGCTTAAGTGAAAATAACTTCTTCAAAGCATTATATGCATTTAACTTTATATCTTGATTATTTATAACATCATTGTAGAACCAATCATCATTAAATTGCAAATCGCGTTTCAACATTTCAGACTTTAAATCCCCCAAACGTTTTTGACTCCCAATGATCGCAATTCTTGAATGTCCTAATGAGCACAAATAGTCAAGGGCTTGAACAGCATATCCGTTGGTGTCATAAACAACAGAATCGTATTCAGGTACTTGATTATGGTAGGAAACTACCGGAATAGTTAAATTTTTTGGTAAATAGTCCGGTTCAATAGTTATGATACCATCAACATTACGGGATAAAATATTATCTGTTGCTTGTTTAATTTCTTTGGGATCATCCCAAAATGAAAATGTTCCAATATAATTGGTTTGCGCCAGCAAATGATGTAAATTTGAAATTAAATTAGCTAAAAATTGATACCGCGGATGTGGGGTTAAAACACCAATAGAATAGGTTTTGTTGCTTCGTAAAGCCTTTGCCGCATAGTTGATTTGATAATTAAGCTTTTGGGCAGTGTCGATAATAAGCGATTTCGTCTTTTGCTTGGCTGAACACCCTTGTGGATTTCGCATAACCTGCGCTACCATGCTTTTGGAAAAACCACAATGGTTAGCAATATCCTGCAATGTAGCCCTGCTTGTCATTTTTTGAATGCCTTATAAATAAATCATTTGTTAATATTACTAAGTATAATTGCACCGGTGCAATTTGTCAATAACTAAAGCCCAGAAAATCGAAAAATAAAAAAATTCTTCCTTAAGCCAGCATAGTCCTCTTTAACAAAGAACTGGACAAACAATAATAAAATATTCCGCTATTGCTTTTATGTTCTTACTAAAGTATATTAATATTTATTGTAGGGAGATTTTAATCGTTCATTAAAGAATAAAGGAGGAATATCATGACTATCCAAGCCTTAACAGCGTTTTTCATGTGGTGTACAATTATCAATGCATCTCTGCTGATTATTTCCGCTATAATGATCATCCCCTCTCAAGATTTGGTGTACCGTATGCACAGCAAGTGGTTTTCTATTTCCAGAGAAACATTCAATGTGGCAATTTACTCATGCCTCGGTCTGTTCAAAATCGCCATTCTGGTCTTCAATGTAGTCCCCTGGATTGCCTTGCTAATCATCGGATAAAAACTTGACATGAGAGGAAAGCGATGAAAAAGTCTGCAGTACTGTTGCTAATTATCTTCGTACTGGGTGTTGTCAGCCAATCAGCACATGCTCACTGCCAGATTCCCTGCGGAATATACGATGACCACGCGCGGGTTCAATCCATGCTTGAGGATGCCGCGACAATAGAAAAATCGGTAAAATTGATTGCGGAATTAAGCGTTAAGTCCGACGCACAATCTAAAAACCAGTTGATCCGCTGGGTGATGAATAAAGAAAAACATGCTCAAAATATCATCTCCATAATCAGCGACTATTTTTTGACACAACGGGTCAAACCGGTGCAGAAAGATTATACTGAGCGTTTGATAAAACACCACGCGGTAATTATCGCGGCAATGAAAGCTAAACAAAATACTGATATTAAATACGCAAAAAACCTGAAAAAATGCGTTAAGGCTCTATTGTCTTACTATCCTGAACGCAAAAAAAACAAGGAAAAACTTGATGTTAAACGTTAATTTGGATGAAGTAAAGGGCATCGCAATTCTGGAGCCAAACGAAAAATTATCTCAAAATGACTTTGAAGCGGCCAGCAAAGTCATTGATCCATATATTGAAAAAGTAGGGAAGTTAAACGGCATAATAGTTCATGTAAAGTCGTTCCCGGGATGGGATTCATTCGGCGCGCTGGTAAAGCATTTAAAATTTGTCAAAGAACACCATAAAAATGTATCTCGCGTAGCTTTCGCGACAGATTCTCCAATAGGAAGCTTTGCTGAGCATGTCGCAAGTCACTTTGTCAACGCGGCAATCAAGCATTTTTCTTTCGACCAACTGGAAGACGCGAAAAAATGGATATCCGGCGGTGATAAATCGTGAATATAAAGCAAGGTATTAAAGTTAAGATTGTATTAAAAAAAGACCAAAGAAGCGGAAAATTAACCGAAGGAGTCGTCAAAGACATCTTGACAAAATCTCCTTCGCACCCTCATGGTATAAAAGTAAGATTAAGCAGTGGAGAAGTAGGAAGGGTCAAGGAGATATGCGAATGACTCTTTACCTTGACGGGGACGCTTTCCCGAATCCGCTGAAAACTATTTTGTTTCGCGCCATTGAACGACTCGCAATACCAACGTTCGTGGTATCAAACAAGCGTATCAATATTGGTGAATCAAAAAATATCACCTACATTATAGTCAGCTCTGGACCTGATGAAGCAGACCACCGCATTGTGGAAATGCTTAAAGAAGGAGATTTAGTCATAACGGCGGATATTCCACTGGCTGACCGCGCCATAAGCAAAAATGCTCATGCCCTCAACCATCGCGGCGAACTTTATACTGTTGTCAACATCAAAAATCGTCTGGCGATGCGTAATTTAATGCAAGATATTCGTGATAGTGGCATGCCCACGAGGGGGCCCGCGCCTTTCAACCAGAAAGACGCCCATGAATTCGCCAACCAGCTTAATAAATTTTTGACAAAACAAAAAATAAACTAAAAAATATAAATGAGTCATTAACAAGAAAGCATCCAAAACTTGCAATTTCCTCAATATGGCATTATTCTAGTTGCTAAATAAAATCAAAAAAAAGCTTATGACTAATAACTTATTAACGATAATTTGTATTTTACTCCTGCATGCCGGGGCCATCTCCACAGAGCACAAAAGTGCTGAGTGCGAGCATAACCATTTGGCTACAATTAAAGTTCACGCAATTGACTGTGCTCATAACAATCATAGCTGTTTAGAATGTACAAATAGTGAAAAATCCAGTATTCCAAAAACTTTTATAAAGCGTGTTTCTGTTAATAAAAGAAATGTTTTCCGGAATAATACTGCTTATAAATACTTTCCTCCGACAAACCGGCTTACTAATTACCAGCTGCCATATACAACATCCTCGGAGCCACCGGGGAATCTTGTAATTCACCGTTTTCTAGACTCCGTGATTATCTTAACCTGAGTGTAAAATTTTTCTACAAAGTTACTACATAATCAGTAAACAACTGCTTGTGGCTGCCTGTTTTTAATTTTTCACAAAGGGTATTATTATGTACAGAAAAACTGTATTTTTTTTATTAACATATTGTCTGATTTTTACATTGCTGTCAGATACACACGAACACAAACAAGGGGATTCCTGCGCCAAAACAAATAAGCGCGAACACATAGAAGCTGACGACGATCACAAGGACGAAAAGAAAGAAAAGTGTGATGACGATGATGATCACGACGATCACAAGGACGAAAAGAAAGAAAAGTGTGATGACGATGATGACCACGACGATCACAAGGACGAAAAGAAAGGAAAGTGTGATGACGATGATGACCATACCGAGAAAGATCAATCAAGCGCCGTTATCTTAACAAAGAGTCAGCTAAAGGCAATAAAACTAAAGTTATCAAAAGCCAAAGCTAAAGGGCTTACGACTAAGATATTCCTATTAGGCGAGGTCAAATATAATCGTGACCGAATGGCACAAATAATGCCGCATATGCCGGGATTTGT
>Ga0255410_1083_pt1 | contig 12901 bp, 13 predicted proteins | sample CelNoTSeSYBR01J2_FD_182126 | JGI IMG/M metagenome (GOLD analysis project Ga0255410, IMG submission 182126) | Sediment cell enrichment communities from methane seep in Santa Monica Basin, California, United States - CellEnrichment... | ecosystem: Environmental > Aquatic > Marine > Cold seeps >... | reverse complement strand
AAAATTAATTGTGTGCAGTTTGAATTTGGCGGAAATGCGATAGATACTAAAATCTTTATAAAAGACTTTTATGATTTCTTTAAAAAATTTAATATGTCGATGTTCAGAATCACTCCAACCGGTTATCTCCATCCTTTGGGGAAATATTCGGAAGAATTGGAACAGTTTATGAACACTAATTATTTTGCAATAAAAAATGAGCTTATACCTGATATTGGAGAATAAATTTGAAAAAGTTGCTTAAAAAATTTATTAAAGAAGGACCAGGGCGAATACCTTATCTGAAATACACTGCTTCTCGAGTAGAACGGAAAATTCGAAAAGAAGAAAAATATTATCAAAATTTGGCAACAAAAAAAGACATTAAAGTATTAGAGGGTAAAGAACTTAAGGATGCGTTAGAATGCAGATTATCTGAACGCGGGATAACTCCTGTAAAAAAAGATATTGGTGAACTAAATATTTTATACGTGAGCTATATTGCAAATAACCCCTGGGAAGAACATCAAATATTGCCATCATTGAAAAAAAATGGAAATTTAACCGTATATTCATTTATTGAATACGGTTTTTATCCTCTTAGAAGTGACTGGGGGACAGAACGTGAAAAATTCAATATTGAGTTCATGAAGTTTATTGAAGCAAAACATGCCCAAAAGCCGCTTGATGTTATGGTTACCTATTGCGCAGGATACGAGTTCAATGCTGACACAATTAAAAAGATTGGCGATTTGGGCATAGTGGTTATTTCTTATCATTTGGATGATCGTCCTTCTTTCAGAGGAAGAAAAATAAATGCGAAATGGACAGGGCCATGTGAATTAGCGGGCGCATCTGATTTACAGTTGACAAATTCTTATTCATCGCTTGTTAAATATTTTGCGGAAGGAGGTTTAGCGTCTTTTTGGCCGGAAGGAGCAGACGCTGATTTTTTTAAACCTCGTGATTTAGATTTTGAATATGATGTGTCCTTCCTCGGGGTAAAGTACGGCCAGCGTCCTGATTATATTGACTACTTGAAAAATAATGGAATTAATGTTGCAAGCTTTGGCGCTGGATGGGAAAATGGAGCTGTTCCTGCTGACAAAATGCCGGAAATTTATGCAAAATCCAGAATTAATCTGGGATTTTCCGGTATAGCCTGCAGTATGAAAGAATGCTGCTTGAAAGGTCGGGATTTTGAAGTTCCAATGTGCGGCGCATTATATCTTACTACAGATCAACCTGATATTCATCGAGTATTTGATACGCAAAAAGAAGTTGTGGTCTATAACAACAAAAAAGATATGCTTCAGAAGGTCAAATACTTATTATCTAATCCTGAAATATGCGCTAAAATCAGAAAAAACGTGAGAGAAAAATGTTTGATAGAGCATACGTGGGATAAACGATTTGAAAGTGTTTTTGAGCTTTGCGGTCTTCTGAAAACGGGGAAATAGAATAAATAATGAAAAGAATTATTATTACAATTGCAAAAATCCTGACAAGTCTAATTGTGAGTCTTTTTAAATGTTGCAAAAGAAACAGTATTGGTTTAATTTTCGAAATTATTCGTACCATAGAAAATAAAACAGGAAATTTTATTACATTCCACTATCGTCCTAAATATTCTGACGAAATAGATGTTAAAAGTTTTGACTGCAATTCAGATTTTTCATGGGCAATTGTAATGCAGGGGCCTATAAAAAAAGAGGATAATTTCACATATGAAACATTGAAACTATATAGAAAACACTATCCAAATGCGATATTAGTGCTTTCAACCTGGGAAACTGAAGATATTGATATTATTAATGCTATTAAAAAGCTTGGAGTTGATGTTGTTTTAAATAAAATACCTGAATTTAGAGGACAATATAACATTAATCTTCAAATTTTTTCAAGCGGAAACGGAATGAAACGGGCAAAGGAGCTTGGCGCGAAATACGCAATGAAAACAAGAGCTGATAACAGGTTTTATGCTTGCAATGTAGACACATTTCTTTTAAACTTAATGAGTCAATATCCTGTAGTTTCCGGTCTTGATCAAAAGGAGCGTATTATTGGTATAAGCTTCGATACTTTAGTATATCGAATGTATGGAATTACTGACTTTTTGCTTTTCGGTCATATTGACGACATGATTAAATACTGGTCTCCCCCACTTGATTCTCGCTCAATTCAACCAAGGTCTTTTTTTAATTCGGACTTAACGATGAGAAAACTTGCCGAATATAGAGTTTGTGAGGTATATTTGTCAACAGAATATCTGAAAAAAATTGGCAGAAATTTAGATTGGACACTTAAAGACAGTTGGAAAGTATTTGCTGAAAACTTTATTATTGTTGACAGCGAAGTATTTGATTTTATGTCGGCTAAAGTTAATCGTAGAGAATGGCATGGTTTATTTTACCACGGTAAAAGTTATCGCTCTCAGGAAATGAAATTTCGTGACTGGTTCATTCTTTATTCCAGTATAGATAAAATAACTGTGCCGGAAGAATTACTTGATGAGATTTAAACAAACATAAATATAACTGAAATAATAAATTGGAGATAAGTTTTAATGCGTATTTTATATATTGGTCCATTACCGCACTCTGGTACATGTTATCAAAGAATGCAGGGACTGATTGATATGGGACATGAAGTTGTTCCTGTTGATACCTATAATCAGTTACAGGCAGAAAGGGGAAGGCACTTCCTGCCGCGTTTAATGCGTAAATTGATTGGACCTATGGATTTATCCGGTATCAATAAAAAAATATTAAAGCTGGGGTTGAGTTCTAAATTTGATATTGTCTGGGTGGATAAAGCGGAGCTGATACATGCTGAAACATTAAAACGGCTGAAAGCTGAAACAGCGTGTTTTATGGTTCATCACAATACAGATGATATAAAAAACAAAAGACATCGTTTTAATAAGAATTATTTTAAGACAATGCAGTTATATGACGTCCAGTTTACTTCGAATACATTTAACATAGCTGAAATGCAGGAAATGGGAGCTAAGAATGTTTTATTTGCTGAGCTCGGTTATTGTAATGAATTTTTTAAACCCGTTAATGTATCAGATGAAGACAGAAAACGTTTAGGCGAGGGAGTCTTTTTTGTTGGTCACTGGGAACCAGCTACTGAAGAAAAGTTATTGCACCTCGCTAAAAATGGCATTCCGGTTAAAATTCACGGTTATCATTGGAATAAAGCAAAACATGGAAAGCTGCTGGGGATATCTTCTGAGTCAGGGATAATTTCTGAGGAGGATTATCTTAAAATTTTATCTTGTGGAAGTATCGGTCTTGGAATTGTATCTAAATTTAATAGAAATCTTACTGCCGGCCGTACATTTGAAATCCCGGCGTGTGGAACTTTTTTGTTAGCCGAAAGGAACTCATCTACCGAAAAACTTTATAAGGAGAATGAAGAAATTGTTTTATTCTCAACTCCTGAAGAATTACTTGAAAAGGTGAAATATTATATGAAACACGTAGAAGAAAGAGAAACGATTGCTAAGGCTGGTCATTTAAGGTGTATAAATAGTGGATATTCCTGGAAAGACCGTGTTAAGGAAATGATGGATTCAATTGAAGAAATGATGAACCCAGTTAACGAGGTAATTTAAAATGACAAATAAAAACCAACTAAAAAAAGAAAAATGTTTTGTTACCGGTTGTGCCGGTTTTATAGCCAGTAATCTTGTTGAACGTTTATTGAATGAAGGTCATGAAGTTATTGGCTATGATAATTTTTCAACCGGAAAAAATGAATTTTTATCTGAAGCAGCGCAATCACCTGAATTTACTTTAGTAAGAGATGATCTACTCAACAAAGAAAAATTATCTGAAGCTATGTTTGGTTGTGATTTTGTTTTCCATCTGGCTGCAAATGCTGATGTCAGATTTGGAACAGATCATCCTGGTAGAGATCTTGAACAAAATACGATTGCTACTTTCAACGTGCTTGAAGCTATGCGGGTAAATAATATAAGAAAAATTGCTTTTTCTTCAACTGGTTCTGTTTATGGAGAAACAGAAGTTATTCCAACTCCTGAAAACGGACCTTTCCCCGTACAAACATCCTTATATGGAGCATCGAAATTAGCTTGTGAGGGAATGATTGCGGCTTATTGTGAAGGTTTTGATTTTCAGGCTTATATTTTTCGCTTTGTTTCTATTCTAGGTGAACGCTATACGCATGGACATGTTTTTGACTTTTACAAACAACTGCTTGAGCATCCTGACAGCCTTGACGTTCTGGGCGATGGAAGCCAACGCAAATCGTATTTATATATTCAGGATTGTATTGACGCGATTTTGTTAACGATAAGTAGCGCGAAAGAGAAAGTCAATATTTTAAATTTAGGTACGAATGAATATTGTCAGGTCAATGATTCCATACGTTGGATTTGTGAATATTTGAATTTAAGTCCTCAACTAAACTATTCAGGAGGAGACCGTGGTTGGATTGGAGATAATCCATTCATATTTTTAGATACAGCAAAAATTAATAAGCTCGGTTGGAAGCCTAAGTTATCAATCAAAGAGGGCATTATCCAAACAGTAAAATATTTAGAAAACAATAAATGGGTTTTTGAGGAGAAAATATGAAAGTTGGAGTATTTGGATTATGACATTTAGGAATGGGGACAATGGCTTGCATTGTAAAAGCTGAAATTGAATTCTTTATATGTTATTATTTTACAGCTAATAATGACGAGTTAAAACAAAATATAATTCAAAATCACTAACCATAAAGGAAGTTCCATGACAGATAAAATTGAAAAATTATTAGAAAATTTCCCTTGTGATCTATGTGGTAAATATAATACGCATTTTCTTTATACAAAAAATGGCACTCTTACTAACTATCCTTTCAGAATAGTCAGATGTAAAAACTGTGGCCTAATATACATAAATCCAAGGCTTGGAGAACAGGCAATTACTGATCTTTATAATCATGATTATTACGGAGGAAATGGATTTGATCCTATTGTAAATTATATTGAAGATTCAAAAAAACAAAATCAAACAGATACTGAACACATAGATATGCAAGATATTATAAATGTTATAAATATTGTTAATCCTCCATCAAAATTACTAGATTTTGGCTGTGGATTAGGTGGATTCATGCAAAAGGCTTTATCTCATGGGTACAATGTAGAAGGATTTGAATTATCCCCTTTTTGTGTTGATTTTGTAAAGAAAAAAGGTTTTAACGTCTATGACAATATCGATAAACTACCAAAGGGGAAATATGACATTGTAACTTCTTTTGAAGTATTGGAACATTGTTCTTCTCCAATGAAAGCTCTTTTGGCAATATATGAATGTTTAAAGCCAGGAGGAATTTTTTACTATACAACTGCAAATTTTGACAATTTTTATAACAAATGGCTTTTAGGGATAAAAGACCCGCTTGATGGTTATATTGTCCCTGAAGGTCATATTCACTTTTTTTCGACTTCTGTTATGAAATCATATTTTTCAACAATTGGATTCTCAAAAGTAGTAAAATTTGAACATAAAAATTATCAGAAAGCTGGTTCTACATATAAACTATTATCGAGACTAGGTTTTACTAATCCTGAGGGGACACCAAAGACTATTCTGGAAAAACTATCATATTACGGTACTAGAAAAGTGGCAACAGTTCTTGGAATGCGGAAAAGAAATTTGCCATTAGCAATAAAATAGTAATTAGAACCTGCGTAATAACGGGGGCGTGCAGTTTCTAGCTAATGAACTCAGCTTAAATAAAAAACATTTTTTGTGAAATGTTTAAATATTCAAATTTAAAGAAATATAGGAAATATTGGTTGCATGGTAAATAAAAAAAATATTATTATTACAGGGGCTTCTCAAGGATTAGGCAAAAGCATTGCTAAAATTCTTTATCACGAGATGGATTGTAATCTGTTTTTAATTGCAAGATCAAATGAAAAACTGGAAAATATCAGAAAAGAATTATATCAAAATAAAAAAGATAACAAAATAATTACAATTGTATCAGATTTATCAAAATTAAATTCAGTCAATAATATTACTAATACAATTAACAAATACTGCAGTGGAATTGATATATTAATTAACAATGCTGCGACTCACGGACCAATTGGTATGGCTTGGGACAATGATTGGACTGAATGGCTAAAAACAATACAGGTAAATTTATATGCTCCAATTCAATTGTGTAATGCTTTTATTCCATATATGATCAAACAAAATAAAGGTAAAATAATTAATATTTCAGGTGGTGGTGCGACAGCGGGCAGAGAAAATTTCACAGCATATGCCACTAGCAAGGTTGGACTAGTGCGTTTTAGCGAAACATTATCAAAAGAAGTTGAAAAATATAATATTGACGTCAACTGTATTGCGCCAGGTATTATGAACAGCAGTTTACTTAGAGAAGTGCTTACTGCAGGTAAAGATTCAGCAGGAGAAAAAGAATATAATATTGCATTTCAACAGCAGAACAAAGTTGGAGATGCAACTCAAAAAGCTGCTGAATTGTGTTTATATCTTGTTTCAAATAAAAGCGACGGAATTACCGGTAAGTTAATTAGTGCAGTTTGGGATCCATGGGAAACTTTAGAAGACCATATTGAAGATTTAAAAAAATCAGACATTTATACTTTGAGACGAATTATACCAAGTGAAAGAAATATGGATTGGGGAGAACGATAAATGAATATAGCAATTATAGGTTGTGGTTTAATAGGGAACAAACGTGCTAACGCGCTAAATAATAAAGCAACACTAGTATATTGTTCAGACTTAAAGTTTGATTTGGCACAAAAGTTAGCCAATAATTATTTTCCCTGTAAAGCTGTTGAAAACTGGCAGGATATAATTAACAAAAAAGATGTGGACCTTATAATAATCGCGACTAATCATTTATCTCTTCCTGAGATCAGTTTGGCCGCAGTAAAAGCGGGTAAACATGTATTAGTTGAAAAACCAGCGGCCTGCAGATCGAGTGATTTAAATGATGTAATTGATTCAGCAAAAAAGAATAATGATTCTATACGCTGGATTTGTGAATATTTGAATTTAAGTCCTCAACTAAACTATTCAGGAGGAGATCGTGGTTGGATTGGAGATAATCCATTCATATTTTTAGATACAGCAAAAATTAATAAGCTCGGTTGGAAGCCTAAGTTATCAATCAAAGAGGGCATTATCCAAACAGTAAAATATTTAGAAAATAATAAATGGGTTTTTGAGGAGAAAATATGAAAGTTGGAGTATTTGGATTATGGCATTTAGGAATGGTAACAGCCGCATGTCTGGCAAAAGGAGGACATGAGGTCATTGCCTGTGATACGAATCAGTCTACAATCGATTTATTTAAAAATGGTGAGCTCCCTGTAGCTGAACCGGGTATTAAGGAAATTATTGCTAAAAATACTAAAAGTGATAATTTAACTTTTACATCAAATCCTGAAAAATTTAAAAATTGCGAAATTGTCTGGATAACTTTTGATACACCAGTTGATGATAATGACATTGCCGATGTTAATTTTGTCGAAGAACAAATCAAGTCTATATTCACTTATTTAAGCGAAAATACCTTAGTAATTATATCTTCTCAGTTACCAATTGGCACAACTAGAAAACTAATTAATGTTTATAACGACCTGTTTCCTGACAAAAAAGTTACATTTGCTTATTCTCCCGAAAATTTGAGGTTAGGTAGTGCTATTGAAGTCTTTACAAATCCAGACAGAATAATTATGGGTTTAGATTCTTATGATGATAGAGATCAAATCACTAAATTATTAAACTGTTTTACTGATAACTATGTCTGGATGTCAGTTGAATCTGCAGAAATGACAAAGCACGCAATTAATGCATTTTTGGCAACTTCAGTCGTTTTTGCTAACACCTTAGCTACCATTTGCGAGAAAGTTGGTGCTGATGCAAGAGAAGTAGAAGAAGGTTTAAAAAGTGAGAAGAGAATTGGTCGTAAAGCTTATTTAAGACCTGGTAATGCTTTTGCTGGTGGAACTTTAGCCCGTGATATTGCTTTTATAAAACAAGTTGGTTCAAAAACAAATACAGCTACAACTTTATTCGATGCTGTACTTGAGGGCAATATAGAGCATAAAAAATGGAGTTTAAATAGACTAACAGATGTTCTGGGTGATTTGCAAGGGAAAACAATATCAATATTGGGATTAACTTATAAAACAGGTACTGATACCTTAAGGCGTTCCTCCGCTATTGAGTTGTGCAATTGGCTGCACGAGGAAGGCGTAAAAATTCAGGCTTATGATCCTGCGGTAAAATCTTTACCTGATAAATTAAAGTTTATCCATCTGAAAAAATCCTGCGTGGAAGCTTTAAATAAAGCTGACGCAATGGTTATTTCAACAGAATGGCCGGAATTTGAAAATTTAACAGTTGATCAAGTTTTTAATAATCTGAATACTCCAAATGTTTTTGATGCAAATGGCTTTTTCGAAAAAACACTTGGACGAGATAGTCGTATTAATTATTTTTCAGTAGGGAGGGTATTATGAAACTAAATAATAAACGTGCCATTATCACCGGGGCAAGCTGTGGATTTGGGTTTGAAGTAGCCAAATATTTTGTTTCTGAAGGAGCAAAAGTAATGTTATGCGCAAGGGATATATCTTCCCTGACTGAAGCAAAAAGAAAATTAGATAATTTTTGCCAGGGACAAGCGGAAGTTTATATTGCGAAAGCCGATGTTTCAAGTGCAAACGAAGTAAAAGAATTTGTAAAGGCTGCAATTGATAATTTGGGAACAATTGATATTTTAGTTTCCAATGCGGGTATTTACGGACCTAAAGGTCCTATTGAAGAAATTGAATGGGACGAATGGTCGTATGCTATTGACATAAATTTAAAAGGAACTGTTCTAATGTGTCGTGCTGTTGTTCCATATATGAAAAAACAAAAATCCGGAAAAATAGTTTTACTTTCCGGCGGCGGCGCCACTAAACCAATGCCTAATCTCAGTGCTTATGCCGCTTCTAAAGCAGCCGTCGTACGTTTTGGCGAAACCCTGGCGGGAGAATTGAATACCTGTAATATTGATGTTAATTCTATTGCTCCTGGCGCTTTGAATACTAGACTTCTGGATGAGGTATTGAATGCAGGGCCTGATAAAGTCGGACAAAAATTTTATGAGGGAGCTTTAAAACAAAAAGAAAATGGCGGTGCTTCTCTGGAATTAGGAGCCAAGCTTTGTGTTTACCTTGCTTCAAATAAAAGCGACGGAATTACCGGTAAGTTAATTAGTGCAGTTTGGGATCCATGGGAAACTTTAGAAGACCATATTAAAGATTTAAAAAAATCAGACATTTATACTTTGAGACGAATTATACCAAGTGAAAGAAATATGGATTGGGGAGAACGATAAATGAATATAGCAATTATAGGTTGTGGTTTAATAGGGAAAAAACGTGCTAAAGCGTTAAATAATAAGGCAACATTAGTATATTGTTCAGATTTAAAGTTTGATTTGGCGCAAAAGTTAGCCAATAATTATCCTTCCTGTAATGCTGTTGAAAACTGGCAGGATATAATTAATAAAAAAGATGTGGACCTTGTAATAGTCGCGACCACCCATTTATCTCTTCCAGAAATCAGTTTGGCCGCAGTAAACGCGGGTAAACATGTATTAGTTGAAAAACCCGCGGCCTGCAGATCGAGTGATTTAAATGATGTAATTGATTCAGCAAAAAAGAATAATGTTTTTGTACATGTAGGTTTTAATCACCGTTATCATAGAGCTTTTATAAAAGCTAAGGAATTAGTTGATTCCGGGAAACTGGGAGAATTGATGTTCATAAGAGCCCGTTACGGTCATGGAGGAAGAATTGGCTATGACAAAGAATGGCGTGCCAAACCTGAATTATCCGGTGGCGGAGAATTAATTGATCAAGGAATGCATTTGATAGATTTATCACGCTGGTTTTTGGGGGATTTTACAAGTGTTGAAGGGTTTGCTCATACATATTACTGGGATATGCCCGTAGATGATAATGGATTTTTACTTTTAAAAAATGATAAGAAGCAAGTGGCTTTTCTTCATGCAAGCTGTTCAGAATGGAAAAATTTGTTTTCATTTGAAATTTACGGTAAAGATGGGAAAATCGACATAAGCGGTTTAGGCGGCAGTTATGGAGTTGAGCGAATTACTTTTTACAAAATGCTTCCTGAAATGGGACCTCCTGAAACATATAGCTGGGAATATCCTATGGGAGATAATTCCTGGGATGTTGAACTTAGCGAATTTATTGAAGATATAAAACTATGTCGACAGCCTTCTGCTAATTTAAATGATGCTCAGAAGGCTCTTGAAATTGTAGAAAATATTTATAAGGAGTCAGGATATGATTATAACTCGTAGTCCCTTGAGAATTTCTCTGGGAGGTGGTGGTACAGACCTTCCGTCCTATTATGAAAATAATGAAGGCTTTCTGATTGCCGCATCTATTGATAAATATATATATATAACATTACACAAGACTTTCGGAACAAATTTTATTATTAAATATTCAGATATTGAAAAAGTTAATAAAATAGAAGAAATAAAACATCCTATTATCAGAGAATCACTAAAATACCTGGATATAAAAGAAACAAATATTGAAATTTCCAGTATTGCAAATATCCCGGCTGGGACAGGGCTGGGATCTTCTGGCAGTTTTACAACAGCACTTCTTAAAGCCATACATACTTATAAGAAAGACATTGTTACAAAGTATGAACTGGCTAATGAAGCATGTCATATTGAAATGGATGTTTTAAAAGAACCGATAGGAAAACAAGATCAATTTATTGCATCTTATGGAGGGATTACCAGTTTTACATTTCGGAAAAATGGAGAAGTAAATGTCTCAACATTAAAGTTAAGTAATGAAACTTTATACAACCTTCAGGACAACTTATTACTATTCTTTACCGGTTATTCCAGAAAAGCTTCTACAATCCTCAAAGAGCAAAATGATAAAAGCAAATCTGAAGAAAAAGCAATGATCTCAAATTTAAACTACATTAAAGATTTAGGCTATCGCAGCAAAGAAGCTCTTGAATCAGATAACCTTCGTCTTTTTGGAGAATTAATGAATGAGCATTGGGTACACAAGAAAAAACGTTCCAACGGCATGAGTAATCCAAAAATTAACGATTGGTATGCATTAGCACTAAAGAATGGTGCGATTGGCGGTAAGCTGATTGGCGCCGGTGGCGGTGGCTTTCTTATGTTCTATACAGAAAACGCGATAAAATTAAGACGTGCAATGTATAAGGCAGGCCTCGAAGAAGTTAGATTTAGATTTGATTTTAAAGGAACAGAGGTATTTGCGAACCATGATTAAAAAACTACCCCCAATAATAATATTAGCAGGCGGTCTGGCTACCAGACTGCGCCCGATTACTCAAAAAATGCCTAAGGCAATGATAGAAGTTGCAGGTAAGCCTTTTATTGAACACCAGTTAAAATTGTTAAGAGAAAAAGGAATAGATAGAGTAGTTCTCTGCGTTCAATATCTTAGTAACGAAATTGAGGATTTTGTTGGTAATGGAAAAAACTTTGGAATTGATGTAATATATTCTTATGATGGAGAAAAATTTCTTGGGACTGGAGGTGCTGTATTAAATGCTCTTAAATATGTAGAAGATGATTTTTTTGTGTTATATGGAGATTCTTACTTGGATATCAACTATTCTGATGTCTATAATTCCTACAATCAAAGACCCGAAGGCGGTCTGATGACTATAATTAAAAACGGAGATAATTGGGATAAAAGCAATATAATTTACAAAAATAATAAGATTGTCGAATACGATAAGAACAAGAAATCTCCAGATATGGAATACATTGATTTTGGTTTAGGTATACTGACCAAAAAAATATTGAATAGTTTTGATAATTTAGATGAATTTGACCTTTCTATTGTCTATCAAAAATTAATTCATAATAGCGATTTAGCTGGTTATGTTGCGGATAGACGTTTTTATGAAATTGGTTCGTTTGATGGAATAAAAGATACTGAGAATTATATTATAAACAGAAAAGGAGAGTAATGCATGAATTTTAGTAAAACTTTTTTAAAAGAATGCGTGGATGTGATAGACAAAATTGATATGGATTCAATTGAAGAAGTCGCAAGCAAGTTATCCAGAGTTAGAGATAATCACGGACGTTTATTTTTTATCGGATCTGGTGGTGGAGCAGGACATGCGTCTCATGCGGTATGTGATTTTAGAAAACTTTGCAATATAGAATCTTATGCAGTGTACGATAACATCTCGGAATTGACCGCAAGGGTCAATGATGAAGGATGGGATGTTTCGGTAATAAACTGGCTTAAAGGAAGTAATTTTAATAAAAAAGATTGTATATTTGTTTTTTCTGTAGGAGGAGGAAGTAAAGAAAAAAATATAAGTAATAACCTTGTCCAAGCAATAAAATATGCCAAAGAAAAAGAGGCTTCTGTTGTTGGGGTTGTAGGAAAAGATGGCGGCTATACAAAAGAGGCCGGGGACGCTGTAGTTGTTGTTCCAACAGTTAACTCTGAGCACATTACACCGATAACCGAAGGCTTCCAGGCCGTGATATGGCATTTGCTTGTATCGCACCCTGAATTACAGAAAAATCCCGCAAAATGGGAATCCGCAAAATGAACAAAGCTGTTTTTCTAGATAGAGATGGAGTTATAAATGAATTAATTTATAATCCCAATACAGGTGAACACGAATCTCCTCACGATAAAAAAGACCTGATTATTTATCCCTATGTAGTTAATTGTTTAAAAAAACTTCAGGAAAATGGTTATTATTTATTCTTAATATCAAACCAGCCAAGCTATGCGAAAGGGAAAACAACTCTTGAAAACATTAAAGATATTCATGATAAATTGCATGAGCATCTAACTCAAAAT
>Ga0255410_1082_pt1 | contig 13099 bp, 9 predicted proteins | sample CelNoTSeSYBR01J2_FD_182126 | JGI IMG/M metagenome (GOLD analysis project Ga0255410, IMG submission 182126) | Sediment cell enrichment communities from methane seep in Santa Monica Basin, California, United States - CellEnrichment... | ecosystem: Environmental > Aquatic > Marine > Cold seeps >... | reverse complement strand
TTCAAAGCAAACATGCTCCTAAGTTCAGCGCTAAAAAAACATTCTTCTTTATTGATGATATGATTGTTTGCCTGGGTTCGAATATCGTTAATTCCAACGATAAAAATCCGGTGCAGACGAACCTCTTCCAACGTTATCTGCCGTCTAAAAATACTCCGATAGTAGTTGATGGACGCAAAATAACCGCGCTCCCTGCTGAGAAGAAGCTTTCTGCGGCTAAAGCGCATTGGCTGCTTGATCCGCAAGGAAGCGGATATTACATCCCGGCAGGGGCAAACGTTGAATATTCCCGTAAACATCAACACAGCCGTCATGAGCAGGACAAAAAGGCTACTGAAGGAGATTTCGCGGCGGCATGGCTGAACCACGGCGCGAATCCGAAAAACGCGTCATATCTTTATTACGTTTTCCCTGTTTCATCGGCAGAAAAAATGCGTCAGTTTGCAAAATCAATTGCCAGCAAAAACAAAGCGGTAAAAATCATCAAACAGAACGCGAATGCTCATGTAATTAATCTTCCAGCTAAAAAGCTTTGGGCTGCAGTGTTGTTTAAGGCGCAAAAAACAAAATTCATGCCTCTGGTGGATAAAGTTGAAAGACCTTGTTTGATAATGTTGAAACAAACAGGAAAGAACTACAATTTAACAGTAACTGATCCTGACTTGAACTTCAAGAAGCAAGGAAAATTCAAAATAGTCAGCAAGCGCCCTACCATGAATTTGACACTCAAGGGCTCATGGAAACTAGCTAAGGCAAGTAAGAATGTAAAACTTGTAAAATCTGGCAAAAAGACTGTTTTGAAAATAAATTGCCATGATGGCTTAAGCAATGACATTACATTAAGTCCCGCAAAGTAGACGACTTAATCGAATCCGTTGGATTACTTTAGTCCAACGGATATTTTGCGTAAAAAGTTGTGCCGTCTTCTTCTGTGGACGTGAACTCTATTTTGCCGTTTAAGTATCTTTCTGTCAACAGCTTCATGCTGTAGGTTCCCCAGCCGCGTCCTGATGATTTCGTCGAAAATGAACGCTTAAAGATGTTAAGCTGGATGTTTTTTTCTATGAAATTAGGATTATGAACGGAAAATATAACATTATTTCTATCCTTCTTGCATGTGGCGGTTACGCATTGTCCTTTGCGAGAGGCCTCAATCGCATTTTTGATCATGTTTTCAATGACACGCATTAATAAGCGTTCGTCGGATGAAAAAGTTATATCTTCAGAATCATCAGAAACTACAAGCTCTATTTCTTTGGCAATTTTCTGATTTTTATATAATTCAACAAATCCTTTTATTATACTTAAAGTTTTTATCGGAGATTTTTGGATCAATATTGTACCCTCTTCGGCATAACGCAGATCGCGTTGTCCGCTTATCTCTTCAAGCAGCTCCCTGCTTACATAGGAAAGCATATGAGCATATTTGTTATAGGTTTCCGGGGAATTGATTAGCGAAAGTAAGCCTTGTATATCACATGCAGTATTAGTCAAATCATGAAAAAATGTTTGTTCCAAAGCATTGCGGAACTTTTCATCAGCAATGTCGCGTATTATAAAAAGCGTATACTCGTTATCATCCCATAGATGTCTTGCCCATACACGAAAATTATATGAAATTGCTCCGTCTACAGTTTGGATACAACATTCCTCTACTTGGGCATCACTATGGTTAGATGCTAATATAGCCCTTACAGCGCCGCATTCACTGCAAAGTCTTGAAGTCCCACAGCCTCCTGTTACTTTCTGCGCTCCTTTGCAATCAAGAAGCTCGCCAGGCCTTAAGCCAATAATTCCATTTGCGTCGCTTGCTTTTAAGAAATTAAGCAAAGTTTTATTGACAAAGATTATCTGTCGATGTTCATTAAGAATTAGTATGAAATCTGGAGTAAAATCGTAAAATAAACGAAGCTTTTCGTCAGTGATTATTTTCTCATATTGTGCTAATACAGCATTCTGAGGCAATCTTTCAGGCGAGGCAAATTTCGTTTTTAGCGCTTCTCCGATAATCATGCTTGATAAGTTCCTTTAATACACAGTCTGCAAAGCAACTATATGCAATTGAGGCTTGCTGACATTTCCGTAAGTATTTATCTGCGGTGTCGCTAAAATATCCAACAGTGCCGCGTTAAATTGGTTTTGCGGAAAATTAAAGGCGATAAAATCAATTTGAGCATGTTTCTGATTGCGGAATGTTCCGCGTGTATGGCGGTCCCCTATCGGATAGCTTTTAACCAGCTCCATATCATTAAAGCGAAATACCGGTTTGGGATTGCTGTGTCCGAATGGTCCGAGCTTTTTCAAATATTCGAAAAAGTCATCAGATAATTCTTCCAGCTCGGCTTCACCGTCATAACTGACATATTCCGCGAGGTCCATATCGGCAATTTCTACCTGAATATGCTTTTCTAAAGAGCTGTAAAATTTTTCGATATCTTTGCTGTCTAAAGCAACACCTACTGCCATCGGGTGTCCGCCGAAGCGTTCTAAAATATCGGAACTTTTACTAAGTGTTTTTACCAGGTTCAAGCTTCCGACACTACGCCCTGACCCGTAGGCCTTGCCGTCTTGAATCGTCAAAACAATTGCCGGGCGGTTGTAGTCCCGCGCTAAACGTGACGCGACAATTCCGATTACACCTTGATGCCAGTCTTGACCAGCTACCAGAATGCAATAATTTTTGTCTAAATCAAGTTTTTCCTGTATCTGTTTTTTGGCTTCTAAATAAATTTCCTGTTCTTTGGCCTGACGAGTGTTATTCAAATTTTCCAGTTCCGCTGAAAAACGATATGCTTCGACAATATTATCGCACTCAAGCAGTTGCAAGGCAATATCAGCATTGCACATTCTGCCAGCCGCGTTAACCCGCGGCGCCAACTTGAAAGTTACATCTGAAGGCATCAACTCGGATTTTAATTTTGAAGTCTCAATCAGTGCTCTAATACCAGGACGTACCTGCTTACGCAAAATCTTTATTCCGCTTTTAACCATGATTCTGTTTTCGCCAAGAAGCGGCACGATGTCAGCAATAGTTCCCAAGGCGACGAAATCCAGAATATCAGTAAGTTTAGTGGAAAATCCGCCAAGATTATGTTCGCGCCCGTATTTAATAAAGGCATGTGAAAGCTTGAATGCCACGCCTGCCCCGGCGAGAATTTGCAAATCCTTGAGTTCATCATATATCTTAGGATTTATAAGTGCTAAAGCATCTGGAACTTCAGTTCCAGCGTCATGATGATCGGTGACAATTGTAGTTATACCCATTTTAGTAGCTTCCTCAACCGCATCGCAGCTGGTAATGCCGCAGTCTACAGTTATCAGGACTTTACAAGGCTTGCCAATGGCTGCAACCGCTTTGTGCAGAGATGCCGGAGTAAAACCGTAACCGTCATCGAAACGATGCGGTATGAAGGTGTGAACATCAGCGCCGTTTTGACGCAAAACGTCAGCAAGCAGAGCCGTAGCAGTAATACCATCGGTATCGTAATCACCGTGAATAAGAATTGGTGCTTGTTCAAATATAGCGTCCCATAAGCATTTCACGGCATCTTTTATGCCGGGAAAACGATAAGGATCGCTTAATCCAGAAAGCCTGCCGTCCAAAAAAATCTCAACATCTTTTTCCGCGATATTGCGTGATACTAAATACATCGCTATCGGGCGCGGAAAAGAAAATTTCCGCATTAGATTGTTGATAATTGTTTCAGAATTTGAACAGGCCGAACTCCATTTTTTGAAGGCCATTTATAATTAGTTCCTATTAGTTAATCATTTCATTTCTAATGTAACCGACTATTAGTGCTGGCACAAACGATATTTGAAAATCTTTAAGCTTTTTTATTTTTCATCATTTAACCTTTGCTTTTTATTAATTTCATAATAACTTATTACAATGATATACTAAAAAAGGATTATATTACATATGCAAAGATCTTATATGCAGGAAAGTGCCCGCTCAGCAATGAGTACAGCGGACCAGGTTAGTGTCACCACCAGCTTTGTCAACAAAGTTTACGGATGGATGAGCGTCGGTCTGACTCTGTCTGGAATAATTGCCTACCTAATTGGCACAGATCCGACCATGATGCAAAAACTTATTGAAAATCCCGGTATGCTATGGGGGGCGATTATTGGAGAATTTGTACTTGTTTTAATCTTAAGCGCGGGTATTAACAAAATGTCCTCAGCGGTCGCTTCCGGCTGTTATCTACTTTTTACCGCCTTAACCGGTGTGACTCTCTCTCTTATTTTTCTCCGTTACAACATGGAATCCATCGCCACGACTTTCTTTGTTACTTCTCTGACTTTCGGAACGATGAGCGTTTACGGTTATGTAACCAAACGTGACTTAACCAGTATCGGCAATTTATGTTTCATGGCTCTAATCGGGCTGATTATTGCTTCTGTTGTCAATATGTTTATCGGCAGTTCTCTTTTATATTGGGGTGTAACTTACGTTGGCATATTGATCTTTGTCGGTTTAACCGCTTATGACACCCAGAAAATAAAAGAAATGTCAATAGCGCTCGGTTCTGAATTATCCGCGAGCGAAACGGGCAAGAAATACGCGATAATGGGTGCTTTGGCACTTTATCTGGATTTTATCAACTTGTTCTTATTATTACTGAGAATCTTCGGCGGAAGCAGAGATTAAAACAATTGAAAACGTAACACGGAGAATTTATGTCAGATTTTACAGTTGAAGTTGTCGGGATGCTGGATGTTAATTGTTACCTGGTGCCAGTCGCGAAAAGCCGCAAGCTCTATATTATTGATCCGGGCGGAGATACTGACACAATCGTCGCGGCGGCTAAAAAATTCACTTACGACGAAGCAATCATTTTGCTTACGCACGCGCATGTCGATCATATCAGCGCGGTACACGATGTCGCCAAAGCTCTTGGAATCACTAAAATTTATTTACACAAAGATGACGTCAATCTTTACAAAAGCACGAATAACCATCTCATGCCCTACATTCCAGCGGCGTCAGATCTTCCGGAAGTCACCCATAAAATACCTGGCAAGGATTTTGAGATTATCGAAACTCCCGGACATTCTTGTGGTGGAGTATGTTTTTATTTCAAACAGATTCCAGCGGCTTTTGTCGGGGATACCATTTTCAACAACTCTATCGGACGGACCGATCTGCCCGGCGGCAATCACCCGCAACTTATAAATTCAATAACAGCCAAACTTATGACTTTACCGGATGATTTAAAACTTTATCCGGGACACGGTCCGGCAACCACAGTCGGCAGCGAAAAAAAGTTTAATCCATATCTTTAGTAAATACTCAAAAACTAGTCCCTTTAATTTGCGCAAATGCCGTGTTGGTGTTAAGTTATCGGTTTTGTGTGAAATAATGATTTATACGATAAATATATAAACGGAACTTTATGGCTGAACTTAAACGAATACGAAATTTTTCAATAATAGCGCATATTGACCATGGAAAGTCCACTTTAGCGGACCGCTTGATGGAATTGACTCGGACTGTGTCTGAACGTGATGCTCAGGAACAATTGCTTGATGATATGGATCTGGAGCGCGAACGCGGGATTACCATTAAATCTCACCCTGTTCGGATGCATTACAAAGCTCAAGATGATATTGATTATGAATTTAATTTGATTGACACCCCGGGACACGTGGATTTCACCTATGAAGTGAGCCGTTCACTCGGCGCTTGCGAAGGCGCCTTACTGATGATTGACGCCACTCAAGGTGTTCAAGCTCAAACTGTGGCTAATGTTAATCTGGCGTTTCAGTTGGACTTGCAGGTTATTCCGGTTATCAATAAAATCGACCTTCCGGCGACAGATTTGGAAATGTGTTACGAGCAGATGGAAGAAGTTTTAGCGATTCCGCGCGAAGAAGCTTTGTTGTGCAGTGCCAAAGAAGGCATTGGAATTGAAGAGATAATGGAAGCGGTTGTCAAGAGAATTCCGCCACCGGCAAAACCGGAATTTGATGGTTCAGCGGCTTTGATCTTTGATTCGACCTATGATGCTTACCGCGGTGTGGTTATTTATGTGCGCATGATGAAAGGTGAATTTAAGCGTGGCACTAAAATCAGGTTATTTAACAACAAGCTTGAATGTGAAATTAAAGAAGTTGGTTGTTTTACCCCGAATATGACTGCGAATGACGTGCTTTCCTCCGGTTCTGTGGGCTATATTATTCCAAATATTAAAAGTTCTTCCGATACCAAAATCGGTGATACGATTACCGACGTAAAAGACCCCTGCAAAAAAGCGATGCCCGGTTTTAAAGAAATTCATCCGATGGTTTTCAGCGGAATTTATCCGATTGACACAGCGGATTATGGTCAATTAAAATTGAGTATGGGCAAATTACAGCTCAATGACGCGGCATTCCAGTATCAGGCGGAATCTTCCGTCGCGCTGGGGTTCGGTTTTCGCTGTGGCTTCCTGGGGCTGCTGCACATGGAAATCATTCAGGAACGTCTGCGTCGTGAATACAATATGGATATTATCGCGACTTATCCGAGTGTAATTTATCATGTCTACCTGAAAAGCGGCAAGATGGTCGAAGTTGACAATCCTGTTCATTTACCAGATCTCGCGGAAGTCGACCGCCTTGAGGAACCGCTTATTAAAACCAAAATCATGCTGCCTAACGATTATATCGGTGATGTGATGAATTTAATCATGAACAAGCGCGGACTTGTTACCCATACAGATTCGGTGGACGGCAAACACGTAATTGTTACCGCAACTTTACCGATGCATGAAATTTTGATTGACTTTCATGATAAACTCAAATCCATAACCCGTGGTTACGGCAGTATGGATTATGAACCAGCCGGCTACAGTGCCGCCAAGCTGGCTAAACTTGAAATTTTGGTCAATGGTGAAACCGTTGATGCATTTTCGTCAATTGTACACGTTGACCACGCGCATTATCGTGGTAAAACATTGGTTAAACGTCTTAAAGAAGTTATTCCGCAGCAAATGTTCCAGATCGCGATACAGGCTGCTATCGGCGGTCAAATTATTGCCCGTGAAACTATTCGACAACTACGCAAAAATGTTCTGGCGAAATGTTACGGCGGTGATATTACCCGTAAGCGTAAATTGCTGGAGAAACAAAAAGCCGGTAAAAAACGCATGAAACAGGTCGGCAGCGTAAGCATTCCCCAGGAAGCTTTTGTCGCGGTGCTGAAATCTTCGGATAACGATTAATCTAAGGATATATATGATTTTTTCGAAAAAACATAAATTGCGTAAAGAGTTGAAAAAACTCAAGATTCACGCTAGGCACACCTTGATTGTTGATGACGATATCCTTAGCGACAAACAGAAAAAGCTTTTACTGGAAATCGAAAAAGCTCCTGCCAATTGCGACATTAATTCGATTGAAGCAATGCAAGAGACTATTAATGAATGCAATCGTTCATACGGAAAGATCCTGCCGCCATCGAAACACGCCTGGATTCGGGAATATCTTGATGTTCTCGCGGTGGCTGTCGCGGTGGCATTCGGGATTCGCGGTTTATTCCTACAACCCTTCAAAATCCCGACCAGCAGCATGCAGCCGACTTTGTTTGGTATTCATTACATAGCGAAAGACGGCAAAGTAAATCCTCTGCTCGGAAAAGTTTCCGCTCCTCTGGATTATATATTGTTTTCCTGTGAGCGGGCGAAGCTGAAAATTAAACAAACCGGAACGCTTGAGGGAGATGATGCTTATAATATTTTCCGCCAGAATTCGCGTTACGGGATCTTACCGTACACTTCCTTTACTATTGGCGGGGTAAATTACTCTTTGCCTGGCGCGGCGCCTAAGGTTCTTGAATATACTAGCTTAGGCAAAGCGGACGATGAGTCGACCTATAAAACCGGACAGGAGTTGTGTAACGGCTGGTTATCATCTGGCGACCATTTATTTGTTGATCGTTTTTCACATCTGCTGGTCGGACTGAACCGGGGTGATATTGTGGTATTTAATACCGAAAAGATTTATTATAATGGCAGGGCTCTGGCTAAAAACGGTTACTACTATATCAAACGCCTGATAGGTTTGCCGGGGGATACTTTAAAAATCATGAATAATATGCTTTATGTCCGCCCAAAAGAAGAAACAGAGTTTAAAAAAATTACTAATTTTTCTCCAAAGTTCGAAAAGATATACAGCAATAAAGGCGGATACCATGGACATTTAAATATAGCTGCAAATGACATGTCCGATGGATTTACAGTTCCGGCTGATTCATATTTTATGATGGGAGATAATTCGCGCAACAGTCTGGACAGTCGTTATTGGGGTACTGTGCCGCGCAAAAATATTGTCGGCAAAGCTCTGTTTATATTCTGGCCCATTTCACGGCGCTGGGGACTGACCGACCGTGCCGCACCGATCCAAACGACGACCGACCTCGGCTCGCTGAAATCAATGCATTTACAGTAAATGTTAATTATCGGGAATTTTATATGTTGCAAATAACCAGTACAAAAAACCCTGCGGTTAAGCATGTCTGCGCTTTGCGGAACCGCCGAACCAGAGAGAAGGAACAGTTGACCCTGCTTGAAGGTTATCGAGAGCTTTCGCGCGGAAATCAATATGGAATGGAAATAATCGAAGTGTTTTTTTGCCGTGAAATGTTCCTTGGCGAAAATGAATTCCCGCTACTTGATGAACTGGCAGAGGCTGGCGCTAAGATAGCTGAAGTCCCTGCTCATTTGATGACGAAAATGACTTACCGCGACCGTCCTGAAGGCTTGATTGCGGTTGCCAGAATGAGACAGCACGAGCTTTCAAAACTTGCGCATAAGCCGAACAGCCTGTATATTATAGCAGAAGCAGTTGAGAAGCCCGGCAACCTTGGTTCGATACTTCGTTCCGCGGACGCTGCCGGGGTCGATGGTTTGATAATTTGTAATAAATGTACCGATATTTATAACCCGAATGTTATCAGGGCAAGTACCGGTGCTTTATTTTCAGTCCCGATGGCGGAGGCAAGTACTGAAGAAACTATACAGTGGCTGAAAGAAAATAAAATAAAATCCTTAGCAGCGACTCCGCATACGGATTTGATTTATACCGATGTGGATATGACTCAATCTGTAGCGATTGTTGTTGGTACAGAACAGCATGGTCTGTCAAAACAATGGCTTGACAATGCTGATGTTGGAATTAGAATTCCCATGTTGGGAAAAATTGATTCCTTAAACGTCGCAACTGCCGCGACTATTTTGCTTTATGAAGCAGCGCGGCAGCGGCAGTGGAAGATAAAAGGATAGTTATGAAAATAGCTTTAATTAGAAATAAATATTCGCCTGGTCGTGGCGGCGCAGAAAAAGTCGCAGAAAAATTTGTCGATTATTTTACAGCCAAGGGCCATGAAATTACTGTTTTTTCTGAAAAATTCAGTGGCGAAGAATCAGACAAACTTAAATGGCAAAGGGTTCCGCGCGGAACCGGTTTTAGCAAAACGACATCATTTCACAGACAAGTGCAAAATATTCTTAATAAGGATAATTGTCGCGAAAAATTTGATATTGTTTATACCATGTGCCGTACTTTTCCTGCCGATATTTTTAGAATAACCGAACAGCTTCATTCTGAATGGCTGCCAATAGGATATTCATGTCTGGCAAGACTTAATCCACGACATTTCTCTATTTTGGGTTTGGAAAGAAAAACAATTCATCCCGAAAACATGCGCCATATAATAGTCAACTCTCAGCTACTTAAAGATCAAGTAGTTAATCGTTTTGATTATCCCGAAGAAAAGGTTTCTCTGGTTTCAAATGGAATTGACAAAAAAGTATATTTCCCTGCTGAAGAAGGCGAAAAAGAGGATATAAAGAAAAAATTACATTTGTCGGATCGCTTCGTCTGTATTTTTGTGGCTGCTAATTTCAAAATAAAAGGCTTAAGTGAAGCTATCCGCGCAATCGCCGGTTTGAATGATGAAATGCGCAAACATGTTACTTTGCTGGTGGTTGGCAAAGGCAAACCTAAACGTTTTCTGGAATTGGCTGAAAAACTTAATGTTACCGAAAATTTGGTTTTTGCCGGCAGACAGCCAAAGATGCGTGATTACTACATAGCCTCTGATTTATTATTGTATCCAAGTCATTATGAGACTTTTGGCAATGTGATCCTTGAAGCTTGCGCCTGCGGAATTCCAGTTTTGACAACCAAGATGGTTGGAGCGGCAGAATTAATCAAAGATAACAAAAATGGATTTCTGGTAAAATCGGCGAAAAAAATTGACCGTATAACATCTATTCTTGAAGCTTACATGAAGCTGCCACCGAGTGAACACAAAAAGTTCGCAAAAAAAGCATTGAGTGCGACCAAAGATTATACGTGGCAAAAACATATTTCTAATCTCGAAAAAATATTCGAAGAGATTCATCAGGAAAAATTAGCAGCGGCGAAGACTGAAAAAAAATGAATTTCAAAACCGAATCATTAGATAATAAAAAACTTACAATAAACGCGGATTTTATCGAACTGCTGAAATCCAACGGCATAGATTCCGCCTCTAAACTCTGGAACATTGAGGGCGAAGCCGTTAAAAAAATCCTTGAGCAGCGCGGCACCGAAAGAGCATTCCTGAACACTCCTGACGGCAATAAACTGGAAGTTTACATCAAACGTTATACAAAAGCTCCGTTAAAAGAAACATTAAAACAGGCATTTTCCCTGAAATTCCGCAGTTTTGACGCGCTTCATGAATGGAACGCGCTTCGCGCTTTTCACAAGCTTGGTCTGGATACAATGATTCCGATGGCCGTAGCTGACCTCGGTGAGGGACGTACTTGTAATTTAACCTTGGGAATTACTGATTATGTAAAAGCGGCAGAATTATTCAAGCATTTCAGCCCGGAAGATGATACCCGCAAGTTAGCTTTAATTAAAAAAATAGCAACTATCGCCGGACGCATGCATGCCGCCGGCTTTGCGCATCAGGATTTTTATCTGGTTCACATGTTTGTACGCGAAAGCGAAGATGACAAAATATATTTAATAGACCTGCAACGTTTAATCATGCAAAAAAAACTAAGCAAACGTTGGCGAGTAAAGGACTTAGGACAATTGCTTTTTGCCGCGCGCTCCTATGTTTCAGATGCAGATATAAAACTTTTTTGGGAAATATATTGTTCACATGCCGGCGAAAAATTTTACCATGACAATTCATTAATCAAAGCAATTACCGCTAAAGCCAACAAAATAACCGCCAGAGACGCCAGAAAAGGACGAAGCAAATAACTCGTACCTTGTTTTTACTTTGCGAAAGATACTCTTTTTTGTAAAAACTATTTAGCTGTTACTATCCATACCGGCTGCCAAATGCCACCTGCTCCAGCTTTGTCTTCAACCCTTACGATAATAGTTGTGCTTTTAGCTTTCCAGTCAATTGCCTGATCAATACGGATTTTAAATGGAGTTTTCCAGTCATCAGTTTTTTTGAACAAGCGTTTCCCGACTTCTTTGCCGTTGATAAATATCCAGCATGATTCATCAACCGCACCAAACATCAAATAAAGCTTTTTACCTTCATATTTTCTGGAGATTCTTATATTTTGCGCATACCAGCCGATGCCATCATATTTTTTCAACTCTTTCATTAATTCAGGATGAGTTTTCGCCCGTTCCCAGCATGTTGAAGTGCTGATTATATCCCATGTCGCGTTAATTTTCGAATAAGAGGAATCCTGCCATTTCTCTTTAAGCCCGACATTCTTGGGATCTATCTGAAAATACCAGCGAGTAGCAAAACGTTTTACTGGCGTGAACCCGTCAAAGTTTTTTGTCATTTGCAGCCCGCAAATATCGCCCATCCCATATTCTTTGGAGAATAAACTGCGCCAGTCATAATTTAAGCGTGTTTTGTTTTTTATTCTAAAATCCAATAGAGCTTTAGCGACACGACGCAATTTTTCCGCGTCTGCCGGACGGGCATTTTTTTCTTTTATCGCACGATACATGAGCCTTGCGTGCTGATTTGCCAGAGCCAGCGTTTCAACGCGTCTGTGTTCAGCAGGACTAAGTTTTTTCTTTAAAGCTGCCTGGAGCATCGCGTCCGTTTTATCAAAATCAGCTTTCTTGTAGTAATTTTGAAAATTCCACATCAAACCGCGCCGGAAATTTCCATAACGTCCTTTTTGGAGGATAGTCTTACGGTCAGCCATCAGGCGTTTTTCCCATATTTCATTGCGCCAGTAAGTAAAATACTTTTTGGCATCATCCGCTGCCGGACCAAAAGTTTTACAATATTCATTTTCCCAATATTCAAAAGATTTATCAGGATCGGCAATTGCACACGCTATAATATAATTAGCTATACCCGAAGTTGGCCAATAATTATGCAAACTGCAATAATCAGTACCAAAAGCTCCATATTTCATGCATATTTTAAAACTGTCAAACATCTTTTTTTCGAATCCCATTGGCAAACCAGCATCGATATGCATGTCATTAGGGCGAAGAAAAAGATTCCGCGCGCCAGCTTTATTCCATGATTTATAATAAGCTTCAAGCTCTTTACACGGAGTAACGAGTTTTGGCACAAAGCCAAGGATTATGCCTTTATCCATTTTTACCTTGCGTGGCGGAAAACGGTAGACGCTGTAAGCGTACATAACAGCCTGAGCATTTGGAACTTTTTTGCATGCCAAACGCTGAATCTGATTAGCAAACCAGATATAACGATCCGTTAAAACAGTACCAAATTTCTCACCAGATTCAGGAACGTCAAGCGCGCAGCATTTGTTGCAGCGGCAGTAACCTGCGCTATCGTTTTCACAAACATTAATAACAGTACTTTTACCACGATTACACAACCAGTTTTCAACAATCTGCTTACGCAATGCTGAATTGGAAACACACATTTTGATACGATCAACATGCTTGGCACTCCATGGTGCACGTTTCCCATTTTTATTTAAAGCAAAATATTCAGGATGATCTTTGCCGTATTTTTCCCACCAGCGAGTAAAGGCATGACCGTAACCAAAATGTCTATTTTTGCCCATTCGCATACGCTTCAGCCATAGTTTGTTTTCCAGCCGCTTCTTACTGCTTTCTTTAGCGGATAAATGAAACTGTTTAGGAATGTTGC
>Ga0255410_1078_pt2 | contig 13287 bp, 12 predicted proteins | sample CelNoTSeSYBR01J2_FD_182126 | JGI IMG/M metagenome (GOLD analysis project Ga0255410, IMG submission 182126) | Sediment cell enrichment communities from methane seep in Santa Monica Basin, California, United States - CellEnrichment... | ecosystem: Environmental > Aquatic > Marine > Cold seeps >... | reverse complement strand
TAGCATCATCTTTAAGGAATACTGTAATATCGGTTCCCTGTTCTTCTTTTTCCGCAGTTTCTATTTTGTAGCTTGATTTACCGTCAGAAGTCCAGCGCACCGCGCTTTCATCACTGCCGGCTTTTTTAGTAAGGATTTCAACCTTTTCCGAAACCATGAATGAAGAATAAAAACCAACTCCGAATTGTCCGATAAGTTCAGGGACATCCGCGTCTGATTTCTTTTTCTCTTCCAATGCTTTCATGAAAGCTTTAGTACCAGACTTAGCAATAGTTCCGATATGGTCGATGACTTCTTTTTCTGTCATACCGATACCATTATCAGAGATGCGGATAAAGTTTTTCTCTTTATCAACGGTCAAGTTGATAGCCCATTCATTGATTACTTTTTTATCGGTAAGAGCAGTAAAGCGCGCTTTGTCGATCGCGTCAGCAGCGTTGGCGATTAATTCACGCAGAAAAATATCTTTATTTGAATATAAAGAATGAATCATTAAATCCAATAAATGCTGAACTTCTGTTTTAAATTTCTTAGTACTTGATGACATATCCTAAACTCCTGTAGCTTTTTTATGTTTTTTTTATTATTGTTAATTAAGCTCAAAAATATAACTTTGATAATATAAAATGCAAGTATTTCTATAATATATAGTGGAATTATTTAACTTTTACACTTATATTTGTCAGATAGGAGTAGTTATAGAATAATTTGGAGAGCGACTGTTATTTCTTACTTATTGTTTATTTAATTTTTTGAGGAAAAAATTAATATAAAAAAACTAATAATTTTTGTAAGTTGTTTCTTAATATACTAGTGTAAGATTTTTTGCCTTTCCATTTTTTATTACTATTTCGGAGAACTTATAATAAATAAGAACGGATGCAGGGGAAAATGACAGGAAAGAAAACAAATAGCGATGCTCTTGAGCTAATAACAAAAGCTTGCGTTGAAATCACAAAATGTCTAGGGGAGAACGGGCAAGAACTTCCTAAGGGGCAAATCGAACAGTTCAAAGAAAATATAACCAGCGCAATTAGTAATATAACAAAGACTCCAGTTCTAGAGAAACAATTACTGGAATTTGACAAGCTTTGCAAAAAATACACAAGCAAGGTGCATTGTCTTTATCAAGCCAGAGATTTAGCGAGATGGGAACATTATACTTTAAAAATGGACTTGTGCAAGGAAGTTAAAAAACTCGAAAAATGCACGGATAGTGATTTGCCGCGAATAGCTCGGGAATTAAAACTTGTCCGCCTGCGCTGGAAAGATATCGGCAGCGTACCTCACGAAAAAAGCGAGGAGATATGGAATGAGTTTTGCGAACAATGCGACAGGCTGCAAAACCGCATTAGTGAATATTACAATGGCTTGGAAGAAAATCGAAAAGAAATAGCTGTTGAAAAAATCAAACTTTGCGAAGAAGCCGAAAAAATACAATCATCAACGGATTGGGAAAAGGACGCGGAAAAATTTAAAGATTTACAAAAACGCTGGCGGGAAGTAGGATTTACCGCGCCGGACCAGGAAAAGAAACTGTATATGCGCTTCAGAGCCGCCTGTGATGTATTTTTCGACGCACGCAAAGAATATTATCATCAAGCTAAATTCGAACGGGAAAATGTTAGCAGCGTGAAATTTCAGTTATGCGAAGAGGCTAAAACTATTTTTGATTTAAGTTACAGTGAAGCACATCAACTTATCCCTGATTTATGGGATCGCTGGAAGCTTGCCGGTTCCGCGGGCAAAAACGACCGCGAACTTTATGATCGTTTCCGTGGTTATTTTGATAGCTACTATGAAGGATTGCGCAAGCAAAGAACTGAAAATCTAAAAATCAAAAAGAAACTATGTGATGAACTACAAGTTTTGGAAGATTCTGTCGAATCAGGAAAAAAACAGTTTCAGGATATAAAAGCTGAATATTCAAAAATCAAAAAACAATGGGATTCAATAGGAGCAATGCCGCGATCAGAGGAACAACCTGTCCTCGAAAAATATATTGCTGCAAGCAAAAAACTAGATTCATTAAGTTCAAAATCTCAATATAATGACAAAAGTATTCTAAAGAGGAGTTTTGAGCTGGAACAAATAGTCAGCGTCGCGTTGGATTCCTTGGATTCTAAAAAATTAGAAACATGGAAAAAATGTCAGTCGGACTGGGGAGCTTTGGAAAGCGCGGAAAAAAAATATTTCCGCGACAGCTTCGATGCTATAACTATCGCTTTCGAAAATAATTCAGATGAACATTGTGAACAACTGCTTAATACTTCTAATGATAATCTTAAAAAACGCAAAAAAATTTGCAAGGAACTGGAAAACTTAGGCATCAAACCGGAAGAAGGAGCGACAAACGAGGATCTAGCTGAAGAATTAACGCTGGCCATTGCCAAAAATTTTGGTTCGGGCTTTAATCCCAAAGACCCTGAATTGAAAGCTAAAAAAATAAATCAAATAGCTACGCGTTGGTTAAAAGCTGGAGCTGTTCCTTTAAAGGAGCTACCGCAACTTTATAAACGTTTTGAAAAAGCTGTAGAAAATTTAAATTTAGAAGAATAACCCCCCAACAAAACAGTCTGCGGAATCCCCCCGTTTCGCAGGCTGTTCCTTTTGCTCACTAATTACTTTACAATTTTTCTCCGAATCCGTGTTTTTCCTTAGCTTTATCGTAATATTCGCGCGCTTTTTTCTGTAGGTTTTCCATTTCTTCTAATCGTTTTTTGCTCATCGGGTGAGTAGACAATAATTCCATGATTCGCTGGTTGCTTCCACCCTTGCCGAATTTTTCCCAGAAAGTTATTGCCGCGCGAGGATAATAACCGGCTTTGGCCATCAATATCAAACCAATGTGATCTGCCTCATATTCGTGAACACGGCTATATGGCAATATCGCTCCGACATTCGAAAGTAAACCAAAGGCCGTTACGAACATTGGCTCCTGAGTGCTGTAAGCAACCGCTTGTGAAGCTGTTGACTGTAATATCCCATGACTCATTCTTTCGCCGCCATGACGCGCGATAGCATGTCCTATCTCGTGCCCTACTACAGTTGCGAGCTCGGCATCATTCGCTGTAAATTCAAAGAGGGAATCTGTTACACCGACTTTTCCTCCGGGGAGACAAAAAGCATTTGCTTGAGGATTGATAAAGACTTTGAATTCCCACTTGTATTCCGGCTTGCCTGCGACTGCCGCGATATTTCTGCCGATGCGCAGGAGAGCTTGATTTTGTTTTGTGTTGTTAGATATTTTTCCTTCCGCAAGCAGCTTTTGCCAGGCGTCTTTCCCGAGTTGATTTTCTGTTTGTTCACCTGTTAACAGAAATCTCGAACGTTCAGTGTATGGTACTGTTGAGCAGCCGCACAGGAAAGCGACATTGATTACTACTGCGAATAAAACGAATAACTTGAAAAATTTCTTCACTGGTTAATCCTCCTATTGTACTCCTCGCACTCACATCTTTGCAAAAGCCTCGCGCTTCACGGCGAGACCACAACTAAATGCCATCTGGAATGGATTATTTTTTACTTTTTAATCAACCAATAATCTGATTATCACCCGCAGACAAGAAAACTCCCTGGAAGTTCATTTTCAGCGCGTCCGGGTTATCAGAATATTCCAATGCGTCCTCTTCTGATATAATACCTCCATCTACCAGTCCAAGCAAGCTTTGATTAAAAGTCATCATGCCGTCATTTTTGCCGGCAGCAATAGCCGCGGACAATTTCCCGAGTCTATTTTCATGTAAAAGTTTATAGACTAGTGGAGTGTTAAGCATAATTTCGGTAGTTGGCACTCGTCCGTCTTCGACAGCCAGCGGCACTAAACGCTGCGAAATAATAGCATGCAGATTAATGGCTAAAGCTTCTCTGATAGGCGGCTGTTCTGATTGTTCATAGAAATCGAGAATACGATTAATGGTCTGCGAAGCGTTGGACGCGTGCAAAGTGGTCATAACCAGATGCCCGGTATCGGCGGCCTGCAGAGCAGCTTCGAAACTGAATTTATCGCGCATCTCACCAATCATCACAACGTCAGGGTCCTGACGCAGGACATGCTTTAATGCACTGCCAAAGCTAATTGTATCAATGCCTACTTCACGTTGTTCAAAATAAGAACTTTTATCCGTAAATTCATACTCAATCGGGTCTTCGATTGTAATAACGTGCTTGGAAAATGTGGTATTAATGTGTTCAAGCATCGCCGCCATAGTCGTTGATTTCCCTGAACCGGTAGTACCGGTAAGAATAACAATTCCGCGTGGCGCTTCCGCGACTGTCCGGATAACTTCCGGCAGACCAAGTTGTTCAATAGTCATAAAGGTATTTTTCACCCAGCGACAGTTGATGCTATTCAATCCCCGCTGGCGATGTATATTAACACGAAAACGCCCGACATTGTCTTCAAGGTGCGAAACGTCCAAATCTCCGTTTTTATGGAAATCCTCAACCTGTTTCTCACTAGCGACCTGTTCCATGAAACGTTCAAGAATTTCACCATCCGGCGTATAATCACTGACAACCATTTCACCGTTAATACGAAACGCGACAGGAGCATTTTCTTTAATATGCACGTCAGAGGCATCCGAACTTACGGCTTTCTCTAAGATATTGCGTAAAAGAGTTGTGGGCATTATTACCTCCGAAATGTTTATTTTAATTATTCTGGATATAAGCTCATTAAGTCGGCCATTTCACGAACTGCCTGATCAATACCGACGATAACCGCGCGGGCGATAATGCTGTGCCCGATATTTAATTCATGTAAGTGCGGAATTTCTAGAATCATATCAATATTATCACAATTAATACCATGTCCGGCATTAACCTTAATTCCTAAGCCAGTAGCTAATTCAGACGCTTTAATCAGACGTTTTAACTCATCACGCTGCTTTTTCCCTTCCGCGTTGGCAAAAGATCCGGTATGCAATTCAATATATTCGCATCCAGTCTTCTGCGCGGCTTTAATCTGCGCTTCGTCGGGATCAATAAATAAACTGACGATAATGCCTGCCGCCTGTAAGCGTTCAGTGGCGGATTTAACAGCTTCAAAACGTCCGACAACATCAAGCCCGCCTTCGGTGGTAAGTTCCTCACGTTTTTCCGGAACCAGGCATGAACTGTAAGGTTTTAAAGCAGAAGCTATTTTCACCATTTCTTCGGTAACAGCCATTTCCATGTTCAAGCGCTGGACATTAGCCTTGAGTTCGACCATATCCTGGTCGTTCATGTGGCGACGGTCTTCGCGCAGATGAGCGGTAATTCCCCAAGCTCCGGCTTTTTCGCACAGCAGCGCCGCTTCAAGGGGGCTCGGATATGTGATTTTCCGCGCTTCGCGGACAGTTGCGACATGATCGACATTTACACCTAGATTAAGCATTTATTGAGCCTCACTTATTAATATGAAAGTATTTAAAACAACTTACGACAAATTATGGATTATTCAAACTGGAAATAAGTTGTTCAAACAAATTTATTTCATTTTCGATAGTTTCCAAATGTTTAAAAACCGGCGCGAAAACGATTTTTAGTTTGCCGCAATGACGCCGGGAATATTCTATCCATGGTTCTATTGATTTGCTGACTAGGCGATTACCGGTTTCAGGTTCGTACACAAAACGCAGCAAAACAGTGTCAAATTCCAGCCATTGCATAATTTTTTGAGGAGAAAATTCCTTGTCCGCCAATTCATGAGGATGAATATCAATAGAAAATCCAGCCTGGGGCAGCATTTGTTTCTTCAAAAATTCCAGATACTGCTCCGCTGATTTAACTGTCTCCAGCAAAGGAACGCGCACCGGCAGCAACAGTTTATTATTTGAATGATACAGGGAATTGCTGAAACTGTTTATGAAATTTCTGATTTCGACGGACAGTTCAGGATTTTCAAAGCTCCGCTCGATATCGAAATCAAGTAAAATTCCACTGCTGTTTATATTACCAGCTTCGGCAATTAATTTCCGCAAATACAATTTTAAATCATTTTGAATAGAAGCTGATTGAGTAATAATTTCGCGTGAAACAGTTGGATCAAGCATGTCCCGGAAAAAAAGTTCTGAAATGTGCGGATAGGATAATTTAAGCCCTTTGCTGCTCAACGGCGAAAGCAGAAACCCAGGCAGTTCAAGCAGGGAAAAACATTTCGGCAATTCGCGCGGCAAGCCTTCTTCCGACTCCAAGGCACTGAAACTTATACCCCAAGTAACATTTTCAAGCATTTACCAACCCGCTTTTATTAAGTTTTCCATCGTTACATTGGAAGCCGGCTCTTTGTCCATAAAACAAGCCAGTTGCCGCTGAACATATTTGCCCAGCAAATCGGCCTCCAGATTTATAATATCACCAGTCTGCCGCTGCCCTAAAGCTGTTTCCTCCAGGGTTACAGGTATTAAATGCACTGAAAAACTATCTGGGGTGATATCAACCAAGGTTAATGAAACACCGTCAAGCGAAATGCTGCCTTTGGGTGCCATATAAGGTTTAAGTTCTTCGGGTAAAGCTACTCGATATTCAATGTCATCGCCTTGTTTCCGCATACCCAGAAACTTAGCGGTGGTATCAATATGTCCGGTAACAATGTGTCCACCCAGACGAGCTCCAACCTGCAGCGCGCGTTCCAGATTAACCAAACCGCCAATCTTGATTGAGCCAAGATTAGTACGCGTCAAAGTTTCCTCAAGAGTATGAAATTCGAGTGTCCCGTCAGCATCCCAGCTCTCCAAAGTCAGGCAGGCTCCGTTTACAGCGATACTTTCGCCACGCGCAAGATCTTCAAATGCGTTTCCGGGGCGCAAACGCAGTTTGTTTATGTCACGTCCAATTATTTCCGCCGTAGTTTCAATTAAGCCTGTAAACATAGTATATGATTCCTTCTCATTGTCGATAATATAGATAAAGCACTTTAATATACTACGATAGTGGTTAAACAAGTGATTCGCAAATAGAAGTTATATGATTTTGGTTTTCTTCTTGCTCTTTTCTTGAAAAAAATCCGTATTTGTATTGTTATTTAACTATTCGTGATATATTAATTTTGTTAGTGCAATTTATAGAAAGAGGCTAATTCATGGATTATTTTTTGTCTATTTCCCAACAATATTTTTATTCTGGAATGGTTGTTTTGTTTTTGCTTGCAATTACGACGGCTATTACATTGGCGGGAAATACTGAAATTTTAAGAAATTACAAAACGGGACAGCCTTTACGTTACGGCGGAAATTTGTCCGATGCCCTTATTAGAATACCTAAGCGCTGCAAGCCTGCAAAACAGAAAATGCGGGGCGTATGGGTCGCGACAATTGCCAATATCGACTTCCATAAACATAAAAAAAGGACTTCGTTTCAAAAAGAATACCTGGAAATGGTCAATAATCTGGCTAAAAATAATTTCAACGCAGTTATCTTTCAAATCCGTCCGACAAATGATGCTTTTTATAAATCTGAATTAAATCCATGGTCACGTTATCTTTCCGGCAAGGAAGGAGAAGGCATTTCCGGTTTTGATCCATTAAAGTTTATGACCGAAGAAGCACACAGACACGGACTGGAATTCCACGCTTGGCTGAACCCCTACCGCGTAACCGGCAAAACACCGCTTTGCAAAAAACATTATTTAGAGACACTTGATCCCAAAAACTTTGCCCGCAAACATCCCGAATTTGTGCTGGAAATTCCTTTAGACGATGGCAATTATCAACTTATTTTGAATCCGGCCGAGCCGGAAGTTATAAAATTTATTCTGGATACCGTGAAGGAAATCGTCGCAAATTATAATGTTGACGCGATACATTTTGATGATTATTTTTATCCATATAAGGATATAGGCGATATTGATAAAAAAAGCTATGCCGAATATAATCCTGAAAAACTTTCTCTCGGAGACTGGCGGCGCAAAAATGTAAATACTGTAATTAAAGAGGTTCACACGTTTTTAGGATCATTGGAGCACAAAGTGCAGCTTGGAGTAAGTCCCTTTGGAATATGGGCAAACAAAGCAAGCAACTCACAAGGTTCTCTCAGCAATGGCACCCAGTCATATTACGCGCAGTTCGCGGACAGTCGCCGCTGGGTTAAGGAAGGCTGGATTGATTATATTGCGCCTCAATTATATTGGGAATTCAAGCACGACGTCGCGCCCTACGCCGCTTTGCTGGACTGGTGGGTTAACGTCGCCCGGAAAACCAAAGTCAAGCTTTATATTGGTCAATCTGCTTACCGTTTAGGCTCCACCGGCGCATGGAAAAACAGCAACGAACTCCTTGATCAGTTGCGTTACAATTCCAAATACAAAACGGTTAAAGGCACAATATTATTTTCATACACAAGTGTTTTTCATCCAAAAAACAAATGTATGAAGCAGGGAATAAAAAAACTCCTCAAAGCCATAAGCAAATAAAGAAGGAATAGATTAAATTGAATTATTTTATTATCCACTATGTATCCGGGGAAGCATTTTTTTCGGGCATATTTCTATTGATTGTTGCAGTTGCTTTATCTTTTTCAAATATTAAATTCATCAGGCTTTATCTTGCCGGATTGATATGTGCTATCGGTGCTGTAAATATTGTCGTTTCAGCAACACCACTGCCCCTTTGGATATATATTGTCCTTGGAATATTAATCATAGCACAATTAATTTGCGGTGACCGAGAGAAGATGAAAAAGAAATATAAGCTTAGCATCGGTATATTGCTTATTCTGGCATCTCTATTGGCGGCTGCCGTAGAGCTGCCGTTCTGGATTAGCCCTTCCCCAATGAAATTAAAATCGAAAAACATCTTTGTTTTAGGCGATTCTCTTAGCGCTGGAGTTGGTTTTAAAGGTGAAAAAACATGGGCTGAAATCATTGCTAAAAATAAAGGTTGCAATGTCATAAATAAATCTGTTGGAGGGGGGACTGCTTCTTCTGCAATTGGTTCACTAAAAAGAATCAACAACATCAACAAAAATGATTTAATTATTATTGAAATAGGCGGTAATGATCTTTTAAATGGAAGTTCTGCAAAAGCGTTTCGCCAAAATTTAGAAAAGCTCCTAATTGATGTAACAGCCAAAACTGAAAATGTTATTATGCTTGAACTCCCACTGCCGCCTTTAGGGAATAATTTTGGTCGGACGCAACGGGAATTAAGTTCTAAGTTCAAGGTGATTTTGATTCCTAAAAAATATTTTTCATGGGTGCTTACCGGCTCAGATTCAACCGTTGATGGTTTACATTTTTCTAATTCAGGACATGAAAAAATGGCAAAAATAATAAATATGCATATTGTTGATAAATGACAAACAATTGCGTATTTATGTCAATGACTTGAGCTTATAAATGGTTATATTAATAGTAAATAGCTAAGGTTATTTATGTTAAACTAAAACCCAGGAATGGAAAAAATGAAAAGAATAGCCGCAATTTTCACCGGAACCGGTGAAGTAAAAACTCGCACGGAAGATCTTCCGGAACTTAAAGACAATGAAGTTTTAATTAAAGTCTACGCTTCTTTAATCAGCCCCGGCACTGAAATGGCTGGAGTTAAAGGCAAACGTGAAGAACCCAAGCCGGAAGAAGAAGACTCTAATTTTGGTTATGCTAACGCTGGTGAGATCCTTGAAGTTAAAGGCGATGTCAAAGGTTTAAAAGTTGGTATGCGCGTCGCGGCTATGGGCGGCGGCGGAGCTCATCACGCCAATTACGCCAATGTCCCGGTAAATATGGTTGTTCCGATTCCAGATAACGTAACTTACCCGCAAGCCGCTTACGCCTGTCTCGGTGCCACCTCTCTACAGGCTGTTCGCCGCGCTGACATCAAGTTGGGCGAATACGGCATGATTCTTGGTCAGGGAATTGTCGGCAACCTCGCTGCTCAATTGAGCCAAATAAACGGAGCCCATGTAATTGGCTGGGAAGGTTTTGAATCCAGAATCGCTATCGCTAAAAAATGCGGTATTAAAAATATTGTTAATTTCCGCGACGCTAATCCTGTGGAAGTAAGCAAAGAATTAGCAGCGCCTTATGGAATGGATTTCGCGATTATGGCTTTTGGTGGACCGGCTACTGAAGCTTTTAATTCCATCAAAGACTGCATGAAAGTCTCCCAGGACGGACATATCATGGGTAACGTTGTCCTCGTCGGCGGCTGCCTTGTCGAAATCGGCGGCGGCGCGCATACTGGCAACCTCAATATCAAGATAGCTTCCAGAACCGGCGCGGGCTATCACGATAGCGAATACGAATACGGTAAAGATTACCCGGATGCATTTGTTCAATTCACAACTCAGCGCAATCTCAGGGAAATCATCAGTTTGATTTCAGAAAAACGCCTGCTCGTTGATCCTATGACTACACACACATTGCCTCTCGAAGAAGTTGGCAAAGCGGCTGATCTGTTGATTAATTCACCGGATAAGGCGATGGGAATCGTTCTTGAAATGTCTCATTGAGGAATACCAATGTCTAATCAAGTAGTAAAACACGATTATTCGGCGATTGAAGCGACCGGGCAAATTCCTTTGTGTATGATCGGCGACAGCATTACCTGGGCTGAATTCGGCGATCATTGGCGCAAAGAATTATTAAAGCATTTGCCCAACCTGGCTTTTGTCGGTTCGCATACCGCCTGCTTCGGCTACAGTCACGCCGGCGAAGGTGGTAATAACACCAGTCAAATACTGGCACGAATGGATGAAATTCCTGACTGTCCTTATTACAGTTTGCTTATTGGAACAAATAACAACAACGTTCAAGAACAGGGAAAGGTTATTCCAAATGCGCAAGCTACAGCGGAAGCGATTATTGAAATAGTCAATAAACTTCTTGCGAAAAACGGCACGGAGAAAGTTTTTCTTTCTTCACTTATGCCTTGTTACACGGATAATCCGCTTCGCGACGTCTGCAATCATGAAACGAGCAAAATCCTGAGAGCTAAATTCGCGGAAGTTTTCCCCGCCGGTAAAGTGGTCTGGGTTGAATACGAAGAACCTGTACGCAAAGTCGCTAACTGGGAAGAAATAATTCTCCTGCATCCGACACCTGAAGGTTATGCTGTAATCGCGGAAATAACCGCAAAAGCAATCACCGAAGCTTTGGATATCGCAACTCTTAACAGAATAGATAATACCGGAGTTCAAGTAGTAAACTTGATGGGTTCTAACAATATAACTGACTGCAAAATAATTCCGGGCTGGTATACTTTATCCTTCAAGCTAGCTGGAGAAAATCCACGCGTAAAATTATGCGGACAAGACCAGGAACTGGAAACTCCATTCAATATGGATGTTCTAGTAAAAGCGGGAGAAAAGCGTATTTGCAAGCGTTTTTATACCAATGCCGCAGGTTATGGATATACGCCGGATTATTTTGTTCTCGAAGCAGAAAACTGTACTGTCAGCGAAGTTCTGCTGGAAAAAATGCGTCCTTCCCGGCAGGCATCTATTTATAATAACACAAAATCACATATTGACACAGTCTCGCCTTTTAGTAACGGCGAGTTACTGGAATATAAAAAATGAGGTAAAAAAATGTCTTTTAAATTAGGTTTAGTTGGTCTTTGTACATCGCATCCTTACGCCTGGGTTCCAATCATCCGGGAAATGACTGAAGCTGGAACTGTTGACGTGGAAGTAGTCTGCGCCTGGGATTCCGGCGAAACCAGACCCGAAGGTTTCACTGCTGAATTCTGTAAGGAATTCAATATCCCGACCGTAGTCGAAAATCTTGAAGATATGATCAATATGGTTGATGGAATCATTCTCCATACCACCAACTGGGACAAACATATCGAACAGGCACGTCCGTTTGTTGACGCTGGCAAAGCTGTTTTAGTCGACAAGCCGATTGTCGGCAATATGCGCGATGCTAATATTTTCCTGGACTGGATGAAGGAAGGCAAACGCGTCACCGGCGGTTCAAGTCTGCGTTTTGCCAAAGAAGTTCGCGATTATTTAGCTCAACCCGTCGAAGAACGCGGTGAAGTCCATACTGCTTACGCGGCAATTGGAGTGGATGATTTCAATTACGGTATTCATGCTTACGCAATTCTTTCCTGCTTGATGGGACCGGGAATCCAATCTGTTCAGTTTATTTGTGAGTCAAAACAAAAGAACATTTTGATTCGCTGGGAAGACGGACGTATCGCTTTCCTGACTGTCGGCGAAGCCGCCTGGCTGCCGTTCAGCGTAACTGCGGTAACAGACAAAAACATCTTCATGACCTCTACAGATAACAACATTATCTATAAAAGTCTTCTCGAAGCACAATTACCATACTTGAGCGGCAAAACAGAAGAATTACCTTTAAGCATTGAAGAAATCCTGGAACCTGAACTTGCCGCAATGGCAGCAAGAGTTTCGTGGATGAACAATGGTCAAAAAGTATTCTTAACTGACCTGCGTCAAGACATGGAAGGTTATGACGGCGACCAGTTCGCCAGAGAATACCGCCGCGCGCGACTGGGTTAGTCTCCGAAACACACACCCAGCCGCTTAGCGGTTTGGAGCCAAATATGGTCGAGGGCTACGCTTTTGCGTTTGCCCACGACTTTTTTCAGTGGAACCGGAACTAATTTCTCTCCTTGCACGGCAATCATTATGCCGAACTTTTTCTTGAGAATATATTTGACACATTCCACGCCCAGCGTTGTAGCTAAGAGCCGATCAGCGCTGGACGGCGTTCCACCGCGTTGCAGGTATCCTAAAATTGTTACTCTGGTATCCAATTCTGTCAAGGCGGATAAATCTTTTGCCAAACTCAATGTTCTTCCTGAATTTTCATCTGGGTTTTCAAGGGAGCCTCCAGATGCCTGACTTCCCTCGGCAATTGCTATTATACTGAAACGCTTGCCGCGATGATTACGTTCTTTTATGGCTTCAGCTATTTTTCCCACACTGTAAGGAATTTCAGGGATCAAAATCACATCCGCGCCGCCCGCTATACCGCTGGCTAAAGTCAACCAACCTGCTCTATGCCCCATTATTTCAACCAGCATAATGCGCCTGTGACTACTGGCGGTTGAATGCAGATTATCTATAGCATGTGTCGCGGTATTCACTGCTGTGTCAAAACCAATTGCGGTATCCGTCATCGCTAAATCATTATCTATGGTTTTAGGCAAAGTTATTATATTTAAACCTTCTTTTTTAAGTTTCAAAGCACTTTTATGGGTGCCGCCACCGCCAATACAAATTAAACATAGCAAATTGTGTTTGTAATAATTTTTAACAATAGCTTCAGTCATATCTGTCTCTTTACCGTGAAAAGGCATTTTGTCCGGTTTGTTCCGGCTGGCGTGCAGAATAGTGCCA
>Ga0255410_1081_pt1 | contig 13345 bp, 9 predicted proteins | sample CelNoTSeSYBR01J2_FD_182126 | JGI IMG/M metagenome (GOLD analysis project Ga0255410, IMG submission 182126) | Sediment cell enrichment communities from methane seep in Santa Monica Basin, California, United States - CellEnrichment... | ecosystem: Environmental > Aquatic > Marine > Cold seeps >... | reverse complement strand
GCCTTCTCATAATATCTGAAAGCTCAACCGGCTTGAGTCTAATTCTCAAAAAAACTAACTGTTATGTAAAGTACAAGTCCCCGAGAACGTTTTTTAAATATTTTTCTACTTGATCTTTAAAACTTTTTCCTTTTTTTACTTTATTTCCTTCATTCAAGAGGCAACAAAAATCACCTCCCGTCATATAAGGTGCGGGTTTAAAAACCTGTTTATTTCCGCTGATCGCATCAAAATATTCATACTGTTATTCGCAACTAATCTTTATGGATTATTGCAAGATTGCTGTTCTTTTCAAAAAGGCAGTCGTAAACTTTTCTAGCGCCACTTGCTGGCAAGTTAGTTTGGACGACCTACCCAATAAAACATATCTTTGTGTGATCAACAGCCAATCAACACAGCTACTTTTGAATACTGTTTAATTTATATATTTTTTCGTGTAACCATACGGAACGAATTCGTAATAAAAGTTTCTTTGCAACAACCGAGATTGCCCTTTGTGCTGATCCTCTGCTCGTGAACTGACAATATACAGCTCTCAATTCAACATCTACTCCTATTGTTCGCCAGGCAGCTTCAATGAGTTTACTTTGCAATTGTTTATGCTTTCTGTTGCCGCTTCCTTTCATTCGTTCCTTATCTCCGCTACCAAATAAGCGTGGAGAAAAACCAATATATGCGCATAGATTATCTTTGCTTTTAAAACGATTCATATCCCATATTTCAGCTATTAAAAGAGTCGAGATTCTGATTCCTATGCCTGGAATAGACATTAGACAATTCAATAATTTATCTTTCCCAAGTTTATGAATTAAACGTTTTTGTTCTTTAACTACTGCAAGCTTGCGTTCCTGTTCTGTCAAGAATCCATCAAGAAGAAAGTAGAAAGTTATATTATTGTCAGTCTTTGCATTTTTGCGCATATACTTTAAGGTGTTAACTGACCGGCTTGTTAATTTTTCTCCACTTAAATTCAAGTGACTTTTAATACGGTTTTTCCAGCGAGTAGTGTTGTTAACTATTTGAGTTTCAAGGCGAACAAGGTCACGTAACTTTAACTGCTCTTTACTAGGTATATAAATCGGATGAAGGCTTCCATTAGCTAATTCTCTAGCAAGTTTTTTACTATCACGCACATCATTCTTATAGAGTTTTTCCTTATTGCTGGTTGGAATATCCGCCGGATTGACTACGATGTTTTCAATACCCAGCTTAATCAGTTCACGATGAACCCAGAATCCACAAAAGCCAGCTTCATAAACACTTTTAAGTTTAGCGCCAGGGTATTCCCGGCTTAAATGTTTTGATAATTCCAAAGGATCAGGTTTCATGCTGTATGCTTTATGAACATTGCCTCCATACAGTTCTGTAATTGTCCAACTATTTTTGTGAACATCCATCCCAACGAATACTTCTTGACCTGCGAACAATTCAGCGTTTACTGCTTTCATAGCTGCTTACCTCCGGTTAAAGTTAATATTGCTGACGAATGAACCTCGTCAATGACAATATATGATCGATCGAGGAATCGGTCAATTTCTTTAATATAGCAACTTTTCTACATACTATAATTTCTATGTGGTTTTCAGTGATATGATTTTAGCTTTTGCGTAAAGGTGAACTTGACTGTCTCAAAAGCTTAGATTGTTTACGTTCGCTGGAAGACATTTTAACACGATTAACGACTTTGCTGTTTTTTTGCTCATGACAGAGCCTCCTCAAGTTGGTTATTATTTCTCGGCATAAGCCGGACTTGAGGATAAGATAAGGGGGGAAGAAGATAATTTGCGTAAAAAAGTCAATTCCTGCCGCGAATGCGGCTTAGTTCAACTACAATTTGCATGTCAATTTTATGCGATAGGTTTTATTAGCATATTTGTTTCGGTGTTGTCTATTTTTTTTGACACTGTTTTCGATAATGTCCAGGAGGAATGCCCTCTATTTTTTAAAATTGTCTGTAAAAATAGTAAATATTTGGAATACCTACCGTCTCACATATTTCCTCAACAGTAAAGTCCGAATTTGTTAATAAAGCTTTTGCGTTACACATACGTTCTTTTAGTAAAATTGCCTGAAATGCTTTGTTGAACAGTTCCTGAACTAAATGGCTAGTGCGCGAACGAGATAAATATAATTTATCAGCTAAATCCTGAAGTTTAAAATTAGAGCGGTGGGCATTTTGTTGTATACATTTAGTAATAATGGCTCGTCGACCATACTGTTCCTGCGATGTGTCATTATTTATTTGATCGAGAATATTTAGTATTCCATAGCCCGTCATATATAAAAGACGAGTTAGTACTTCTTTTTCAGCTATATTCAAACATGGTAATTGTGAGTGTCGCAAGCGATTTTTTTTTGGAAGTTTAGTGCTTTTAGGGATTTTTGTTTTAAAAGCACCTGCAAAAATTGTTATGAGATGCAGTCCGGGCGGGGAAATTGGCACCGCTAGTTCATTTACGCCCTTCCCGCAGGCTTGAGTCTGACGCCAGACGACGCGTTTGAAGCGTTTGATAATACATCAATTTGACAGCGAGTGAGCATGTTCAAGTTGCTTAATAATAGAAATATCTGCATTTTGCTCGAGTTTTTCTTGTCCTTCTGAACTCAAAGCTAAGGAAAAAGTTGCAAAAAAGTTAACCAACTACTAAAATAATTATATCAAACAAAATGGGGAGTCAGAAGATGGATATTAAATGTCAATATTGTGAAGCAGAACTAGAAGCTGACGAAAATTGTTATGGAGAAATATGTTGCTGTCCTATTTGTGGAGAAAAAATAAACATACCATTCCCGGATGATTTGCCAGACAATGGGCCAGACAATGGGCCAGACAATGTGGATGCATGGGGGGCGGCCCCATTTTAATGGATGTATGTGGGCGACCCGTTATTAAGGTGTTTTTTTGATAAATTCAGCCTCAGAACTTCGGTTTTGAGGCTTTTTTTTTGCTGAATATTCACTTCAAGTATTGACAAGGATTTGTTGACGATGTATAATATGTCATACATATCAGAAGATATATCATACATATTTATAAAAGACAAAAGGGACCACTATGGAATTAGTAGACAAAGTCAGGAATGAGATTTTATCAATGTCACTTACTGATTGCCGGATAAGGGAACAGGATTTAACGGCAAGGTTTAAAGTCAGCCGCACCTCAATCCGCGATGCCTTAAAACAACTTCAGGTCGAAAAACTAATTGACCGAAAAAGAAATAAAGGTATTACCCTGCATCGTTTTTCTTTAAAAGAAGTAGCTGATATTTATGATCTCCGGGCGGTGTTGGAGGGGTTTGCCGGTCAGCTGGTTACTGATAAAATTTCATCGGAACAGTTAGTTGAACTTCGTAAATTCGCTGATGAGTATTGCAAAAAAGAAACACTGGCAACTTCTGCCGAATTACGCTCAGAACTGGATGATAAGTTTCATCGCATGATTGTTGATATAGCTGACAATCAACACTTGAAAGATATAATGAATCAATTTTCCATCTTGAAGCAGGCATTTTCCTTATATATAAAAAAGGATACTCCGCTAAAAAGCATTTATCATACACCATATACGCACAGTAAAATTGTTGACGCAATTGAAGCTGGTGACGGAGTTTTGGCTGAACAACTTCTCCGTAAGCATTCCATTTGGGCAAAGCAGCATTTACTTGCACGTTTCACCGGCGTCCAGGCAGAAAATATTTAACAAATTTAATGGGGTTATAATTAATGAACGGCATACAGTTGACAAATTTAGATTATGGGGCAATGATAGTGTACCTCCTGGCGGTAGTCGCGCTTGGTTTTTATTTTTCTAAAAGTGAAAAAAATTCAGAAGATTTTCTTCTTGGCGGACGTAGTATTCCTTTTATGGCTGTAGGTATATCCTGCATGATGTCTATGTTGAGTACCTATTCCCTGGTAATGGTTCCGGGGGAAATTTTCAATAATGGATTATCCTTGTGGGTACTTAATCTTTCCATTCCTATTTTACAGATTCCCGCTTTTTTGATTTTCATCAGGTTTTATTTTAAACTGAATTCATTTACGCCTTTCGAATATCTGGAATATAGATATGACAAACAGGTAAGGTTGCTGGTGGCAGTTCTTTATACTTATTCCAGAGCTATATATTTGGCAATGGTGTTATTCGCGACAAAGTTTTTCTTTTGTTTCAGTATTTTACTGTAAAACGAACCATTATAAACACGAGCGGCTTTGTTATCTACAGCCTTAACTGTTTCTGTCTTACCCGCTACAGCTTTAACCCTGACATTATCAATCATCAAGTATTCATTGCCTTTGAATTTCGCGTTTTTATTGATCTGAAAAAACAATGTTCCGAGTGGATTTTCGTTGCTCACATCAAGCTGGTTTCGCCATTTCAAGCCAAGCCCTTCAAAGTCACCGCCGTCAATATTCAGGTCAAATGTGCCCGCGTTGCTGCCGCCGATATGGATTACCATCTTCATGTGATGCCATTTATTCAGCGAAAATACGTCCAGGGATTTCCAGCCTTGTGAAAAGTAATAAAGTTTATTTTTATAACCAAGCCCCAGCCATACCGCCGATTTATATGGTAAAAGTTTAAGATTTATCTTTTTCAAAGCTACCGCTATTCTGGTTTGGGTTTTGTAGGAATTAGTCTTAAAATCAAAATCAATTATCACTTTACCTGAATCGGCTGGTTTAAAACGATAAGACGCGGTAAAAAGTTTAGTTTTTGAAGCATTAAACTTTAACACATTATTATGAGTGTTATCATTAAGATTTACTATTTCGGCCCCAGGTGTTATGTTTGCCGCGTGCCAGGTGCCGGAATCACGAAGATGACCAAGCGGAACATTTTCAAAATCATTAATTTTTTGTCCGAAAACTCCAAATGAAAAAATAAATAGTGATAATATTAACAATTTTGTATTCATACTATTTTGCTCCATGTGCTTTTATTAGCTTTATCTCTCTGATTACGCTGGACATTTTTGACACGGAAACTGTTCCGGTATTGCGTTTGAGAGTGTCATGACTTTTATCGATAATTATTCTAAGTTTTTTTATCCTGCGTGGAGTGAAAGCATGACAGAAACGATAATTATTAGCAGAGGCATTTTTTATCGGTTCTATTAAATTTTTCCACTTTCCTTTTTCAAAATACTGAATTTTATACGCTTTGAGCGGACAAGCGCCGGACGGAAGTCCATTATATGACGGATTTCCTGAGAATATTCGTATTTCAGTCAATAACACCGGTTGTTTCAAAATTAAGTTTAATTCGGCTCCAACGCCTTTACCCGCCCAGAATGTAGACAAAGAACCATCTATTGCGTTAACTGCCGTTTTTGCATTGGATAAAGCCGTAACTGTTATATCAGAAATATCTACAAATCTTTCTGTACTTTTTAGATTACATATTAAAGAACGAGAATTCAGCCAAGGATCTTTCAAGCGGAAACGCGGTCCAGTGCCTTCATAACCAACAATTGACACGGGGAGCCATTCTTTTTTTCCAACAGCGCGACATAACCAATCAGCACCGGTATTCACTTGCTTTAAGCTGCCGTTGCTTGTTGTCCATTCTAAATTAACCAATAATCCTGAATAACTCGTTGACGGTTTTACTACGGCCTTGATAATATGCTTTCCAGGAGTTAACAAAGAATTCACGTCATAAGTTTCACCGCGCCACCAGTCGCCATCACTGCCAATTGCTTTATTATCTATATATATCCGGTAAACCGCATCCGCCGTAATACACAATCTGGCTTTGCTCACTTTTCCAGAAATAATAAATTCCCGCTTAAATTCAAACTTTTTATGGTCAAGCCATCTGACCGCGCCTCTCGCCGGATTCAGCTTGACTGCGCTTATAGTTTTGCCTGAAACATGACCAGATAATTGAATATTCAGTTGTGGATAGCGTTTTTTCGCGGAATTCAAAAATTGTTTATCAGCGACAAAAACTATATTCATCCCACAGCGTTTTGCGAACTTTGCCGCCGCGACAGGAAAATCAAAAGCATTAAAATCAACGCCCCAATTATGCCATTTCAAAATCTTATTTTTATTTTCATATGGAAATAAGGCATTGCCGCGTCCGTCGTCCAAGCGCCAGCGGACTTCTCCAATTCCAGCGACAACAGCATTGCCGAGGGTACGATTGATTAAAGATTGTCCCCAGCCTCCGGGCTTGGCGCTTAACCATTCACGAAGGTTAACAGTCATAACCGGAACATCGTTTTTGCGAGGCCCCCATATCCACTCTCCGCGCCAGGCTGGAATATTCGCGCTATATGTTTTGGCATATGAAAGACTACTAACAAACATTATCAAAATTATAATTAAAAATCTCATTTCACACCTCCTGAAATCGCGATATCAAGCGGGGCTAAAAATGGAGGAATGCCTGGTTGAGCTAAGGTCAACACCTTTCCTTGTTTGCTCGTCCATCGGGCGTTGGTGTGAATTCGTTTTGTCCCAATTTTACCTTGTATGGCAATTCCCGCTTTGCTTGAGTTTACCGGCAAAACGCATTCGACCGTAAGTCGTTTTCGTCCTTTCACATGTGGAATATCGATCCTGTACACTTTATCTGCTTCCCCTTTGCCAATCAGTTTATTATCCAGCTTTAAGCTCCATGTTCCAGCGGCGGTGATTACAATTTTGCCACCTCTTGAAAAATCATATTCAGGACTGATTATTACCGCATTGCGGGGACACGCCGCCGCCAGCGGAATGGAATATCTTTTCTTGAAATAAAGATATGTTGTTTCAAACCATATAATATCCCTGGCGCCTCCGGCTACAGCTTTATCAAAACACTTCTGCAACTCTTCTTTTGAACCTTGCAAAGAGTAGAGAATAACAGACGTCGGTAGAGAATATTTGTTATATTTTCTTTTTAAACCGGCAAGTATTGGTGATGGATATCCCCATGATTTACCATGAGCGATAAGTCCAATTCCATCTATTATTTTTTCTTTGCTCCAGCGTGGAATATCATAATGCGCGCTAAGTTCTTTTCGCGCCGGAAAAATAGCGGTAATATCAGCAGGGCGTTTTCGCTCTTCTTTTACTATTTTTTTAATTCCGCGCATAAACTTACCTAAATTTTCAGCTCTGTACGCCTGCCATTTCGGATCATCTGACTTCGGGGTTCCACTACGATTATATTTACGGTTAAAATCTTTTACCATTGCCGGCAAATATCCCCATACATCATTTCGGGAGGGGGCTCCTCCGCGCTCAAAATCAATTACAATACCATCAATATCATAATCACAAAGCATTTCGCGTGCTAAGTCCAATTTGTAATCACGGTATTTTTTGTAGTAAAAACTTGGAGCTCCGGTCGGCAATCCAGCCAAATTACGATCCCACATATCCTTGTGCAAGTCCGTATAGCGACTGCGAACGTTATCCGCCCAGCCATGGGCTTCTTCCAAAGGCGTATACCATGCCTTAATTTTTATTCCCAACTTATGAGCATACTCTACCGCGTCTTTTAAACTGTTATATTTTGCATAATCAGCCCCCTGCCCCGCGTAGTTTGCCATAGTTACTTCATTGACTTTTGAAGTGTACTGAGCGTGTCCGCCGCCAAAGGTGCGCCACCAGATGTTGCGAATCCCGGCGGCAGCCATCTTGTTAATAATAAACCTGACCCCGGGCTTGCCAAAAGTCGCGTCTCCGAAAACCAGCCAGTCGGAAAAAGAAACTACAGAGGTCTGTTGCGGAGCATCTTTCTTTTTAGTCCAGATCACAAAAGTATCCGCACTCCAATGCTGTTGCTCACCCAGAACAATCAAGCCTGAAAGCAAAAATATAATTGTTACTAATCTTTTCATACTTCTTTCCTTATTATCTCTTCGTGCATAGTACCTAGGGTCAAACCCTGATATTTTTCTTTAGCCTGTATTTTGCTCATTTTGAGCCCGACAAAGCCGACAAGGAACAACGCTATAGTAACCGGGAAACCAACCCATTGAAAACTAAGCTCCAATGGTTTTTCAGCTACCGTTGTATTACTGAATATATACCAGAGAGTGGTCGCAACACTATATCCCAGCGGAAATACCGCCAAACCGAGAAATAACAAACTTTTTTTGCCGGTTTTGTTTTTTACATGCCGCCACAGCAGGAACAATGCGACTGCAACTCCAATCGGGATCAATACCCAGTAAATATTAACAGGCCCGCCAAAGCCAAGTTCAAAAGTATCTTTCCAAACCTGCCCTGCCCGTTTAGATAAAGTATACCAGGTCAACATACCGAACTTCATTCCCCAGAGCAACGCGGCTAAAATCCAGATAAGAGTACTGTTTGATCTTTTCGATAACACAGCGAACAAAAACGCTGGAAAAACGATTACTTCAAAAACATGAAAAATAGTTGCGGACTCGACAACTGTCTGCCCCAGCCAATCTGAAGAACCGGCAACTATCAAACCAATCCCTATCGCAAAAATACCAAATACGGCAGTTGAAATACGGGAAACTTTTACCTGCTGTCTATCAGTCATTTTACGATTTATATATTTTTCATGGTATTCCTTGAGCCAAATCGCCGACAAACTGTTTATCCCTGAGTCCAATGTACTCATGACCGCTGCCAACATTGCCGCCATAATCAAACCGGGAATCGGAGCCGGAAGCTTGGTTGCAACAAATACAAAAAACGCTGTATCCCCGGAAGTTACACGAGGATCAGGATTTTGGCTGTAATAAGCGAAAATTGCGAACCCCAAAAACCACAATACTAATGTAAAAGGAATGTTCAGACAAGTTGAAGTAAGCTGAGCTTTAAACGCATTCTTGTAAGAACTGGTACTGAGTAAACGTTGAATTGTGATTTGATCACTTGCCGCCTGAGTTAATGGCGACATAATGCGTCCAATCAAAATTAACCAGAAAGTCAAGCGAACATATGGATTGCAAAGATAAAATTCAGGCTCAGCAAAACGATCCACTCCATGACCATTCGCGAACGAATAACTTATTGCTCCCCAGAAACCACCCTCAACTTTAAAGCAGAGAACAACAACCGCTATTGCCAGTCCGCCAACTAATACAAAAAATTGCAGTACATCAGTCCAGACCACGGCTTTCATTCCGCCCATCACTGTATATAGCACCCCGATTGTACCAACAACCAGAATAGTAAACCAGGCCGGCCAGCCGGCGCCGCCTTCAAATACTTTACTTGTCGCGAATAACACCATTGCCAAATATATAGCTCTGGAATAAGTATAAAGAACTGCCACCAGCAACCTTACCTGTTTGTCATATCTATATTCCAGATATTCGAAAGGCGTAAATGAATTCAGTTTAAAATAAAACCTGATGAAAATCAAAAAAGCGGGAATCTGTAAAATAGGAATGGAAAGATTAAGTACCCACAAGGATAATCCATTATTGAAAATTTCCCCCGGAACCATTACCAGGGAATAGGTACTCAACATAGACATCATGCAGGATATACCTACAGCCATAAAAGGAATACTACGTCCGCCAAGAAGAAAATCTTCTGAATTTTTTTCACTTTTAGAAAAATAAAAACCAAGCGCGACTACCGCCAGGAGGTACACTATCATTGCCCCATAATCTAAATTTGTCAACTGTATGCCGTTCATTAATTATAACCCCATTAAATTTGTTAAATATTTTCTGCCTGGACGCCGGTGAAACGTGCAAGTAAATGCTGCTTTGCCCAAATGGAATGCTTACGGAGAAGTTGTTCAGCCAAAACTCCGTCACCAGCTTCAATTGCGTCAACAATTTTACTGTGCGTATATGGTGTATGATAAATGCTTTTTAGCGGAGTATCCTTTTTTATATATAAGGAAAATGCCTGCTTCAAGATGGAAAATTGATTCATTATATCTTTCAAGTGTTGATTGTCAGCTATATCAACAATCATGCGATGAAACTTATCATCCAGTTCTGAGCGTAATTCGGCAGAAGTTGCCAGTGTTTCTTTTTTGCAATACTCATCAGCGAATTTACGAAGTTCAACTAACTGTTCCGATGAAATTTTATCAGTAACCAGCTGACCGGCAAACCCCTCCAACACCGCCCGGAGATCATAAATATCAGCTACTTCTTTTAAAGAAAAACGATGCAGGGTAATACCTTTATTTCTTTTTCGGTCAATTAGTTTTTCGACCTGAAGTTGTTTTAAGGCATCGCGGATTGAGGTGCGGCTGACTTTAAACCTTGCCGTTAAATCCTGTTCCCTTATCCGGCAATCAGTAAGTGACATTGATAAAATCTCATTCCTGACTTTGTCTACTAATTCCATAGTGGTCCCTTTTGTCTTTTATAAATATGTATGATATATCTTCTGATATGTATGACATATTATACATCGTCAACAAATCCTTGTCAATACTTGAAGTGAATATTCAGCAAAAAAAAAGCCTCAAAACCGAAGTTCTGAGGCTGAATTTATCAAAAAAACACCTTAATAACGGGTCGCCCACATACATCCATTAAAATGGGGCCGCCCCCCATGCATCCACATTGTCTGGCCCATTGTCTGGCCCATTGTCTGGCAAATCATCCGGGAATGGTATGTTTATTTTTTCTCCACAAATAGGACAGCAACATATTTCTCCATAACAATTTTCGTCAGCTTCTAGTTCTGCTTCACAATATTGACATTTAATATCCATCTTCTGACTCCCCATTTTGTTTGATATAATTATTTTAGTAGTTGGTTAACTTTTTTGCAACTTTTTCCTTAGCTTTGAGTTCAGAAGGACAAGAAAAACTCGAGCAAAATGCAGATATTTCTATTATTAAGCAACTTGAACATGCTCACTCGCTGTCAAATTGATGTATTATCAAACGCTTCAAACGCGTCGTCTGGCGTCAGACTCAAGCCTGCGGGAAGGGCGTAAATGAACTAGCGGTGCCAATTTCCCCGCCCGGACTGCATCTCATAACAATTTTTGCAGGTGCTTTTAAAACAAAAATCCCTAAAAGCACTAAACTTCCAAAAAAAAATCGCTTGCGACACTCACAATTACCATGTTTGAATATAGCTGAAAAAGAAGTACTAACTCGTCTTTTATATATGACGGGCTATGGAATACTAAATATTCTCGATCAAATAAATAATGACACATCGCAGGAACAGTATGGTCGACGAGCCATTATTACTAAATGTATACAACAAAATGCCCACCGCTCTAATTTTAAACTTCAGGATTTAGCTGATAAATTATATTTATCTCGTTCGCGCACTAGCCATTTAGTTCAGGAACTGTTCAACAAAGCATTTCAGGCAATTTTACTAAAAGAACGTATGTGTAACGCAAAAGCTTTATTAACAAATTCGGACTTTACTGTTGAGGAAATATGTGAGACGGTAGGTATTCCAAATATTTACTATTTTTACAGACAATTTTAAAAAATAGAGGGCATTCCTCCTGGACATTATCGAAAACAGTGTCAAAAAAAATAGACAACACCGAAACAAATATGCTAATAAAACCTATCGCATAAAATTGACATGCAAATTGTAGTTGAACTAAGCCGCATTCGCGGCAGGAATTGACTTTTTTACGCAAATTATCTTCTTCCCCCCTTATCTTATCCTCAAGTCCGGCTTATGCCGAGAAATAATAACCAACTTGAGGAGGCTCTGTCATGAGCAAAAAAACAGCAAAGTCGTTAATCGTGTTAAAATGTCTTCCAGCGAACGTAAACAATCTAAGCTTTTGAGACAGTCAAGTTCACCTTTACGCAAAAGCTAAAATCATATCACTGAAAACCACATAGAAATTATAGTATGTAGAAAAGTTGCTATATTAAAGAAATTGACCGATTCCTCGATCGATCATATATTGTCATTGACGAGGTTCATTCGTCAGCAATATTAACTTTAACCGGAGGTAAGCAGCTATGAAAGCAGTAAACGCTGAATTGTTCGCAGGTCAAGAAGTATTCGTTGGGATGGATGTTCACAAAAATAGTTGGACAATTACAGAACTGTATGGAGGCAATGTTCATAAAGCATACAGCATGAAACCTGATCCTTTGGAATTATCAAAACATTTAAGCCGGGAATACCCTGGCGCTAAACTTAAAAGTGTTTATGAAGCTGGCTTTTGTGGATTCTGGGTTCATCGTGAACTGATTAAGCTGGGTATTGAAAACATCGTAGTCAATCCGGCGGATATTCCAACCAGCAATAAGGAAAAACTCTATAAGAATGATGTGCGTGATAGTAAAAAACTTGCTAGAGAATTAGCTAATGGAAGCCTTCATCCGATTTATATACCTAGTAAAGAGCAGTTAAAGTTACGTGACCTTGTTCGCCTTGAAACTCAAATAGTTAACAACACTACTCGCTGGAAAAACCGTATTAAAAGTCACTTGAATTTAAGTGGAGAAAAATTAACAAGCCGGTCAGTTAACACCTTAAAGTATATGCGCAAAAATGCAAAGACTGACAATAATATAACTTTCTACTTTCTTCTTGATGGATTCTTGACAGAACAGGAACGCAAGCTTGCAGTAGTTAAAGAACAAAAACGTTTAATTCATAAACTTGGGAAAGATAAATTATTGAATTGTCTAATGTCTATTCCAGGCATAGGAATCAGAATCTCGACTCTTTTAATAGCTGAAATATGGGATATGAATCGTTTTAAAAGCAAAGATAATCTATGCGCATATATTGGTTTTTCTCCACGCTTATTTGGTAGCGGAGATAAGGAACGAATGAAAGGAAGCGGCAACAGAAAGCATAAACAATTGCAAAGTAAACTCATTGAAGCTGCCTGGCGAACAATAGGAGTAGATGTTGAATTGAGAGCTGTATATTGTCAGTTCACGAGCAGAGGATCAGCACAAAGGGCAATCTCGGTTGTTGCAAAGAAACTTTTATTACGAATTCGTTCCGTATGGTTACACGAAAAAATATATAAATTAAACAGTATTCAAAAGTAGCTGTGTTGATTGGCTGTTGATCACACAAAGATATGTTTTATTGGGTAGGTCGTCCAAACTAACTTGCCAGCAAGTGGCGCTAGAAAAGTTTACGACTGCCTTTTTGAAAAGAACAGCAATCTTGCAATAATCCATAAAGATTAGTTGCGAATAACAGTATGAATATTTTGATGCGATCAGCGGAAATAAACAGGTTTTTAAACCCGCACCTTATATGACGGGAGGTGATTTTTGTTGCCTCTTGAATGAAGGAAATAAAGTAAAAAAAGGAAAAAGTTTTAAAGATCAAGTAGAAAAATATTTAAAAAACGTTCTCGGGGACTTGTACTTTACATAACAGTTAGTTTTTTTGAGAATTAGACTCAAGCCGGTTGAGCTTTCAGATATTATGAGAAGGC